>ERZ1047472.1428-NODE-1428-length-18612-cov-5.357224_pt1 | contig 18612 bp, 15 predicted proteins | sample MGYA00383095_ERZ1047472 | MGnify/ENA primary metagenome ERZ1047472 (study PRJEB29581, sample SAMEA5548365) | metagenome | biome: marine; feature: coastal; material: water | depth 1 m | study: Short-term variability in the microbial, nano- and picoplankton... | reverse complement strand
AGCTCATGGTGCCTCGGGGCGATCGCTCTAACGCCATCATTGAACCTCTGCTAACCGATCAGTGGTTTGTCAAAATCGGGCCCCTGGCGGAACCGGCCATTGCCGCCGTGGAAAACGGCGACATCACTTTTGTGCCTAAACAATACGAAAACACCTATTTCGCGTGGATGCGGGACCTTAAAGACTGGTGTATCAGCCGCCAGCAATGGTGGGGCCACCGAATCCCAGCGTTCTACGACGACGCTGGCAACGTCTACGTAGCCGAAGACGAAGCCACGGCTCGGGCCAAATACAGTTTGGCTGACGATCTGGCCCTTTCTGTCGACGACGATGTGCTGGAAACGTGGTTTTCTTCTGCGTTGTGGCCCTTCGCGACCCTAGGCTGGCCGGAAGAAACCCCGGAACTGGAGCGCTACCTGCCTACCAACACGCTGATCACCGGCCACGACATCATTTTCTTTTGGGTCGCCCGAATGATCATGATGACCCTGCATTTCACCGGCAAGATTCCCTTTCACACCGTTTACATTCACGGCCTGATCAAGGACGCCGAAGGTCAGAAGATGTCCAAAACCAAGGGCAATGGGTTAGACCCGCTGGACTTTATCGACGGCATCGATTTAGAGGCCTTGGTGGCCAAACGCACCAGCAACCTTACCCAGCCCAAAATGGCTCAGCGCATTGAAAAGCAAACCCGCAAGGATTTTCCTGAAGGCATCGCCGCCTACGGCACCGACGCCCTGCGCTTCACCTTCGCAGCCCTGGCGACCACAGGACGGGACGTGCGTTTTGACACCAACCGCATCGAGGGTTATCGGAACTTCTGCAACAAACTGTGGAACGCCTCCAAATTCGTGCTGATGAACACCGAGGATGTGGACTTATCCTTAGCCAGTGCGCCCAGCGCTGTGGATCAGTGGATTCTCAGCAAGTCCGCTCGCATGATTCAGGATGCCCGCTTCGCTCTGGACACCTACCGTTTCGACATATACGCCAACACGGTTTATGAATTTATATGGCACGAGTACTGCGATTGGTACTTGGAGCTGAGCAAACCGTTGCTATGGAACAAAGACGCTGACCCCGCCACTCGTGTGGCCGCTCAGCGCACACTGCTGCAAGTGCTGGAAGTTTTGCTGCGCACTGCCCATCCGGTCATGCCCTTCATCACTGAGACCCTGTGGCAGCAGGTAACGCAACGTTTGGGTCTGATCCATGACGGTCAGGATGCCAGCATCATGCTGCAAGCCTTCCCAGAGAGCACCGACATGCCAACAAACGATGCGGCAGAAGCGCAAACCGAATGGCTGAAGGCAGTCATTACCGGCATACGCACCATTCGCGGTGAGGCCAACATTAAACCCAGCCAAGAAATCCCACTACTGCTACAGGGCGGCGAACCCAAGGATCGGGACAACGCGACCCAAGCCGAGAACATGCTGGCGCGACTGGCCAATGTCACCTCTATTGAATGGCTCGGCGACGATGCTGAGCCACCATTAAATGCCCTTAGCTTGGTTGGGGAACTCAAGGTCATGGTGCCCTTGGCGGGCCTTATTGATCTGGAAGCCGAGCGTGCCCGAATTGGCAAAGAAGTCGGCAAAGCTCAGCAGGAGCTGGAAAAAATCGAGAAGAAGCTGGGGAACGAGTCCTTTGTGGCCAAAGCCCCGGAAGCGGTGGTGGCCAAGGAACGCAACAGAGCTGGGGAACTGCAAGGAACTCTGGAGACCCTTGAGGGTCAACTGCAGGCCCTTACCAACGCCTAAGCCAACCAGCTGGGCGTTCTATCAGAGGCGACCTATCTGAGAAGGCTGACTGGCTTGGCCCTCTTAGCTTGCTCCTCTTCGCTTGGCCTTCTTAGCTCGGGCTCAGTGCTGCCCCTGTATCCAGACCGCGGCAACCTTCGTCGGTTCGTCGGCCCGCCGGCGCAGCCAGCCGCTGATGCCAGCGGGACCATTTCTACCAGCAGCCGACAGATCAGCATCTTGGCCACCCGACGGCTCCACCACAAAACGCCAGATGTCCTCAGAAGAGTGCTCTTGAGAAAAGAAAACACAGGCGTCTGCTAGAGCGTGGCAGTCCACCCTGGCTGGATCCTCAGCCAACAAACCCAGATCCAGTCGGTATAGCTCAACAATCCACTGATGTTCAGCGACTCGATCACGGGTGGCTTGGATCCAATGCCGGGACGTTTGGATATTCCACGACAGCCGGGTAGCAGTATCAGCCGTCAACAGGCTCAACAACAGCAACAAACCGATAACACTGAGCAGCACCATCCCATCTTCAGCGGATGAAGCCACCTTGACTGCTTTGCCCTCAGATGAAGCGCTTTTCATCATGGCGGTGCTGAGGCGTTTAAGGGCACGGCAATCTCCGCCCGGCGCCAGGTTATTCCGCCGTCCGACCCTTGCTGCACTGATGACAGGAAAAAACCCATAGACAACAGCACCAGCCGGGCATCCGAAGGCAGATGGCCCGGATCAAAGTACCCTATGTGCCCGCCGCCACTACCGCGCCAAGCCCCGTAACGAAAACGCAAACCGTCAATGCCAGTAACCAACTCCAGCGCATTGCCTTGGGCGGTTTTTTGCCAAAGTCCGTAGGTTTGGAGCGGACCGGCACTCGCCCGGCTTTCGGCCACGTAAAGCCGCAAACTCGAGCTCCCCCAGAGGCCTGCATCCGCCGCAAACCCCTCACCTAGTTGACTCAGACCACCCACCACCGGCGTGCCATCGAACATTTCACCTACAGGGGCATTATCCAGATCGCCAGTGCCCACTGCCCAAGAAAAGCGAACCCGCCCCTGGGAGTGCCATGTGCTGGTGGCACTAAAAAGTGCCCCCTGCCGGCAATCGCTTATTAGCACCACATCACCAGAATCAATACGGGCGCCACTGTCGTATAGCCATCCTTCACCACGGTCTTCACCCAAGGGTTGGTTCAGTCTGGCCAGCGGGCGAGCATAACCCCGCACAATGAGAGCCTGAGAGCCTTCTGCCAGATGATCGATGTCCGCAAAATCCGCTGAGTTTTGTGGGTCAGCGACAATCTCCACCGCAGGCCCCGTCCCCAGAACCCCTAAGCCCTCCCAGTGAGAATTCAGCAAATTGATCACAGCCTCCTGCCTCGCTAAACAGCCCAAGTGCCCTGCACCCTTGAGGGCAACACTCAGGATATGAGTGACCAAGCCGAGACGCTCCTGCTGGTCGGCCCGTTGCCCTAGCTGCCGACTCACCGTTTTTCCCGAAACCAGTAAATGCCCAACCGCCATCAACAGCAGCAAACCCAGCCCAAGGCAGACAAGTAGCTCAAGCAAGCCGAAACCTCGGGCAATACGCCTAGACCCTAGGCGCTTCATTCTGGCCCCTTGCCCTCAAGCTCTTTGCCTTCAAACTCCTTGCCTTCAAACTCTTTGCCTTCAAACTCTTTGCCTCTAAACCCCCAACCTTTCGACCCTTCGTTTTCAATCCGCCGTCTTGAATATCCGCGACTCCAGCCCCTTGCGGCAGGCTTTTAACTCCCAGAGCACGCGCCCCCAGATTCGTCATGGTGTCACCCCCAAGATGATCTGATGCCATCCGGCGCTATGGTCGGAATCTGTTTCAACATCGCCGGTGAAGGTCGCATCACGAGGCCAGCCGAGAACAAGACCCTGAGCATCGTCTACGGTCAAGGTCGCCTGAAAGCCCGCCAGCCGGGGCATCCTTGGAGACTGAGAAGATCCGCCAGCCGCTGACGCCCCAGGCGGCCACTCAGCGCCCCCCAGCAACTCATCGCAGGTAGAGGGTTCAGCTTGGTAATCCAAGGCACAAACCAAGGCTGCCTGCTCGTAGGCCACCCACTGATCAACAGAGCACCAACGGTTTATGCAGGTCGTAGCAGCCGTGAGGGCGTCCATGCCGCTAGTCGACAGCGCAAGTGAAGGCAACCAATGCCCGGGCGTCGTGAGGTTTTGAGGCCAAAGGCCAAGGGCGTGAAAGGCAAAAATTCGGGTCAGCGCGGTCTCTCCCGCCTGCTGGGCGAGATGCTGCTGCGTCACCCAGCGCCCATGGCTGACAGACCGAAGCATCAAGGTCTGCACCGCCACTACCGGCACCGAAAGCAGCAGAGTGACCAACAACACCTCAAGAAGGGTAAATCCATGCCAGCGCCGGGCAGACGCCTTAGTGAAGGGCTGTCGAAGAGTCATAGCCCAGACCCTGCCAGCCCATCCCCATGCCACCCTTGGCGACCGAGGTGATCGACGCTCCAAACCGACTCGGAATCCGACTCTGAATACCCTTGCGAATCCGGTAACAAAGGCCGCGCACTCAGGACAAACCCCATCTCACCACCCTGGACTTGAACGTCGTAGCCGCGCTTTGTGCTGGGGCTTAATGCACAAGCATCGTTAGCTAGCCTGCCGCTGACTTGATCCCCGGCACCGTCTCCGTCGCCATCAGCCAAGGTAAGCCATGGGTTCTCGGCGGACGGACTTGCGGTCAACTCCAAACCGTGGAGGGTCTGAGCGCAGGCCAGCAGTTCCATCTGCATAGCCGTGGAGTAACCTTGGCTTTGCTGGGCGCTGTATCGAGGTACCGCGAGCCAAATCAGTAACGACACCAGTGCCAGAACCACGGCAACTTCAATCAGTGAGAATCCTTCGACGGAGTCTTTTATGCCGCCACTTAAGCCATCGCTAACGCCACCACTTACCCCGCCTATCATCCCGCTACTCACCCCGCCACTGCGGGTGCAGCGCGTCAAGGCGTCGGAGTATTCACAAACTGGCACGAGCTCATGCGGCCCTAGTAAGAAGAACGAAGTGATTTGTCGCTTGAAAGAATGTCTAACCATGGCTGAAGCATGGCTCAACGCTTCCAAAGGCCCAGTCGTGTTAGCTCTAGGCCATGTAAGCTAGGACTGGCCGGCTCCTAAGAACCGGCCCAAGAGAGGTTTATAGGGTAAGCAGGATTTTACCCACGGTATCGTTGCCGACCATCAAGGCATGAGCATCGGCAGTTTGCTCTATTGGAAACTTCGCTTCGATCACCGGGGCAATATCACCGGACTCGATCTTTGGCCACACATCCCGCCGCAGACCATCCATTACCAATGCTTTCTCGCCAATCGGTCGCGCGCGAAGCGTGGAACCGATCACCCGTGTACGTTTCATCATCAACAGACCCAGATTGACCTCGGCTACTGCGCCGCTCATCAAGCCAATCAGCACGAGGCGCCCGCCCAAACCCAACGCTGTTAGGTTATCCATTAGGTACTGACCGCCTACGGGATCCAAGATCACGTCCACGCCAACTGCTCCCTCAGCTTCTAACCACTTCTGCACTGCGGGTAAAAAAGAACCCTCGTGACGAATGGAACCGCCAGCTGCCCCCAGTGCCATGCACTGTTCGAGCTTGGCCTGACTGCCCACGGTGACAAAACTGGGGTTATTACTGTGCTTGAGCATTTGCAGGGCCGCGGTGCCCACACCGCTGGCGCCAGCGTGAATAATGACCCGTTCTGTCGGGGCTAGGGCCGCTTCCATGTAGAGATTCAGATAAGCCGTGGCAAAGACCTCGGGCAAGGCCGCCGCATCCACACAGGCCACGCCCTTAGGCACTTGCAGCACTTGTCCTGCAGGGACAACCACTTCTTCGGCATAACCACCGCCAGCCAGCAAGGCACACACCTCGTCCCCCACCGCGTAACTTGAAACCCCCTCACCTAGCTCGATGACCGTACCCGAGCATTCCAAGCCCATGATAGGACTTGCCCCAGGCGGTGGCGGATAACCGCCGCCTCGCTGCAGCAGGTCTGCCCGATTGATGGCTGAAGCCGCAACCTGTATGCGCAGCTCGCCTGGCCCACATACCGGGCGTTCAAAGTCTGCCCAAACGAGTCCGTCACCTTCCACTTGAATTGCTTTCACACCCATCACTCCTTCGCTACTGCAATAAGTTGATTCGCCTACCACGACATCCGTATTTTCAGCCCCTGATCGTGCAGGTACTGCTTCAGCCCACTTACCCGGTAATCGCCGTAGTGCACCATGGAGGCCACCAGCGCGGCATCGGCCTTACCTCGGGTTAGGACGTCGTGTAGGTGCTCGGGCAAACCCGCCCCACCCGACGCGATGACCGGAATCCGCACGGCCTCGGCAATCATCGCCGTCAGGGGGATGTCGTAGCCGTCCCGGGTACCATCGGCATCGATGGAATTCACCACCAGTTCGCCGGCCCCGCGCTTTTCTCCTTCTAAGGCCCAAGCCAAGGCATCTCGACCGGTGGGTTTACGGCCACCGTTGATGACGATTTCAAAGCCACTGGGCTGCTGAGCATTGGCCTCAACTCGGCGCACATCCATGGACAGCACAATGTTCTGATCCCCTACCGCCTCGGAGCATTCGTTAATCAGGTCCGGGCGCGCTACCGCCGCCGAGTTCACGTTGATTTTTTCCGCACCGGCCAAACGCAGATCTGTGGCGTCAGCCACACTGCGAATGCCGCCGCCAACAGACAAGGGGATAAACACCTGGCTGGCCACAGATTCCACCACGTCCAACATAATGTTGCGCTTATCGCTGGATGCGGTGATGTCGTAGAACACCAACTCGTCTAGGCCATCCAAATAGTATTCCCGAGCCTTTTCAATGGGATCCCCGATGTTTTGGGTGTTCACGAACTTGACGCTTTTGGCCAAATGCCCGTCGCGGACGTCCAGACAGGCCACCACACGTTTACTGAGCATGGATTACTCCCTCAGGCTGCCAGACACCGTCCCATTTGGCGAAGTTTTCGAAAAGCCGCAGGCCCACCCGTCCACTTTTCTCTGGGTGAAACTGCGTGCCTACGTAATTGTCCTTGCCCAGAGCACAGGCGAAATCGTCTTCATAATCCGTTACTGCCAACACATGTTCTGGCGCTGTAGGCTTTGGGTAATAGCCGTGCACAAAATAGAATTCATCCCCAGCCTCAATCCCGGCCAACACCGGATGGGGCTGTTGGACTCTGACCTCGTTCCAACCCATGTGGGGAATCTTCAGTTCCGGATGGTTAAGTTGAAAGCGCTGTACCCGACCGGCGATTAAACCCAGAGTTTGGGTATCGTTTTCCTCGGAATACTCTAAGGACACTTGCATGCCCAGGCAGATGCCCAGTACCGGCGTGCCATTGGCAATTGCCTGCTTCAAGGCCACATCGAGACCTCGCTCGGCGAGACTTCGCATGGCGCTGCCAGCGGCGCCGACACCGGGAAAAATGATGCGTTCAGCTTGGGCCACAGCCGCCGGATCAGCGGAAAACTCTGCCTTGAGGCCCACTTCGGTGCAGGCGCGTTTGACGCTACCAAGGTTTCCTGCGTCGTAATCCAGAATCAATGTCACGGTGAATGGGTGTCCTGCTTTGAGGGCGCAAATACTAGCCGAACCGATAAAAATTCACTAGATATACACGGCTCCACTGGAACCATTGCCTTCATTATCTCCCCCAAAGCAAGGGCCCAGCCAGTATGAGCGAGCAACCCAGCAAGATCGGCTATTTGCTGATCAATCTAGGCACCCCGGATTCACCCGAGGTAAAAGACGTACGCCGTTACCTAGGCCAATTCTTGATGGACCCCCATGTTCTCGACGTGCCTTGGGCTTTGCGGGCGCTCATCGTCAACGCCTTCATTTTACCCTTTCGCCCCAAGGACAGCGCCGAAGCGTACAGCAAAATCTGGACCCCGGAAGGCTCGCCCTTGTTGGTCAAAAGTCAGGCGCTGGCGGACAAACTGCACCAACGGCTAGAGGCCCCGGTTGCCCTGAGCATGCGCTACGGCAAGCCCTCCATCGCAGACGGCCTACACACCCTGCACGAGAACGGTGTCACTCAGGTCTGCATCGTCCCCCTTTACCCCCACTATGCTGACTCCACCATCACCACGTCGGTGACCGAAGCCATAGAGCACCTACCCACCGGCATGCAGGGAGACGTCATCACACCTTTTTATCAGGCACCCGAACATACAAGGGCTTGGGGCGAGAACATTCGCAACCACTTACCCGAACACTGGGATCATCTGCTGTTCAGCTATCACGGGCTGCCAGAGCGTCACTTAAGCAAGGCCGACCCAACCAACGAACACTGCCTAAAGCGGGAAAACTGCTGTGAGGTTGAGTCCGTGGCTCACAAGACCTGTTATCGGCACCAAGTATTCGTCACGTCCAAAGAAGTCGCCGGCTATCTGGAAATTCCCACCGATCGTTACAGCGTGAGCTTTCAGTCTCGACTGGGCCGCATTCCATGGCTCACCCCCTACACCGATCAGGTGTTGGAACAGATGCCCAGCCAGGGGATCAAGCATGTGGCAGTGGCCTGTCCGGCCTTCGTGGTGGACAACCTAGAGACCTTGGAAGAAATGGGCATGCAGGGAGAAGAGACTTTCCTCGCCGCCGGTGGCGAATCCTTTACCCTGATCCCCTGCATTAACGATGACGATCTTTGGGTGGAGGGGTTGGCGGATCTGTGCCTGCAACAGGCCCGGGGGCTAAACGCTGCCTAAGCGCTCCCAACCACCAGCGGCGCCTCAATCCACAATAGTCGCCGTTAGCTGGGATACTTCGTTGTAAAAAGTCCGCACAAGGGGTTGTGCGAACATGGACTTACGCGCCACAAATCGTACCGGACGGGAAAGGTCCTCTGCCGACAAACGAATCAGCTTTTTGTCTGCAATGCCTAGGGTTTTCGCCACACCGGTAGGCACCAAACCGTGACCAAAGTCTGATAGCGCCATTTGCGCCACAGCAAAAAACGACTCAAGGGACGTACTCCGGTTCAGGTTCAAACGCTGCATGTTTTCCTCGATGGATCCCCAAGCGCCGGATCGGGACTCAATGGTCATCACATCCAAGGGGGCGCCGCTGCGATATTTGATCTTCTTAAGACCTGAGGGAATGATCACCATGGGCTCTTGGCGTATGACCTCGGACACAAGATCTGTATCGGCATCGGGACTACCGGTACAGATACCTACCATGTATTCCCCGGACCGCAGTCGATCCAGTACCACCGGCGAGCGCTGGGCATGAAATTCAAATTCTACGCCGGGCATACAGTCGCGCACTTGGGCAAACAGGGTAGAACCCCAGCTGGCCAAAATAGCTTCCGATACCCCAAGGATAATCTTGCCCTTACGCAGGGCGTTGTCTTCTAAAAACACACTACGCAGTTCGGACAGCAGGGGCGTTACACGCTCGACCAGTCGGGTTCCATGATGGGTTAGCACTACCCGGCGACCGTGCCGTTCAATCAAATCTCGATCGTAGTAGCGCTCAAGGGCAGCAATGCGTTTGGAGACCGCAGACTGCGAGATACGAAGAGCAGTACTGGCCTCCATCATCGTCCCGGCCTTAGACAGCGCTATTAGGGTTTCCAAGTTTTCAATCACGAGAGAACTCTCCCCAACTAAAATTTCGATCCGATGGCGCCACTAGCGCCTCTTGATCTATTTGTTTCGTTTAAAGCATAAATCATATTCTATTCGATCCCTTTATTCATACATCATATGGCACTAATCTTGCCGCATGCTAGCCGCCCCCATCCTCTGGGCACTGATCGCCCTTAGCGCCTTCGCCACCAGCGTCTTGTCAGGCATCGTCGGCATGGCCGGTGGCATGGTGCTGCTGATAATTCTCATCACCCTACTGCCGGTGAGCAGTGCCATGCTGCTGCATGCGGCGACCCAACTGACAGCAAACGGTTCCCGCGCCTTCATGCTGAAAGAGCATATTTTGTGGGGTTTATTGCCCCTGTATTTGCTGGGATCTGTTACAGCCATTGGCATCGCCACCTATCTTGTCCTGATACCCGAGCCTGCTTGGGTGCTGATTTTGATTGGTGTGTTTGCTTGGGCAGGCCGGTGGAGCCAAAGACTGCAGGGGCTGAACATCACCAAGCCTGTTACCACGATTTTTTGCGGGTTCGTGGTCACTTTTGCGCAGTTGATTGCCGGCGCTGCTGGCCCACTGCTGGATCTGTTCTATCTAAATAGTGGCTTGGGCCGTCAAAGCATTGTGGCCAACAAAGCTTTAACCCAGACCATTGGGCACGGCCTTCGTATCACCTACTACGGCGTGCTGATCAACGTAGACAGCCAACTGGCCTGGTGGCTTTTTCCGCTGGTGATCTTAGCCGCGGTCTTGGGTACCCGGACCGGCGTAAAAATACTGGCGCGTTGGCACGATGTTGGCTTTCAGCGCATCAGCCAGCAAATCATTCTGGTCATTGCCACCTTTTGCATTCTGCGCGGCGTTTACCTGCTGATGCCAGCCGGCACATCGCTGGGCACCTAACCGAGATCACTCGGGTTTTTCTAGAGTTTTGTTCCAAAGTGCGATGTGGTGCACATGCCCAAGATGGCTCCCCGTCGTGAAATCTCCCACCATATTCTCGTCAAAGTAAGCGTCTTAGTGAGCTTTTCTTTGCACGATATTTCATCTGGGAGACAGCCATGTCAGACATCAAACCTTCAACAGTACTGGTCGGGGCAGTTGTCGCCCTAATTATCGGCGCTGCCGTTATTGCCGTTGGCCTGATATTCGTTGATGCGCTAGTGGGCTAACGCTCAAGCACCGTATCGATCCTGTCGCGGGTGTTGCTGACCGTCTGCAGGTGCAACTGGCAGCCGCCAAATCAAGCAGTGTATGCCCTGCTGCCGCGAGTTCGCCCGCAAAGGAGGCGCTGAGCCAAGTACTCAAACAGGCCCTTAACAACAGGCCCTTAACAAAGATAGAGACCGCTATGACGATACAAAAAATTCTCACCGCTTTGGAGTCCAACGACGAAGGCAAACACGTGTGGGAGGTAAGCTCCCGAATTGCCAAAGATTGCAAGGCTGAAAGTCACGTCATAAACGTTATAAAACCCGCTACCAAACTCTATGCCGACTTGGACTTTGCGCCCATCGCCGGCTATATCAATGATTGGCTCAAGCAAGCCATGGCGGCAAATCGCGAGTTTCTCGAAAAAACAACAGGGCTCGACGACAAAGACATACTCGTGGTTGAGGGCAATCCATCCAGCGAAATTGCCGATGCCACCAAGAGGCTAAACGCAAGTTTACTGGTCATTGGCGTTCACAATCGACGCGGGTTTCAGCGGCTCTTAGGCTCCACCACACACGCCGTTTTGAATGCCACAGACTGTGATGTGCTTGCTGTACACCCTGACAGTAGCAGCCAAGCCTACAAAAACGTGCTGATTGCCGTGGAAACTGGCGACCATATGACCAATGTTTTGGAGCAAGCATCCTCTTTCACAAAAGGCGCTAACGTAAAAATTCTTTCGGTGATTCCTCCGTTAACTAGGGCGTTCGCAGGCCCAGATGCGGCGGCAGGGTTAAGCTGGTCCTTTGCGGAACTTACAGAAGAAATCAAACAGCAAACCCAAACCAAGGTAGATGCCGCGGCAGAAGCGTCGGGATTCAGTGCCGGCGCGGTGGAACTTCATATGGGCGATCCCAAGGCCGAGATCTTAGCCGCAGCCAAAGCTTTTGGGGCCGACTTAATCGTCATGGGAAGCAACAACCGCAGCGCCATTAATCGTATGCTGATCGGATCCACCGCACGTGGTGTGCTAAACCGCACCCCCTGCGATGTGATGATTTGTCGGGGTTAACAACCAAGCTGAGGCTATCCTCCCCAGTTCCACTAAATCATTGTAGAACCAATCGCGCCAGAACCGGCGCGATTCGCATAGCCTAGACCAATGGTGAGGCTAACAGCTAGACAGGCGCTACAACGAAGAGCAGATCCCCTACGTTGACCTGTTGCCCATTACTCATATTTACCCGTGTCACCCGATAACGGCGTGATGGATCATAAACATCGCCTTCGGCATTAAAGTCTTTTAACGCCAGTGGGTTAAAGATCTTCATGGCCTCAAGCTGGCACAGGGTATGGTCTAGGTCGATGACATCGCCAACGCTGACGTATTCAGGCTCCGATGGCGATGGTGTGCTGTAGAAGATTGCCGTTGCGGGTGCCAGTACTTTCAACTCGTCGGTACCGTCAATCTGGATGCTCTCCACATCGATACCCCCACCAGCACCGCCGCTTGCGTTGATTTCACCGATGAGTTTTTCGATATCCGTACGCTGAAGCAACTGGGGTAAGTAGTCGGTGTCGTACTCACCCTTGCGGAACACATCGTCCGCCAACACTAAGCGTAGTAGCGGCATGTTCGTGCAAATGCCGGTAATCGTTACCTTGTTGAGGTAGGCGATCAGCTTGTCCGCAGCCGCATCCCGGTCTTTGGCGTGCACAATAATCTGGGCCACCATACTGTCGTAATATGGCGAGATGAACTTGCCCGGACCTACCGTCGTAATGATCTCTACGCCCTCTTCTTCCGGGAATTCGCATTCCTGAACTTCGCCGGGGTGCGGCCTGAAGACCAGAGAGCCGTCAGCTTGCTGCAAGATACGCTCGGCATTTACCCGCGCCTCGATGGAATAACCATCGGACTTCACCTTGAGCTTGGCAATGGACTCGCCGGAGGCGATGCGGAACTGTTCGGCCACGATGTTGACGCCGGACGTCCACTCGGTCACAGGGTGTTCCACCTGCAAGCGGGTGTTCATTTCCATGAAATACACCGCATTCGACTTCAGGTCGTAAATAAACTCCACGGTACCTGCACCGACGTAGCCAACTTCGTTAGCGATGTCCGCGGTAGATCGCAATACCGTGTCCAGCAACTTCTTGGGCAGCATGGTGGAACCGGATTCTTCGATGACCTTTTGCTTGTCCCGCTGCACGCTGCAATCGCGAATCCCCAGAACATGGGTGTTGCCATGGGTATCACGCAGCAGCTGGGCCTCGATGTGACGCAGGGAGGTTACGTACTTTTCTAGGTAAACGTCGCCGTTACCAAACGCGCTTCTAGCCTCCACACCAACCCGATAGAAAAGCTGCTCGAACTCCTCAGGTCCATTCACCAGTTGAATACCCTTACCACCACCACCGTGTACGGCCTTGATCAGTATCGGGTAGCCGATTTCTTGAGCGACCACGGCGGCCTTTTCCACATCGGTCATGATGCCGTGACTGCCGGGTACTACCGGCACATTGAGCCGAATAGAGGTGTTAATGGCATTGGACTTGTTGCCCATGGTTTCCATGCTTTGCACCGGCGGACCGATAAAGTTGATGCCGCGATTACGCACCATGTCTGCAAAGTCAGAGTTTTCAGACAAGAAACCGATACCCGGATGCAAGCTGTCGACGCCGTGCATTTGGGCCACGTTGAGAACACTTTTGGCGTTCAAGTAACTTTCGTCAGGGGTGTTACCGCCTATACAGACCAAGGTGTCTTGCGGTCGCAATTGATCTGCCGCCATGGACTCCATGTCCGGGTCACTCTGGACCAGCACCACATTCACATCTTGCTGCTGGGCAATACGGATCAGCTTGGCCGCAGTACAGCCACGGGCGTGAATCAGAACTTTTTTCACCGGTTTAATCAGATCTTCCGGAGCAAAGACTTCACGCTGAGCCACCACAATGGGTCGTTGCTCGGCCAAACCACCGCTGAGCACGCGTTCCACCACCTCTTCAACGCTCTCCAGAGGCGCAGGAATGGACGGATCCACCAGTCGCAACTGCTCGTCGATCTCGGTATAGAACGGGTGCTGCACCAATCCCTGCATAGATCCCGGGGTTGCGGAAAGGTAGTTCGCCAAAATCGACTTCAGGGGCAGATTCGACGACACCACAATTTGTCCTGCAAAGGGCATGCTGGTGCCAGAAAAGTAGTAGGTCTGGGCCAGCGGATGGGTGACAAAACTGGCTTGAGCACCCCCGGTGCAATCGCCAAAACCAAAGACGATGACAGGTAAGTCGTGGTCACGTACAAAGCGGGTAATACGGTCATTGACCGCCGCCATAGAAAACAGGGCCCCGGCGCCTTCCTTGGTTTGCATGCCACCAGAGGAAATAAAACAAACCACAGGCAGGCTTTGTTCGGCACATTCCACCAACAGACGAATCACCTTCTCAGCGCTGGCCATGTCGAAGGCGCCGGCTTGGAATTGCACATTGGAAATCACTACCCCGACCCGGGTCTTTGACTCACCCTTGAAATCGCCGATGCCGGTGACCACACCACAGGGCGGCAAGTCTTTGTTCAATGCGCCTTCAATGGACAGTCGGAAGCCAGGGAAGGAACAAGGATCAGAGCTAAGCAAGTCGTCGTAACGGCTTTCCCAACCATCAATGTATCGGTCAATGATGTCCTGATAAGAAAACGTAGTGCCGGCCTTTACATCCCTCAGCACACGCTGAATCTGCAAATCGTTATAGGCCATATCCAAGCGGTTCCAAAAGTCTTTCCGCCGGCCAATGTTGCGCGGAGCGATCCGACCTTGGTAGGTCTTACCGTCGCGCTGGGCGCCTATGTAGCTTTGCAACAAATTGGTGAACAGGTAGGTCACCACCACGAATAGCGCATCAGACAAGTGGGTGAAACTCAGTTTCTTCCACTCTTCCACGGTTTGGAAAAACTCCGCGCTCTTGGGCATCTTGCTGGCCCTATCGTACCAATCGAAAAACTTCGCTTGGTGCTCGGCCAGACTGTCTTCCGGTGCCGCCGCTGACAGCGCCCCCTGCAAGAACTCGCCCAAAGACTTTTCTGACAGCGACTGTGAACCTTGGGCTTCTTGAGCCACGCTTTCCAATCGCGACAGCGCCTGATCGTAAACCCCGTCAAATAACAGCAGATTTTCGCACTCGGCAATAAAGTCCTGACGCAGGTCTTCGTGGAGCAACACGTCCAACACGTTCATATCCGCAATGGCCACAGGAACCGCGCGATCGACAAGGGCAGGAATAAATTCCGGCAGCGCCGCTGCTAAAAATGCCCGATTCGCCTGAATGTCGCTGGCTCCCTCGGCACCTTCTAAGCGTGGGCCGGTGATCACCATGTTCAGTTCGGCGATAAGTTGTTTCGCCACATAGCTGTCCGAGGCGCTATCCTCGCTCAACAGCTTACGGCCTTCGTAGGAAAACTGTCCTCGCAGCAAGCTAGCCAGCGCGTCGTTATTTCGAATGGCCTGCAACAGGTCCTTCGGCGCAGCAATGGCATCCACCTGCAGGATCTGGCGCGTATCCGTGACGCTGTGTAAATAATCTTTGAGCGCCGCCAAGTTGCCTGCGGCTTCTTTTTTCCAGCGGTTGTATAGGAACGCACCAAAGGTTGCGACGACGGTATTGCGCGCGTTTTCATAGTTTTGTTTCGGCTCACCGAAAATCATTTGCGCAATGCGGCCCCGCTCGTCGTTTACCGCTTGGCGTTTATCCAGATAGTTGCGCCAAGCCTTGGCCAGACTGTCGTCGTAAACCACCTTGTCCGGATCTTGGAGCCAATACAAAAAGGTCTGGCGTCGTTCCCGATCTGCACGGATATGCAGTTCCCCTGAGGGCATTTCCTGAGGGGCCAAGCGCCCGTACTGCTGAGTGCTGGTTGCCTTGATACGCTTACGCACTCGCAGGTACCGCAAGTAGCGGTAGGCAATACCAAAAACGTTTAAATACTCGGTGGGGTTTCGGGTACCGCTGAAGCTCATGGGGCTGACCGGCTTAGCCTTGTCGCCTTCTGTGTGATCTTTCAGATAGCGCAGCAGACTTTGCCGGTAATGGTCGAGAATGTAGGGGTTCTCGGACACAAATTCGGCTGTCTGACTTTCGATATTAGTCAAACTGCCCACAATGGCCGCCCGCAAGTTTTCGATCTTTTCCGGCGAATCTGTGGGGCTGTAATCTACAATGGCGTCAATGTTGCCTTGCTTGTGCAGTTCCGGGGCGGAGACACCCACGTACTTAGCGCATTCCTGCCAAGAAAGGTTCAGACGCCTGGCGATGCTCGCCAAGCCCGCAGGCTGGATGGTGCTAAATACGCCATCACGCAGAGACAGAATCAGATTACTGGCCGCCAGCGGAATGGCGCCACCGGAATAACCGACCCCAAAAATAATGCCCACGTTGGGAACGTGCACATTGCTCATTGAGGTAATTAGACGAGATATACTGTGGGCTTGGTTGTGGGCGTTGGCTTCTTCGCCGGCATCGGCCCCAGGGGTGTCCATAAAGGTGACAATGGGCATGACCCGCGCCGAGCACTGTTCCGCAAATTCTACAGCCATCAAATGGTGCTGCGGCATCCAGCTGCCCAGTTCAGTGGAGCGGTCTTGGGCGATAAAACCGATCTGACGGCTTTGGCCGCCACCAAAATCCATTTCTAAAATGGCCTGGTAGTAGGGTCCGCTGCTTTTTTCTTCCAGCAGGCGCCCTAGCTGCCGGACAATTTCTGGTGCGGCCTTGCGGCCCTGCGCTTCTGCCGGAGCGATGACCTGCTCCACATAGGCGTCAATGTCCAACGACGCGATGCTATCGTTGAGGTGATTAATGTCTCGCTGAGAGAGCAGACCCGGTGCGGGTTTTTGCTCTAAATCGGTGTCGGGGAACGAGGAAAACTCTTGTGCCAAGCTCTCCGCTATGAAGAACAAGCGATCCCCTTCAATTACTTGATTTGCCACGTTTTTGGACTGTCCTGAAAATGCGGGTACTCTAGCTACTCGTTAGAAAATGTGCAATTAAGCCTATGCCCAATCTCCGTGTTGCAGTACTCACTATTTCAGATTCAAGAACCCTTGCCGACGACAAATCTGGCGACCTACTCGCCGAATTTATTGCGGCGGATCAGCACAGTTTGGTGGACCGCCAACTTGTGCCCGACGACGTCTACGCCATGCGCGCGTCAGTGTCGGCGTGGATAGCAGATCCCAACGTCCAGGTGGTCGTGACCACCGGCGGTACCGGCTTCACCGGCAGGGACAGCACCCCAGAAGCCCTAACCCCGCTGTTTGACAAGCATATTGAGGGTTTTGGGGAACTATTTCGGCAGCTGTCCTACGACGATATTGGCACCTCGACCATTCAATCTCGGGCCGTGGGCGGCATAGCCAACGGCACTCTAATTTTTAGCCTGCCCGGGTCCTCGGGTGCGGTGACCCTAGGATGGGAGAAAATTTTGCACAACCAGCTAGATATCGATTTCCGGCCCTGCAACTTTGCAGAGCTAATTCCTCGATTTTTGGAGCGATGACCCCTAAAAACGCCCTTTGACTGGCTCATAAACACCTTACCGCGCTAGCTGCAAGGGGCCGACCCCAGTAGACTCTGGGTTTTCAGGCGAATCACCGGGAGAGGAGTACCCATGAGCGAACCCATCTACATTCTTGGCGCAGCGCGCACCCCTATTGGCAGCTTTCAAGGCGCCTTGGCAAAACAGAGTGCACCAGAACTGGGCGCCCACGCCATTCAAGGCGCGCTAGCCAACGCCGGTGCCCAAGGCGACGAGATCAATGAAGTGATCATGGGTAACGTCGTCAGCGCAGGACTCAAACAGGCTCCGGCTCGCCAAGCTATGCGCTTGGCCGAGCTACCCGACGGCGTGGCCGCCACCACGCTGAACAAAGTCTGCGGCTCTGGTATGAAAGCCACCATGATGGCCATGGATCTAATCGCAGCCGGCAGCGCCGATACCGTAGTCGCCGGCGGCATGGAAAGCATGAGCAACGCCCCCTACTTGCTGCCCAAGGCCCGGGGTGGCCTGCGCATGGGACATGCAAACATGCAGGATTCACTGTTCACCGACGGTTTAGAAGATGCCGAAACCGGTGGATCCATGGGGTCCTTTGCCCAGTCCACGGCAGACAGCCATCAGCTCACACGAGAGGCCATGGACGCCTACGCTATTGAGTCAGTCAACCGGGCACTTATGGCCATCGAGCAACAGAGCCTGGCGCCAGAGATCTCGCCCATGGACATTGGCGGCAACAGCGTTGCCGATGACGAGCAGCCCGGCAAGGCCAAGGTCGACCGCATTCCCACCCTACGCCCGGCCTTCAAGAGCGACGGCACCATTACCGCGGCCAACGCATCGTCCATCTCTGATGGCGCATCGGCCTTGGTGCTTACGCGTGAGAGCAATCTGAACGGTCGAGACCCGCTGGCACGCATCGTGGCCCACAGCACCCACTCCATTCATCCCAGCGAATTTACCTTGGCACCCATCGGCGCCATTGAAAAACTGTTAGAAAAAACAGGCTGGTCCGCCGACTCCGTTGATCTGTTTGAGATCAACGAAGCTTTCGCCATGGTTACCATGTTGACCATGAGCGCACTCAACCTGTCACACGACAAAGTGAACATTTACGGCGGCGCCTGCGCACAAGGCCACCCCATCGGCTCAACCGGCAGCCGCCTGATCGTCACGCTGGCCCATGCCATGGCCCAACACGACAAAAAGCGCGGCATTGCTGCCCTGTGCATTGGCGGCGGCGAAGCTACCGCCGTGGCCTTGGAGCGCAGCTAGCGCTCTGGCCTCGGCCAGCACCGGAACCAACGACAAGATTACCAACAGGAAAAATTCGTGAGTCAAAAGCGCACCCCCTTACCCATCATCGTTGGCAGCGGCGGCGTCAGCCCCGCAGGACGGGTGTCTTTTAACCGCGCTTACAGACGGATGGTTCTGGATGCATTGCCGGCAGACAAACGCCAATCGACTCTGACCAGCCTGGGACGCCTAATGG
>ERZ1047472.1427-NODE-1427-length-18630-cov-6.614536_pt1 | contig 18630 bp, 18 predicted proteins | sample MGYA00383095_ERZ1047472 | MGnify/ENA primary metagenome ERZ1047472 (study PRJEB29581, sample SAMEA5548365) | metagenome | biome: marine; feature: coastal; material: water | depth 1 m | study: Short-term variability in the microbial, nano- and picoplankton... | reverse complement strand
CAGCAGCTAAGAAAGCTCCAGCTAAAAAGCCAGCAGCTAAGAAAAAGCCAGCAGCTAAGAAAAAGCCAGCAGCTAAGAAAGCTCCAGCTAAAAAGCCAGCAGCTAAGAAGGCTCCAGCTAAAAAGCCAGCAGCTAAGAAAGCTCCAGCTAAAAAACCAGTTCGGCGAGCAGCTGCAGCACCCCGTCCTTTGGCTGCGCCCGCAGCTTGGCCATTTCCGGTCGCTGGTAACCGACCCAGCTAGTCCTCAATACTCGCAAGTTAGTAACAGGATATTTGATGTTGCTGATTTGCGAGTTTATTTCTTTTGAGATTTCGTTATAAGTTTCAAGTTGACCACCAATTGTTAATGGCGTGATTAAGACACGTAAACTAAGTTTTTAAAAATATTAATATAGACTTTATAGTTATGCAGCAGAAAAAAACCATAGGATTTTTAATTTTATTTATCTTGTTTTTCTCTTCAAATCTCGTGATAGCTAACGGGGTTTCAGCGTTGGTTAAAGTAGTCCCAATCGAAGGTACCTTTCAGGACGTTAAAGAGCGAGTGATTTTTGCAGTTGAGAGTCAAGGTCTTGTGGTGGATCATACGTCCGATGTCGGTGGTATGTTAGCTCGTACCGGTAAAGACCTTGGAGAAACTACCCAAATATATCAAAATGCCCAAGTATTAGAGTTTTGTAGCGCACTTTACTCTCGAAAGATGGCTAAGTTTTCACCAGCTCTCCTGGCATATTGTCCTTATGCTATTTCCGTTTATACGTTAAACGAGGATCCGGCTACAACCTATGTGGCATTCAAGCGAATATCGCGTGGAATTGAAGATATTCCGACCAGGAATGTTCTTAAGGAAATTGATGATTTACTAGAGGCGATTATAGAGGAAGCGGCACTATAAAGAAGTCAATCTGATTGCTGGGAAAACGTATTAACAATCAGGGCTTCCTACGGGTGGTGCAGGGTTGGGCTCGAAGTTGAATAACTGCGAGAAATCTCTTTCTCGTATAGGTCTTATGTCATAGAGCCTATTGTTAAGTTTCAGATTAAATGGAATTTTATTTTCCGAAAATGATGAAGGAATGTCCAAATCCGAGATTTGATCAAATTCCTGTTGGCCATTAGCGTTTACGGGAACTATATAGTCACTCATCATTGAAAGATCTCGATCGGACAATAATCCAAGATATTGGTCCCATGAAAGCAGCAGTCGTCCGTTGTTATCAAGCCAAAATTGCTCAATCTGTTGAATGACTTGATTCGTTTGTGTTTTAAAATATATTACGTCGTCATTTAACGCTATGGAAAGAATGAATGGTGTGCTGTGGAGTTTTACAAAAACTCGTTGCGGACCATTTTGAAAAAACCATCTACCCTTGTCGTCGCTGGAGTAATGGTCGTTGATGAACTTGATTAACCCTTTGTGCGATATTTTCTCATTTTTGATACACCAATTTCCACGATTATCAAGTTCCAGCCAATTGTATACATCAGGAACGTTAGGCCATTTATTATCAGATCCAAGTGTTAGCATAGAGAAAAATATAATTTTAATGGAGCGAAAATATGATTGATTTATATTATTTGTCAGGGTCCCCGTACGCCTGGAGAGTATTACTTGCCTTAGAGCATAAGAAGCTACAGTATAAAAGAATCGATTTGTCTTTTGAAAACGGAGATTTTAAGTCTGAGTCATACCTTGCGCTTAACCCTCGTGGGAAAGTTCCTGTTCTAGTCGATGAGGGTGTCACGCTCTACGAATCTCCAGCTATTCTTGAATATTTGGAAGATAAGTATCGCGATAGCGGGAATAACCTCCTTCCAAAGGAGGTAGGTGAGAGAGCGATTAGTCGGAGGATTATTAATGAGATCGATGTTTATCTGGACCCTGCGAGCCGGAGACTGTTAATGGCTACTTTTTTTACTCCTAAGGAAAAGTGGAATGAAGAAAAAATATCGAAGGCAGTAGAAAGTTTAATTCGCGAGCTTAAGTATTTTGACGATTATTTCGAACGGAGCGTCGCAAATGGAACCTTATCCTCAGTTGAGTTCTCGATGTTTCCCATTATTGCATTGGTTCTGCGATTAGAGAAATTAAAATCGGATCTTGGGTTTTCTCAGGAGATGAGTCATGCATTACGGCAATGGCTAAGTGCGCTAGAAGGATTAAAATTGTTTCAAACTACACGGCCACCTCACTGGAAATGAAGTTGGAGCACATATTTTTTTAAGGAGTCGGCAAGGAAGGCTGTGTGAAAATATTAAAAAAGTACATCTTGCACACTTGGATGCACAAAGACGCCCTGTCTACATAAGAGGGATGGAAAGTTAAGTAATTTCTCGGAAGGCTCCCAGGATGAGGTCTGGGTTATTTTTTTTTAAAAACTCCGGATTAGAGAGTGCTCTTCTCCACTTTCGCGCGCCTTCTCGGCCATGAAATAAGCCCAGTAGATGCCGTGTAATCGATTTGAGTTGAACCCCTTCGCTGATTTGACTTGATGCATACTCATGCATTTTAGTTATGATAATGTTCATGCTACTACTGCTGTGCTTGTGTATAGATTGACTTAACTTGCCAAGAAATTCTGGGGAGTTGTATATAGATCTGCCAATCATGACGCCGTCTATTTTTTTCATGATTTCGTCAATATCAGTGCTTTCATTTAGTCCGCCGTTCAATATAAAAGAGCAGTCTGGGAACTCTCTTTTTAAGCGGTAGACAAATTCATAATTTAGTGGTGGTACTTCTCGATTTTTTTTTGGTGATAGGCCTTTTAAAATAGCAATCCTCGCATGAACGATAAAGGTCCTGCAGCCGGAATCTCGAATTGTCCCCACAAAGTTTGAAACAAAATCATAACTCTCGTGATTATCAATTCCTAAGCGATGTTTAACTGTTATTGGCACATCCGTCGTTTCCTGCATTGATTCGACGCACTGAGCTACTAGTTTCGGCTCGAGCATAAGCGATGCGCCAAAGTTCCCTTTTTGAACGCGGTCAGATGGGCATCCACAATTTAGATTGATCTCATCGTATCCCCAATCTGAGGCTAAGGCGGTGCAGCGTTGTAATTCTTTTGGAGCGCTACCGCCCAATTGCAGAGCGATTGGATGCTCCTCACTTGAGAAATCTAAATGGCGTTTTTGATCTCCAAAAATAATAGCGCCGGTGGTGACCATTTCCGTGTACAGGGTTGCGCGAGGGGCGAATAATCTAAATAAAAACCGACAATGTCTATCTGACCAGTCCATCATCGGTGCAGTGCAGAGTTGGTGCCTATTTTCAACTTTGTGGGTCATTGGCGATACCGGTGAACGGTGTCTAAATAATTACTTATAGTCCAATTGGGAGTTACTAATATTGCGAGAGTTACATACCTACGAGACTAGTTCTAGTCTCGATTAGTCAATATACCTTTGATGAGTACCAAATCGTAGGGCTTATTTACCAGCGATAACATTCTGCTTTTGCTCCCCTAGACCGTCAATACCAAGTCGCATCTCATCTCCAATTTTAAGGAATACAGGTTCAGGTTTGACCCCCATTCCCACTCCTGGTGGTGTGCCTGTGGATATAATATCTCCCGGTTGTAACGTGACGAAATGTGAAAGATATGAAATTAGTTTTTCAACACCAAATATCATAGTGTTTGTGTTACCAGTTTGCATCCGTTTACCATTGAGATCCAACCACATCGCCAAGTTTTGAGGGTCATTTATTTCATCTTTTGTAACTAGCCATGGTCCTACTGGAGCGAAAGTATCGAAGCTCTTTCCTTTCGACCATTGATTGCCATGCTCTAGTTGCCACTCACGCTCTGAGACGTCGTTACAAATTGTGTAACCAGCCACATGAGCCAAAGCCTCTGATTCGTTCACTTTCTTTGCTGTGGAGCCAATGACAACCGCTAGCTCTACTTCCCAGTCGCCTTTCACTGAATTGTCAGGGAGAATAACATCATCGCTCGGTCCATTGAGCGCGCTGATAGCTTTCATGAACACAACGGGCTCCGTAGGGATTGGCATGTTAGATTCTTTGGCGTGGTCAGAATAGTTTAGTCCGATACAAATTAATTTCGGCGTGCCCGATATTGGTAGACCGAGACGAGGGTTTCCGGGTACCACATTTAGGGAGTCGATCTCAATGTCATTCAGCTTCGTTAGGCTACTTTCACTGAGAGCATCCCCATTAATTTCAGAAACAACTGTAGATAAATCTCGGACATTGCCATTGCTATCAATCAATCCAGGTTTTTCTGCTCCAATTTCTCCATATCGTACAAGTTTCATTGTGATTATCCCTCGTTAATTATTGATTTATATGGTGATACCGCCGTCAACGGTTAGTGTCTGTCCGGTCATAAATTTAGATTCATCTGACGCAAGATACACAGCTAAGTTAGCAATTTCCTCAGGCGTCCCAAGTCGCTTCATTGGTTGACGGGCTTCGAATTTCATTCGTGCGGTATCGATGTCCCCTGTCGCTTTCATTCTGTCCAAGAGGCTCGGTGTGTCTACTGTACCAGGACAGACGGCATTCGCACGAATACCGTGCTCTACATAGTCTGCTGCTAATGATTTAGTCATTCCAATTACTGCTGCTTTTGTTGCGCCATAAGCGAATCTGTTCACGAAACCTTTTATGGACCCCGCTACAGAAGCAATGTTGATGATGGATCCACTTCGTCGACTTAGTAATTGTGGAAGGAACGCTTTAGTCACCATAAACATACTCTTCACATTCAGATCAAAGGAGTACGTCCAGTCCTTGTGAGTACAGTCCATGATTGTTCCATGATGAACATAGCCAGCGCAATTCAAAATAGCATCAATATTTTGATGTTGGTTGGCTGCGGCCTGACTAGCTTGCTGGTCCAGTACGTCCAAAGTTTGAGTCGTTACACCTTTCACGTTCTTCAAATCACTTAGCTTTTTTTCATCGATATCAGTTGCGATCACACTCGCTCCCTCCTTCGCGAAGGCAACAACAGCAGCCCTACCTATACCTTGAGCACTTGCTGTGACGAATATTGTCTTACCGGCGAGTCGGTCAGAAGGCATAATGCTTATCCTCTTTAATTTTCGTAATGTTGCAACATTTTGCCACAAAATTACGTTAATCTAATGATTATTGTTTTTGCTTGTTTTAACGTCAACTGGTTGTGAAGATTAGATGGTTACTCAACATTTAGTCATTTAGTTAAGCCAAATAATCAGTATTGATGAATGTGTACCGGCAGATAAATACTCAAAATAAAAAAGGAACGTTGTTATGCTTCAAACGGCAGATCTAACAATAAGATTAAACCCTGCGGATGATGTGGTGATTGCCAGGACCGAACTTCCGAAAGGAACAGAGATTCTCAAGGAAAAAATCAGGACTACAGGCATAGTACCTGCGGGCCATAAAGTGGCGACGAGACCACTAAGGGTTGGGGATCCAGTGCGTCGATACAATCAGATAATTGGTTTTGTTAATCAGGCAATTAATGCGGGTGACCACGTCCATACCCATAATTTAGCAATGGGTGATTTTGAGAGGGATTACGCTTTTTGCGAAGACTTTGTGCCCACAGACATAAATCCAAACCCCGCTACCTTCATGGGAATTGAAAGATCGGATGGGAGGGTGGCAACTCGCAATTACCTGGGAGTTGTCTCTAGCGTTAACTGTTCCGCACACGTTTGTCGTTTGATTGCAAAATACTTCGGTGATGAGGTGCTTGAGGATTACCCTAATATTGATGGGGTAGTTCCAATACATCACCGAACAGGGTGTGGCATGGGAGCTGAAGGCGAGCCGATTGAGTATTTAAGGAGAACACTTGGGGGTTACGCTATTCACCCTAACTTTTACTCGACTCTTCTAATTGGCTTAGGCTGTGAGGCGAATCAGATAAATAATTTGCTTGCTGCTCAGGGGCTGAAGCGGAGTGAACGCCTCAAGGCGTTCACGATTCAAGATGTCGGGGGTACCCGCAAGACCGTTCAACAGGGTATTGATATGATTAAGGAAATGCTACCTGATGCCAACCGGATCGAGCGGAAACCAGTGCCTGCAAGCCATCTGATTTTAGGACTTGAGTGTGGCGGGTCGGATGGGTATTCAGGAATTTCAGCTAATCCCGCACTAGGTGCTGCAGCCGATATTCTGGTTCAAAATGGCGGGACTGCAATTTTAAGCGAAACACCAGAGGTTTACGGTGCTGAACACCTTCTCACTCGCAGAGCCGCCTCAAAGGAGGTTGGAGAGAAGCTCGTTGAGCGTATAAAGTGGTGGGAGGATTACACCTCTAAACTTGGTGGAGACATGAACAATAATCCGTCTCCGGGTAATAAAGCTGGTGGTTTGACGACAATTTTAGAAAAATCTTTGGGTTCTTTTTCAAAAGGGGGGACTCAAGGGATGATGGATGTTTATCAATACGCCGAGCAGGTTGTGGCGAAAGGTTTTGTATTTATGGATACTCCTGGTTATGACCCGGTATCAGTCACGGGACATGTCGCTGGCGGAGCTAATATTGCCTGCTTCACAACCGGCCGGGGTTCGGCGTTTGGCTGTAAGCCTTCTCCGAGCATCAAGCTGTCGACTAATACGCCCCTGTTTAATAAGCAGGAGGATGATATCGATATTAATTGTGGCTCGATTATCGATGGCACGTCTACAGTTGAGGCGGTCGGCCAAGAAATTTTTAATCACATACTGGAGGTAGCTTCTGGATCTCAGTCGAAGAGTGAGCAGTGGGGTTATGGTGAGGACGAGTTTGCTCCTTGGGTTCTTGGTCCGACGATGTAAGAAAAAAATCGAAATGTAAAATATGACTTGGGAGCTGCAGTTTAGCTCCAAGACCACGTTAACTGGGATAAGAGGTTTGCGATTAGGAAGCGAGTGATGATTCGCAAGGGCAGCTTGGAGACTTGTTACGAAAATTTTAGAGATAAAGCACGGTAGCAGTCATTATGAGGACGCCCTTAAACTAAGGGAGTGTCAACTTCGTTCTCCACTTGGATTGACGTTAGATGCTGAAGATGTGAAAGATGAACGTTGTCAGGTGCATTTTGGCGTCCTCCATCCCGTTCTGGGGTTGTGCGCTTGCGTTGCCCTATTGATTGACAAAGATATTTCAGAGGCAAGGTTGAGACAAATGACGGTTGAGTCGAGATTGCAAGGGGGCGGCGTAGGCCGAAAACTCTTTGATTTCGTCGAAGCTTGGTGCCTTGCCAACAACATTAGTCAGATCACTTTAAATGCTCGCGTCGTATCGAAAGGGTTCTATCAAAAATTAGGTTTTAGTGAATGTGGAAGTGAATTTAATCATATAACCTTGCCGCATATTAGGATGTCAAAATCGCTTTGACGTTCTGTTTTTCGTTTAATTAAAGAATAATAAAGCTCAAAGGAATGAATAAGTAATGGATGAACAATTGAGGCGTTCTGCACTTCGTTATCATAGGTACCCGTCGCCTGGGAAACTTTCGATAACAGCAACAAAAGGTTTGACAAACCAGCGTGATTTAGCATTAGCCTATTCGCCAGGCGTTGCCGCAGCATGTGAAGAAATTGTAAATGAGCCGGCTAATGCAGACATCTACACTGGCCGAGCCAACTTGATTGGTGTAGTCACAAATGGCACTGCAGTTCTGGGTTTAGGAGCCATTGGCCCGCTCGCTTCTAAACCAGTAATGGAGGGCAAAGCGGTTCTTTTCAAAAAATTCGCAGGAATAGATGTTTTCGATTTGGAAATCAATGAGACCGATGAATTGCGATTAATCGAAATAATCGCTTCACTAGAGCCGACGTTTGGCGGTATCAATCTAGAAGATATAAAAGCACCTGAGTGTTTTAGGATCGAAAAGGAGCTTAGAAAGAGACTCAATATACCCGTTTTTCATGATGATCAGCATGGGACAGCGATCATTGTTGCTGCGGCTTTTCTCAATGCGCTTAAGGTTGTTGGGAAAGAGTTACATGACGTTAAATTAGTTTGTTCAGGAGCTGGTGCTGCTGCTCTAGCCTGTCTTAAATTATTGGTTCAAATGGGTTTGCCGAGCGAGAATATTTATGTCGCTGACATTCACGGAGTCGTCTATCAAGGAAGAGAAATTGAGATGGACGAAATAAAGGCTCAATTTGCTCAAGATACTTCCGATCGTACCCTCGATGATTTGATGACAAATGCGGATGTTTTTCTCGGGCTGTCGGCAGCGAATGTCCTCAGCGAGGATATGGTAATGAAGATGGGTGATAATCCAGTCATTTTAGCGTTAGCTAACCCAGATCCAGAAATTCATCCAGATATTGTTAAAAAGGCAAGACCTGACGCTATTATGGCGACGGGGCGATCTGATTTTCCCAATCAAGTTAACAATGTATTGTGCTTTCCTTTTATTTTTCGGGGTGCTCTTGACGTTGGTGCGACGGAGATTAATGATGCTATGAAGTTGGCAGCTGTCAGAGCGATTGCCGAACTCGCGAGAGAAGAACAATCGGATGTCGTTGCCATGGCGTACGAAAATCTTGAAATGAAGTTTGGTCCGAAGTTTTTTATCCCTAAGCCGTTTGACCCAAGACTCATAGTCCGGATCGCTCCTGCGGTGGCCAGAGCTGCTATGAGTAGCGGTGTAGCGACGCGACCAATTGATGATTTTCATGCTTACACGGATCGGTTGACCCAGTTTGTATATCACTCTGGAATTATCATGAAGCCCGTATTTTTAGCGGCTAAACAAAATCCTAAGCGAGTTGTCTACTGTGAGGGTGAAGATGACAGAGTATTACGTGCGGTACAAATTGTGGTCGATGAGGGCATCGCTCGACCTATTTTAATTGCACGTCCTAATGTGCTAAACGAGAGAATTGAAAAAGCCGGACTCCGAATTAGGCCGCACCAAGATTTTGAAGTGTTGGATCCTAATACAGACTCTCGCATTGAGGGATATTGGAAGCAGTATTACGAAATCATGCAACGTAAAGGTATTTCGAAGGCGTATGCCACCCGAGAGGCTTCGAGGCGAACAACACTTATAGGCGCATTGATGGTTAACAACGGCGATGCGGATGCTATGCTTTGCGGCACCATCGCGAATTTCGATATTCATCTCCGGTATATAAATGAAGTTATAGGCTTACGCAGTAATGCGGGTCGTTATGCAACGATGAATGTTTTGATTCTTCCTGGCCGGACAATTTTTGTCTGCGATACTTACGTCAACATCAATCCCGATGCAGAAGAGATAGCGGACATAGCTATTATGGCTGCAGAAGAGGTTAGACGGTTCGGTGTTGTACCAAATGTTGCGTTGTTGTCGCATTCTAATTTTGGAACCTCTAAGGATATCTCGGCAAAAAAAATGTCTTTAGCGAGAGAGTTAATTTTAAGAAGAGACCCTACATTGAATGTCGAGGGCGAGATGCATGGAGACGCCGCGTTGGATGAAAAAATTCGACAATCAATATTTCCTAATTCTCAGATTAGTGGTGAGGCTAATTTATTGGTCATGCCCAACTTAGATGCCGCAAATATTGCGTTTAATCTAATGAAAGTTACCGCTGGTGAGGGCATTACTGTCGGTCCTATATTGTTGGGCTCAAAGAAAGTAGTCAACATACTTACTCCTACAGCGACGGTAAGACGCCTTGTAAATATGTCAGCACTATGTTCTGTTGACGCAAACAGCGATCGTTGACACTGGTCAATTTTCAGGAAGTCGATTGAGTTTTTCTATGGGTATGTTCTCCCAGTCGAATTCGCCGCTAGTGTGCGCTAAACCCGCGATTTCCCTGGCGGCATTTATTTTATTTATGGCGTCTATTTCTTTCCCTTGGATACAAAAACGTTTGGCCTGCAAGATTTTTTCCCGCAAGACATGACTTTGCTGGGAAGAGAGTTCTATATTGACTAGACTATCTCCGAGAATACGGAGTTGATCTGAACACCCTGCTAGAGTTTGCTGTTGTGAACCCGCGAACAGAAACGAGACAGTGAAAAGTATTTGAAAGGCGCTCGAACGGTGCATAAGTAAAATTCTTTGGTGTAAAAAACAAGGCTTCTCGACCACTACAACACTCAGATTATGCAATACTAAATGGGTTCATATTTAATTTAAATTTCTTTAAAGTGTCTTTGATGCTTAGTCGTCGGGAAATATCTGAAAAATTAGCCTTATCTAAATCGATATCCAGTTTGAAGGATAGATCGGTTTTTGTGCTACCTAATGACGTGATTCCGATAATGGCCGCCGTATTAATCCCGATCGTATGCCGCAAAGGAAAACTCTCTATCCTTTTAACCAAGAGAACTAGCCATTTAACGCACCATGCAGGTCAGGTCAGTTTTCCTGGTGGGAGAGTTGCTGAGGAAGATAAAAACAGACAAATGACGGCTCTAAGGGAGACTAGGGAGGAAATAGGGTTAGATCTCTCTGACTCTGATGTATTGGGACGATTACCGGAATACGATATCAGAACTGGCTTCAGAGTTACGCCCGTAGTGGCTTGGGTAGATTCTCCAGTGATTTTCTCTTCGGACCCCTATGAGGTGGAGTCAATATTTGAGGTTCCCATTAATCACGTACTTGAGTTAAGCAACTATACGTTGGAGTCTCTATCGGAAGATCCTGTAAAGAGACATTTTTATCGGCTTCGACATGACAAGTACAACATCTGGGGGGCGACTGCAGGGATGTTACGCAATTTTGTCATTGCGCTCTCGATGCATAGTGCCTCATGAAATTACCCGTAACCGCTGGGGTTAGATTCCTCAGAAAGCACAAGATAAAGTTTACAGAGCATCTCTATAATTATGAAGAGCACGGAGGAACCAGCATCTCTGCTCGTGAATTAGGAGTCTCGGAACATGCTGTTGTCAAGACGCTGATAATGCAAACTGAAAGCGGTAAACCGTTAGTGGTATTGATGCACGGCGATAAAAAGGTATCTACTAAAAATCTAGCAAGGTTTATTGATACGAAAAGTGTCACTCCGTGTGAGCCTAACGTAGCAACCCGACATTCAGGTTACGTTGTGGGTGGCACCTCACCTTTTGGTTTGCGTAAGGTTATGCCGATTTATATGGAGAAAACGATTCTTGATCTCCCTAAAATCTATATTAACGGTGGGGCTAGAGGTTACTTGGTAGGTATCATTCCAAAAATATTAATTGAGACGATAAATACGATCATTGTAAATGTGGCAAATGACGGTGATTGATAGTTTTTTCAACAACTCAGTCTGTCGCGACACTCACAATGAAGTTTAAAGTTTCTCCATGGCGATGGACCGATATAGTAATGTCATCACCATCTTTGAAGTTATCCATCAAACTATAGTATTTCCTAGCGGAGGGCACCGGAACGCCATTGATTTTAGTAATAATATCACCCGGGACAATGACGCCGTCATTTCTCAACCTGGCAGGCTGAAGACCAACGTGTGCAGCGGATGACCCAGGGAATACGTTCAAGATTGCAATTCCCTGAATACCCATTGTACGAGTAATTCGTCTATTTATTGCCGGATCAAGGTGAATGCCAATATTGGGTAATGTATATTTTTTATGCTGTATGAGTTGAGGGACTACTCGATTTATTGTGTCTACGGGTACCGCGAAGCCTATTCCAGCAGAAACTCCTGATGGACTATATATGGCAGTATTAATGCCGATGAGACGACCTGCTGAGTCCAACAGTGGCCCACCTGAACTTCCGGGATTGATTGCCGCATCTGTTTGAATTAAATGCTCAATGTTTTGACCTCCCTCGTTATTTAAGCTCCTATCAAGGGCTGATACAACACCGAGCGTTAATGTCCAATCTAGCCCGAATGGGTTACCAATTGCATAGACTTTCTGTCCAACCTTCAAATTGTCACTTTCTCCAATTGGTATGGGAAGGGGGGGCTGTGTTGCTATCGATATTTTTAAAACGGCAAGGTCGTGGGAGGGGCTAACTCCGATCAGTGATGCCTTGTAGTCTCGCCCATCTTCCAACCTGACAGTAGCCTCGCTACTACCTTTGATGACATGATAATTAGTGATGATGTGTCCTTGTTCGTCCCATATTAGTCCAGAGCCGGTACCACTTGGAACAGAGAATACATTTCTCGTCCAATAGTCTCTTACACGTTGTTTCGTGCTGATGAAGACGACTGATTCTTTTGACCGTTCAAAAATAGATATTGTCGATAATTCTTCTTCAGTCAATGACCCTCTTGGGGCTATGGGTCTTGGTCCAACCTTAATTGGGTCAGTTGCTGCATTTAGATATAACAACCCCCCAAAAAGGAAAGAAATAAAAAGTATCAGAAATGTCGTTAAAGACAACCTAACTTTATTTATTAAAGTCTTAAGCATCACATGTTTACTCAAAATTGATACTGGATTTTATTTATTTTTTAGTGTTTCTAAAAGCGAATCAATTCGTTCGTGGTTCTCTTCTGATCCGATATAGCTTCTGAATAACCATTCTTGAATGCGCATGCTCCCTTCAAGACCTTGATCAAGTAATTGATTGGATAGTTGTTTGGTTTCGATTAGACACTGTCTATCAAACATTGCCATATTTTTTGCAACTGTCAACACGTTATCAAGTAGCTCACCATTTGCGTAGACTTCGTTAATAAAACCAATTGACTTGGCTTCCTGAGCGCCGTAAATACGGCCCGTAAGAGTTAACTCTTTAGCGCGACCGAGACCAATGATTCTCCACAGAGGGTCAAGTATTGGCGTGAGCGACAGCGCTATTTCTCGTTGACCGAATTTTGCCCTTTCAGATGCGTAACGAAAGTCGCACATCATTGTCAGGTCGAACCCGCCAGCGATTGCAGGGCCTCCCACCGCGCAGACCACTGGTAATGGACAGAAAAGAATGGAACGGTACGTTTCGTGAAATAAAGCGGTATAGTTCTCGTTATTACGTTTCTCGAGTTTTCTTATTTCATTTAGATCGAAACCTGCAGAAAAATACTTTTCTCCACCAGTCAGGACTATTACACGCGTTTGATGGTCGGACGGTATCGTGGTGAACGCCTTTGTAAGTTCCTTGAGAACATCAGGGGATAGAGCATTTCTTTTGTCTGGCCGATCAATTGCAATAACGGTAACATTTTCTTTTTGGGTGATATTGAGGTGCGCATAGTCGTTCGCGTGCATGTCATTCTACTCCGTAGTTTGGTTTCCATTGGCAACGTTCCTATTACTAAACTTGACGATGCTTCAATTTATTCATTAAAGCATCAACAAATGTATACTTAAGTCCAAATACTGTCATAAATTAGAGCAGATGTTCATAGATAAGTTTTGCCTATAGAGGGACCAGTTGAATGGAATCGTTTGTAATCATCATTTCAGTAATTGTTGGCTGGGTCTTCTCAGGGCAGTTAAATAAACTCAATGAATTGAACATTAAATTATTCGACCAATTCGTATCTTCAGATTTTATTTCGGGAGCCCAATGGAAGCCATTTTTATTTATAAGTACTTTGTGGTCTGGTCTATTCATAATGGTTTGGATAGTGATTTATTTGATCTTTCAAAATAGCCTACCGTTAGTGTTTATATTAAATATTTTCGCTCTAGCGATCATGTTCAATATTCATGATGTAAAACGGGTGATATCTAAAGCTGAGACCTTAGATAAAATGCAAAGTGCGCAGTTACCGATTGAAGTTGCTGAGTTGTTAACTCGGACCGCATCTCGTATTTTTGGACTAATTTTTTGGTACTCCTTAACCCCCGGGTTATCTGGTGCGATATTATTTTTTATTGTGTCGTTAGTTTTTGATGCGATAGTCAGAAGCAACTCACTAAGTTCGATTCATTCAGCGAGATTGTTCATCAAATCCTATGTGATTTTGTTGTGGCTCCCTCATAAATTTCTTAGCTTAGGTTACGCATTTGTAGGTGATTTTGAAACATCACTTAGATGTTGGCGTGAGCAGGGGGCGAGGTCAGGAGCAGGGCCATGGAGTAGTCTTTTGGCATCCAGTGGAGGCGCACTTAATATTCTTCACGGCAGTGAAAAAAATTCTGATGGTGCGTTCCGATCTGAATTCGGGGCTCCAGGTTATCCGATGACGAGAGCTATTATCCCGCGTGTGACCGGCTTGCTGTTAAGAGCTTTTTTATTATGGACGGGTATAATTTTTATCATAGATGCGTTAGCTTAATCAGGACGGATTAATATTTCCCCTAACTGCTGATTTCAGATAATATTTTTTTATACTGCTCCCACCGAGACAGAGAGATTAATTTATCTTGGACAGCATTGATCACCTGACAATTGGGTTCGACTGTATGCGAGCAATTCGCAAATTGGCAGTCATTTAGGAAGGCACGAAAATCAATAAAGTAGTTAGCTAAGTGTTTTTGATCAATATGATTTAGGCCAAACGATTGCAGTCCAGGGCAATCAATTAGGGAAGTGCTAGTGTTTAATTGGTAGAGTTGGGCATGAGTAGTTGTGTGTCGGCCGGAATGAAGTTTTGTCGAGATGGTGGCAGTTCTGGCGTCTGCATCGCTTATTATGTTGTTAACGATGGTCGATTTCCCAACACCTGATTGGCCGATAAGGACTATTCTCTCATTCTTTATAATTTCAGTTATCAGTTTTGTGTCACTAATTGCGGAAACAGTAACGGGGTCATAGCCTAAGCTGGCGAAATGGCTAATAAACTCTATTGAGGAGGATGTTATTCCCAAATCTGATTTGTTAACAAGAATTTTCGATTTGATACCTTGCTCTTCAGCGGCAACCAGGCACCGAGTCGTTAAGGAATAGTTGGTTGGGAGGTCAGTTGCGACAACCATAATCAGCATGGTGACGTTAGCCGCGATCAATTTTTGTTTATAGGTGTCGGACCTATAGAAAATGGATGACCGCTCTTCAATGCTTTCGATCCGTCCTTCCGACCCTTTGACATTTACGAAGCATTCGTCTCCACAGGCATATTTTGTCGCTTTTCCCCTCGGATAACCCAAAATGCTCGATCCGTCGGCTAGTCGGACCGAGTAGTGCCTGCCGTGGGCTGAAACGATTGTACCCCTGGTGCTCGGTAAGTTGGATTTCAACTTTATGTCGTCTCGATAGACAAAAGTCGTAGAAAAAGTAAATCTTTATAAGTCAAACAAATGATCCAGCTTTGCTGCACAAATGAAATCATTTTCACTCAGTCCGCTAATTGCATGTGTCGTATAAGTGACAGTGGCAGTGTTATACCCAATTGCAACGTCAGGGTGGTGGTCTTCTCGGTGAGAGACCCAAGCGACGGCATTTACAAAGGCTAGTGTCTGATGGTGATCTTTAAACTTATACGTTTTCGTGATCTGAGCGTCGACATGAGTCCAACCCTCAAGGCCATTAAGCATTAATGTCACTTGTGTTTCTGGAATTGGATCGACGCCACCTTCACAAGGTTTGCATTTTTGTCTTACTAGGTTTTCAGTGATTTTGTTCATATGGAGTGTAATAATTAAAGGCTAGTTTATCGAGACTTCAAGCTTTGAAATTCGTGCTGAGGCAGAAGGGTGTGAATCATAAAACGCTGAGTACCATTTGTCAGGAGTGAGGGTCGACGAGTTGTCCTTGTAAAGTTTTATGAGCGCTCTGATTAAATCTTTTGCAGGCGCCTGTTGCGCAGCGTAAGCGTCCGCTTCAAATTCATTTTTTCTCAGGTACGCTGAGAACAGCGGCCTGAATAGAAATAAGAAAGGGGGTAGACCGAAATAAAAACCTGCGAGTAGTAAGTAAGATGATCCGAATGTATCAAGATTAAGTGCCTCATGAATATACGGAGATTGTTGTAGGGCTCCAAGTAACGCAAAAAATATCAAACTGACTAAAACCAAAAAGCACGTTAATTTGAACACATGCTTCATTTTAAAATGGCCTAATTCATGCGCTAGAACAGCTTCAATTTCATCTGCGCTATGCTTGTTTATGAGTGTATCGAAGAAGACGATTCTCTTGGATTTTCCGAAGCCCGTGAAGTACGCATTCCCGTGGCTACTCCGCCGACTACCGTCCATAACGAATAAGCCTCCAGATTGAAATCCACATTTCTTGAGAAGGTTTTCTATGCGGTCTTTAAGACTTTCATTGTCGAGAGGTGAAAATTTATTGAATATGGGTGCAAGCAATGTCGGCGACAAGTATTGAATGAAAAACCAAAAAGACATTGCAAGAGCCCAGGCATACCACCACCAATTAACCCCCGCCATTTCCATAACCCATAAAAGGCCCGCTATAAATATAGATCCAATGATGCTGGCCACTAAGAGACCGATCAGAAAATCTTTAAAAAACAATCCCACTGACATCTTATTGAATCCAAACTTCTCTTCGAGTACGAATGTTTTATATAAATCTGCGGGTAACTGAACGAGAGATAAAAATAAACCAATGAGGCCAAAGAAGACTAAACCTGAGATGATAGGGTGACTTGATAACGAAGAGGCTAAATGATGAAACCCATTTAGTAAGCCGCCAAAAGTAAGAATTAAAAGGAGCGTTGTGTCGGTGGCGGTGGAAATATTCGACAGTCGCATTTTCGCCTCTGTGTAACTAGCAGCCTTTTGATGGGATTCCAGAGAGATATCTTTTGAAAAGGCCGTTGGGACCTCATTTCGGTTAGATCTGACTGAACGGATCTGACGCAAAGATAGCCAAACACGGATTGCTGCTGACGTTAGTACAAAAAATAGAAAAATGTAAGAGAAGGAATTGCTCATCATATTTTGATATCGATTATTTAAGATGTGGTGATTATTAATTTTAATTAATTATATGTAAGAACTTTATATTTTTGATCGTTATAATCATGAATTATGCCTCAAAGTACTGAAAATTTGATTTGGCTTGATATGGAGATGACCGGGCTAGCCCCTGATCGTGACCACATTATTGAGCTTGCGATCGTTGTCACCGACTCCAACCTAAACCAATTGGATGATGGTGCTGTATGGGTGATCCATCAGTCGGATAACATTCTTGACCAAATGGACGATTGGAATACGCGAACTCATGGTAAGAGCGGTTTGATTGAGCGGGTTAAAAATGCCAGCCATGATGTGAGTGACGTAGAAGAATTTGCACTTAAATACTTAAGTAAATTTGTTCCGACCAGCACCTCTCCAATGTGTGGAAATAGCATCTGCCAAGATCGCCGATTCATGGCTAAATGGATGCCAAAATTAGAATCTTATTTTCATTATAGAAATCTTGATGTTTCGACTTTAAAAGAGCTCGCAAAGCGTTGGCGGCCAGAAGTAACAAAAGGCTTAATCAAGCACGGAAAACACGAAGCTTTAGCGGATGTTTACGAGTCAATCGAAGAACTCAAACACTACCGAGAGCACTTTATTGTCGACTAGACCTGTTATCGACCATCTTTATTCGGTCAATGATGTTTTTGGTCGACCCGACCACTTTGCTCGAATTACTGGTGTCTTCTAGATCATTCTCTATAGATTTCGCTAATGATTTTCCAAGCTCAACGCCCCATTGATCAAACGAATTTATATTCCAAATAACACCCTGCACGAATACTTTGTGCTCGTACAAGGCTAACAGGCTACCCAATGTTTTTGCGTCTAACCTATCTATCATTATGAGGTTTGAAGGACGATTGCCTTCGGCAATACGTGACGCTTTCATTTCTTTTTCACTTCTTTCTCGAATCTGACTTCCAAACGCCAAAGCTTCCATTTGAGCGAGGCAATTAGCCAATAATGATTTAGGGACTTTTTGATCTTTATTATCTTTTATAATTGCAATGATGTCACAAGGCGTTACGGTGGGACTTTGATGTAAGTGTTGAGCGAAGCTGTGCTGAAAATCGGTCCCACAAGACCCCCAAATGATTGGTGCAGTTTGGTAGCTGATGGCAGTCTCTGATCTATCAACCATTTTGCCATTGCTTTCCATCTCAAGTTGTTGGAGATAGTCCGGCAATAGGGAAAGACGCTCGTAATATGGCAAGATTGCGTGCGATGCGTGGTCTTTGAAGGTTGTGTGCCAAATTCCGACTAGTGCCAACATAATCGGCATATTCGTAATACTTGGCTCGTTCTCAAAATGAAGATCCATTTCCTCGGCTCCCTCCAATAGAGCTTCAAATTCCTCATAACCTAAGCCCATCGCAATCGGTAGCCCGACTGCAGACCAAAGTGAGTATCTTCCGCCGACCCAGTCCCAAAATTCGAAAATATTACCAGACTCAATGCCGAATTCTTTAGCAATGCCTGGATTGGCAGTAGTCGCTAAGAAATGATGACGGAGTGCCTTTGTCTTATTTATGTTTAACTTTTCACATAACCAGTCCACTGCGACGTTTGCATTTGTAACTGTTTCAGCTGTCGTGAAAGTCTTCGATGCCAGGATAAAGAGAGTTTTTTCAGGGTCAACCTCTTGGAGTTTTGGATCCAGATCCGATATGTCAAGATTAGACGCGAATAGCACTTGAGGGTCATTATTTTTTTTAAGCGTGGAGTAAACTAATTTGGGACCTAGATCTGATCCACCGATTCCAATATTGATAACAGTATTAATTACTTTTCCAGTAGCACCGAGCATTTTTTCAGATCGAAATTCGTGACAAAAAATCCGCATTTGTTCAAGAGTTTTTTGAATTAGTCCTTGCT
>ERZ1047472.1418-NODE-1418-length-18692-cov-5.624242_pt1 | contig 18692 bp, 14 predicted proteins | sample MGYA00383095_ERZ1047472 | MGnify/ENA primary metagenome ERZ1047472 (study PRJEB29581, sample SAMEA5548365) | metagenome | biome: marine; feature: coastal; material: water | depth 1 m | study: Short-term variability in the microbial, nano- and picoplankton... | reverse complement strand
AAGCACGGACACTCTCAAACGCTTATCTTTGGGGTTTTTACTCAGACAAACAGGATGAGTGCTTCCAATAATCGGAATGCCTTGAGAAGTTCCAGTCCCTAAAAATGTAATTTTCAAGCGGTTGTAAATTTTAGTAAAAATAATGTATTTTTTTTTGCAGCCTTGCTTAAAGTTATAACTTTGTAGTATCTCAAAAAACTACAATTAGTAAAGATGGAAATAACACTCAAAGGTGATGCTCAAATGAAAAGCGTGCCGTCTCTGAAGGATAAAGCTTTACGAATTAACCTCAACGAAAATATTTACGGAACATTTGCTGAAATTGGCGCTGGTCAAGAAACAGTTCGCCACTTCTTTAGAGCGGGAGGGGCTTCGGGCACCATTGCAAAAGCAATGTCGGCTTACGATAAGTCTTTTAGTGATGCCATTTACGGCATTGAAGACGATCGCCGTTATGTTACTGAAGATCGGCTTAGAAAAATGTTAGCCCTCGAAGTTCGGCTTATTGAAGAACGCATTTCTAGAGACGATAATCCCAATAAAATGTTCTTTAGTTATGCGAATACCGTAACAACAATTGATTTTGCCAAGCGTTACAAAGGCCATGGTTGGGTCGGTGTAAGGTATCAGATCGATCCCAATGAACCCTACAATGAAATCATTCTACACTTGCGTTTTAAAGAAAGTGATGCGCGTCTTCAGCAAGAAACTTTGGGCAAACTAGGTACCAATCTCATTTATGGCGCCTTCTACAAGCACAATCAACCCAAAAAGCTCTTGCGCTATTTGTACGACCATTTAAGCAAAGATCAATTAGAGATTGACACCATTAATTTTTCGGGACCTGTATTCAAAGATGTTGACAACAGACTGATGAGTTTACAGCTTGTTAAAAATGGGATGACTGACGCAGTGATGTTTGCTCCCGATGGAAACAACGTTTTACCGGCACGCGTTCTCTATAAAAAAAACATCTTGGCTTTCAGAGGAAGCTTTAGGCCAGTCACCCGTGTCAATGTGGATATGTATGAAAACTCCTTTGAGATGTTTAAAAAAGAAAATAAAGTAGATCCTGACAATACGAAAGTTGTATTTGAAATTACCTTATCAAATTTAAGAGCTTCTGGAGGTGAGATTGACGAGCAAGATTTCATGGACCGCGCAAGACTACTGTGTTCACTTGGACAAACGGTCATGATTTCAAACTTTCAGGAATACTATAAGCTGGTAGAATATTTCAGTTTATACTCAAAAAAGCGAATGGTATTGTCCATGGGGGTTAACAACCTCATTGATATTTTTGATCAGAAATATTACCGCCACCTCAGCGGCGGTATTTTAGAGGCCTTTGGGAAATTATTTCACAAAGATTTGAAAGTATATTTATATCCCATGCTAGGCGAAGATGGCAAACTGATCACAAGTGATAACTTAAAAGTGCATCCTAGAATGAAGGAATTGTATAAATTCTTTAAATACACAGGAAAACTTGTCGACATACAAAACTACAACCCCGAAATTTTAAATATTTTTTCTCGAAAAGTTCTAAAGATGATCAATTCCGGAGCGGAAGGCTGGGAACCATTATTGCCAACAGTAGTATCTAATATGATCAAAGAACAGCAACTGTTTGGTTATCCAAAAAAGGAAGTAGAAATCAAATAAAAAATAGATTACTCTAAGATCTGCGCCGTATGTTCTTTGGAATTTACTTTTGTAATGACTGATTCGATTCCCCCATTTTCATCAATTATAAAAGTTGTTCTGTGGATACCGTCATATTCTCGGCCCATAAATTTTTTAGGGCCCCATACGCCATAAGCTTCAATAACTGATTTGTCTTCATCGGCCAATAAATCGTAAGGAAATCCATATTTATTTTTAAAATTAAGTTGGCGTTTTGCACTGTCTGCACTTACGCCTAAAATGGCATAACCGGCCGCCTTAAAACGGCTGTAATTATCACTCAAGTTGCAGGCTTCCAAGGTACATCCAGGTGTACTGGCCTTGGGGTAGAAAAATAGTACCAGCTTTTTGCCAGTGAAATCTGATAAATTGACCGTGTTACCGTTTTGATCAGTACTTTTAAAATCGGGGGCCTTGTCGCCAACTTTTAATGCAGTCATATTTAGTATCTTTGTTTTTTACAAATATAAGCGAATGACCAAAACAGAAAAGGTAAATTTTGTTATAAAAACCTTAAATAATTTATATCCAGAAATTCAAATCCCATTGAATCACAAGGACCCTTATACCCTGCTTATTGCTGTATTGCTGTCCGCTCAATGCACAGATGTACGTGTCAATCAAATCACTCCAACTCTTTTTGCAAAGGCTGATAATCCATACGACATGATTAAAATGAGTGTAGAAGAAATAAAAACCATCATTCGTCCTTGCGGTCTTTCATCAATGAAAAGTAAGGGAATTCATGGATTATCACACATTCTAATTGAAAAACACCAAGGAAAAGTGCCCCAAAGTTTTGAAGCTTTAGAAGCCTTACCAGCCGTAGGACATAAAACTGCAAGTGTGGTGATGTCTCAGGCTTTCGGCGTTCCCGCATTTCCAGTTGACACCCATATACACCGCCTTATGTACCGTTGGAATCTATCTAATGGCAAAAGTGTGGTGCAAACGGAAAGAGATGCCAAACGTCACTTCCCAGAAGAACTCTGGAATGATCTTCATTTGCAAATTATTTGGTATGGACGCGAGTACTCTCCAGCACGTGGTTGGAATCTTGAAAAAGACAGCATTACCAGAATAATTGGACGAAAGTCGGTTTTAAAATCAGTAGAACGTACACAAAAAAAATCCTGAGCAAAGTCAGGATTTTTGAAATTTAATTTAGTGACATTTCAAAAGAAATCTTTTTGAGGGGGATGACTTTTAATGCCCTAGAATAATCCAGCAAGAAACGAATAGTTTCCTTGCGGGGTTTTAGCTGTTCAAAATTTGATGTGTTTTCAGAGTAAAGTTTTGCCATTAGCAAGAATTGTTTTAGTTACTTACAATACTAACGCACAACTTTTAAATTTATTTTAAAAAATCCTAATTAATTAAGCTAATATTGTGATTGTCGATCATTTTTCGAAGATTTATCAGCCCATAGCGCATGCGACCAAGCGCCGTATTGATACTTACATTGGTATTTTCTGAGATTTCTTTGAAGCTCATATCCTGATAAATTCGCATTTTGATAACCACTTTTTGATCTTCAGGCAGTTCTTCCAAAAGAATGCGCACATGATCGGCAATTTGACTTTCTACAATTTTATTTTCAGCATTGGGACTCTCATCGGACAATACAGAAAAAATGTCAAAATCTCCTTTATTTTTAAATTTAGGCATTCTTTTATTTTTTCTAAAATAGTCAATGATAAGATTGTGTGAAATGCGCATGACCCAAGGTAAAAACTTTCCTTGTTCATTATACTTACCACGTTTTAAGGTGTTTATAACTTTGATAAAAGTGTCTTGAAACACATCTTCAGTAGCGTCTCGGTCTTGAATTTTTGAAAAAATAAAGCCGTAAAGGCGTGATTGGTGCCTATTTATGAGCACTGAAAGAGAATTTTCATCTCCAGAGATATAGTTGCTTACGAGCTGGGCATCGCTTAAGGATTTGGTATTCATAACATTACTTTTAAGCACCATTAGTAGGTACTGGTTAAAATTTATTTAGAGTAATGTTATCTCTATAGGCAGTTTTTTAATTAGAATGAATACCAAATATAGAGATATTGAATTTAAAATTCCAAATTTTTGTTTTTATTTTAATCTTAACAAGAAGTTAATCTCCTTTTTTTAAACACCCGAGAATACTATCTTTAACCTCTATTTATTCAAATGTCCAATAAATTTTCAAAACACAATCCTAAAGATCACATCCTAATTAAAGGAGCCAAATTACACAATCTTAAAAACATTGATGTGGCCATTCCTAGAAATAAATTAGTGGTAATTACAGGCCTATCAGGTTCAGGTAAATCGAGTTTGGCATTTGACACATTATATGCAGAGGGCCAAAGGCGTTATGTAGAAAGTTTATCGAGTTATGCACGGCAATTTTTAGGACGCTTACACAAACCACAAGTGGATTATATCAAAGGCATTGCGCCTGCAGTTGCTATTGAACAAAAAGTGAATTCAACCAATCCGAGATCCACTGTAGGTACGAGTACAGAAATATACGATTATCTAAAATTACTCTATGCTCGTATTGGTGTCACTTATTCACCCATTTCTAATGGCGTTGTCAAAAAAGACTCCATATCTGATGTTGTAGATTATATAAAAACCTTAGAAAGTAAACAGAAATTATTACTATTAGCCCCAATAGAATTAGAAAAAGGTCGAGATATAACAGACAAACTCAAAGCGTTACAGAACCAAGGTTTTTCAAGAATAAAAATTAATGGTCAAATTGAACGTATTGATGTGCTTTTGAAATCAGAAATTGAATTGAAGAATTTAGCATTGGTTGTAGACCGCATTATTGTAAAACACGAAGATGATTTTTACAATCGGTTGGCAGATGCTATTGAAATGGCTTTTTACGAAGGAAAAGGCCATTGTTTAATTGAAGATGTTGAAAATTCAAAATTAAAAACATTCAGTAATAATTTTGCATTAGATGGTCAGAAGTTTTTAGAGCCTAACATCCATTTGTTCAGTTTTAATAATCCTTATGGCGCTTGTCCAAACTGTGAAGGCTATGGGGATATCATTGGTATTGATAAAACATTGGTGATTCCCAATACCACCTTATCTGTCTATGAAAATGCCATTTATCCTTGGAGAGGGGAAAGCATGTGCTATTACAGAGATTTACTTGTTAACAATAGCCATAAATTCGATTTTCCAATCCACAAGCCCTACTTTGAATTGAGTGATAAACAAAAAGATCTCGTATGGGTCGGAAATGAATATTTTGAAGGTCTGAATGCTTTTTTTAAGGAATTAGAATCCAAATCATATAAAGTACAAAACCGTGTGATGCTATCGCGTTATCGCGGAAAAACAAAGTGTCACGTTTGCAATGGAAAACGCTTGCGAAAAGAAGCGAATTACGTCAAAATCAGTGGCCGATCTATCTCTGACCTGGTAGAACTGTCAATTGCTGAACTTAGAGTTTTTTTTGAAAGCTTAGAAATGACAAAAAATGAGACTAAAATTGCAAAACGTTTATTGACAGAAATCAGAAATCGCATTGGGTATTTGTCTAATGTTGGTCTGGACTACCTTACCTTGAATCGAAAATCCAACACCCTTTCTGGAGGAGAGAGTCAACGCATTAACTTGGCGACTTCATTGGGCAGTAGCTTGGTGGGTTCTATGTATATATTAGACGAGCCTAGCATTGGGCTACATACAAAAGATACAGAACGTCTGATTTCAGTTCTAAAAAATTTACGTGACTTGGGCAACACCGTTATTGTGGTTGAGCACGACGAAGCCATCATGAAAGCTGCAGATTATATCATTGATATTGGGCCTGAAGCGGGAAGCCATGGCGGAGAAGTCGTTGCTGAAGGCAATTTTAAATCTCTTATAAAACAAAAGACATTAACCGCACAGTACTTAAATGGTAGTATGACAATAAACCTCCCTAAACAACGTAGAACCTCAAAATACAATGTAAAGATTGAAGGGGCGCGTGCAAACAACCTCAAAAACATCAGCGTTGAATTTCCATTAAATATGTTGACCGTGGTGACTGGTGTTTCAGGCAGTGGAAAAAGCACACTGGTCAAAAATATATTGTACCCAGCACTGCAAAAAAAATTGATTGGCTATGGCCAAAAACCCGCAGAATTTTCAGAAATATCAGGGAACTATAAGAATATAAAATTTATCGAATTTGTAGACCAAAACCCCATTGGGCGTTCTTCAAGATCAAATCCAGTGACTTACATCAAGGCCTATGATGATATCCGATTGCTCTTCTCTAAACAAAAATTAAGCGTTGTCAGACATTACCAACCAAAACATTTCTCATTCAATGTTGATGGAGGTCGCTGCCCCAACTGCAAAGGTGAAGGCATTGTAACCATTGAAATGCAATTTATGGCAGATGTAAAATTGAAATGTGAAAGCTGTGAGGGAAAACGCTTTAAAAATGACGTTCTAGACATTAAATTTCAAGGTTGCAATATTGACGATATTCTCAAAATGACCATTGATCAAGCGGTTGATTTCTTTGAAATACACGATTGCCATAAAATCAAGAAAAAACTACAACCCCTGCAAGATGTAGGCTTGGGCTATGTAACACTTGGTCAAAGTTCTTCTACACTTTCGGGAGTAGAAGCACAACGGATCAAAATAACCTCATTTTTAGGTAAAGGAAGCAGCAGCGAATTGGGCTTGTTTATTTTTGATGAACCTTCAACAGGACTGCATTTTCACGACATAAAAAAATTACTAAAATCGTTTAATGCACTTATTGAGCAAGGACATTCCATCATTGTAATAGAACACAATTTAGAACTCATTAAATCTGCCGATTACATCATTGATCTAGGCCCAGAAGGAGGTAAAAATGGAGGCACTGTAATGGTACAAGGAACACCAGAAATGATTGTTGACTCGAAAACTTCATTGACAGCAAAATATTTAGATGCTATCTTAAGTAAATAATGGATTATTTACCCTAAAATTTCAGACAACCGTTTTGTGCAATTGCGTCGAGAGTAGCGATCAATTCCTTTAGGATCTACAAAGAGTGAATTGTTTTTAAAAGCCATAAATAATTTTGTGATGTGTGACTTCAGAGCCTCTCTTTCAGAATACTTAAAATAATTACCCGTATTGGTTTCTTTTAATATGGATTGAATATCTGAAAGTTGTGGGCCAATGGCGATAATTGGACGTTGTGCATTGACATACTCAAACAATTTCCCTGGAATAATATAGGTTGCAGCTTTGGTGTTTGCTTCAAGGAGTAAAAGCACTTGAGATTTTCTTTGACAATTGACAGCATCAAAATGAGATACCGTTTCAATGATATCAAGATAGGGCGCTAACCCCGACGTGTTTATTGCATTTATAACATCTACACTAACAGTTCCAACAAGCACCAACCTAAATTTTTCTTTAAAATCTGTTAATTCGTGAATTAGCTCAGATAAAACATCCCATAATATGGCTGGATTTCTTTGAGATGAAAGAAACCCAATATGAGTCAAAGTAAAATTTAGGTCCATTTTTACTTTGCTTGTAATAGCATCATCAAAGCCATTGGTAACGACTGTAATAGGCCGGTTCGTCTTATTTAAAAACAACAACTTTGTTTGCGCAGATGTTACAATAATATGGTCGGCCTTGCTCAGCACCCTTTTTTCTAAAATCAAATGTTGTTTTTGGGCATGTTTGGTGAGCTTCAACTGATGGTGGTAGTTGATATCAACCCAAGGATCTCTAAAGTCGCTAAACCACTTTAAAAGGTGTTTTGCCTTCAACCGCATCCCAATCAAGTGAACACTGTGAGGAGGTCCTGTAGTAATGATGGTATCTATCTTGTTTTCTGAAATATAATCCGATAAAAAATCAACCGATGGCTTGACCCAAGAAATTCGTGCATCGGGAATAAAAAAATTACCCCGAATAAAAATCAAAAAACGGTCTATAATGCCTTGTTTTGATGCTGTTGGAATAAGCCCTTTAGCATAAGCTTTGGTTTTGAAAAATAACTTTAAAAAACGTAGGGGTTCACGAATAGAATGTTTCAAAATTGTAATGTTGTCCGATAGATCGTCAGAAAGTGTTGAATCTAATGTTGGATAGGACGGGTTTTCAGGACAATAAACAATGGGTTCTATATCAAATTCGGGAAGGTACTTTACAAATTTTAGCCAGCGCTGTACGCCAGGACCTCCTGCGGGTGGCCAATAATATGTAATAATTAATACCTTTTTCATTTATTTTTTTTGCTAAAAACAAAACTGAAAGCCCCCAAAGATAAGATCAGAAATAAAATTGAACTTATGAGTGAAATTTGGGCGCCAGATTGCACCACTTGCGGCTTAAACTCAAAAACGATGGTGTGTTCACCTTTTGGGATCTTAAGCCCTCTGAGTACATAATTCACATTGTAATGCGGAACATCTTCATTGTCTATTTGAACCTGCCATCCATCTTTGTAATAGTTTTCAGAAAAAACAGCAAAGCCATCATTCATGTTATTTGATTTATAAATTAATTTATTTGGCGCATAACGCGTGAGTTGAATGCTTGCTGTGGAATCCCGTTTAAATATTGTGTCTGGGTGAGAATTTACATTGATAATGGCCGTTGACTTGGAGTTAAAATCAGAAAGCGCGTTAATTTCAGCGTCGGCGTCAGGAACCGATTTTAGAGTTTCAACAAACCAAGCATTGCCATTAATTTGGTCATTTTCTACGTATTGTAATTGACCTTCATCATTTGAGTAAATAATATATTTTGTATTGAGCATGTTGAAGACCTCTGGATTTCCTTTGTCAATATGAAATTCTATGAGCTCATTAAAACGGCGCATTTTAGCAGCGTGGTAACCACTGATGGAATTGTGAAAATAGGATGCTTTTGTACTGCCATCCGATGTGTCATAAACTCTAAAAACAGTGGAATCTCTTAAAATAAGCTTGTCAATTTCATTAGCTTGATAAGGTTTATCAACTTTAATTGCCGACGTAAAATTATCATTATTCACATAACGGCGGTCGACACCAACCAAATCAAATAGAATCATAAGGCCTAAAACAACAACTGTGGTATTTTGATTTATCTTTTGTTTTAGATAACCCCAAATTGCAGCTGCCATAAATAAAACAAAAAGCAGAGATCTTAAAGCATCAGCGAACAACAATGCATTACGATCTTTTCTTAGGGCCTCAACAAAATCTTGACCGTAAAAGCTTGCATACTGGCCATCTCTAAGTCCTACAAAATCAAGTAAACTATTTTTAAAAAGAATAAATATCAAGCAAATCCCCGATAGTGTCAAAACTGCTGTTTTTAGCGCCTTCAAAGCATTAGATTGGGAAGCCTCTGGTCTAAACAATTGTGTCAATCCTAAAACCGCTAAAATGGGAACACAAAGTTCTATGATAACTTGAATAGAGCTCACCGCTCTAAATTTATTGTAGAATGGAATGTGATCAATGAAGACGTTTGTAAGCCACGGTAAGTTTTTACCATAAGATAGTAAAAGTGCTAAAATCATAACAAATAGCAACCACCATTTGTGAAAGCCTTTGTATAATAAAAGTCCTAAAAAATACAAGAAAATTAAAGTAGCACCCAAATAAGCAGGTGCTTCTACAATAGGTTGTTCCCCCCAATACATGGGGGCTCTTTTAGCTTCGTTGAGCGCCTGAATGGATGTGGCGCCCAAATCCTTAAAAGCTTTGTAAGTATGGGAATCCTTTCCAAGTTCTTCAGAATTTCCCCCACCCATGAGTCTTGGAATAAACAAATTCAGACTCTCAAAAATACCATAACTATATTGGGTGATGTAATCTTTATCCAAACCAGAAGTTTTAGGTCTTTGACCGCCATCTGCCAAAACAGTCAATTCACTTTGACTGCGGGTGCTCTGCTTGGCATATTCACTGGTTGCCAATAAATTTGTAGCATTCATTCCAACAGCCAAACCAGCAGCGGCAATTAAAATTAAAGCGGCTTTAATAAAGCTTGGAATTTCTTTATTTCTAAAGGATTTAGCTGCGTAAGCCATGCCTATAAATAAAATTACAAATAACAAATAGTATGTCATTTGAAAGTGGTTTGCAACCAATTCGAGCGCTACAGAGATTGTTGTCAAAGCAAATCCAAGTCTATAGCGTTTTTGAAATGTTAGAAGAATCGCTGAAAGCACTAATGGCATATAGGCAATGGCATGCGCCTTGGCGTTATGACCAACCCCAATAATAATGATTAAGTAGGTTGAAAAACCAAAAGCCAAAGCCCCCAAAACAGCCATTCGAAAATCGATTCTAAACGACAGCAAAAGAATGTAAAAACCCATTAAATACAAAAACAAATAATCTGCAGGGCGGGGTAAAAAGCGCAATGAAAGGTCTAATTTTTTGATGAAATTATAGGGATATTTTGCGCCGAGTTGATAGGTTGGCATACCACCAAATGCACTGTTGGTCCAATACGTCTCTCTTCCAGTATCCTTTTTAAAATCAAGTTGCTGTTTGGCCATCCCTGTATACTGAACAATATCACTTTGATAAATTTTCTTGCCTTGAACAACAGGACTAAAAAAAGCCAGCGAGAACACGGTAAACCCAAAAAATACCAATAGATGTTTAAAATAAGTTGTATACGATTGATTCATTGTTTTCAAATTAGTCCAGTTCTTCGTAATCTACATACTCCCCAACATCCTGCTTTGGGTGTTGTTTTTTTTCAGTTTTGTCTATACTTATATCCCCTTCATTTTGGGAGTTATAATTTGGGGGAGGTTGATTGAATTTTTGTGCCATTTTTCGTGCCATAGAACGTATAATCCAAGGCGATATAAGGCGCATTACATATTTAAAAATTGAATAGGCTAACAATAAAATTAAAATTGTTTTTGCCAAGCCTACGATGGATGCTGTTTGAATCATTAATGCGATTATTTTTTCAAAAATACAATTCTTATTTAGAATGAAATACAATGCCTTTAGGAAACTTAAAATTCAAAAAAAATGATTTATTTGATGCTTAAATGTTAATTAAAAAATATGTAGATTTGATAAAAGGAACTTCATGAATACAAGACTAAAGTTAAATTCTGTAATCTGTGCCTTACTGCTTGGGCCGTTATTGTTTGCCCAGTATACAGATGTGATTAATTCAAATCGTCCTGGGGCCTCACAGTCGGCTTTTTCGGTAGGTACCAATGTTCTACAATTTGAGATTGGCCCCTACTTGGCGAATGAAAAAAGAAAACCTTACCCGAGTTATGATTCAAAAGGCTTTGGTATTGATTTTGCTGCGCACTATGGGTTTTTCAAAGAAGCATTAGAAGTCAATATTCAAGGCACCTATCAAAGTGAATCAAGAACCTATAATCTCACCCTTCCTGTTGAAACCAGCCGATCCAACTTCAAAAACCTGAATTTAGGCCTCAAATACCTGGTTTACGATCCCAACAAAAACAATGAAGAGACTGTTAACGTATACAGCTATCATGCGAATCGGGGCTTAAAATGGCGAGACTTCATTCCGGCTGTTGCGGTATCTGCTGGAGTCAATTTTGATACTAAAAACAACCCTTACACAGCAAATGGAGTGGAAGGGTTGAGTTACAGAGCAGCTCTTATCACCCAAAACAATTTTGATGGAGGCTGGGTGTTTGTAACCAATCTTATTATGGACCGCATGAGTTCGGATCAACAAGATTTTCATTATATATTAACATTGACACATTCATTCAACCCAAAATGGGTGGCTTTTGCGGAAAAACACGGGATTAAAAGCGATTTTTACGCAGATAATTTAATGCGATTTGGCGCAGGTTATCTTTTTAATAAAGATTTACAATTTGACACTGCGGTTACCCTCAACTTTAAGGATACACCTTCAATTTTACATATCAATTTTGGCGTTTCATACAGATTAGATCGTCACAAAGATCCGACAAAAAATAATGATAATATCTCTGCAAAATCTAAAAGAAAAAAAATGAATCGTTCCAAAAAAAAACAAAAGAAGAGGAAAGATAATAATTTTGACTAATAACTTATTATATGATTGTTGTTGAAGAGGTTCGTTCGAAGCGTCAACTTAAAGCATTTGTGAAATTTCCATTTGAGCTGTATAAAGATTCTCGCTGTTGGGTCCCCCCCATTATAAAAGAAGAAATGGCAGTTTTTAATCCTTCAAAAAACCCCATTCTTCAAAATGCAAATTTGAAGTTATTTTTAGCCTACAAAAAAGGGGTATTGGTTGGACGTGTGGCGGCCATAGTGAACTGGATTGAAGTCAAGACGCAAAATACCAAAAAAATGCGCTTTGGATGGTTTGATTTTATAGATAATATTGAAGTCAGTAAAGCCTTGCTAGTTAAAGTTTCGGAAATTGGAAAATCTCATAAGCTCGACTATATGGAGGGCCCTGTAGGTTTCTCAAACCTAGACAAGGTGGGAATTCTTACATATGGTTTTGAACATATTGGAACCATGGTGTCCTGGTATAACCATAGCTACTATAAAAAGCATCTTGAAATTTTAAATTTTAAAGTTGAAAAAGAATATCTAGAACACAGTCATGCTTTTAGTGATATAAAAATCAAAAACTACAACCGGCTGGAATCTGTCATTAAAAAGCGTTATGGTCTTAGAGCACTCAATTTTAGCAAGACAAAAGATATGATTGAGCGCGCTGACGAAATGTTCGATTTATTTAATGAGAGTTATGCTTCACTGTCTTCATTTGTGAAAATTACGGATCTTCAGAAAGCATATATGAAGAAAAAGTTTCTAAACTTTATCAACCCCGAATACATCAAATTTGTGATCAACAAAGATGAAAAACTTATCGGTTTTGCAGTCGTAATGCCGTCTTTCGCAAAAGCCCTTCAAAAAATAAAAGGAAAGTTGTTTCCTTTTGGAGTGTTTGAATTGCTAAAAGCACAAAAAGCTAAAGCCGTTAATTTCCTATTAATAGGAGTTCATCCAGAGTACCAAAATAAAGGCGTACATGCCATTATTTTTAGTGAATACCACCGGACATTTACAAAAAAAGGAATTCAAGAATGTAGAAGAACACCTGAGTTGGCGGATAATTTAGCCATACAAAAATTATGGACTGATTTTAACCCTAAATTGATAAAAAAACGTTGTACCTATAGAAAAAACCTTTAAAAGCGAAACCCTAGTCTCCCATAGCAGCCGAAACCGAAGCAGAAAGGCGTTTGTAAAGTCCCGAAGTTAAGCGTTCTCTTATGCTAGAAAAAGCCTCTAGTGTTACCGCAACATCCTCTAACGTATGCATGGCTGTTGGGATCATTCTAAGTAAGATTAATCCCTTAGGAATAACTGGATATACTACAATAGAACAGAAAATACCATGATTTTCACGCAAATCCTTTACCAATGCCATGGCTTCAGGGATGCTGCCTTTTAAATATACAGGAGTGACACAGCTTTGAGTGGTTCCAATGTCGAATCCACGTTCTTTGAGACCGGATTGTAAGGCATTAACAACTTTCCAAAGGTTTTCCTTTAGCTCGGGCATGGTACGTATCATATCCAAACGTTTTAATGCGCCTTTAACCAGCAGCATTTGCAGAGATTTTGCAAACATTTGCGAACGTAAATTATACTTCAAATAGTCAATAATTTCTTTGTCTGCTGCAATAAAAGCTCCTGTACTCGCCATGGATTTGGCAAAAGTGGCAAAATAAACATCAATATCGTCTTGCACACCTTGCTCCTCACCTGCTCCTGCACCAGTAGCACCCAATGTTCCGAAACCATGGGCATCATCTACAAGAAAACGAAAATTAAATTTCTTTTTAAGAGCAGCAATTTCTTTTAGGCGGCCTTGTTCTCCACGCATGCCAAAAACACCCTCAGAAATTACTAAAATTCCACCACCAGTTTGCTCAGCCATTTTAGTGGCACGCTCTAAGTTTTTTTCTAAACTCTCAATATCGTTGTGCTTATAAGTAAAACGCTTGCCCATGTGTAAACGCACTCCGTCAATGATGCATGCATGTGCATCTACATCATACACAATGACATCGTCTTTGCCAACAAGAGCATCCACAGTAGACATAATGCCTTGGTAACCAAAATTCAAGACATAGGCAGCCTCTTTAGAAACAAATGCGGCCAATTCTTGTTGTAACTGCTCGTGTAGTGAGGTGTGGCCAGACATCATTCGGGCGCCCATTGGATAAGCAGCTCCATATTCATTGGAAGCTTCTGCGTCTACTTTTCGGACTTCAGGATGATTGGCAAGACCTAAATAATCGTTAATACTCCAGGTAATGACATCTTTTCCCTGAAATTTCATGCGGTTAGAAATTTGCCCCTCTAGCTTTGGAAACACAAAATAACCTTCGGCTTGACTTGCCCATTTCCCAAGAGGTCCCTTATCTTTATATATTTTCTCAAATAAATCTCTCATCTAAATTTCTAAATGTTAATTTGATTCCAAAATTATGTAATAATCCAATTAAAACATAATCATTTTGTAAAAGTTAAGGCTTAAAACTTATAGCACTTTTCAGTTGACTTCACTTTACATATTCAATGGGGTTTCCGGTAACGGGCTTTAAAGTGTCATCCATAAAACCTTGTTCTTTCATCCATTGATCGTTGTAAACTTTACTCATGTAACGAGAGCCATGATCTGGAAGAATCATGACCACAACATCCGATGGTTTAAATGTGTTTTCCTTTTGCAGTTGCTTGACTGCTTGTAAAACAGCACCAGAAGTATAACCTCCAAAAATTCCTTCAGTATGGGCCAACTCGCGCGCTGTATGCGCACTAGACTCATCAGTTACTTTTACAAACATGTCTATGATATCAAAGTCCGTGGCAGAAGGAATTAAATTTTTTCCCAATCCTTCAATTCGGTAAGGATAAATTTCATTGGGATCAACTGCTCTGGTCTCGTGGTATTTTTTCAAAACTGAGCCATAGGCATCGACCCCAATAACTTTTACATCCGGATTTTGTGATTTGATGTACTGGGCTGTTCCCGAAATGGTGCCACCAGTTCCGCTACAAACGACCAAGTGTGTGATTTTACCAGCAGTTTGACGCCAAATTTCAGGGCCAGTTGATTTAAAGTGGGCTTCTGTGTTGAGGTCATTAAAATATTGATTGATGTAAACAGAGCCTTCTATTTCATTATGTAGTCTTTTAGCGACCTCATAATAAGAACGTGGATCATCGGCTTTTACATTGGCTGGGCAAACATAGACTTTGGCGCCCATGCTTTTAAGCATATCAATTTTATCGGGCGATGATTTTGAACTGACCGCTAAAATACAGTCATAGCCTTTAACAATGCTCGCCATAGCAATACTGAAACCTGTATTCCCCGAAGTGGTTTCAATGATGGTATCTCCAGGTTTTAAAATCCCCTTTTTTTCAGCATCCTCAATAATGTATAAAGCGATGCGGTCTTTAGAAGATTGACCAGGGTTAAAGGCCTCAATTTTAGCAATGTAAGTACCTGGATATCCCTGAGTTATCTTGTTGAGCTTGACAAGAGGCGTATCCCCAATAAGCTCTAAGATGTTATTAAAAATTTTAGGTTGGCGGTCTAAAGACATAAAAACAATTGAAAAGCAAAAATAAGGATTTTTTTAAACTTTTATTCTGTTATTGATTCTAGATTTAGTAGAAAACTGTATTCAGAGGCGACTTCTTTTAGGCCTTCAAAACGTCCAGAGGCACCTCCATGTCCTGCATCCATATTGGTTTTTAAATACAACTGGGAGGTGTAGTTAGGTTGAGTACGCAGTCTTGCAACCCATTTGGCGGGCTCCCAGTACTGCACCTGAGAATCGTGTAAGCCTGTTGTTACCAACATATTCGGGTAGGATTGGTTACTGACATTGTCATAAGGAGAATAGGATTTCATGTAGTCGTAATAGCGTTTCTCATTAGGATTTCCCCATTCGTCATACTCCCCAGTTGTCAAAGGAATGCTATCGTCCAGCATGGTAGTGACTACATCTACAAATGGGACTTGAGAAACTACACCATTGTAAAGCTCTGGTGCCATATTAACAACTGCACCCATAAGCAATCCCCCGGCACTGCCTCCCATGGCATAATGGTGACTTGAAGATGTGTAACCCTCCGAAATTAAAAATTTTGAGCAATCAATAAAATCGGTGAAAGTGTTTTTTTTCTTTAACAGCTTTCCGTCATCATACCATTGACGTCCTAGGTATTGTCCCCCGCGTATATGTGCAATGGCATAAACAAAACCGCGATCTAATAAACTTAAACGAACTGTTGAAAAATAAGGGTCGATGGTTGCGCCATAAGAACCGTAGGCATAGAGCAGCAATGGTGTTTTTGAGTGCTTGGGCGTGTCTTTGTGTTTAACGATAGAAATTGGAATCTTCGTACCGTCTGAGGCTGTTGCCCAAAGCCGTTCGGAAACATAATTCTCTTTGTTAAATTTACCGCCAAGCACCTCTTGCTCTTTCATGATCGTTTTTTCTTTTGTTACCATATTAAAATCAATCATTGAAGAAGGTGTGGTCATGGATTGGTATCCATAACGCAAGGAATTGGTGTCAAAATCAATGTTGGTGGTGGTGTAAGCCGTATAAGTTTCACTTTCAAATGGAAGGTAGTATTGCTCAGTACCGTCCCAACGTGTAATTTTAATTTGATTCAAGCCATTTTTCCGCTCAGAAATCACTAGGAAATCTTTAAAAATATCAATTCCTTCCAATAAAACATCCGATCTGTGCGGAATCACATCCTTCCAAAAAGCCTTTGCTGTTTGATTTTCAGAAGTCTTAGAAAGTTTGAAATTTTTAGCGCCATCAGCATTGGAAACCACATAAAAAGAATCTCCATAATGGGCTATAGAATATTCTAAACCACGAGTTCTTGGTTGAAATACTTTGAAGGACTGGTTTGGTGTATCAGCATTTAAAATTTGATACTCTGTTGTAAGCGTACTGTAACTCGAAATAACTAAATACTTTTTGGATTTGGTTTTATAAACACCAACCCCAAACGTATCGTCTTTTTCTTCATAAACGAGTGCATCATCCTTAGTATTAGACCCAATTGTATGCTTATAAATAGCCTCAGATCTTAAGGTTGTTTTATTTTGAAGCGTATAGAAAAGTGTCTTGTTGTCATTGGCCCAAGTGCTACTTCCATTGGAGTTACTTACTTTGTCTTCTAAAATCTTATTTGTTTTAAGATTTTTGATATATAAATTATACTGACGACGACCAATGGTATCAGTTGCAAACGCAACCAATGAATTATCGGGGCTTACATTGAGGCCTCTTAGATTGAAATAAGCATGGCCTTGGGCCATTTCATTGCAGTCAAAAAGAAGCTCTTCTTTGGCAGATAAAGTTTCTTTTTTTCGGGTGTAAACTGGATAGTCTTTCCCTTTTTCATAGCGCGTAATGTACCAATAGCCATTGTATTTGTAGGGCACTGAGCTGTCGTCTTTTTTAATTCTTGATTTCATCTCCTCAAATAAAGCAGTCTGAAAGTCTTTGGTATGTGCTGTATTGGAATCGTAATATGCATTTTCAGCTTCCAGATACGCAACGACTTCTGGATTTTCTCGCTCATTGAGCCAATAAAATGAATCCTGTCTGACATCATCATGCATGGATAATTCCTTGGTCATTTGTTTTGCCTTTGGGGCGTCTTTTGTATTTGCCATAGATGAATTCCTTGGGTTATTTGTACAAGAAAAAATAAGTAATGATAAAATTAATGCTGTGTAAGTCGATTTCATTTTTTGAGGGTTTAATACTTAGATTTCAAAATTAATAAAATTTACGAAACAGTTTCTAAAACTTCGAGAAGTTTTTGATGCATTTTAGAGGAGTAATCCAAATGAGTTACCATTCTTAGTTTGCCCCCACCCATGTCACTAATTAAAATATCTTTTGCTTCCAAATCACGAATAAATTTATCGGCTTCCACGTGGGAAGCCAACTCAAATATCACAATATTTGTTTCAATCGGTTCTAATTTAGCTACATAACTGGCCACTTGGAGGACTTGACCAATGGCTTTCGCCTTTTGATGGTCCTCAGAAAGCCTTTCACGATGATGGTCTAAAGCATACAAACCCGCAGCAGCCAATACGCCTACTTGTCGCATGCCGCCCCCCATCATTTTACGAACGCGAATCGCTTTTTCCATGATCGCTGAATCGCCTATAAGGACAGATCCTATGGGACATCCTAAGCCTTTACTTAAACAAACCGATAAAGTGTCAAAAATTTCACCATATTGTTTTGGAGTTTCATTTTTAACCTCAAGGGCGTTCCAAAGTCGAGCGCCATCTAAATGAAGTCCAAGATTATGATCTTTACAAACTTTATGAATATTTTGAATGTCTTGAAAATCCCAACAAGCGCCTCCGCCTTTGTTAGTTGTATTTTCCAAGGCCACTAAAGTGGTGAGTGGACTGTGGTAAAAATCTGGTGGATTGATAGCAGCTTTTACTTGTTGCGCATTGACCATACCGCGCTGGCCATCAATTAATTTACAGGACACTCCACTGTTAAAAGAAACACCCCCACCCTCGTAATTATAGACGTGTGCATATTTATCACAAATGAGCTGCTCACCTGGTTGTGTATGCAGTTTAATAGCGGCCTGATTGGCCATGGTTCCCGTGGGGAAAAAAAGTGCTTTTTCTTTTCCAAAAAGCGTTGCAAGACGGGTTTGAAGCGCATTGACTGTTGGATCTTCCGCATAGACATCATCCCCTAAGGGTGCAGAGGCCATCGCATCAATCATGCCCGGAGTTGGTTTGGTAACGGTATCGCTTCTTAAATCAATTTTCATGAAAAAAAATGAATGTAAATCTACATATTATTTTCATTCTGTGCTATAAATTCTATTTTTGCATTATTATTTATTTTTATGATAACACACGATCAAATTAAAGATCTTATGGATCGCCTGGGTGCGTTAAGGAGGTATCTTTGACTTAGATGCCAAACGCATCGAAATTCAAAA
>ERZ1047472.1415-NODE-1415-length-18709-cov-6.911118_pt1 | contig 18709 bp, 18 predicted proteins | sample MGYA00383095_ERZ1047472 | MGnify/ENA primary metagenome ERZ1047472 (study PRJEB29581, sample SAMEA5548365) | metagenome | biome: marine; feature: coastal; material: water | depth 1 m | study: Short-term variability in the microbial, nano- and picoplankton... | reverse complement strand
CCAGTCTTGCCAGTCTTGTAGCCCTGAATCACGTAGTTGTCCGTCAGTTCTTTGATCAAGTTAAAGAAATTTTCGGAATCGACCTTATCGACACCCTTTCCAACAGAGGTAATCAGTAATGTTTTTATCTATCCTTTTAACGGGAGGTGCGGGCATCTGGGCCTTCGTCGTGCTCCTTCAAAAGTTGTATTACATCTGTCAGCCCAGCGAAGCATTGATTTTCGCTGGTTTGCGACGCACAACTGGATCAGGACAAGTTGTCGGTTACCGAACCGTTCGTGGCGGAAGCGCATTACGCATTCCATTGCTCGAAGAGGTGATGAGATTAGATTTAAGCAACATGATCATCGATTTGCAGGTTGAAAGTGCCTATTCACGAGGAGGTATTCCCTTAAATGTATCTGGCGTTGCAAACATAAAAATTGCAGGAGACGAACCTGGCATTCATAACGCTATTGAGCGTTTAATTGGCAAATCCCAAGATGAAATTCGACACATCGCTAAAGAAACACTTGAAGGTAATCTTAGAGGTGTGATGGCTAGCTTAACTCCTGAGCAATTAAATGAGGATAAAGTAACATTTGCGCGTACCTTGTTGGAGGAAGCCGAGGATGATCTCCAAAAATTAGGTTTAGTGTTAGATACTCTCCAGATTCAAAATATCTCTGATGATGTTCTTTACCTTGATTCTATTGGTAGGAAGCAACTTGTTGAACTTAAGAGAGATTCACGAATTGCAGAAGCAGAAGCAAAATCTCAATCTGCTGTTAAGCGCGCAGAAAATGAACGTATTACCTCGTTGCGTCGTCTTGATAAGGACCTGGCGATTGCAACAGCGAATGCCAACAAACGCGTTCAGGATGCCTTGACAAGACGTGATGCTTTGGTTGCTGAGGAGGAGGCTCGGATTGGTGCAGAGCTGGCTCGCGCAGAGGCAGAGCTTCCAGTACAAGAACAACGTATCAAGCAAGTGCTACAACAATTAGAAGCTGATGTAATCGCTCCTGCTGAATCAGAATGTCAAACAATGATGGCAGAAGCTAAAGGTGAAGCTGCCACGATCATTGAACAGGGTCGGTCTCAAGCGGAAGGCTTACGCGATCTTGTTGAATCTCTGAAGCGTTCAGGTAGTGATGCAAAAAGACTATTCTTATTACAAAAGCTGGAACCATTACTCACAATGCTTAGTGATACTGTTCAACCTATCGAAGTGGAAGAAGTCAACCTCATTGGTGAACGTCAGGGACAATCAAATCTTTCAATCGCTACATTATTGAAGCAGCTTCAGGTCAGTACAGGCTTACGCTTACCAGAGGAAATGCTTGGCGATAGAAGCAATGATATAGATAACTAATTAAGATTTAATTGTGTGTGGGACGACATCATTTAATATTAATAAATAAGAAGTTAAAAGGCTAGTTGTGAAACGTGCGACAATATTTTTAAAAGTATATAATAATAGCCTATGGTTTTCTATTCAGTTTTTCCCACGCATCGCTGTGACGGAATGCTGGCCAAGCCACAAAATAATAGATGAACAATGGAAATAATGAATATTCAGGGTGAACATATGAGCCATATAAAAGCCAGTAGCCACCTACAGCAATTGGAAAAGCAATGAGTCTCGGCCCATTTCCATAATCATCCTCAGCCCAACGTGCACTCAGTGCTTTTCCCACAATCCATGGGGATAGTATTAGTAAGAATGTCCAATGAATGAGCAAACGATATAGGTTGAAGAATGGTTTGAAGAAGGATGAGGCGATAAAAAATACAAGCAAGTATGGAAAGATCATCTCTTGAGTAAGGCTTCTTCGACATTATAGCTTTAGGTAAACCCCTAATGAAACAAACTATCGCCATAACCTCTATGTGTTTGGCGAAAGATAATGTTTAGTGAGAGCTTATAATCCCAGTAACTATCGAGTTTAAATGTCGAGATCTTTCTTGATTGTGTTAAGAGCAAAACAAAACACATGACAGCAACTATTTTAGTGATGCTTATCCTATAGTTCGGTTAAGCAAGGTCACTTTGATTTATTTATCTGTGCTCCACCAAAAATCTTTTAACTAACAATAATAACAAGTTATGTCTCGAAGCTGGCAAGAAATTGAAAATCATTGGATTCGTCTTAGGGACCATTCTTTTTTTGACTTGAGCGTGCCTTGTATTGTTATCAACAAAGATGGAGATCTGTTCGAGAGTTCTCTATGTAAAATTTTAGATCATATTGATATCCCACCCACAATGTCAACCGACCAGTTATCCCTTTATCTTTCTACAGCGGTTGAACTTGGTAAAGATGCCGCATCTAAAACAATGGTTGAAGCTGACCCATTAACGAGTAATGATTTTTTCATACAACTTCAGATGATTAAGGATAAGGCAAGAAATATTACACTAGGATCAGTAGATGATATTTTAAATGTATATCAAATTGCAAGAAATGGCTTTGCTGTTTTCCCCCGTAAGATGCTTATTATTCAGCTTGGTGAGTATAGAGCAGATTTTCTTTTAGTATCTCCCCCATCCAATGATGGTAGAAAATAATTGTTTTGATGAGTCTGACTGAAAAACAAATTTTTTTAAGTTATGGAAGCTGACTTTTTTGGCTACATTGCAGCAACGTTGACAACAATTAGTTTTTTCCCACAGGCGCTTAAGACTTTACGTAGTAGGGATACAAAAGCGATTTCCTTGCGGATGTATTTACTATTTACTATTGGCGTGGCTTTATGGTCTCTGTATGGCTGGATGGTGGGAGATGGACCTGTATTAATTGCCAATCTGATTACGCTTGTCCCTTCCCTGGTAGTGCTTGTTATTAAACTAATGAGCTATCAAGCCAAGTAGTAAGTTCTTGATTAATAAATTCTTGATTGAGTGGGAATGACATCTAAATTATTGTTTGCTACGATCATTTGTGTGTTTTCAAGAAACACTGCCCATAAACCAATTGAAAGATGAAAACTATTAAGAGCGCTTATTTGTTCGGTTGAACCAGCGTGAGTGTATTTAAAATCCATAAATATTCTATCCGCAATATTTTGCTGACACTTGCAGAGATTTTCTATGGAGGTCATTAAAATAATCCCTGATTGTTTCTTACCGCACAGTGTTTGATTTCATCGTCTGTACTGCAGAAATGTATGCAGTGGAGCCAATATGACTGAGTATGGGTGACCAACATTCGAGAGATGTAACGAATTATAAAGTTTACAGCATATGCTGTCTGCACGAAGTGAGTGCTTATACTTACTTTCTTGCTTTGTTATCCCGCTGTCCGGGAAGGTGATTGTCAAAGGCTAGATTTGTTGCGACAATTTATTCGATTAATCTACAAGAATAGGCTTATATGTCTCGTAACATTATTTTTGTATGTGAGTACTGTATTATTACTCACATTTTTGTCGGACAAATGTGTTGGCTTGCTTAAATCCTAAACTGTCTGCTTTTTCCCAGTCAGCACAAGCTCTAGACATATCTGAAATCATTTCCATTGCCATTCCATGATTAAAGTATGAATTACCGTTTGTTGGCTCTAACAGGATTGCTTTGTCGAAGTCGCTGATTGCTCCTTCTAAATCACCTGTTCGTGCTCTAGCAATTCCACGGTTTGCAAACGCCTCACCCTTGTTAGATTCCAAACTGATACTCATGTCATAATCAGAAAGTGACCCATCAAAATCACCTTGTTTTGCTTTTACGACTCCCCTATAATTATAAGCTGAGGCATTGTCTGGGTTTACTTTGATTTCATTAGTGAATTCTATTAGGGCACTATTATAGTCTTGTAATTGCAGCAATGATAGTCCTTGCTCCATTCGTTCCTGATTAATACTAGTATAAGCAGAGAGCAACAAGCATATAGAAAATACTAAGAAGAATCTAAGAGTTGAATGAAATTTCACAATTGTTTGGCTTTGTAAGTTCATGATAGCCCTTTTTTATAGCCTTTAAAGGCAAACTAAATTTCTTCTGGTTTGGACAAACCTTTTCAATGATTAATGCTTGTGTGCAACGACTGGATTAAGAACTTCTTAAACTAGCAATCTTGACCAATATTCCCTATGGTTTAGTTATGATCAAAATAGGATATCAACTTGAAAGATTGGAGTTATGCATTTGGCACATTGTTGGGAATCCACTCTTCCGTTGATATATCCTTTCGCTTAATCAAAGCGAAACAGGTCCCTGCATTACCACGGCAGACCCTTAGCGAGTCATCCAGTGCTGTGATGTCTAACCATGCTGGAAACGATTGATTAATGCCCTTAAGCAATTTAGGTCTCCATCCATTGCTCATAGATGGACCGATCCAACCACCCTTTTTAAACTTTACGCCCACTTGCTGTTCTCCATTTATAGATAATTCAGCTTCAACAGCAATGACGGCTAGTGAACCAATGGGTCCACTTAACCGAAGCAAATTTATCCCCTTTTTCTGAGCTGGATCAAGAACTTGTAGATTATCAAGCCAGGGTGCTTGCTTAAGCCAAGGTTGGGTTGAGCTGCTCCATTTCAACTCCCATACTCCTTTTAAAAGTTCACCTTCGCACTGAAGATTAACTTTAGAATTAGACTCTACATCATTAATCAGTGGATAAATTAGGTTGCTCTTTGGTTTTGTAATCAGTAACTCAATGAGTTGTTCTTTGGAAGTCATTAGATCAATTCAGGGTGATTTGGGTCGCCTTTAAAGGGTCCGATAGTCCAACTTGATACCCAACCACCATAAAAAGTTCCAGGTTGTGGTTGTATTTCTTCTCCTTCCAACATACAGCTATCAACCAATCGTGGGTAGAGGGCAATCCAGTTGGCGAGTTGTTCATAGTGTTGAGTAGGACTTGGGTAGCTCCATCCTGCCCGATGCCGCTCATCACTTCCATCAGACTTGCTTAATGTCCAGTACTTCGCAATGCCTTTCCATTCGCAGTAGGAAGCACGTCCTGTGGTTTGATGAAGTGTCCCGATGACAAACGCATCTTGATCGATGTAAATTGTAGGTGGATGATATGTTTCACATACACGTATATACTGAGTATCTTGAGCTATTATTTCATTTCCAATACTTACAGACACAGGACCATTAATTAGTTCAATGAGCGGAGGTCTTGGATAATTTGCAACCGATTCTTGTTTTGGCATTTAAATTTTTTCCTATTTTAACGGTATGTGCTCAGATGCGTTGAAGCTTGCTCTTTGCCCTTGTCTATCGTTTACACGGCCGGTTTAGATCCTCTATAACAGATCTTGATCGGGTCTCATTCTGATCTTAGATAACAATACTTATTTGCAAACTAGCATTCGTACTTAAGAGCTTCATTTTGCATTCTTGTCACTCTTTCCATAATCGATTCATTGCTCATTCTATTTCGTAATCTTTCCACCAAAAGAGGGAAAGCCAACGGTCCTGGTCTTTCTATTTCTTTATGAATAATATCACCTTTTTTGATTCTTTTTAATGCATTTTGTAATCGTGGCAATTCCAGTTGATCCTGAAGCACTTCATAGCGTGCCTGTTTAAGTAATAAATTCGTAGGTTCATGCTTGCTAAAAACATCCCACAAAAGTGAACTGCTTATTTGTAACTGACCACTTGTTTTGTTTTTACCTGGATATCCCTTAACCATTAAGCCAGATACCTGTGCGATGCTCCTAAACCGACGTTTACATAGTTCCGATAAGTTCAAGGCAGCTTCGAGATCCAATTCCAAATTAGAATCTTCAAGTAAATATTCTAGATTTTCATGTAAGAGTTTCTTTAACGGATAGTTTTTAGGTGCTAATAGTTCAAATCCATAATCATTCACTGATACTGTGATTGTACTCTGCATTTGTTTTGTCAATCTTGATGCCCATAAGAAACCGAGCCCCTCATGGACAAAACGTCCTTCAAACGGATAAGCAAATAAATGTTCCCCTTCTTTTGTTTTGCATGTTTCAATTAAAAATTCATTTTGTTTGGGTAAAACTGATAATTCTTCTTGACGATTCAAGAGAGGCTCTAATGCTATTAATTCATCAGTATCAAGATTATTTCTTGAGGCACGTTCAACTTCTTCTCTCAATTTTTTTGTTAATAAATCTGATAATGCCATTTGACCACCTGCCCATGCTGGCACAGTTGTACTTTTTCTAGTTGTTACTTTCACATATGCGGTCATATCTTTTATTCTAATAAGTTCTAATTGCCGACCAGCAAAGAAGAAAACATCCTTGGGATTAAGTTGACTGATGAAATATTCCTCAACATGCCCAAGTATTGCGCCCCGTTTAAATCGAACTCGAATGGATGGAGCTGACGTTATTGTACCTATATTGAGCTTATGAAGACGGGCTATTGAGTTCTCTCTTACGAAAAATAGTTGTTCTTTCTCATTCCATTCTATCTTTCGGTATCGAGAATAAGCGTTCAAACAAATACCTCCTTTTTCAAGAAATAGAAGACACCATTCCCACTCCTCATCGGAAATATGTATATAGCTTGTACTTCCACGGATTGCTTTAAGCGTTTCACCTGGATTAAATCCTGGACCACAGGCTAGTGTTGTTAGATGTTGCAAGAGTACATCGAGTGGTTGATAGGGTGGTTTCTTGATTTCCATCAATCCATTGTCTAAACCACGTCGTAAGGCACTAAGTTCCAACAGCTCTAATGCATTTGTTGGCATAAATAAAACTTGTGATGTTCCACCAGGACAATGGGCAGATCGACCAGCCCTTTGCAGTAATCTTGCAATATTCTTAGGACTTCCTATTTGTACGACTCTTTCTACGGGTTGAAAATCAACACCAAGATCTAGAGAACTTGTACAAACAACCCAACGTAAATGTCCATTTTTTACTTGTTCTTCAATATATTCTCTTTCGTTGCGATCAATGGCACTGTGATGTAGTGCTAACGATTCTTCCATTTCAGGGCATGCAAACCTCAAGCATTGGTGCCACCTCTCGGATTGATTTCTAGTATTGGTAAACAGTAGTGTGCTTTTATTTGCATCTAACTTTGCAACTAAGTCTTCATACATCCTTAGTCCAAGATGACCTGCCCATGGGAATCCATTGATTGAGTCTGGAATGATACTTTTAATTGATGTAGAGCGTTTGGGACCAGCATTAATTATTCTTTTTTTAGTTTTTGTTCCTAATGCATGTTCTGATGCTTGATCAGGATTTCCAATTGTTGCACTCAATGCCCATGTTTGAAGTTTAGGTTTTTGCATTCTTAGCCAACTGAGAGCCAGCTCAGTTTGTGTTCCTCGTTTACTTCCCATTAATTCATGCCACTCATCAAGAATCACTGATTTGAGATTCCTGAACAGATCGATTGCATTTTTGTTGCCAAGTAATACGCATAGTGATTCAGGTGTTGTCACCAAAATTTCTGGCGGATTTTTAAGTTGCTTGGTTCGTTCCGAGCTTGTTGTATCTCCATTTCTCGTTCCGACACCGATTGGCCATTTCATGGCATCAATAGGTTCCCGTATGGCTAATGTAAGATCTCGACTTAGTGCTCTTAATGGCGTGATATATAAGAGTTGAATTCCATTCTTGTGCTCTTGCTCAGAAAGAATTTGAGCGATTGGTCCCATCACTGCAGCAAGGGTCTTACCTGATCCTGTCGGTACTTGTATGAGACCACTCTCCCCTTTCAAATACGCGATCCAGCTTTGCTTTTGAAACGCTGAAGGGGTCCACCCTTGTAATTGAAACCATGATTCAATTGGTTTTAAAACTTCTAGATCCATTTGAGCTCTTACCTATTCGGATAAAGGTCACATTTCAGTGAGAAGTCAACAACGCATTTACGCGTGTACGTTTTTAATCTACATCGCTCTCTTGTCATTTTCTGCTCTTTGTTTGCCATTGAATTAGTATTAGATAGATTGCTACTCCAAAGCATATTAATCTTGTTTGGATTTATCTTGTTTTTATATGGTTTCATTTAATCCCTTTTACATAGCTCTTGAGCATGGCTTAGGCAATCTGCTTCTTCAGCTTTTTTATCTATTCTCCAACGATGAATTCGTGGAAAGCGTACTGCTAGTCCACATTTATGTCTTTTTGACTCCAAGACACCTTCAAAGGCAATCTCAAAAACTTGTTCTTCTTTAACTACACGTGTCGGTCCAAAGCGTTCTTTAGTATGTGATCTAATCCATCGGTCGAGAGTGACTATCTCATCATTAGTTAAACCAGAGTATGCTTTCGCAAATGTTACTAAATTTCTTATTTGTTTGTCCGTATTTGGTTTATCCCATAGTGCAAATGTATAATCAGTGAATAGATTTGCTCGTTTTCCTGTCCCCGCTTGTGCATAGATTAGTACAGCATCTAATGTCATCGGATCATGCTTGTACTTCCACCAATTTCCCCGTTTTCTTCCTGTTAAATAAATCGAGTCTCTTTTTTTTATCATGAGACCCTCGGCTCCTTCTATAGCTGTTTTGTCTCTTGCCTCTTTAAGTTGATCCCAATGATCTATTTTTTTACAATCCCTAAAAATTAGATCTTTATGATCTATCTTTTCCTTTAGTTTTTTTAATTCTTCAATCCTAGTTCCGAGTGTAATATTTCTTTGGTCTTCATTGTTGATTTCAAGCAAATCATAAGCGATAAATTTTACGGGATAGTCCTTCATTAATTTATTGCTGACCGTTTTTCTTCCTAACCTTCGTTGTAATGATGCAAATGTCATGGGTTTTGATGATCCATTTTTCCAACAAATGATTTCTCCATCCAGGACTGTACCGTAAGGGATTTCTTCTGCCATACTTATAATTTCTGGGAATGTTTTATTGATTAATTCTTCCCCTCTGCTCCATAAATATATTCCAGATTTACGGCGTATTAACTGCCCTCGAATGCCATCCCATTTGTTTTCAAGTCTCCACTCATGTACCGGTAATTTCTTTAATTGATCTAGGTTTACTGGGCTTGCCAAATAAAATGGATATGGTGAAGCACCTCGATCTCCTCGATTTTTTTCTTCTAGCTTTACCAGCCTAAGAAACCATTCTTTTGTAGGACTTTCTGTTGACATTAGTCTTTCCTGAATTGTGCTTTCATCTAGTCCATAAGCAATAGCGATGCTCTTGACGACAAGTCCCTTTGATACACCTATTCTAAAACCACCAGTAATAAGCTTGTTGATTAGGTAATGTTCTTTTTCTGGGATGTTTTTCCATAATTCAATTATTGAGTTATGGAGTTCGTCATCAGTCTTGCTTTTTATTTTGGGTAACAGTGATTCCATCCACCAGTGTATTGGTTTTTCCGAGTCCATTTCTGAATATAGTGATTTAATATCTTCTGGGCATTGAAATATTTTATCGTGTATTTCTTCTTTGATTTGCGGCCAAAGCAAGCTTAATGTTTCAGCAGAATCCCCAACTTGAGCAAAGCAATCGTCAAACAACCACGAAGGCATTTTCGTAGTTGTTTCAAGAATATGTCTTAATTTTTTTCCTGTTATAAGTCTCTTTTGTTTTATATTCATTAGAAGACTTAGTGTCCAGCAACCATCTGACGGATCAATTTTTTTTATGAATTTTGCAATGATTCCAATTTTCTTATTGCTTGCATTGCATTGATCTATGTCTTTGATTAGATACTCAAATTCTTTTAAGCTTGCCTGTTTCATTTTGCTGATTCCAATTGATTTAACGGAACTGCGTCTAATCCTTCTGTTTCATTCAAATATCTTGCAACAGTATCGTCCTGCCCATGGGTGACATAAATTTTTTTAGCTTCACTCTGTTTTATGGTCAGCATCAAACCTTGCCAATCTGCATGGTCGCTCAGCACAAATCCACGCTCATAACCTCCCCTTCGCCTTGCACCTCTGACTGCCATCCAGCCTGATGCAAATGCTGTTTGTGGTTCTTTGAATCGTCTCATCCATGCAGATCGAAATGCTGAAGGAGGTGCAATGATTAGACGGCCCTTCAGGGGATCTTTTCGTTCTAATTCGCTTACTGGTCTCGTGGGGCACATTTTAATATCAGCTTTCCGATAATGCTTCGTGATGGTCTCAACTGCTCCATGTAAGAGAATTTCTTCATGCACCCCTATTGATTTTAGTTCAGCGAGAACACGTTGCGCTTTGCCAAACGCGTAGCAGAAAAGTATTGATGGATGGTCAGTCTCCATATTCCACCATTCGTAAATTTCTTTCGCTATGTCTTGTCCTGACTCCCATCGATAGATTGGTAAACCAAATGTAGATTCTGTTATCAGTACATCGCACTTCACTGATTCGAATGGTTCGCAGCTTGGATCCTCACAACGTTTGTAGTCACCTGTGACGAGCCATACTTCACCTTTCACTTCAATACGAATCTGCGCACTTCCCAAGACATGCCCTGCGCTATGCAATGACAGATTTGCGTTTCCTAATCTAAATACTTCTCCATACACTTTCGAATGGAGCTTGATATTTTGTCCAAGGCGTTGACGAAGTATTCCTTCAGATTGATCTATTGCCCAATATTCACCACATCCTGCTCTTGCATGGTCTGCATGTGCATGGGTGATTAAGGCCCGTGGGACTGGTCGATGTGGATCAATCCATGCATCTGCTGCTGGGCAATACAATCCCTGACTGTGACGCTGCAAAACTGACATTCTTTTATTTTGTCAGAACTCTCCGTCAAATGTGGATTCATCTTGATGTTGATTGTTTGTCCATACCTGGTTTTGATAATCAGCCCAACTCTTATTAACTTCCATTGTGTACAACTAATCAAGTTTACAAGAATTTCTTGGTTTAACCCTTCTTATTGCTGCTTTTTAACGGCTTCAGCACGTTATGTCAATTGTCGCTTAAATGATGATTTCTTTGCATATCTTTTGTGTGTATTAATCGCATTGACACCCAGTTTGTTATTTGCTCATTTCAAGCATGCGTTGAATTGGTTCTAGTGCTTTGACTCGAAGCTCTTCATCCATTTCAATTCTTGGCTCTAAAGTTTCTAGGCAATGCCAAAGCTTCTCCAGAGTGTTCATTCGCATGTAGGGGCATGTATTGCAACTGCATCCATCGATGCCAGGCACATCAAGAAACTTTTTGCTGGGAACTTTTTTTTGCATTTGATGCAAGATTCCTGGCTCAGTTATTACGATAAACGTTGTTGCTGAACTTGTCTGTGTGTGCTGCAAGAGTTTGCTCGTTGAGCCGATAAAGTCAGCTAGTTCCAGCAGGTTTTCCATGCATTCAGGATGAGCAATTACCTCAGCATCCGGATGTTTCAACTTTAGTTTTAATAATGCCTCTTCACTGAAATCCTCGTGAACCATGCACCGACCTTGCCACAGTGTTAGTTCACGACCACTTTGGCGCTGCACCCACCGCCCTAGGTTTTGATCTGGAGCAAACAGAATTGGTTTATCTGTTGGAATTTGATTAACAAGATCTACTGCATTGCTACTTGTACAAATTAAGTCGCTTTGAGCTTTCACTGCAGCCGTACAGTTGATATAACTAACCACAAAATGTTCTGGATGATTTTCTTTGAAGGCTTTAAATTCTTCGGCTGGGCAATCATCTGCGAGTGAACATCCTGCTTCAGCATCTGGTAGTAGAACTATTTTTTCAGGACTTAGTATTTTTGCCGTCTCTGCCATGAAATGGACGCCACAAAACACAATCACATCTGCATCCGTGTTTGCAGCTTTACGAGAGAGCTCTAACGAATCACCAATAAAATCAGCGATATCTTGTATTTCAGGATCCTGGTAATAGTGAGCTAAAACGATTGCGTTGCGCTCTTTTCGCAGCTGGTTGATCGCACTGATCAGATCATCGGGAGTGTCTTTCATGATCCTGATCCCTAGATCCGTCTCGGGGTTGATTGCGGACATTCTGGCCACATCGGGCAGGATGTCCAAAGCCTAGGCATCACTCCTGACCAGATTGCGCCTCGCCATCGCCGGAGACCTTCATGGTGATTGGTCCTCTCACGACGAGCTGCTGCTCGATCATCTGAAGCCAGATGCCGTTTTGTTTGTTGGTGACCTCAGTGATGGTGACCTCCGCTTAGTCAAAGCAATAACGCGTCTGAAACTTCCCTCTGCTGTGATTTTGGGCAATCACGATCGTGGTAGAGATCGCAGTGGTGAACTGCTTAGACAGCAGCTTTCAATGTTGGGCGATCTTGATTGCTCTTGGAAGATGCGCCAATGGTCTTCCCCAGCTGTTGCGATTGTTGGCGCTCGTCCATGCAGCTCAGGAGGTGGTTTCCACCTTTCGCAAGCTGTTCAGAGCGTTTTCGGCCCAGTCACTGAACAGGAGTCCGTTGCTCGAATCGTTCAAGCCGCTTCAGCTGCACCAGAAACCTGGCCCCTTGTGCTTTTGGCTCACAGTGGTCCAACTGGTCTCGGATCCGACGCATCGAGCATCTGTGGTCGCGATTGGAAGCATCCCCATATCGATTGGGGGGATCGCGACCTTGCCATCGCTGTAGAGACCATGCGCCGCCGGCGAGCTGCTGATCTGGTTGTCTTTGGCCACATGCATCACAGCCTCAGAGGAGGCAAAGGGGAACGTCTGACATTTCTTCGCGATCGTTATGGCACTGCGTACGTCAATGCAGCTTGTGTTCCACGCTTTGGAACAGACGATGCCGGCCAGACGTTGATTCATTTCACTTGGGTTGAATTTGAGGGACGCCACCTCACGCTCGTGAGCCATCGCTGGTTCCATCCCAATGGAACGCTTGCGTACGAGCAAACGTTATTTCGACAACCGTCTGAAAGCGTTTCGCCATGCTGATCTATCTGTGTTTAAGCAGCCATGGATTTGGTCATGCAGCTCGCCAAGCCACTGTTTTAAGTGCTTTGCATCAGCTTCAACCAACCTGGAGGCTTGTGGTCAGCTCTCTTGTCTCTGCTGATTTCCTCAAATTGGCATGTGGGGCTGCTGTTCCCATCGAGTACCGACCAGTCGGTTGGGATGTGGGAATGATCCAAGCAGATGCCCTCGGCGTGGATCACGAACAAACCTTGAGCTCCTTGAAGGCTCTTGATCGTTCTCTTCCTCGGCGTTTAGACAAAGAGGTGGCCTGGCTTGCCAAGCAAAAAACACCTGTTCTTGTTGTTGGTGACATTCCACCCTCTGCAGCAGTCCTCGCTGAACGACTTGGTGCTCCGTTGGTATGGATGGGAAATTTCGGCTGGGATGACATTTATGAGCCTCTCGGTGGACCTTTCGCAACGTATGCAGCGGCGGCTAAAGCTCAGTATCAAAAGGGGCAACTGCTGTTGCGCTGCCCCTTTTCACTCGCGATGGATTGGGGTTTAAAAGAGCATGAGATAGGTTTCACGATTTCAGCACTGCGTGAGCTTCCAAGCCAGTTGCGTCTTCATTTGGAACAGCTTTTAAAGCCACTTGTGCTTGTCGGGTTTGGTGGTCTCGGTATGGCTATCGACCCTTCCTTATTTCGTCATTGGCCCAATCATCATTTTCTGATCGCAGCTCCGATGGCGCCTCAGCTTCGCGCTTCTCTTCAAGCTGAAACCAATGTCACGCTTCTCCCTGAACATGTGCGTCCTTTTGATGTGATGCCTCATTGCGAACGCCATTTGGGAAAGCCTGGTTACAGCACCTTTTGCGAGGCACTGAGTCAAGACTTGGGGATGCATGTTGTGGAACGTGATGGTTTCGCTGAAGCGTCTGTACTCATGGAAGGGCTTCGTCGCTACGGAAACCACCGGATTCTGAGCCGCGATTGTTTCATTCAGGGTGAATGGGGTTTAGACCAGCAACTCGTTCCAGCCAACGATTTAATGGCCTCAACGCATGGTGCTGAGCAAGCAGCAGAGGCTTTGGTGATGGTTGCATTGAGCACAGTTCAGCACGGCTGATTGCTGCAATAACTTTTTTTAATCTCAGCCGAGAAGCCATGCCTGCTTTGGCTTTGGCGCATTTTGCGTCCAATTTGAGTCTTGCCTTGCGCTAGGGACAATTGCTCATGTGGCACATCAGCTCTTGGGCCCTTCGAGCGCGTTCGTCAAAGTTCCGTCCATTGAGCCCGATGTTCTCAATTTGTTCCTGTCTGATATTTCGAGTTCCGTCTTCTAAACGGACTGTTGATCAACTCTCCCGGTCAATCTTTTTTTCCTTCCACGTATGTCTTTTCTTGCGAACACTGTCTGTCGTCTCCTTCCAGCGGCCCTCGCAAGTTTTGTTCCTGCCCTTGTTTCCTCTCAATCTGCTCAGGCTTCTGTTGCTGCGCTTCCAACACTCCAAGTGTCACGTTCCGGATTGATCACATCACCGGAGCAGTCCCAAGCAAGTGCTCTTCCTTACATCATCACTCCAGAACGTCGCGCTCTTCTCAATACGATCCGCTTCGCGGAAGGAACTTGGAAAAACGGTCATGACGTCGGCTACCGCGTGATGTTTGGAGGGAGTCTGATGGGGTCCATGGATCGACACCCTGATCGCGTGATTTATTCATCTCGTTACGCGAGTGCTGCTGCTGGTGCCTATCAGTTCATGCCTTTTACCTGGGATCTAGTGAAGCGCAGTTTGGGGGTCAGGGGTTTTGGTCCTGAGGTTCAAGATCAAGGTGCCCTGTTCTTAGTTCAAAGGCGTAAGGCGTTAAGGCTTACTGATGTGGGAGTGATGACACCTCAACTTGCAGCCAAGCTTGCGCCAGAGTGGGCTTCCTTTCCCACCCTTCGTGGTCGTAGTTACTACGGTCAACCTGTCAAACGTTTCACCAACCTTCAATCGTTTTATAAGGTCAATCTGAGCCAGCTTCGTCAGATCAGGGATCAACGTCAGGAAGCTCTTAGCGGAGACGACAGCAGCAAGGGCCCTAAAGCTCCTGTTTGCACTGGACCCAAGATTCTTTGTGGCATGCCCTGATCGGGGTCTGCCTTTAAAGCAGGTGAACTATTCGTCTGTTTCTTCTGCCAATTTCCGTCCAACGATGGTTTGGGCGATGAGATAGGCACCCACCATGCCTCCAACGAATCCCATTCCGTTTCGAACAAGCGGTAGGAGATCGCTCGTTCGCGTCACTACTGGTGCGATACCAAAGACCCCAAATAACATCACCCATAGGGGAGACAGCAGGAGCACCCAAGCCCAGGCAATACGTTCACCCTGCTTACGGGGATAAGCAGCAAATCCGGCGATTAAGCCACCGAGCACCGACGTGGCCAAAGTTAAGAGCCATTGTTCCCTTGGTAAACCCGGAACAAACTGACACCCACCTCGATCCAAGCAAAGTTCGACGGCTCCGATCGTCGCAAGCAGTGAACCGTCTTCACCATTGTCGCGGACGTAAAACTGATTTCCGTAGCGCGTTTGTAGCTCCACCCACCAGGTGCGTGGCATTAAGGCGAAGAAGGCATCACCAACGTTGAAATTGAGAAGATTGCCTCCGCGGGGATCTCCAATAATCAACAAACTTCGCTCATCGAGACCCCAAAATTCTTTAACAGCGAGTCCAGGCGTTTTTTCGTATTGGGTGAGCACTCTCAGTTTCCATCCACTGCGCTGCTCAAACGCATCGAGCGACGTTTCCAGTTCTTTGAGTTGATTGTCACTAAAGGCTCGAGCTAAATCAATGACCGGTGTTGGATGGTCCGGCAGTAGTTCTGGGTTCTCGATCGCATGAACAGGGCTAGCGATGAGGAGCAACAGAAATAAGCTGAATAGCGGGAACAAAAATCGTGTGAAGCGCGGTTGTGTTCCCATAGCTGTGTCGCATTACAGGCATTCTCCTCAATGACAGGCCCTGCTGCGCCCTGCCCTTTATGGCTTCACCAGCGCTTTGAACAATCAGGAGGTTCTGTGCCCTTCTCCCAGTTCATGGCCTGGGCCTTGCATGACCCTGAGCACGGGGCCTATGGCAGTGGCCAACTGAAGATTGGCAAGGGGGGTGATTTTGTGACGTCAGCGACTCTGGGGCCAGATTTTTCAGCCTTAATGGGTGTTCAATTGGTCCAGTGGTTGCGAACCCTCGCGCACCATCACCCAACAGAAACCCTCTCCATCGTTGAAGTTGGGCCTGGCGAAGCGGAGTTGAGTTGTGATCTCATCGATCATCTAGCCGAGCATCTTCCTGACTTGATGGATCGGCTTGAGTTGGTTTTGGTTGAAATCAATCCGGGGATGGAACAGCGGCAACGCAATCGCCTGGAGAGGCACCAAGACTCTCGCAACTCCCAACCTCCCCTTCCGCATCGCTGGACGTCCCTGTTAGATCTCAAGGCATGCCCGGTGATTGGCGTCTTGATTGCTCATGAGCTTCTCGATGCCTTTCCCGTAGAACGCCTTGAATTGATCGATGGACAGCTTCAGCGACAAACCGTTCATTTGCATCAACAGCATGCGGGTGTAGCAGATCTGCACTGGGGAACGGAACCCATTCCTCAGACGCTTCAAGAGCGCATCAATACAACCGTGAGTGCAACCCAGATTGCCTTGCCTCCACCAGATGCGGAGGATGGATGGACAACGGAATGGCACGACGCATGCGCCAGTTGGTTTGCTGAAGCGTCAGAGGCGTTAGTCGCCGGCCATCTCCTTGTTGTTGACTATGCGCTTGAGGCTCATCGCTATTACTCCGCGCGACGCAGGGAGGGGACGCTTATGGCCTATCGAAACCAACGGGCTAGTCACAGCGTCTTGCTGGATGCAGGACAGCAAGACCTCACGGCCCATCTTTGTCTGGAGACGATGGTGCACCAAGCCACCACCAATGGTTGGTCCTTAGAAGGGCAGTGCCGCCAGGGTGAGGCCCTACTCGCCTTAGGCCTTGCTGAACGCTTCAGCAGTCTTCAACAACTTCAAAGCACCCAACTCGCGGAGGTGCTGCAACGTCGTGAAGCACTCCTGCGTCTCGTCGATCCAGCTTGTCTTGGGGAGTTCCGATGGCTGTCGTTTCTGCGATCCAACCCGATGCTTCCCAGCACAAAAACTAAGGAGAGGAGTCAATTTCTTCAGGAACCTTCAGGCGCTATCGCATCGATGCCAAGCAGGCCCTGATTTCTTCATGACTGACGTCATCCACAATCGACACAGCACCGATGGTTGACGGCAATACAAAGCGAAGACGACCATGGCGCACTTTTTTGTCGCCTTGAAGCGTCCTTATGACTGAATCTGGATCGAGATCAGGCCATTGGCTGGGCAATCCTGCCTTTTGGATCAACTGTGATTGTCGTTCCGCATCCGTTTTGGTCATGACACCGCGCTGGACGGCGAGTGCTGCCACCGCCACCATCCCAAGGGCAACAGCTTCTCCATGGAGCCAGCTGCCGTATCCGGTGAGTGTTTCCACTACGTGACCAAACGTATGGCCGTAGTTGAGGATGGCTCTTTGACCACCTTCTTTTTCATCAGCAGCTACAACAAGTGCTTTGGCTTGTGCAGAACGTTCGAGCATTGTTGCCAACAGCTCTTTAGAAATTGACTGAGGACTGTCAAAGTTGATGGACCGCTCGAGCAAGTCGAATAGTGCTGAATCTCCGATCACTCCGTACTTAATCACCTCAGCAAGACCCGCCCTAAATTCCCGCGGTGGAAGGGTTTGAAGAGTATCTGGATCAACCATGACCAGCCGGGGCTGGTGGAAGGCGCCGATCAGATTTTTACCTCCTGGATGATTCACACCAGTTTTGCCGCCAATCGCGGCATCAACCATCGCTAACAGCGTTGTAGGAACCTGCACGACGCTGATTCCACGCAACCAACAAGCTGCGGCAAAACCGGTCATGTCCCCCACAATCCCTCCGCCTAAAGCAAGCATGAGTGACTGGCGCTCTAACCCTTTCTCTTTGGCAGCATCAAGGATCGTGCTGAAGGTGTTCAATGTCTTCTGCTCTTCACCTGCGGGGATCGTGAGCAAGGTGGCTTGAAATCCCGCCTGTTCGAGGCTGCTAAGACATCGGCTGCCATAGGGAGTCGCCACATCTGCATTGCTAACCACCAGAATCTTTGTCTGTTCGCGAATCCCGAGTCGCAGCAATTCAGTGCCGAGATGGTCAATCCCTCCGGCAGTGATCACGACCTCATACGGATTGCGTTCCAGTGCAACGCTGAGACGTCTTACCTCTGACGATGCAGTTGAGCTCGGTTGGGATTCGATCATGCCGGCCGCTGTGACGGTTCTATTCTCCTTCAAACCATCTAGCGCTGGTGATGGCTTTGCCTTCAACTTCTAAACAGCGGTCCACGCTCATTGCATGGGGATTTTTGGCTCCGGCCTTAATTCTTCTGAGCCTTTCAGTTTTGGTTCCTGCCTTAATGGCGCTGGTGATTAGTTTCACTCAAACTGGCCTAGACGTCACCGAACCACTCAAATTCATTGGCTTCGCCAATTTCCAGCGACTGCTCGTTGATCCAATGTTTTATCAGGTGCTGGGCACCACTCTGATTTATCTATTTGGTGTCGTTCCACCCATTGTGATCGGAGCCTTAACGCTGGCGGTTCTTGTCAATCGAATTCTTCCAGGCGTCCACATCCTGCGCGCTGCTTTTTATACGCCAGTGTTGGTTTCGATTGTTGTGGCTGCCATCGCTTTTCGTTGGCTCTATGCCGAAAACGGTCTCATTAACGGTTGGCTTGTCGCTTTGTTTGGTCAGGGATTCATCCCCATTGATTTTTTAACCAATCCATTTTTGGCTCTCCCTTCAGTGATGCTCGTCACGCTTTGGAAAGGGTTGGGTTACTACATGGTGATCTTTCT
>ERZ1047472.1414-NODE-1414-length-18725-cov-9.266952_pt1 | contig 18725 bp, 17 predicted proteins | sample MGYA00383095_ERZ1047472 | MGnify/ENA primary metagenome ERZ1047472 (study PRJEB29581, sample SAMEA5548365) | metagenome | biome: marine; feature: coastal; material: water | depth 1 m | study: Short-term variability in the microbial, nano- and picoplankton... | reverse complement strand
AAGCACTAGAAGCTCCAACAGAAATAAGTAGAGTAATCATCGAAGATGAAAAATTCTTCCGTATTACGAACAACGACTTTATGCGTCCGTTCTTTATGAGTATCGTTAGTGATAGTAATCACTGGATGTTCATTGCGAGTAATGGCGGTCTCACCGCTGGTCGAAAAAACTCAGAATATGCTCTTTTCCCATACTACACAGATGATAAAATTACAGAGTCATTTGAAACTACCGGAAGTAAAAGCATTTTTCGCGTAGATAGAGGTGATAAGTCACAGGTGTGGGAACCGTTTTCCATAAGGTCAGATGGTTTTTATAAAACAACTCGAAATCTCTATAAAAACACATACGGTAACAAAATCATTTTTGAAGAGCAAAATCATGATTTAGGTCTCACTTTTAGATATCAATGGTCGTCAAGTAATAGATATGGGTTTGTAAGAAGATCTTGGATTTTAAATGACACAGAAGAACAAGTAGATATCTCTTTCATTGATGGTCTACAAAACTTACTTCCTGCCTCAGTAGGTGCCGACACTCAAAATGCAGGTAGCAATCTAGTGGACGCTTATAAGCGTTCGGAACTTGCAGAAAACGCTGGTTTAGGATTGTACGCTTTGAGTGCTATAATAGTGGATAAAGCAGAACCTAGCGAAGCTCTTAAAGCAAATGTTGTATGGTCTTATGGTCTTGACAAGCCAACACATCTGTTATCTGCGATTCAACTGAATAGTTTCAGAAAAGGAATGAATGTTCAAGAAGAAGTAGATATCAAAGCTGAGAAAGGTGCATATTTTGTCCAGTCAAGTGTATCATTGGCTGCAGGCGAGAAAAAAAGCTGGACAATTCTAGCAGATGTCAATAAAGACCACCCTGCTATAGCTAAGCTTATACAGGATATCACATCTAATTCTGACTTGGAACTTGATGTGAACGAAAACATTCAATTGGGGACTAAAAGGCTGATTGAGTTGAACGCTTCCTCAGATGGACTTCAGTTAAGTGCCGATAAATTCCGGGACGCTAGACATTTTTCAAACTCGCTATTCAATATTATGCGTGGAGGTGTATTTGATTACAACTATAGAATCGAAAAATGGGATTTTGAAAAGTACCTTAAAGCTGCAAACAAAAATGTTTACAACAGGCAAATAGAAGATCTAAACAATTTAGCTGACAACCTTTCTTATTTTGAGATCAAAGAAATAGCTCATACTACAGAAGATTCAGATTATAAAAGGCTTTGCCTGGAGTACATGCCTCTAAAGTTCAGTAGAAGACATGGAGACCCAAGCAGACCGTGGAATAAGTTCTCTATCAACACAAGAAGTGAAATTGATGGATCTAAAATACTTGACTACGAAGGAAATTGGAGAGATATTTTTCAGAATTGGGAGGCTCTCGCACAGTCTTTCCCTGCATTCTGTGAAAGTATGATTATCAAGTTTCTAAATACATCAACCTTCGAAGGATACAACCCTTATAGAGTAGCTAAAGGAGGTTTTGATTGGGAAACAATAGAACCTGATAACCCTTGGTCATATATAGGCTATTGGGGAGATCACCAGATCATCTATCTACTCAAGTTATTAGAACTCACTCAAAAGCATTATCCAGAGACTTTAGAAGAATATTTCAACGATGAGTGCTTTGTATATGCTAACGTACCTTATAGAATCAAAAGCTACACTGAAATACTAAAAGATCCCAAGGATACGGTAGAGTTTAATGATGAACTTGATCATTCTATTCGTTCAAGAAGAAAAATCCTTGGAGACGATGCAGCTCTGATGCAGGATGAAAATGAAGTAATATATAGAGTAACATTTGTGGAAAAAATATTAGCGACAGTATTGGCTAAACTTTCCAACTTCATACCTGAGGGCGGAATTTGGATGAATACGCAACGTCCTGAGTGGAATGATGCCAATAATGCCTTGGTTGGGAACGGAGTTTCAATGGTTACTCTCTATTACTTGAGACGATTCTTAATTTTCTTCCAAAAGCAAATAGAAAATAAGACAACTGAAAGGGTCGCAGTTTCCAATGAACTAATAATATTCTACAAAAAGGTAAGAGAGACATTCCAAGATAATCTAGACCTGTTAGAAGGTGCTATGAGCGATGAGGATAGAAAGACTATTCTAGATGCCGTAGGTGAAGCCGGAAGTGATTACCGAGAACACATTTACAAACAAGGGTTCTGGGGAGAAAAACGAACCATATCCTATAACGGTCTAAATAGATTTGTAAAGTTAAGTCTTCAATTTATCGAACATACTATTAAGGCCAATCAGCGTGAAGACGGACTATATCACGCTTATAACTTAATGACTACAGTAAATGAGAAGGAAATTTCAATCTCGTACCTGAGCGAGATGTTAGAAGGTCAAGTAGCCGTATTGAGCTCTGGATACCTCTCTCCTATGTCAGCTTTAAGTGTTTTAGATGGATTGAAAGCAAGTGCTCTATTCAGAAAGGATCAGTATAGTTATCTACTTTATCCTGCAAAGGAATTAGCAGGTTTTATGTACAGAAATACTGTCCCAGCTTCTGATGTAGTAGGTTCCAACTTGTTAATCACTTTAATACAAGAAGGGAATACAAGAATTATTAACAAAGACGTCAATGGAGAGTATCACTTCAACGGAAACTTCAAAAATGCCCAAGATGTAAAAGATACTCTAGATGAACTATCGGAGACCAAATACGGATCGTTGATAGAAACAGACCGTCGCAAGGTTTTAAATACTTTTGAAAAGGTTTTTAATCATAAGGCATTTACCGGTCGATCTGGTACGTTTTACGGATATGAAGGTCTAGGATCTATTTATTGGCATATGGTATCTAAGTTACTACTTGCAGTGCAAGAAGTTTGTGTGCAAGCAGTTGAACAAAGCGAATCTCCAGAAACTATAGGAAAACTGCTAGAACATTACTATGAAATAAATGCAGGAATAGGAGTTCATAAGTCGCCTAAGCTTTATGGAGCATTTCCTACAGACCCATACTCACATACCCCCGCAGGTAAAGGTGCACAACAGCCCGGCATGACAGGACAAGTTAAAGAAGACGTACTTTGTCGTTTTGGAGAGTTAGGAGCTTTCGTAGCAAATGGCCAACTATACTTCAACCCGTGCTTACTGAGAAAAGATGAATTCACTAAAAAGACACGAGTCTTTGAATACGTAGACATCTATAAAAGCCATAAGTCTATTTCATTGGAAAAAGGTTCGTTAGCATTTACCTACTGCCAGGTGCCTGTAGTCTATCAACTTGCAGATGAAAACAGTCTAAAAATCAATAAAGAAGATGGTAGCGAGTTTAACCTAACGTCATTGAAATTAGAAAAAGATTTAAGTAAATCAATATTTGAGCGTAAAGGCGAAATAGAACGAATTACAGTAAACGTTAAAAGTAATACTCTAAAGTGAAATTGACATTAGTAAAATATCAGAAACAAGGGTTTGGAAACTATAAAATTTTCTTAAATAGAACGAAGCAACTAGTGCTACTTCTGACTTTTGTTACAATATTTTTTTCTTGCAATAACACACAGACTAATAACAGCAAAGATTCTAAAATGAATAAGATTACAGCATCGGATATACTTGGAAACCCAGAGTATCTGGCAATAAGTTATGGTGGTTATAGAGAAACCACACGAGATGTACAGCCTACTATCCCGCAACTCAAAAATGATATAAAAATATTATCTGCGATGGGTATTAAAGTTTTACGTACTTACAATACGCAATATGCTCAAGCTTCCAACTTGCTACAAGCCATAAGTGAAATGAAGGAAGAGAATTCTGAATTCGAAATATATGTAATGCTTGGTCTCTGGATAGATTGTGAGAATGCTTGGACAGGTGAAACTCTAAATCACAATGCCGAAGACATAGAGGGAAATACTTCCGAAATTGAAAGAGGTGTTGCATTAGCAAAAAAGTATCCTGAAATTGTAAAGATTATAGCAGTTGGTAATGAAGCTATGGTAAAATGGGCCGAAAGCTACTATGTTCAGCCTGTGGTGATTCTGAAATGGGTAAACCACTTGCAAAACTTGAAAAAAGAAGGAAAGTTAAATAAAGACATATGGATTACAAGTTCTGACAACTTTGCTTCTTGGGGTGGTGGAGATTCTATTTATCACTGCAAGGATTTAGAAAAGCTAATAAGAGCAGTTGACTACGTGTCACTACACACCTACCCTATGCACGATACACATTATAATCCTGTTTTTTGGGGTACTTTAGAATCAGAACTTCATCTTACCAAATCTAAAGCCATAGACCGAATAATGAATAGAGCAGTGCTTTATGCCAAGAAACAATATGCCAATTCTAAAAAGTATGTGCATAGCATAGATAGTACGAAAGAGCTGCATATTGGCGAGACAGGTTGGGCGAGTGTATCTTCAGGCCATTATGGATCTAATGGAAGTAAGGCATCTGATGAATATAAAGAAGGAGTGTATTACAAGAAGATGCGAGAATGGACCAATGAAAAAGCCATTTCTTGCTTCTATTTCGAAGCATTTAACGAAAAATGGAAAGTAGCCGAAAGTCATAGCAATTCCGAGAACCACTTTGGTCTTATGAAGATAAATGGCCATGCTAAATATGCTATTTGGGACTATGTAAAAGACGGAACACTTGATGGTCTCACGAGAAACGGTCGAAAAATCAAGATGACCTATGATGGAGATATTGAGGCTTTACTCGAAGACGTAGAGCTCCCTAAAACAAAACAGTTGAAATGATGAAAAACCTTCTAATTCTAATATGCACCACACTTATGATTACCGCTTGTCAAGAAGATAAAAAATTAGATTTGACGGTTTATGAGACAAACGCTGATGGTGCTAAACTTGAAGAAAAAACAGCTTTTGAAAAAAGTGATTCTTCTTCAACTATCAGTATTAATCCAAAAGAAACCTTTCAAACGATAACTGGTTTTGGGGGGTCATTCACAGAATCTTCAGCCCATCTATTAACTAACTTAAGCTCAAAAAAGCGAGATGAAGTCATACAAGCTTATTTTGGAGATGAAGGAGCGAGATATTCACTTACGAGGACGCATATTGCCTCGTGTGACTTTTCTCTATCGAATTATACCTATGCACCAGTAGCAGATGATCTTGAATTAGAACATTTCACTATAGCTCAGGATACCAGCGATTTGATACCCATGATCTTGGCAGCTACAAGAGTGTCTTCTGAAGGGTTTAAGATAATAGCTTCACCTTGGACCGCTCCACCTTGGATGAAAGACAACAAGGAATATGTTGGAGGAAAACTTCTACCTCAGTATTACAACACTTACTCCCACTATTTCTCGAAGTACTTAGAAGAGTATAAAAAACAAGATATAGAAATTTGGGGAGTTACTGTGGTCAATGAACCTCACGGGAATGGGAACAATTGGGAAAGTATGCATTTTAGTCCTGCAGAGATGACCAATCTAGTACAAAACCATATGGGTCCCATATTAGAAAGTAAAGGATGGGGAGACATAAAGATATTAGGCTACGATCAAAATAGAGCTGGACTTAAAGAATGGGTAGATGAAATGTATAAAGATAAAGCTTCCTCAAAATACTTTGATGGAACAGCAATACACTGGTATGAGAGTACATACGAAGTTTTCCCAGAAGCACTTCAATATGCTCACGCTAAAGATACCTCAAAATATTTGATAGAAACTGAAGGTTGTGTTGACTCGGAAGTGCCCGCTTGGCAAGATGATAAATGGTACTGGACCAAAGAAGCAACTGATTGGGGTTGGGATTGGGCAAGTGAGGAAGAGAAATATCTACATCCAAAATATGCTCCGGCACATCGCTATGCAAGAGACATCATTGGTTGTCTGAACAATTGGGTAGATGGATGGGTAGATTGGAATATGGTTCTAGATAAACAAGGAGGTCCAAATTGGTTTAAAAATTGGTGTGCAGCACCTGTGCTAGCAGATATAGAGTCAGATGAAGTATACTTCACTCCTCTCTTTTATGTAATGTCTCATTTTAGTCGATTTATACGACCAGGAGCTGCTAGAATTGGATTAGAAGTAAGCGATAAGGATTTGCAGGCCACAGCAACTAAAAATCCAGATGGTAGCATTGTACTAGTAGTATTTAATGAAGGACAATCTCCTAAACACTTCACCATAAACATGAAGGGAAGTGAAAAACAGATTTCTATAAATCCACAAGCCATTCAAACGTTAATAATCAATAACTAAACACTCAATATATGTCACAATTCAAAACAGCCGCAAAGGATAAAGTTCCATTCATACAAAAAACTGCATTTGGTTCCGGGCATTTAGTATTAAACCTTTTGCCAGGTGCTTTGGCAGTCTTTATGTTCTTTTTGGTAACCGCGTTTGGAATGGATCCATTTTTAGCTGGTCTTCTTGGAGGTTTACCAAGAATTTTCGACGCTCTCACAGATCCCATAATGGGTTTTATTTCGGACAACACAAAGTCTAAGTGGGGACGTAGAAGGCCTTACATTTTCATAGGGGCTTTATTGAGTGGAATCTTATTTGCTCTATTATTTCAATTAAACGAGAATAATTCAGTATTATTTAACTTTTGGTACTTTCTACTCATGTCATTAATTTTTCTCATCGGAAACACCATGTATGCTACACCTCTTGTAGGCCTAGGATATGAAATGACTTCAGACTATAATGAGCGTACACGTCTGATGGCCTTCGCTAACACTGTAGGTCAAATAGCTTGGATGTTAGTGCCTTGGTTTTGGGTTGTTATAGCTGATCCTACGGTATTTCCTATTAGTGAAGAAACAATAAGAGTAATTGGAGAATTAGGGCTTTCTGGAGAAGAGTTGCAAAAATTAACGACTGAAAAAGTACAAGCAACAGGTGTACGATCATTATCTATTCTAGTAGGTGTAGTATGTGCTGTACTCGGAATTTTACCTGCTATTTTCTGCAAAGGAATTGATGCTGGAGAGATGGAAAATAGAAAAGAAATACGACTAGACACCTTATCCGCTAGTTTCAAGGACCTGTTTCAAGGAATTAAAAAAGTGTTCAATAACAAACCTTTCATGAGATTATGTGGAGCTACATTTTTAGTATTTAATGGATTTCAGATGGTAGCTTCATTTAGCTTTTTCATCATTGTTTTTTACATATACAACGGCGATTATGGCCTAGCTTCTACTTGGCCTGCTTGGTTTGCATCTATTACGGCATTATTAACAGCGTTCATGGTTATTCCCATAGTATCTCGTATAGCAAATAAATGGGGAAAAAGAAAAGCCTTTATAATTACTACGGTAATATCTATTATCGGCTACATTCTCAAATGGTGGGGATTTGATAATTCCTTAAATGCAAGATTTAATGAATCTATTGCTGGCAAAGGTTTAAACAATGCTATAGTTTCACTATTTGAAACTATCAATCCATTTTTAGACACTATAGGTATGTCTTGGTTCAGCATGGATACTAGTCAAGGAGGACCATGGCTCATGTTCTTACCAATCCCATTTATGGCTTTTGGATTAGGTGGTTTATTCACTTTGATGATGTCTATGACGGCTGATGTATGTGACTTAGATGAATTGGAAAATGGCAGTCCTAGAAAAGAAGGTACTTTTGGTGCAATCTATTGGTGGTTCGTGAAATTAGGCCAAGCTATTGCTTTAGTACTTGGAGGAGCTATATTGACCTTGGTTGGGTTTGATGAAGGTGCAGTTTCGCAAACGGCAGAAACCATGGTAAGGTTAAGAATTGCAGATATAGTGATACCCGCTGTAACGGCTGCTATTGCAGTTTGGATAATGTGGAAATACAGTCTAAGTGAGAAAAGAGCTAGAGAGATCAAAGCTGAGCTTGTAGAGAGGCGAGGTGAATTATAAATAACAGAAAAAATAAGTAAATATGGGGCAAAGAATTGGAAAGAAATTATCTCTAGCAGGTATAAATCACGATACACCGATGACTGAACTCAAGAAAATGTTCAGAGATGTGTTAAAACACGGAATGCACGGAATCTGCTTTAGCTTGTATGAAGATGGGCAGGAACCTGGTGATATCATAAGTGAAACTCAAATTAGACGACGCATCGAGATATTAAAGCCGCACTCTGATTGGGTACGCAGTTTTTCTTGTACCGATGGTAATGAGCTTATTCCGAGAATAGCAAAAGAGTATGGGATGAAAACTATGGTAGGAGCTTGGTTAGGAAATGACATGGAAAAGAATAAGGCCGAAATTGAAGGCTTGGAAAAACTATCTAGCGAAGGTTTAGTAGATATAGCGGCTATTGGTAATGAGGTGATGTATAGAGAGGATCTTACAGAAGATGAATTATTAGTTTACATGTACGACTTTAAGACAAAGTTTCCGAATGTAGAAATGGGCTATGTAGATGCTTATTATGAGTTTTCTGCAAGACCTAGAATAACTGAGGCTTGTGACGTGATTTTATCAAACTGCTACCCTTTTTGGGAAGGTTGTCCTATAGAATATTCGCTTCCATATATGAAGGATATGTACCACCAAGCTAAAGATGCTGGTCAAGGCAAAAAGGTAATTATCACAGAGACAGGATGGCCCAGTGAAGGAGGAGCATTTGAAGGTTCAATTGCCTCCGAACGAAACTTTCTAAAGTACTTTATAGATGCTCAGAAGTGGTCATCTGACCAAGAAATTGAAATGTTCTATTTTTCATCATTTGATGAATCTTGGAAAGTAGGAGATGAAGGTGAAGTAGGTGCCTACTGGGGATTATGGGATAAGAAGGAGAACTTGAAATTCTAGATACTAAGAGAATAAAGTATTAGTGGGCTGCAATGTATTGTAGCCCATTTTTATTTTAAATTAATTATAGTCTAGTGCTTTGTAAACCTCTCCACCCACTTCTTCTTTATCTAGAAATATAGGAATCAATGCTCCTGGTAGAACGGCCCCTACTGGGTTAGGTGCTTCTTGAGATCCCATATCAGTTCGAAGCCATCCTGGATCAAGTGCACTTATTTTTACATTAGTATTTATAAACTTTGAAGCTAAGTCCTCTGTTATTTTTCTTACGGCCCATTTGGATGCACTATAAGGCGTTAGTTCTGGAGTATTTGCTATTCCAGATGTGAGATTCACAATACTACCATAACCTCGTGCTAACATATCTGGTAAAAACGCTCCACATAATTGGTGAAGGGCATAAACGTTTATCTGCATAGTTGCAGACCAAACGTCCCACGAAAAACTCAAATATTCTGTACTGTAATCTTCCATCACTCCGGCGTTATTGTATAAGATATCTACTGATACTCCAAGTGATTTGACATCCGTAATTAATTGCTCAACAGACTCCTCAGAATTTAAAAGACCTGACACTACATAAGTCTTGTCGTGGTATTCTTTAAGAAGTGACAATGTCCCTTTGCAGTTAGATTCATTTCTAGCGTGTATTATGATATCGCATCCTTCAGCCGCCAAACCTAAAGCTATCTGCTGACCTACTCCCATACTCGAACCAGTGACCAATGCAGTTTTGCCTTTTAATCTCATTTGAATTTTTAGAATTTATTTCAAATGGTATAAGTAGAGTTTCAAGCTTATATATCAAAGTTAAAACCTTCGCTCCGCAAGATTTTATACTTCTGTTCATCAAACCTAAACAACTTAGCAGGCCTATGAGAAACATTTGTTTCTAGCTCATCTAATTGTACCAGCAAGTCCATGCTTAGTATTTTCTTTCGAAAATTTGGTTTATCAAACTCTACTTCTAATAAAGCCTCGTACAGTACTTGCAGTTCTTTAAGTGTAAATTTATTAGGTAGAAGCTCAAAACCTACAGGGCGATAGCGAACTCTACGCTGCAATGTTCTTATTCCCTTATCCAAAATCCGATCGTGGTCAAAAGCTAGTTCTGGAAGTTCTCTAATATCAAACCATTTTAGAGACTTTGCCCACGAAGATGCTACAGGGTCATAATTATCGCTCTTTACAAGAGAATAGTAACCTACAGTTGCTACTCTACCAGCAGGATGTCTATTTACAGAACCGAATGTAAGGAATTGCTCCATAAAGATGTTTTTCAGTCCGGTAAGTTTGGTCAGAACCGAATTTGCTGAAAACAACAAATCGTCCTTTGGCGATACAAGATCGCCTGGTAATGCCCAGCTACCACGATATGGTTCGGCATCTCGCTCTATGAGCAGAACGCGGATTTTTCCCTCGTGATATCCGAAAACTACACAATCCACTGATAAACCAAACACAAAATAATCTTTCAATGGAGTGTCATTTTCTGACAAATAGAATTTATTAGACTTGTTCACTTAATTAGTTTTGAGTACGCATCAAATATACTAATTGTAGTTATAGTATTTTGTACTTTAATCACTTATAGTATTTTTTACTTTAACATTTTTTTTGTTTCTTTGAGACTCAAATTAAATAAACATGAAAAAAATATTTACTTCCTTATTTTTACTAGCAGCCTATTGTGGTTTTGCTCAACCTATGACTTCAGCACCTGCTCCAACAGAGCCTGTTGGTGAAGTTACCTCTGTATGGAGTCAGTCATATACTAATATTGACGCAGTCAATTACAACCCTGGATGGGGACAAGCTACTACTTTTGCTTGGTATACTATTGGGATGGACTCTATTTTAAATTATAGTAACCTAAACTATCAAGGCATCGAATATGGTGGAGTTGGTAAAGATGTGAATGGTTCTACCTTCAAGACCATTCACTTTGATATTTGGACGGATAACATGACAGAAATTAAAATTTCTCTTATCAATAGAGTGCCGGGTGAAGAAAGAGCGATTACAAAATCACTAACAGCAAATTCTTGGAACAGTATTGATATAGATATTTCAGAATACTCTGATTTAGGTATGAATGTCACTGCATTGTGGCAAATCAAGTTTGAAGGAAGCGGAAGTTTCTACGCTGACAATATTTTCTTTTACGGAACAATAGCTGTAGCAGAACCTGCAACAGCAGCAGAAAATCCTTTGTCATCTGCTAAGAATGTATTTTCTGTTTACAGCGAGAGCTATGACGACCCAACTGGTGTTGACTACTTCCCTAACTGGGGTCAATCGACAACTTTCAGCGAATTCGCTATTGGCGAAGATTCAATGATTAAATACAGCAACTTAAACTATCAAGGAATAATTCTTGGTGGAGATCAAGATCTGTCTTCTATGGAGTTTTTACATATGGATGTTTGGTCATCATCAGTAGATACATTGTTGGTTTTCCCAATTAGTTCGACTACAGGTGAAACAAGCATGAAAGCTGGTCTTAATGATGGTGCTTGGACTATTATAGATATTCCTCTTACTGCATTTAGTGATCAAGGATTATCTCTGACTGATATCAAGGAACTCAAACTAGAAGATGCTGTACTAGGTGGGGGAGATATTTTTATAGATAATATTTACTTCTATAAAATACTTGTACCTGTAGCTGCAGCTTCCACTCCAATGCCAGAAGAAAAAGACGTTATATCAATATACTCTAATAAGTACACTGATGTTACTTTGAATACATTGAGAACGGATTGGTCAAATGGTCTATTGAAAGAAATACAAATTGATGGTGATGATGTGCTTAAGTACTCTGAACTTGATTTCGTAGGAATAGAAATGACTGGTGACAATAGCTTAGACATAACATCTATGGATACAATCAGTTTTGATGTATGGACACCGGATGCAGACATATATAAAGTCAAGGTTGTTGATTTCGGAGCAGACAATGCTTTTGGAGGGGGTGACGATGTAGATCATAGTATCGAAATAGCAGGTGCACCAAAAGAGCAGTGGATTACTCATAAAATAGCTATTAGTGATATGACATTATTAAGTACTAAGTCAAACATTTCTCAAATCATCTTTTCCGCTGAACCAGTAGGAAAAAGCACACTATATATTGACAACATTTTCTTCAGTAAAACAGCTGTAAATAATGTATCTATAACTGATTTCTCACAAGCTAGAATCTACCCTAATCCAACTGCAGATAAACTTAACCTTGAGATAGATGCAAATAACATTATAATAGAGTCATTAGAAGTGACTACCCTCCAAGGTCAAACACTTCTTACTGAAAATGTTAACAATACATTTATCAGCAGATCTTTGGATTTAAACAGTCTAAATGCAGGCATTTACTTCTTAACAATCAATACAGAGAACGGAAACGTAACTCAACGTTTTATCAAAAAATAATCTTATATAATTTAGAACATACGTGGGGTTGCAGAACTTTTCTGTAACCCCTTTTTTTGCACTTACAAATAATTAACAATATGAATAAAATAACATTACTTATCGCCTTTACATTTTTATGCATTATTGGATTTGCACAAAACGCTCCTATCACTTTTGAAGATGGAGAATACGGAGCAGACTGGAGTTGGAAAACCTTCGAAAATGACGATGATCCTGCTCTAGAGATCGTTGACAATCCAGACAAGACCACCAACACAAGCAACAAAGTTGCTAAATTTACATCTAGAGAAAACGGGAATCCATATGCTGGATGTGAAACGCTACACGGATCAGACATCGGTGAATACACTATGAACACGAATAATCCTACTGTTACTATTATGGTATATAAGACTGTGATTAGTGATGTAGGAATAAAGCTTGTAACAGCCACAGGATGGGCTAAGCCAGAACTAAAGGTAGCTAACACTAAAATAAACGAATGGGAAAAAATAACATTTGATTTTTCTACGGTTGACCACGAGAATATGACATATGACCAACTAGTAATCTTCCCTGATTTCAAAGATAGATCTCAAGATAATGTCTCTTATTTTGATAACATTACTTTTGGTGACCAAGAAGTAAACTCCACAGAAGTTATCGAAAATAGTAAGGTGAAAATATACCCTAATCCTTCTACTGATAAAATAAAAATTTATAATCCTAATGGTTTGGACATTGAATCATTTAGCATTATGAATTTTCAAGGACAAATAGTAAAGTCTTCTGAATACACAAATGGTCAGATTGATATCACAGACTTAGTTTCTGGTCTTTACTCAATTAAATTAAGAACCTCTGAAGGGTTTATCAATCAAAAGATACTTATAGACTAAGTACTGAGCTGTAGTCTTATCTTTAATAAATGGAGTTTTTAAACTTTATCCTAATCCGATAAAGCGTAGAAACTCCATTCTTGTTACTTTGTTCTGGAATTCACCAGAAATTTCTGAGGTAATTGTACTTGATGTCACATCTTCTACTCCCCTGCACTCTACACACATATGACGAGCATCAATTGCCACGGCAACGTGTTCTGTACCTAATGTTTCTTTCAAGGCTTCAGATATCTGTTTAGTCAATCTCTCCTGCACTTGAGGTCGTTTGGCATAGTGCTTTACTAATCTGTGAATTTTACTCAATCCTATAACCTTACTGTCGGCAATATAAGCGACGTGAGCTTTTCCAATAATTGGCACAAAGTGGTGTTCACACATGGAATATACAGATATGTTCTTCTCGACTAACATCTGATTATAACCATATTTATTTTCAAACAAGGTCACAGATGGCTTATTCGCAGGATTCAAACCACTAAATATCTCCTTCACATACATCTTAGCGACACGCTTAGGAGTCTGGCTCAAACTATCATCAGTGAGATCCAATCCTAATGTTTCCATTATAGCTGTAAAATGTTCTTTTATTTTCTCTATTTTCTCATCATCACTGAGATCAAATGCGTCCTCTCTCATTGGTGTATTAAGTGCGGCATTAAAATGCTTGGTTGTGTATTTATTGTCTTCCATCGTATTCTATTATATTTCTTTCGGTTTCGTAAAGTGTGATATGAAGCTCAAACTTAGCATCTAAATGTTTTCTTATTCTATGCCAAGCGACAAATGCTATATTTTCTGCTGTAGGAATTAAATCCTTAAAATCTGGCACATCTAAATTCAGATTTTTGTGATCAAATCTTTCGGTGACTTCATTTCTTATTATGGTCTTTAATACCTTGAGATCTATTAAGTACCCACTTTCTGCGTCCACCTCTCCTGTTACCTTCACTATTAGTCGATAATTATGGCCATGGAAATTTTTGTTGTTACACAGGCCATAAAAATTGGCATTTTTATCTTCTGACCAATTGGGATTATGTAATCGGTGGGCTGCATTAAATCTTTCCACTCTACTCGCAGATGCTATCATAGTACAAACTTCTTATTTTATAATACAGTTAATAACAATGTTCAACAAAAACTTGTTTTGGGTTAACACAAACTATGTAGCTAGAAAATATACTTATACTATATAAAAATCTACATATCAACATTTTATGTTTTTTTACATTTAGATTATTTTTATCGCTATCCATCTGTATGTGTATATACATGAATTTAACGTACATTTGAAGCAATGAAAAACTTAAAAGAATCCAATCCAGACTTCAACGTACAATTAGAGTCACATTCAGCTTTACTGAAGAACTTCGCACTCAAATTGACTCAAGACATTAATGATGCTAATGATTTAGTGCAAGAAACGTTTTTGAAAGCCATGATGTATTCTTCTAAGTTTAAAGAAGGTACCAATCTAAAAGGTTGGTTGATGACTATAATGAGGAATACATTCATCAACGGTTATAGACGAAATACAAAGCGTAAAACCTTTATGGATACTCAAGAAGAGCAATATATTATAGATTCAGCCCAAACATTCAATACATACAATGACGGAGAGTCCAAATTTATAAGACGTGACTTATCTAACGCTATTAGTAAATTACCTCATGATCTGAAGGAAGCATTTGAATTGAATGCTAAAGGATTTAAATATCACGAAATCGCTGAAAAAGTGAATGTCCCTCTAGGAACAGTTAAGACACGCATATTCATAGCAAGGAGAAGATTAAGAGTTTCACTTTCTGAGTATGAAAAAGCTTTCGATTTGCAAGCAAGTTAAGTTTTATTGGTCCTTAAAATACTTTAAGGCTAAGATGGGATTGTCTACTTGTACACCTGAAACAAAGCGATAATCATATTTTTTGTAATCTCTGGTGGTTTTTTGCCCATATAGGTATATCTTTTTTTGACTCAGATGTAGTTCTTTCTCCAGCGTTTCATTTCTCTTGTCAAAAGATGTAACCAAACCTTGTAACCCAAATCTGTTTACATCTCGAACATTTCCCTCATTTACGTCTGCTACTAAGAAACATGTATGAGAAAGGTCATTCAATCGCAAGTAGAACAAGAAGTTAGCATCTGCACATTCCGTACTAAAGAATCTCCTGTCCGCTACATTGACAATTTTTCTGTGGTAAAAGTTTGCTAACGTATCTATCCGAAAAGGGACTTTAAAGTGAGCTTGGACATTTATAGTAATATACTTTTCAGACCACTTTTCATTTAACAATGATATGAAGCTGTCCAAGGTGATGACCTCTTGCTCATATCTATTTTTAAATTGTTTTTTATAAAAACAACCTGCAGTTTCATCAATAGTTAGATCATTTACTCGTCCTTTACACTGAGTTGAGTTCTCCATATGTATATCGTGGTAAATAATTATCTCACCATCTGCAGTGAACTGAGCATCTACCTCTACCCCATCCAAATTATAAAAATCTAAAGCACGGGTGATACTTCCTACCGAATTAGGTGCATAAAGCGTATTTATGCCATTAAATCCTTCACCTCCGTGACCTAGAACATAAATTTCATTGGGCTCTACATTTGGTGTTGAACATGACCAGCAAGTCGAAAGAATAATTATTATAATGAATATCCGCATCCTAATGAAAATAAGCCAGTTATATTATTGAATTGCGAAAAATTTCCTGCAGAAGCATTTCTTTCTGCTGCTAAACCATAGCCAATTTTGGTTTGCATGCTAAACTTGCTATTTATGTTGTATTGCAAACTGCTTGTGTAGCATATAGTTTGTACATTTACAATCGGAATGGGTTTTTGTCTTCTATATTCTACACCAATTGTGCTCATCCATTTTGTGCTTGAAAGTATCTTATAACCATAGGCTAATCCTACACCTATCACTGAGTTTGAACTATAACCATCTGATAGATTATAATTTAAGCCTCCCTCGACTATGTGCTTTTCCTTGACAATAACACGCGTATGAAGAAACATATTGTTTCCGCTATAATTCGTCTCATAGCCTGTCCATATTGACCACTCACGTGAATTCTGACCATACCCTAAGGTACTGATGATAATAAGTATGAGAGTAGATAAAGCTGATTTAGACATTGAGTAATTCTTTTAAATGTTTATGCACTTTACTGGTAGGCAATCCTACTACATTAAAGTAACAGCCCCTTACTTCTTTTACGTATCGTAAACCAAACCATTCTTGAATTCCATAAGCTCCAGCTTTGTCATAAGGCTTAAAAGAATCAACGTATTCAGAAATCTCTTGTATTGAAAGTTTTGCAACTTCAACCTCAGTGACTTCATTAAATGAAACCAATCTATTGCTGGTTCTCAAGCATACTCCGGTCGATACGTGATGTATTCTCCCACTCAATGACTTGAGCATTTCCACTGCATCTTTCCGATTGCTTGGTTTGTTTAGAATTTTATGATTTGCGAGTACTGTGGTATCTGCAGTAACAAGTAAATCATCATCACCCAATTGACCATATGCTTCTGATTTCTTGTTTGCTAAAAACTCAGCTACTTCACTTATTTCCAGAGAATTATCGAAATCCTCATCACACTTAATCTTGACTATATCAAAATCATACCCCATCTGCGTAAGCAACTCCTTTCTTCGAGGAGAATTAGAGCCTAATAACATTTTCTTCACTACACGAAATTAGAAAAACAGAATAGAAAGTATCCCAACAAAAATGACATATTTCAGCAATCTACTAAGTAGTGCAAATTCTGAATTTTCTTTTGCGTACCTAACATTCACAGCTGCCCAATATAACGGTATGAGTATAAAGACTACTACATATGCATAGTATACGTATTGAAGCGGTGTTGCTAAATAATCACGCTGTGTAAACAGAGACACGATGATAAACAAAAGAGTGAAAAACAGAACAATATAGATGAAAATATTTGCTCCTTTTTGGCCGAGTTCTATTGGTAATGTTCTTGCTCCTGAAGCCCTATCACCAACTATATCTTCAATATCTTTCACCATTTCTCTGGCTAGCGTAACCAGTCCTGCTAAGGATGAAAAATAAAACATAAGTAAGAAGTCAATGTCTGGTATCAATTTATAAACGGCATATAAACTTACAAAACATAGGACAGATACTACTACATTACCTATCAGCATAAAATCCTTTAACCACTTGTTATAAAGGAATAGAATAAATAATGTCAAAACAAAAAGGGTGAAAAACCAAGCACCCAGCATTCTACCGCAATAAAGGCTAATAGATATAAATATTAGAAAGTGTATATAGTTCAAACGAGAAGGAGAGTTGGCTGCAAATCTTATAATACCATTTATTTCATCTCTTTTGACATCAAGATGGTCATTTAGCCAATACCCAAAAGCAGCACTGGAAGCAGTACCTAGAATAAGCCAGTGTATACCAGACTCCATAAGACTTTCAGCTGTAGCTGAAAAATCTAAAAAGTACGCACTTACAACTTGAGCTAAGGCAATAAATAATAAATTTAAAGGTCTAAATGTAGCTAGGTACTTCCCCATTATTTCCTTTTAGGGAACTTCATTCTATAACGCACGTTTACCTTTCCTCGGCTAATATTATTAAGTTTACTTTTCAATAACTGTCGTTTGAATGCAGATATATGATCTGTAAAAAGAACTCCTTCTATGTGATCATACTCGTGTTGTATCACACGTGCAGTCATACTATCAAACTCTTCTGTCACTTCTGTACCGTCAATGGTTTGATATTTTATCTTTAACTTTGGTTTTCTCAATACATCCTCTCTTACATCAGGAATGCTCAAACAGCCTTCTTCAAAAGCCCATTCCTCTCCAGATTCTTCCAAAATTTTAGCGTTAATAAAGGCTTTTCTTATCCCATTAGGATCATCCTTATCAAAAATAGTAGAGTCTACCAAAAAGACGCGTAAGCTTTTGCCTATTTGTGGAGCTGCAAGTCCTACGCCGTCACTGCCATCCATAGTTTCGTACATGTCATTTATAAACTTTTTGAAGTCATCATCAAATGAAACTACTTCCTCGCATTTTGCTCGTAAAACTGGATCTCCGAAAGCTCTAATAGGATAAATCATTGGTTATATAAAAACTCTTGCAAAAGTAAGGTAGCTGCTGTGCTATCCAACAATTTCTTGTCTCTCCTTTTCTTCTTTTTTACTCCGCTATCGATCAACGCTTGCATTGCATCCTTAGAACTATACATCTCATTTATTCGATGCACGACGACAGCTGGAAACTGAGTCTCTAATTTTTCTATAAACTCTAAAATATACTTTTCAATTGCAGAAAAACTACCGTCGTGTCTAGTTGGCTGCCCTATTACCACTTCTGAAACACTTTCATCTTTGATGTACTTAGTAAGGTAATCCATTAAGTCCTTGGTCTCAACCGTAATCAATGGAGAGGCTATTATACGGAGTGGGTCAGTAACTGCAATTCCTGTTCGTCGTCCACCATAATCCAAAGAAAGTATTCTGCTCACTCTGCAAACTTATGAATTAGTTTATGGAATTGAGTAAACAATCTTCACGAAACATCAACCTGAAATACGTAACAAT
>ERZ1047472.1413-NODE-1413-length-18737-cov-6.612140_pt1 | contig 18737 bp, 9 predicted proteins | sample MGYA00383095_ERZ1047472 | MGnify/ENA primary metagenome ERZ1047472 (study PRJEB29581, sample SAMEA5548365) | metagenome | biome: marine; feature: coastal; material: water | depth 1 m | study: Short-term variability in the microbial, nano- and picoplankton... | reverse complement strand
ACCTAGGACCGCCTCCTTAGAAGGGAGGTGCTCTATCCAGCTGAGCTATGCGACCATTATTGGCGGTGGTCACGCCTCGAGCGTGACGACCTCTTTGTCGGGGTGGCAGGATTCGAACCTGCGGCCTCCACGTCCCAAACGTGGCGCGATAACCGGGCTACGCTACACCCCGAATTGATTATCTAAATATCATTTTGCACCTCTTTTTTTGATTTTACCCTCCAAAATTAATGTTTCTATTTCGTATGAACTTGTGCTCCGCATATATTTATACCAGAGCGGTGCAAATATAAGCAGCTCAACCAAACAAACCAATATTATTTTACACAATTTTAGAAGCGTTGGAATGATAAAAAATGACAGGAAATAATTGATAAAAACAGCTTGCAACTTGTTGAGAAACTAGGGGTCTCATCTATTAACTATCGTCTAAAAAAAGATTCTTAGAATTTTAACTGTTCATTTTTATCCCAAAGTCCCCAATAGGCTCCAACATCGCCTTCGGCGCCTACTTTCCAAGATTCGTCAAAAGAGGAGAAATAAAATAACTCGACATTATTATTTTCAGCCCATTCTTGGGTGTTTATGAAATAGTTCATGGCATTTTCACGAGAGGCAAAGGCCCCTCTTAAACTACCACCTTCGCTTGGCCAACCCGTTTCTGTAATAATTACTTTCTTCCCTTGCCCCGCTTCCGTAGCTTGGTCAAACATTTTTTTCATATGTGCTATTGAATAATGAATTGGGCAGCCTTCCCAATACGGATAGCAATTTGCTAAAATCACATCGCATGCTTCAGTAATTTTTGGTCGGTGTGAAAATTCATAATACGCATCAACATACCCAACTGGAATACCAGGTAATGCTTTTTTGACTCTATAGATATACTCTAACAACTGTTCTTCTGTAAGATCTTCTCGGTACATGACTTCATTGCCTACCGCTGCAATGTCTACAAAGCCTTCTTTCGCTAATTTAATTAAGGCTTCAATTTCTTCTTCATTTTTTTCTAAATCGTCGCCGAGCCATGCGCCCACCAAGGTTTTGATGCCATGTTTATGGGCAACACGTGGAATATGTTCATTCCCTTCAATACACGAAAAGGAACGCACCCATTTGGTGTGAGGCTTTATGATTTGCATCCGTCGATCTACTTGAGCTTCTGAAATTTCATTTCCAGGACCTTGACCATCTTCATACATACTAAAACACAACCCATGCATTCCATTATTCAACGTATTTTGCCATCGTTCTTCTAAACGTGTTTCGGGTTGTTTAGGAACTTCAACGATTGACTTTTTGGGGTGTTCGATTTGTTTTGGTGAAAATTTTCGTTCTTCTCTGAATGACATTTAATTGTAATTTAATAGTTAAAATTTTAAATCTTCGTTGGTATCCCAAAGTCCCCATCGGGCTCCAACATCTCCTTCGTGATGTACTTTCCAAGATTCATCAAAAGAAGAAAAATAAAATATAGGCACTTCATTTTGTTGCGCCCAATTGGTTGTGTTTATAAAATATTTCATTGCATTAATTTCAGAAGGCTGCGCCGCTTTTGTACTCTTTCCTTGGTTTGGCCACCCAGTTTCTGAAATAATGACTTGTTTGTCTTTCGCTGCATTTTGAGTCGCCGCATACATTTGTTTTAGATACGTTGCCGATTGATCGATGCTACAGCCTTCCCAAAATGGATAACAGTTCACTAAAATAACATCGCAAGCATCTATGAGTTGAGGCCGCTCAATAAACTGATAATAGGCATCCACATAAGTCACAGGAACTGCCGGAATCGCTTGTTTGACACGATGTATATATTCAAGTAGTTCGTTTTCTGTTAATTCTTCGCGCATTAAGGTTTCATTTCCTACCACTGCTATATCAACCAAACCAGATTTGGCAAGATTGATTAAAGCGTTGATTTCTTTTTCATTTTGAGCTTTATCATCACTGATCCAAGCACCAACCATTGTTTTTAAGTCTTTGTCATAGGCGATTTTTGGCGTGAGCTCGTTACCTTTTGTACAGGAGAATGAACGCACCCATTGAGTGTATGGTGCAATGACATCCATACGTTGACTGATTTGTGGTTCAGATAATTGATCCCCAATATTTTGCCCTTCTAAATAGGGACTAAAACACAGTCCATGAAGACCCTTATTTAAATGGGTTGAAAACAAGGCTTTGATGTCCGCATCCGTTTTGGAATTAAAATCAATTTCTGAAGACGTATCAATTTGGAGTCCTGAAGCTTTTAAAGACCCTAATTTATCGGTTTGATAAAAGGAGGTTGGTTTTTGTGATAAATTGTTGCGTTTATCTAATTTAGCTCGAACGATTCCAGCACTTTCTTCCGTAACGCTATAATTGCGCATCACAAGCATGGCTACGACCGTTCCAAGAATTGGAATCCCTGAAAACGATAATCGCAATCCATCGATAGCCCCTTCTGGTTGAACAGTAACTCCTGAGTCAAATCCTACTGAACTCATAATGACGCCGCTTAATCCTCCGGCAATAGCAAAACCAAATTTTACCATCCACCAGTAGATTGCACCAAAGGTACCTTCTCTTCTCAATCCCGTCTTAAGTTCATCTAGATCAATCACATCTGCTGTCATAGACATCATTAATACAAATAGACTTCCGATTCCGAAAGAGAAAAAAGGGAGTGCAAAAATAAACATATAAGGTTTTCCTGGAACAAAGAGAAACCATAACATTACATACCCTAGAACAGAAATTCCCTGTGATATCAAAAAGGCTTTCTTTTTACCCATATTTTTTGACATACGCGTCACGATCGGAATAACCAAAAAGGTCGTTCCTAGAGCTCCTAAACACCCAAAAAGTGTCGGCCATATTCCTGCAGCTCCTGCGTCCCCATCAAATAAATGGTAAACAATGATAAAGAATGAAAATGATGCAATCGTCATAAAGGCGTTATACACTAAAAATGTAGCGATACATAGTTTTCTAAATGGTTTAATTTTAAATGCACTTGAAAAACCAGAAACAATTTCCTTTAAACTGTTTCCAATATTTTTTAAATTTAGAGGAGAGTAGTCTTCGTCTAATGTGGATTTACTTTTAATAAATATCCCAGGAACAAGAGCACAAATTGTAAAAACGATACCGACCCAAAAAGCAAGAGATCGAGTCGCAACTTCTGCCGATTCAAACCAAGATGGATCATACATAATCACCCAAAACCAAGGTGCGATCACCCATGCCCATTGGCCAATCCATTGAGCAGTTGCCATTATACTTGTTCGCTCATGAAAATCATTACTCATCTCATACCCCATTGCGACATAAGGCACACTAAAAATGGTAAGCCCTAAGTAAAACACAAACGACCAAATCATGAAGTAAATAAAATTATAATCGACCCCATTTTCTCTAAAGAGTTGCCACATAATTATAAATGCAATTCCCATCATTAGACCACCAAGAATCACATATTGTCGACGTCTACCCCATCGCGATTTTGTGTTATCAGAAATAAACCCCATGATTGGGTCTGTAAAACAATCAAATATTCTTGGAAAAAAATATATAACACCCCACATCCAACCTGGAAATCCTAAATCTTGGACTAAAACTACCATAAAAATCCCCAAAGCAGCTGGAAACATTTGGTTTGCAAGCATACCAATGCCAAAGGCTATTTTTTGGCCAAAGGGAACTTTTTCTGAATGTATTGACATAATTTGTTGGTTTTAGTTTGTGAGTAGTATCGTTTGTATCGCTTGTGGTTGTATGGATATTAATTTTGAAGCATCTCCCAAGTAAAGCTCAAAAGTTTTTAATTTTTTTCCTTCATTAAAAATAATCACTGCAATCGATCCATCAGGGTTTTTAGCAGCTGTAACCATTAAAGAAGCATCTGTATTTTTGACATCAATGATTTGAGCCCCAGGACGCATGTATTTACTAAAATGTGCCATTGTGTAATATAAAGGCGTAAAATAGACCTCATCGTTATCTGGATCTACGATTACAGGAGCGACGCACCAGTTTTTAAACCAGTTTGGACCGCCTTGTCTATCGAGCACCATGTTCCAATCGACCCATCCATCAACCCAATTGTTTAGACAACCAATGATATCTCTTGCATATCGATTTACTGGCGCATATTTAGGATGCAAATGTTTGTCTTGAGGCGACGCCCAATCCCAGCCCCAATCCGTGGATTCTTTTTTCCAATACCAAGCATCATCTTGCCATTTAGGAATTTCTGAATCTACACACCCTTCCGTTTCAATTAGGTATTTATTAGGTGCTTTGGTGTGTGCATACTGCAATGCTTCTGGGAGGTAATCAAAAGTACTTTCGTACCAATGAATGGCTGTCCCATCAAAATACTTTGATGAGGCTTCGTCCTTAAACATTGAATCGACCCATTCTTTTAGACCGGCTCTGTTTTGATCGTAGCCAAATATCTTGGTGGCTCCATTTCCATTGGCTTCAAGTGTGGGACCTAAATGATTTTGTACAAAATCGGTTTCTTCATCTGGAGAAAAGTGCATGCTCTCCCAGTTGTCACCATTTCCATGCGGCTCATTTACAGGTGTTAACCCCCAAATATCAATACCTTCCGCTTTGTAAGCGTCTAAATATTTCGAGAAAAACAAGGCGAAAGTACCGTAGTGTTCATCTAATAATTTTCCGCCTACATATTTATTATTGTCCTTCATCCAAGGCGGTGCCGTCCATGGCGATGCTATAATTTTAAAACCATCTTCAGAGACCCTCATCGCCTCTTTAATCATTGGAATTAAATCAGCTTCATCTTCTTCGATGCTAAAATGTTTTAACTCCAAATCATCTGCAATTGGCGCATAGGTGTAATTTGATAATGAAAAATCACAGGAACTAATGTGCGTTCGCGTCAATGAATAATTTGCCCCTTTTTTGCTAAAATAAGCATCGAGTATTAGGGCTCTATTTTTTTTACTCAAACGATTTAGTAAATAGGCTGATGATTCGGTGAACGAGCCCCCAAAACCAGTGATTGTCTGATAGGTCTTATCTGGAAAAAGCCCTATTTCAGAGGTGTTTTCTAACGTTCTAAATTCTGAAATTTCAGTTAATTTATTACCACTCGCAGACGTTTCATATACGGTGACTTGTAAGGGTTTTTTGGTTGTACATGCTGTGAGCATTCCTACTATAATTAAAAGGTGATATATTTTTATACGATTCATATTATTGGTTCATTATAATTTCATTTTTCAAAGGCGGTAATTCGACCTCAAGTAATAAGGCTTCCTTATTGCCATTATAGGTTTTTGTGATCGGATTTCCATTACGCGTCAATCCATCAAAAACCCCTTTATCGACTAAATCCCATAGGGCATATTTGGCTTTTCCATCGACGGTAAACAAGCCAAAATAGTTTTCAGAACCTCCAATGTTTTGAGCATCTTTCCAAGGTTCATCAAAAGCTTCAAAATAGAAACATGACCTTTTAGTTTCATCAGACCATACTCTCATATTGTGGTAATAAATGGCTTCCTTATATTCATCCGTCGCTTTGGAGCCATTAGAGCCATATTGTCGGTTTGAAGCACTTGCCCATCCAGTTTCTCCAACATGAATTGGTTTATCAATTCCCAAACGTTTCATATAACTCGCCACACTATCAATTTGTGAAGCGGCATAGTCCGTGGCTCGATTCATTGCGATCTCAATTCGTTTTAAACTTGACAATTCTGTCTCATTTCCAAAAACACCCCAGAAAACAGGGTTGTAATGCGTATCGTGCATTGGGTAGGTATGCGCTGAGACATAATCCACAGCTGCCATTAGTTTTTCAAGAGCTTCGACGTGGTATTGAGACTCACCTCCACCCCAAGACGCAAAATTATCGGAGCTTGTGATCCAAAGGTCTTTAGAAAGGTCACCCGTTGTTTTTAAGTCCTGTAAGTGCATTACCCATTTTAAAATAACATCGGGTTGCACAAAATAGGACGCTGCCCATTTGACCATGGCTTCATTTCCAACTGAAATGACTTTAACAATTTCAGGATACTCATTTGCCAAAGCAATTGCACGTGCAATTTCGGCGGCATTGTGTTCACTCTCTTTATGGTGGTCCAAAGGCTGATCAGTCCATGCATTTTCACAATCAATCCAAGTTCCCAACATCACATACATTTCAAAACCAGTAATTTCCTTTTTTAGTTCTCGAATTGCCTTTAGCATATTTGAAGCCTGCGCCAATTGAACATTATAGGTGCGTAAGATTCTGATATTCATCGCATGAAGAATTCTCATATCTTCCTTTAGCTCTTCAATAGTGGGTTGAATATCTCTAGACGATTTTCGATACCCTCCATAAGAGATTGCTAAATAGTTTGAATTTCCTAATATATCTTTAGCTGTCACTTTTTTTTGAGATTGTTGGTTGGTTGTACTTTGTTTTGATTGCTTGTTTTTACAAGATACCGTGAGAAAAACAATCAGTATTGTAACTAATAATTGTTTTGATTTTCTCATGATGACTTAAAATATTTATTTTAAACGACTCTTTTTAACGTGAACATTTAGTTCCACAACATCCCCTGTACGATTAAATACATGTGCACTCGTTTCAGCATCTAAGCTTAACGTTTTAAATGTTGTTGAATTACCATTACTAAATTTTACCGTTAAACTCTCTTCATCAGAAATTGTGTACGTAATAGGCACTTGACAATAGGTAAAACACAAAGAATCTTTGGAAACTAAAATACTGTTCTTCTTTTTTGGAAGCGCGATGTAATGAAATGTTTTGCTCTCTTTTAAAAATTCATTTCCACGTAACAAACGAGGATTAAAACCTAGTTTTCCATCCGAAACTTCCACTCCAAATTCGCCAAAACGAGATAAAACATCTTCTTTTACCTGGCCTGTCATTCCAGGTTGTTGAGCGCCTTTGCCTGCAGGGGTGTGCGAATAAGGATCGGTTGGGAAAGCACCATATAACTTTGGTGATTTGTGAACGCCAATTCCCGCGTTGATTTCGTAATAATGATCTAATAAGTGTCCTCTAACCGCTTCATCTGTTTCCGTTTCAAATGCTGCGTGACAGGTTTCAAGTACCGACAACTGTAGTTTAGAAACCATGTGCCAGTAAATAGAACCTAAACCTTCATATCCATAAAAGGTTCCGGAACGTCCCGTAAACGATTTGTGATTGAAGACTTCTTCAAAAATTTGAAGAATTTTTGGCGTTTCTAACGCAATGAGTTCTTTATAAGATGTTTGAGAAAGTTCATTTAGAGCGACTTTTAAATCAATAGCATTTTTAAAACTCCCATTAAAGTGAAACGCACCATTGACATCTTTCTCTAAAATTTGAACATTTCCATCGCTCACTAACTGTTCTAGTAATTTAGAGGATGAAACAGCTGAAGCAGAAATTGTATTTCGCTCAATAAATCCTTTCAACGCTTTGTTAGGATACAATAAGTAGCTATACTGATCTGGTCGGAACAATTTGCTGCTTTTCATTGCATTCAAGACAGATAAGGACTGGTTGGTCGATAAATATTTTGAACTTAAGACTGCTACTTGCCCTTCTAACATTTCATCTAAATATGAAATTGAAACGCTTTTAGAATCGTTTATCGTCATTAAATTATACGCATGGTATAAATTATCGTCTCGTTTATTGGCTTCGATAGAGTGTTCTAAATATTTAAGACTCACCGCTATAAACGCTTTTAGATCTTGGATAGATATTTCATTTTTTCTTCCTGAAAACGCATTCTTATAAACTTGATCTCTATAGTTACTTCCTGCATTTCCTAAGGCATCTAAAATCAACTTTCGATCTGTATCGTTGATACGATCCGACAGTAAATGTTGATGGTCGTTAAAAGTCGTTGAAATAGAATCAAAGAAAGTCACTAACTCTTTTGAAACCTCAACAGTTTCTAAGTTTGATTGAACCACTACAGTATCAAGAAACTTAAGGAAACGTCGCAGATAATACAAAGTAACCATTGATACACCACTTCCCACTAACGCATTGTTGGCATCGTTCCATTCTGGACGTTGCGTATTCATCCAAATTCCGGCTTCTGGAATAAAGTTTGAAAGTTTTGCTAAAGTGGTTGCTAATATTTTTTCAATAAAATTGACTTTTACAATAAAACGATTTTCGTCTCGGAGTAAAGCGCCGTCTGCACCAAGTTCAACTCTTTGTTCACGGATTTTAAGATCTAATGCTTCATCAAATTCGATGGTATCTTTTGGATTTTCAAGAAGTGCGTCGTAGCTTTTAATTTTGTAAGGAACATTTGCATATACAAACATATCTTTATTAAAATAGCTTGCTAGTTTTCCAGGCTGATGATTTTCAATAAACTCTAAAAACTTTAGTAAGTATATCACTTGGTGATCACCCCAATAGCCAATGTACGACCATGGATCGTCTGGTTCGATCGTTTCCCAATCAAACCCGCCTTTTGTCACTCGATACGGATTGTAACCATCAAAAGTCGTGGCATTTAAAAATTTATGGATCATACTCTCAATAAACGCCGGGTATGAATGTGCTAGTGCTTCCCAGTTTTGGAAAATATCACGCCAATTTCCTTCGTAATCAAGGATTTTTGAACCATCAATTTCGCTTTTGGTATTGATTGAAAATTTATTCCAAGGACGGCTCGGATCGCCATGTCGTCGGCTAAATTTTAAAGGCATGTATTCAAAACATAAACGTCTAAAGTTTGTGTCATCAATTTGATATGCTAATTCTTGTAGAACAGAAAGTAAAAATACTTCAGGTAGTTTCTCAACCAAGTCTTCTGTTTTTCTAGCTACTTTTTTATTGGCTTTTAAAAGATAGGTTTTAAAATCCCATTTTTCAATTTGGTAATTATCATCAAATATACCCCCACGCATGATGTTGAATAAGGTGTTTGAAAAATGACGTGTATCTCTAAATTTATCTGCTGAAAGTTGTAACCCATCAGAGGCTGCATTTAAAGCAATGAGACGCTCAGTTCCTTTTTCAATTTTTTGGTTGATGAGTTCTGATAAACCGTCATTCGTTTTAATCTCATGGATCAATTTTGCAATTGCAGAGTGATTTTTATTAACCTCAGCAACTAGCATCCATTCTTTGCTTTCTTCAGCCGTTAAAACAACAGTCGAATTGACAAAATAAGCGCCTTTTTCTGCTTTCACATCGGTTTCTTCTTGAAGGTCTTGATTTTTCCGAAACGATTCTACTTGAAGAGACGATACTAAATGTTTAGGGTTGTCTAAACCTAAGGACCAAACGATATTAGCTTTTAATGCTTCGCTAGGTTCCGCCTTATCTACGATAATTGCGCTTAAAGCATAAATCCCTAATCCAGAACTTTTTTCTAACTCATTACGTTTGTAAGCATCGACTAGGTTACTACTTGCATTTTGTAAATCGCTCCCAACACCATAAGGTAAAATATTTTGAATCCCATCCAATAGTTTTATTTCAACGTTTGAATCCGAAGTATTGATAAGCTTTGATTTTTTTATAAAACCAAAAGTGTTTGTAGAATTCCATTGGTATTGAAACGTCAGTCCTAAATCGTGGTTGATTTCTTCAAATAATACTTTATTACCATACTCGTTTTTGTATAAATTTCGAGTGATGTTGTGCATCCCTTGAAAACGATCGGAAAAAGGTTCCCATAAATGCGTTTTATTATTCTTTTGAACTTGAAAAATAGATTTACTTCCAGTGATTTCAGCAGCTTCAGTAATTTTATCGTCTGTGTAATACGGAAATAATGCGAATTCAGAGTTTTTTCTTCCAGCAGTCAAACTTCCGTTGCTTGAGATAAACATCCAATGGTTAGAATCACTCACAATGCTCATGAAAAATGGTCTCATTTTATCACTGTTCGATATTTTATAAAAGACTTCATTGTCTATATTGACTAATGACCCTTCAATGTCTTTAACCTGATCTGTGTCTTTATTTTTGTCTAAAAAAATAGTATTATTTGTCATTAAAATTCTAATTCTATGAACCTCTATATTTGTTTTAAAGAGGTTGATTATTTTATCTTTATTGATACTTAAAAATATGTACTAAATAAACACAAACTACAATACCGAAATATTGTAGTTTGTATCATGTTTTTTATTATGGATTTATTATGGATTTAATATTATCGAAATATCATCTAAATACAATGTTGAACTACAACCTGCAACGCCTCCACAAATAGCAACAAATTCCATGGTTATACCACCACTAACATCACCACCTTGCAAAGCCCCTGTTACTGTGTAAGTAGTTGTAAAAGTTTGCCATGTATTTGTTGGAGTCACATCAAAAGTTTCAATTTGGCTTGCACCGTTAGTAGCTTCTACAAATGATTGTATTGATACAGTCCCAGATTCTCCTGTTAATGATCCTTTATAGCTAAATGTAACTTGTACTTTATCTCCTACAACTATTGAGCCAGCAGCTTTTCTTTCCTGCTTCAACGTTGGATTTAATCCACTTGGAGCACTTGCAAATAATTTAACACACCAATCTCCTGTTTGTGCTTCCGTATTGTCCAAAGTAGCGCTTCCACCATTATCATATAAAGTCCAACCTTCAAGATCTCCAGTTTCAAAACCACCATTACTTGAAATATCTCCATCAACATTTCCGCCGCCGCCACCGCCAGAGCCGTTGCCATATAATTTTAGGTCATCGAAATAATAGGTGTCGGTATTGTTTGCATTTAAGTCAAAGAAGATTACTACTTTGTTAAATTTACCACTATCGGCGGCTGTAAAAGGGAAGGTTAACTCTTCCCATCCACTAGTTACTGAAGTAGTTAAAAACTTCTCAACGTTATTACCCGCATTTCCAATCTCTTCTAGCTTTAATCGAACTTCGGTATTTGCTCTTGCAGACCAAACTTTAATTTTTAAGCCAGTGTTTGCTACAAAATCTAATTTTGCATCTAAATCGTATTGGTTGTTATCCCAAGGATTGTTATTCGCCTTAACTACTTTTCCTACTTTACATGAACTGTTTACAGTATTGTCAAAATCTGGGTTGTCTACCCATGAAAACCCTGCTCCGTCAGAAATAAAATCTTCACTAGGATCTGTTTTAAAAGTCATATTCAAATCGGATGCACTGTAGGATTCTGTTGCTTCTACAACACATACGCCTGGTGCCGTTCCTGTTCCGTATAAAGTTAAGTCATCAAAATAATAGGTGTCGGTATTGTTTGCATCCAAATCAAAGAACAAAACAACTTTATCATATTTATCGGAATCGTCTCCTGTAAAAGCAAAACTTAATTCTTCCCATCCTTCTGTAACTGATGTAGTTACAAACTTTTCAACATTATTAGCTGGCGTTCCATTTTCTTCTAATTTAATTCTAACTTCAGTATTCGCTTTTGCGGACCAAACTTTGATTTTTAAACCTTCATTAGTAATAAGATCTAATTTAGCATCTAAAATTATTTGGTTATTATCCCAAGCGTTGTTTCCAAGTTTTGTGATTTTCCCAACTTTACAAGAGGTGTTTACAGTGTTATCAAAATCTGGGTTATCAATCCACTCAAAAGTAGTCCCATCATTTATAATGCTTGCGGTTGGATCAGCCATAAATGTAAGATTAAAATCGGATGCGGCAAGCGATTCTACGGTCTCAGGAGAACACGGCGTTGGAGGTGACACCACTTGGATAATATCATCAAAATAGAATGTACCATCGGTTGTTCCTGCACCATCCACAAAAAGAGTTAACTGGTTGTAGCTGGCTGCTGAATTAAATGTGAAGATTATTTCTTCCCATCCAGAACCTGTATGACTTGCAGTTGCTTCTGTGTTTGCTGCGGTTCCATCTTCAAGCTTTAGTAATACATCGATTGCTGTATCTGACCAAAAATTCATTTTGATGGATTTTTCAGTCGTTAAATCTATGGGTGCTCCTAATTCAAAAAACAACCCTTCATAAGTAGCCCCACTATTGGTAATGGCTCCTACATTGGATTCTACTGCATTTGTACCAGAAAGGTCTGGATTCGTAAGAATTTCAAAGGTAGTCCCATCAAAAACTGTAGGATCGTATTTTGTGTTTTCGCCATCAAACGTAATTGGTAAGGTGGCGACTTCAGGGATTGAAATTATGATTTCATCGGAAAAGATGTCAAAATCTCCTGCAACATTAGAGGATTTTAAAACCACGATATACGTTCCATTTTCATACACATTAACAGGGTTAATAAGTGCTGAAGTGCTTTCATCTCCAAAATCCCATGCATACATCGAAGCATTAGTGGAGGTGTTAATAAATGTTACGGTGCCTGTATCGGCATTAATTGTGTGCGTAAAGCCAGCTGTTAGTTTTGGCAAAACAGCATCATCATCGTCACAACCCATAAAACTGATTGCCAAGATTAAAATTGAAACTTGTTTAATTTTTCTGAATAAATTTTTCATTGTCTTTTTATTTGTTGTTACTAATTTTTATAAACTCTTACGTAATCTACAAGCATGTTGTGTGGAAACGCCTCTCCAATGTCAGGATTTCCTGGGAAATTACCTCCAACAGCCAAATTGATGATGATATAGAACGGTTTGTTAAAAACCCAATCCCCAGTAATGTCTGTTGGTTCAACTGCTTCAACAGCTGGACTGTCTTCGGTAGCTTCAGCAGCCTCCACACCATCATTTAGGGTATAAACAGCATCGGTTGGTGTGACTTCTATATCAGAGGGTGTTATTTGATTGTACAAGACGTCGTCTATGTAATAATTGATGTAGTCAGGGCCCCACTCGATTCCAAAAACATGAAATCCAGCATCTAAACGATCGTTTCCTAAATCGTAACTTTTTGTGACTTGCCCTTGAGGATCTGTTTCACCAGAGTAACCTGGGCCATGAATGGACCCGCTTACTAAGGTTGGTTCTTGTCGTCGGTACTCCATGATGTCAATTTCGCCACATTGAGGCCATCCATCCACATCAAAATTTTCTCCTAAGAGCCAGAATGCAGGCCAAAGTCCCGAACCGCCCGGTACTTTGATACGTGCTTCGAAACGCCCATAGGCTTGAGAGAATTTCCCTTTGGTTAACAATTTGGCCGATGTAAATGATGCGCCGTTATAATCTTCTTCGATAGCGGAGATCACTAGGAGCCCATTTTGGACAGTTACATTTTCAGGTCGGTTGGTATAATATTGTAATTCATTATTTCCCCAGCCATCAGAGTTTGGACCCGTTCCGATATCGTAATTCCAAATATCAGAATCAGGAGCGCCTTCTATATCAAACTCATCGGCCATTACTAAGTTTGTAAAGGTCGCAACCGTTTGGGTTTCGTCTGTAGTACAACTAAAGGTGATAAGTATGCTTACGAAGCAGAGCGTTTTTAACAACATTGTTGTTATACGCATTCTCTTTTTATTATTTTTGTTCATTTTTTTCTTGTTTTTATATTTTCTTAATTATTATTCTTTAAAGAAATACATATTATCGATGTGTAAATCCGTCACGTTAGAAGATTTTATCCTTTCAATGATGATGAGATTGACTCCTGTCTTATCCAAACCAGTTTCAGACGTTGGTCTAAGAGGAATTTTTATGGTTTTCCATACGCCTCCTACTTCAAAGGTTGCATTGGCATCCGTATTATTGATGTCCCCTGTTTGGTCAGACCATTGGTAGGTTTGACCCCCAATTCGCTGCTGTTGTAAGGTTGTCGCAGCCGGATTTTCATTCTTCAATACAACAAGCATATCAATATCTGTTGGCAAAACTACAGGCATTAAAATATCAATACTAAGATGAGTCATTTCCGAAATATCTAAAGGAGTTGTCAGTTTAGTACCCACAAAATTAAAGTCCGAATACTTGAGCACTTTTTCACCATTAATAACAACCTCACCACCTAAAGTGGTTTGATACGGTTGCCAATAGCCATTAAAATAATCTACAGAGATGTTTTCATAAGAATCACTAAAAACAGAAATTACATTATTAGGGTTTGTAGTCGGAGCTGGTGCTAGTTCAAACTGACCAGAAGCATTTATAGTCAAAGACCCATCTGCTTCTACACCACCCAAACTCGCTGTTATAACAGCTGTACCACTACTAACATCGATGTTTCCAAATTCATTTATAAAAGCAATACTCGGTTCCGAAGATGTAAAGTCAAAGTAACTTGGTGCTACATTGAGTGTTTTATCAATTCCAGTGCCTAAATTGAATGTTTGTGTGAAGCCTGTTAATTCTAAACTAATTCCTGCAAAAACATCTTTAACAACATCTTCACCATTCTCAATAGCGGGTCTTGGTTGTCCGATGGTTCCTGATTTTTCGAATTTTAATTCATCAATCCAAAAGGTGTATCCAGATCCTCCTGTACTTTGAGTTCCCGCAGAATACCAAAACATTCCTCTTTCATCAAAAAGTTTTGAAGCATCAGGGATTGGAATGACATATTTTTGCCAGTTGGTGCCTAAATTAATTCCAGTATCAGATACTTCGTATTTGTTCAGAACAAAGTCTTGACCAAAACCCATGGCTCCAATAGCAACTCCTCTTGATGCTTTCGCCCAAAAAGTTAGGGCATCGAATTCTGTAAGGTCACGACCTGATCCATCCACTATAAAGCTAGCTCCTGCATAATTTCCTGCAGGATCGTTTTCATTTGGCACATCAAATCGCATGGAAGCAGCACTTTCATAGCCTACACTTTCATCCACTTCCCAAGCAGATGCTTTAGAACCTGTGTATGGCTTGTAAAAATCCTCTCCTAAACCAATAGGAGAATCTGTAAATATTTCACCAGATTTAGCTAAATGTGCAAATTCTATTTTGTCCGTAATATCTCGTTCACAACTCATCATCACTACAAAAAGTAAGCCTGAGAGCAATGTGATTTTTGAATACATAAATTTTATATTTTTCATTTTATAATTTTTTATTTTCCAATATTGATATGTATGTATGTTCTAATTTCCCATTCGCTTCCAAATCCAAAGCCAACAGTACTAATTGGCGGTATTGGTGGATAGGTGTTTTCCGGTACTAAACTAGGTGAGTAACGAGGCGAATATTGATTTAATGAACGCCATGTACCACGCAAGCCTACTTGAGTATTTGGAAGGATAAACCAATCTGGTTTTCCTAAAGTGGTCGATAGGTCTAACATTAATTGAACAGGGTATGTCAAGTTAAAATCACGGTGGTAATCAAAAGGTCCCCAATCGTTAACTTTAAACGTATGGGTTAGTTTCAGTTTGTTATAAATCAATCGAATATCGCCTCCATAGCGCTCAACTAAACGTTCGTCACTTCCAGTAGACTGTATATTACCTGCATAGAAGTTAGCGATCAAACCGAGGTCTGGACTCACTTTAGAGACCACTCGCGAATGTGCTTCCCATAAATCTTTTGCAGGGGCAGCATTTGGAAAGGCAAAAGCAGTACGATTGGCTAAAAAACCAATAGCTGCATCTTGCGCAGTTGGGTGATGGCGATAGATAAACCCTAAGTTAAAAGCAAACTCAGCATCCTCTGCTCGGTCGTTGTCCCATTCATACATCCATGTGCCTGGAGTCGGATCATAAGATAATAAGAATTCTCCAGCAGTGGTTTCTCTATTGGATCTTACTGCAAATGGATCGTCTTGAATATTTCTAAGACGCCCCGTGCCGCCGTTCATATCATTTGGCATAGCACCCACAATTGGTTTTTGCCATAGAAAGTTAGGTGCGATTTCAAAATCTCCAATGATGTATGAAAACCCAGTTAGGAAGTTGTTTTGATTCCCGCTTCCAGAATCTTTTAGTTTCCAGCCTGTAAATGTTTGTGTTTGATCGGCCCCTCCATTGGCAACTAAGCCCATGCTTGCTCCTTGTGCGTACCATTTAAAAGCTCCTTTTTGATAGGTTAACTTCGCTTTGGCACCCCAGTTATCTTTAGCATCGATTTCATCGGTATAGATGATGTAGTTATCAGTCGTTCCTTCTGCAATTTGAAATTCGCGTCCGTTTAACGGTTGTCCACCCCAAATACCACCGGCTTCAAAAATAAAATCTCCAAATTCTCTCGCGGTATGTAAAGTCACACGACGTGTTTTTGGAAGTGGTACAGCAATCGAAGTGACCGCTTCTCCAACATCATCAATATCTTCATGATAGACCCCAGTGACATCCCATTTTCCTAGTTTAGTTCCATATTTCAATAGGACTGCAGGGTTAGCTCCCCACCAAAGTTGTGATCCAAAAGCGGCTTTTAATCCGTTTAGAGCCCCTTTGCCATCGACCTCAATTCCTGAAATTTCTCCATTATAAAGGTCTAAGTTTGGACCATAGTTAGCTTCCCTGTATAAACCAAAAAAATCACCTTCGTAACTCCAGTGGTAATGTCCAGTTCTATAAAACCCTCTTAAATTAAAATCTTTTGCATTCCAATCAAATTCAGCATTGTATATTTTTACTCTGTTTGGATCTGTTATTTCTATATTTCCATCATCTGTATTTACTGAAATCGAACGCCCTGTATTTTCATAAAATATTTCATCGATTGGATTCTCAGCGACATTACCTAATATGTTAAAATTAACATTGGCTCTCATGCTTGAAGTCGGATTCGCTTCGACACCAATGAAATATGATTGCATATGATCAAAGCCAAGTTCATTTGGATATGAAGACTTCTTAGGGTCTGCTGTATCTGGCGTCGTAAGAAGACTACCACCTGTATTAAAGGTTGTAAACTCAGCTCTCATATTGCTTAGTTTAATTTTCTCGTTACCTCCTAAAGCCGCTTTGTCGCCTCTGGCTTGAAGTACAGCCCCCATTAATTCGATGTTTTCAAAATGATTTTTCACAAATTCCGCATCCACACCTTCTTCGTAAGGATTTAATTGATGAGCTTCTTTTAAAGCATAATAGGCCGCTCTTGGATATAATGTATACAGACCTCTTACATCGGTGGGTCCTTTTGCACAAATTCCAAACCACTCTTCATTCATATTGTTTTCGCCAGGTGCAAGATCTAATGAATAGCCTCCATTTGCCCATGATGCATTGTTGTCATGCACTTCTAAATTTTTAGTTTGTCCAAATTTCCACCAACCATCACTAAATTGAAAGGTAAAACCTCCAATGGCATTTTCAGCTTTTCCTAGACCTGCTGCATTCTGGTAAATATCTTTCCAGTTTTCAACCATGTAATAGGCTTGCATTTTTTGGTCTTCTGCATTTTTGATTGCATTGAATGAATCTGCACCAAACTCCGTCAGCATGATTGGCATGTCTAACTTCTCCTTAACCTTTTTGAAGGCATCTGTAAAAGAAGCACCGCGATACATATTGGTTCCGAAAACATCAATGTTTTTACATTCTTCAGCAATAATATCGATGAATAATACATCTCCATTACAGATTGCTATGGGATGGGAGCCATCAATAGTCTTCATTTTAATGGAAGCATCGTTCATGAGCTTGTACATTGGACGCCCACGTTCTTCTCCAATGAAAGCTATTTTTTCTGCTTCGTCTGGGAAATCTTCGGTTTCAGCACCGGCCCAAAAAAGTCCGTAGTTATTTTCATTCCCTAATAAGAACATTAACAAACCGGGGGTGTCTTTATAGTCTTGTGCCATTTTAGTGGCTTCAGACATTAACAACGCTTGAGTTGCTGGGTCTCTATAATCTGTCACTACTTCCCATGCGCCGTTCACCGTTAGACCGTATCGTCCAAACGAGTGATTCAACAAGGTATAAATACCATAATTTTCATAGATATACTGTATCCATTTTGGTTGGACACCTGTATATTGTCTTATGACATTCACGCCCATGTTTTTCAATAAGCCCATTTCTGCATCCAATGCTGCCTTAATGACATCATCCGATTGCTTCCATAAACTATAGGAGTAATTAGTCCCAATAGGAAAATAATCCCAGTTCATACCGTTAATCATGAAGTGTTCGCCATTGACAACTAACTTCATTCCATCGTCATCATTCAAAACAGATACTTTATCTGCTTGAGCAAAAATTGATGTTACAAATAAGAAAAATACTATTCTTATAAAATTGTGTTTCATAATTCAATTGAATTTATAAATTAGTGATTCTAAATGGTTTTAATTCCAAAAACAAACAGTTTGATTTGAGTGCATTTTGTTCTAGATAGAATTCTACCATTATTATAATTGTGAATTTATATCAATATATTAAGAAATTGACAAAACTTACCTCAACAAAAAACATACATGATAATTTTAAGGGGGTTTTATCAACGATATCTAAACAACCCCCCCATAAAATTAAATCAGAATATTATTGAATTTGATATGATGTTGTGGGGATGTATAGTTAATAAGTGTATTTAAATAATATTTAACACTGTTAATAATTATTTGATTCGTTAAAATTAGATGATTGTTTCAATTTTTCTACGAAACTGTATTGTTTTATTTTTTGTATATATGAGAGAGATTCATAAAATAGGTAATTAACTTTGTTTATGAAATTGGATCAAAATACGTTCGTAATATTGAATTACTTGTAAACAAATTCAATACAAATCATTCCCAATTTGAGTGAAATTTTAAATCCAAAAAGATGGTGATTTTGAATGCTCATTTTTAATAACCAAAAAATCCAACCACTTTCGTGATTGGATTATTTTTGTGGGTGGTCACATTTCTAGCGTGACGACCTCTGTGTCGGGGTGGCAGGATTCGAACCTGCGGCCTCCACGTCCCAAACGTGGCGCGA
>ERZ1047472.1407-NODE-1407-length-18793-cov-20.978066_pt1 | contig 18793 bp, 13 predicted proteins | sample MGYA00383095_ERZ1047472 | MGnify/ENA primary metagenome ERZ1047472 (study PRJEB29581, sample SAMEA5548365) | metagenome | biome: marine; feature: coastal; material: water | depth 1 m | study: Short-term variability in the microbial, nano- and picoplankton... | reverse complement strand
AAGTGACCCACAAACCTATCGTGACTGGGACTATGGGCAATGGTCGGTCGAGACAACGGGTAAAGAGGACGAGATGTTTTCGCCGTTTCTACGCAAGCCTTTTGAACAGGCCCGAGAGGCTGGTTTAATCCCCAAGGATCTCGACACCATTGCAGGTACTTGGGGCGCATTATATGACAGTGGTGATCTGACCTACCTTAATCTGGTTCATTTGCTGGGCTATGACGGTACCGACCCCGCTGACTTAACTCGCGGAGAAATCGAAGGCCGCAAACAGGCGATGCTGGCCATAGACGCGCTCAAGCGCTATACGCCAGGCTGTGAGGGCGCCAAGTTACGCAATTTCGGGATGACCCTTGGGATCCGTGATACGCGAAAAATCGATGCGGTCTACAACATGACCGAGTCCGATGTCAGAGAGCAAGGGCGCTTCGAAGACAGCATCGGCATCTTCCCCGAATTTATTGACGGCTACGGCATTCTGATCCTGCCGACGACCGGTCGTTACTTTCAAGTGCCCTATCGGACACTGATACCCCAAAGCGTCAAACATCTAATTTGCGCGGGTCGCATTACCGGCGGTGACCGGGTCAGTCATGCCGCGACACGCAACATGATGTGCTGCACTGTGACAGGCCAAGGTGCTGGCGTGGCGGCGGCGATTGCGGTGAAACACAACCGCGGATTCAACGAGTTGGATGTCGGGCAAGTGCAGGCGGAGCTGAAACGACAGAACGTGCGGCTACACTGAGGCCACGGAGCAGTATGACGAAACAAGAGACAAAGACGATGCCAAAAGTGCGCTGGAGCGCACGCGGGTTAGCGTTCTCGGCGTCGCTTGCCGCGCCCCGGCCAGTTGTATCCTTACTGCCTGACCGCTACCGTCGCGTCGCTTGGCGACCAGCCGACGGCGACCGATGCGACTTCTCAAACGCCTTTACATGCTTCGTTTCAAACGACTTGTCATACGGCTTTTCACACGATTTCTCAGAAGGCATTTTCTACGCCATCTCATCCGCCATCGCTAGGCTGTCGCCCTACCACAGCGATAGGATGCAACGCACATGAAGCATACCGGCACGCGGGCTATCGGCTCGTCGCTGGATGACATACAGCGACGACTGGCCGACGACGGCTTCGCCCTACTGGCCGGGATGTGCGAGGTTGAGCTCATAACGCGTCTACTTGAAGTGTCAAGGGAGCGCAGTCGCGCAGTCACCCAAGCGCTGGGCACACAGACTATCGGCATCGGCAGTGCAGCCGGATTCCACGAGATCGTGCAGCGGTCGCCCGGCCGCTGGGACATCCCTGTTTCGCCAGCAGAGTTCGGCGTCGAAGACCAATCACTGCCTTGGTGGCCGCTGATCGCCGACACGCTGGGCACTGATGCAGAACACGCCTTTAGTGGTGTTGTGTATTCAGATCCCGGCAGCCCTGCCCAGTTCTGGCATATCGACTCGCCCCACGTGACCGCCGAGCATCAGCGGCCTCACGCGCTTAACGTCATGGTGGCACTGCACGACATTACGCTGGCAATGGGCCCCACCGAGCTTGCCAGCGGTTCGCACAGGCTGACCAACCACCTTCGCAATCCAACACTCGTCAGCGATGAACTGGTTTATCAACACGAGACGACCCTTCCAGAGCTGCTCGTGGCGGGCACCGACGAGGACGTGCCAGAGCGGACGCCATGCCCGCTGACCGCTGGTTCGTGCCTCGTATTCGACGATCGCCTATTGCACCGCGGGCTGGGTAACGGGTCGACGAGCCGACGCAGCGTGGCCTACTTTTCTTATCGCCAGGCAGACTACTGCGAAAATACCCACTTTGAATCACAGCGCTCAATCTACCCTGCGCGAGGATGAACGCCCGCTCACTCTGGTCATTTGGAGCGCATTGACTTGACCGAACAGCTCGCCACACTATGTGGCCAACACCGTCAACGCGCCGTCATGTTGAATCTATGAAAACCACTGCCCTATTGTTCCTATCGCTGTTGGTCGCGCCACTGCAGGCGGCCGATCCTGATCCGGAAAACCTCGGTTTTTCCAGTTCGCGACTCGCCAGAGTCTCTGACTTCGTCGATCGCGAAATTAAGGAGGGCCGACTGGCGGGGGCCGTCACGATCATCGCCCGACACGGCGAGATCGTGCACTTCGAGTCGTCGGGCCGTTACGGGCTCGACGACGACCGCCCCCTCGACACAGATGCCTTATTCCGCATTTTTTCGATGACCAAGCCCATTACGACGGTTGCGGCAATGATCCTTTACGAAGAAGGCGCCTTCCATCTCGGTGACCCGATCGCCAAATACCTGCCAGCGCTGGGGAAGATGCCTCTTTTGATCGACGGAGAGCAGGTAGCCCCTCGCAATCCGATAACCATCGAACAATTGATGACCCACACCGCCGGACTCACCAATGGCTGGCATATCGAGCATCCCGTGGAGCGGGCCTATCGAGATGCCGCACTGCAGGAAAGCCCCGATCTGGGCGCCTTCATCACCACCCTTGGCACACTCCCGCTCCGCTTTGAGCCGGGTACCCGCTATCACTATAGCGTCGCGACAGACGTACTGGGTGCACTGGTAGAGCGACTCAGCGGACAAACGCTGGAGGAGTTTTTGCACGAGCGGATTTTCGAGCCCCTTGGTATGCGCGATACCTATTTTAATGTGCCAACCGAAAAGACCGACCGCTTGGCTCACGATCACCTCTGGGATGCCGAGCGCCAACAGATCGTACCTATGCCTGATGGGCTGCTCCCCCCCACCTCGGGGATAACCCTGTTCTCAGGGGGGAGTGGCCTGATCTCGACTGCCAAAGACTACTGGCGCTTTTGCGAGATGCTCCGCCGCGGGGGCCATCTGGAGGGTGTTCGCATTCTTGGGCCGAAAACCGTGCAGGCGATGACCATGGCACGCCTTACCCCTGAGGTGCGGGACAATGGCGCGACAGAATACCCTGCCTCTCACCTGTATCCTGGGCAGTCCTTCGGGCTCGGATTCGGTGTGATCACCGACCCTGCCCAATCCCAAGTCATCTCGTCCCAAGGTGAGTACTCTTGGGGTGGCATCGCCAATACCAAATTCTGGGTCGATCCAGAAGAAGACCTGGTCGTTATATTGATGACGCAGGTGATCGGCGCTCCGTACAGTGATCGCTTGCGCTTTGATCTCAAGGTGGCCACCTATCAAGCGCTCTCAACTCTCGGAGCATCAAGCCCTTGACGGCTGTAGCACCTGCCTGCGTCTAAACGCCAACGTATACACCGTCGCATATATCCCGACCACCGTCAGACCAACCCACTCGATCTTGAAGGGGGTGAACTGGAAAGCCAGTACCAATCCAAGCAGGATCACCCAATTCATGGCGATATAACGACCGGTGCCCAATGCCTCTACCGTAAAGCCAATATTGTGGGTGTAGAGCCGAGTGAGGGAGTCGAGGGAATTCACCACAAATAGAATGCCGACGCCCATCATCGCCCAGCTCATCGGGCCCGCTATTGAGACCTCGTTAGCGAAATACCAATACAACACCGAAAACCATAAAGCGATCGGAATCGACGGCACGACCAACAACAACAGCAATAGCTGCCACGCAGGAAAACCACTCACAAAGCGCGACACGAACTGCCCAATCATAATGCTCCAGGCGAACCACCAAAACAGATAGAAGGCGTGATAGTCATTGATCGGGAAAACGAACTGAGGGAGTTGCCCAAAGTACTCGCCCAACTGCCCCATCGTCCCTGTGAGCCCTGATATGCCCATGTTGGACGCGAGAAAAGAGCCTGCAATCAGCGCAAAGAACAAACCGCTCGACGTCAAGCTCAGGGCCTTCACAAAACGAATATGGGTACTGGAAATCACGGCCACCAACACGGTCACCGCCACCAGTGTATAGCGCACCACGTCAGGGATCCCTTCGATGTACCCGGGCAGATAGTGTAAGAAGAGGTAGCCCGTAAAGGCGCAAGTACCGATGATGGTGAGATTGTTGACCAGCTTGACTGCAGGGATTTCGAACAGCTGCAATTTCGGCTCGACGACGCAAAAGTAAAACGTGGTGAGAAAATAAAATGCCCAGACCAAAAACCCCCAGAAGCCGAACTCAAGGGCCAAAGGATTCGCGAAGGCGTAGTCGGGCTCGATGGCAAAAATCTCGAAGTCCACCATGGGAAACATGAGGAGGCCGACATCGAGCCCCGAGGTAAAGAGAATCGCCATAAAGGTCAACACCGGAACTGGGGTGACACCTTCAAGACGCATTGAGCGATAACGCACCGCAAGATAAAGAGATGTGAGTGTCGTGACTCCAATCGCAACGGATAAAATCCAGTTCACTGCCCCCTCCCCATCAACTAGAAGGCACCGGGCCAATCGGTACTGATCTCACGGGCGCGCGCAAACGCTGGCGCGTTGCCCATTCAGAGTCTTGCCACACATCGACTTCCTGCCGCATCGGTGTCCTCCCCATAATAAGGTCCGCAGCACGTTCAGCCACCATGATGGTGGGTGCGTTGAGATTGCCGTTGGGAATCGTCGGGAAAATCGACGAGTCGACGACCCTCAGTCCTGCTAAACCCCGCACCCGGCACGACGGATCCACCACCGCCATCGCATCGTCGACTGCGCCCATTCGACAAGAGCAAGAGGGATGGTAAGCCGTCTCGACATTGTCTTTGACCCATGCATCGATCGCTGCATCATCTGACAAATCAACGGCAGGCTGAATCTCTTCGGCACGATACGCATCCAACGCTGGTTGCTGCAAAATCTCTCTCGTCAGGCGGAGGCAAGCCCGCCAGTCCGCGCGATCTTGATCTGTTGCCAGATAGTTGAACAGAATCTGTGGCTCATCACCTGGCTTAGGCCCGGATATTCGAACGTGGCCCCGGCTCTCGGGTCTGTTGGGCCCCACGTGCACCTGAAAACCATGACCCGTGAAGGCGGCTCGACCATCGTAACGAATGGCGGCAGGTAAAAAGTGATACTGAATATCCGGCCATGCCAAACCGGCGCGGGAACGAATGAAGCCGCAGGATTCGAAGTGGTTGGTGGCACCCAAGCCCGTTTTAGTCAGTATCCACTGAACACCAATACGAAGCTTTGCCCACCAGGCAAGATGCCCGTTGACAGTAATCGGCGCTTTACAGCGATATTGAAAATAGACCTCTAAGTGGTCCTGTAGATTCTCCCCTACCCCGGGCAATTCATGCTGCTGCGCGACGCCTGCGGCGGACAGCACCGCAGCGGGACCGATACCGGACCGCTGTAATATCGTTGGAGACCCAATTGAACCCGCACTCAGAATCACCTCACGCCGCGCTTGAATCGATCGAAGGGCACCTTTGCGACGGTACGTTATGCCAGTGACGGTTTTACCCTCTAAGGTCAGCGTCTCGACCTCTGCCTGCGTCACTAGGGTCAGATTAGCTCGCTTGCGCACTGGAGTGAGATACGCGAGATCAGTTGAGCAACGCTCACCTCGGCGCACGGTCATGTGCATGGGGCCAAACCCCTCTTGACGGAAACCGTTGTAGTCCGGCGTGGTGCCGTATCCTGCTTCGTCTCCCGCAGCGACAAATGCGGAGTACAACGGATTGCGCATGTTATTGCCGTTACAGGTATCAACAGGACCAGTGCCCCCACGATACTGATCACCCCCTCCCATCCAACGTTCCGCTCGTTGAAAATAAGGCAGGCAATCCGCATAACTCCACCCTGCGGCACCCGCTGCCTCCCACTGGTCGAAGTCGCTGGCATGACCACGCACGTACACCATGCCATTGATCGCCGAGGACCCCCCCAGCACCTTACCCCGGGCACAATCCATACGACGGCCATTAAGCTGTGGCTCGGGTTGGCCCCAAAAGCCCCAGTTGAAGCGCGGCGTGTTCATCGGAATCGATAAAGCTGTGGGCATGCGGATGAACAAACTACGGTCATCAGCCCCCGCTTCTAACAATAGGACCGAGCAATCAGGGTCCTCGCTCAGTCGATGCGCCAACACACATCCAGCAGAACCCGCCCCGACAATAATGTAATCAAATTCTGTCACGTTGATTCAGGTACTCCCTGTTGTCGGGTCAAGCGATACAGTAGCCATGAAGCGAGCATACCAATGCCTGCAACGGCGGCGACATAAGCGAAAAATCCCTGGTAGGCGGTTCGGGTGTCGTAGTGGGTATGCAACCAAGCCGCCACCTGCGGTACATAGGCATCGGGGCTATAGCCAATGATCGACACGACACCAATGGCGGTACCCAGCACCCGTGTGGGCACCGGACAGTTATACAGGAGCGCCCAAAAAACACCCCGCAAACCATACGCCAACAACGCAAACGGGAAAATAAAGACCCACAGGGTCCACGCCCAGCTCGGCGTGGCGGGCATGAGTGCGAGGTAAAGACAAGCCAACATGGACAAAAGGAACAACCAAACCATCAGTAACGGATTCCCCACGCGATCACCCACTATCCCTGCCAAAATGCCCCCGGGAAAGCGCATCCATAATTTAGCAGCGCCTAATGCCGTCGCGGCGGCCAGTGTTATCTCAAACCCTCCGGTCTCAGCAAAACTGGGAAATTCGATCGTTGCCCAAAAAACGTGATAGAGCGCCGACAAAATAATACACAGCAGCCAAATACTGGGCTGACGCACGATGATCAGTAGATCTGCCCAGCGAATTTTTTCTGTTTTTATGGCGATGCTCGCACTAGGCGTGGATTTCCAGAACATCAAAATCACCCCCAGCACCGCTGAGCTGACCGTATAGAGAATAATGACGTTGATCATTCCTAGCTGGCGCGTCGCAAACAACCCAAAAATAAACGTGCCGACCGTTAACAAAATCGCTTCGAACAGACCGCGCGTTCCCTCCAGAGCACCGAACAGCCGACCCTGTTCCTCACCGCTGCCGAGCAAACTCACCTGTTTAAACATGGCTGCCCACAGGATGCCGACACCAATCACTCCCCAAGCGGCATAGATCACCAGCAATGCCTCATAGCTGGGGATCGTGGCATACCAAGCATAGCTGGCCGCACTCGCAAACAGCGCAATGATGACGAGTTTTCGCGCCTCAACACGATCCGCCAGCCAGCCCCCAGGCACGTAACAGATCAAACAGGCCAATGCATAGGTGCTACTCAAATTACCCAGTTGCGCCTCCGTGAGTGAAAAAGCGTCTAACAGTGATGTTTTAAAGAGCTGACGCAGGTAAGGCGCGCTATAAATGACCGACGCCGCGAGCGCAAGAATCATGACCTGAGCGTAAGCCGCTATTCGATCTCGATTCATCGCTTCTCTCCCTTTATTTAATCGAGGCCGCTTCATCAAGGTAGAGGCCGACGTGCTCGAGCATAGTAAGCCTCAAGTGCTGCTCGATAGAAGCGCAGATGCCGACAATTTCAAAATGCCTCGGTTGAGTGAACCGTAAGCCGCTGACGAAATGCGACAAATAATGAGGCTAAGTCGCTATCTCAGCGCGCTCGACTGACAGCAAAATCACCAGGTCTATCCGTCATCACCATCTCCACTCCCATTTGCATCAATTTTTCCGCAAGCGATATCGTGTTAATGGTGTAACACCGGAGCTGTCGATGGCACTCTAAGATTGATTGCGCCGCGCACTCGTCGAGCTGCTCTCCGTCAAGATGCATCCCCGCAATATCGTATTGCTCACAAAATCCGAGCCAATCTGAGGGTAGAACCTCAGCAATGAGTGCTAAGGGTTGCTGCGGCAGCAACGCTCTCATCGCCTGCAAAAAAGTGCGATCAAAACTCGATACGATGCAACGATGTGTTGAGTAAGCGCTTATCCTTTCAGCGAGCGCCGCCGCAGTCGCCGTGGCGGCAACCCCGTCCGATGGACACTTTGCTTCCCAAATAATACCCGGGCGATCCTGCTCATCCAGTTGCCATTGAATCAATTGCATACACGTCATCGGCCGCTCACTGCAGAAGCGTTGATGCTTCCAGCTTCCGATATCGAGGGAGGCCACATCGGACCAACTGAGGCTCGAAATCGGGGCCGAACCCGCCGCAGTCCTGCCCAATGTCTCGTCGTGAAAAATCAGTAACTCACCATCGCTCAATAACTGCACATCCGTTTCTATCCAGCCGGCACCTGAATGCGCCGCCGCGTCAAAGGCGATGGCCGTATTTTCAGGGTAATGAGCACTGGCGCCTCGATGCGCACAGATCTGCTCTGCGCGCCAACATACCGAGGAAGCGTCAGCCACAACGTAAAAGGCAAGCCATCATGAAAGATGTGCCGAACTGAGGTTATTCAGGAAGGCACCCGCAGCACTGTCCTGAGCTCTGAGGCTCTTGAGCATGGCGACCAAATTAGCATCCCGTTCATCTTCAAGTTCGCTGACCGTCCGCCCAGCCGCTTGCTCATCAGACTGAGTAACAATGCGATTAATCAGATCGTCATCGAGATCAGGAACATCCGTGAGCTTGGTCCAGGGCCATTGCAGGCAGGGGCCAAACTGTTCGAGAAAATGGCGCATACCGGCTTTACCCCCAGCCGTCCGATAGGTCTCGAATAGGCCCTTTTGTGCCCAACGCAGTCCAAATCCGTGGGTCATGATGTCGTCGATCTGCTCAGTGGTAGCCACACCATCTTTGACCAACCAAAGTGCCTCTCGCCAGACGGCTTCCAATAAACGATCGCCCACATGGGCTGGGATTTCGGCCTGCAACGTGATCGGCTTCATACCAATGTGTCGCAAAATCGATTCCGCTCGGTTTACGGTATCCTGTGGCACCGATGCCGATGGCACACACTCCACAATCGGCAATAAATAAACGGGGTTGTAAGGATGCGCCACTATGATCTGTTCCGGGCGAGTGGCGTCAGCCTGCAGCTCAGAGGGCATAAAGCCCGAAGTGGAGGAGGCGATGATGGCGTCAGGCGTGCAGGCCGCCTGAATCTCGCGCAACACCGCTTGCTTCACTTCAATGCGCTCTGGCGTGGACTCCTGTATCCATTGCGCATCGGCGACGGCGTCCTCGAGCCGCTGACACAGCGTCAATGCTCCCTCAGCTGGCAAATGATCATACACTTCGGGCACCCACCGGCGTGCCTTCTCTAATACGGCGTTGAGCACGGACTCGGCGTCAAACGCAGGGTCATAAAAATTGACTTGCCAGCCGTGCAACAAAAATCGGGCAGCCCATGCTGATCCAATCACACCACCGCCGATGATGGCCACGACTGGCATTAGGGAAGGTCCCGCTTAGTGAGATTGAGTTCAGCGCGGACCTCGTCCGGCGTCATGATCTCAACCCCCATCGCGTCGATAATCGATGCGGCTCGCCCGACCAGTTCCGCATTGGTGGCCAAATGCCCTTTACCAAGCCAGAGGTTGTCTTCCAAGCCCACTCGCACATTAGCGCCTGCCAATACGGCCGCTGCAACATAGGGCATTTGATGACGCCCAATTGAAAATGCGGAAGAGACCCAGTCGCTGGGGACATTATTGATCATCGCCATAAAGGTATTTAGGTCATTGGGCGCCCCCCACGGAATTCCCATGCACAGTTGCACCATCACGGGTGCGGGAATCAAACCCTCGCTCACCAGTTGCTCAGCCAACCAAAGGTGCCCGGTATCAAACGCTTCAATTTCAATACGAATCCCTAGATCAGCCATTCGCTTTGACATATCGCGCAACATGCCCGGCGTATTTGTCATGACGTAGTCCGCTTCGGCAAAGTTCATCGTGCCGCAATCCAGCGTCGCAATTTCCGGTAAGCAGGCTTCAAGGTGCGCCACTCGCTCCGCCGCCGAAACCATGTCGGTGCCCTGCTCACTCAACGGGAGCGGCGCATCCGTGGGGCCAAAAACAATATCCCCCCCCATTCCAGCCGTCAGATTAATCACCACATCCGTTGCCGATTCGCGAATGCGCTCGACCACTTCTCGATAGAGGTGAACGGCCCTGTCGGGCGCACCTGTCTCAGGATCTCGAACATGGCAATGAACCACTGCAGCACCGGCTTTAGCTGCCTCAATGGCCGAGTGAGCAATCTGCTCGGGGCTACGAGGCACTTTATCGCTGCGCTCTTGAGTGCTACCAGATCCTGTGACCGCAGCCGTAATAAAGACCTTCTTTCTCATTGCCAATGGCATACGTTTTTCCCTCTCACAGTATTCAATGGCGTGATGGCCAGGTTTCTCGATATCGGAGACGCGCACTTAAGGCTCAATCCAATAGCGACAGTATCAGCCCATCGCGCGCGCCACAGTTTCAACCTCAAATTGCTGCTTGCCCACGATTGACGGCACGAGCAGTTGACTGAATCTCGTCGCGATCAATATAAATGCCTTGCAAGTGACGTTTCCCCGATCCGGAAAATGCCTTGCGGCCATGCAGTATGCGGCGGTTGTCAAAGCACATGATATCGCCAGGACCCAATCGGAAAGTCAGTTCAAAGCGTGCATCGTCAGCCAATTGGTGGAAGCGTCGCAGCGCCGCATAGGCACCGGCCACCTCGTTATCGGGCATGTCTGGAAATGCTCGAACCGGATAAAAGGCACGTATCGTTGGAATATCTTCTCGGCCCAGGGTATCGATAATAGGCGCGGAAAATCGGTGATCGATACCCGGACCACGATTAAAAAATATCCAGCGACGCGTGCTGAGAATCTCATAGTCCTCAGGCTGACTGGCTTTCAGCGCTTGCACGAGTGCCGCGCCATCAGTCAGCGTCGACTCACCGCCATCCGCCTCATTGACGAGACAATGCAGAAACTGAAACCCCGGAGGCACCTCTCGAGTCGGCAAATCGGTGTGCGGGCCGAGGCGGAACCCGGTATTCGCGGTGGTATTCGTCTTGGCATCTCCGGCCAACTCAACATCCGCTTTGACATCCCACAAAGCCCCAAAGTTACTGTCACGAACTGGGCCGATACGGCTCGCCAGTTGATTCAGAAAGCCGGCCTCGATCGGCGCCTGCTCCACTACACAAACCCCGTAGCAAAGTAGGTCATTGAGCATGTCCGCAAGCGCGTTATCGTCGTCCAGTATCGGCGCGGCAGCGCGGCGAGGTGGATTGGGTAACGAGTCGGCCGTCCAAACTTGAGGCTTGGGGAGCCAGCTATCGGGGTAGTGCTGACCCTCGGCGATGTGTTTAAGCCAACCCGAGTGGTAGCGCGTCTCCTGTTCATCTGGCTGCCAGACAATACGCAAGTCTCCCGCAGGGGTCACTGACACAGAGGTCATTTGCATGGCATCAGACAGCTCCGCAGGATCCATCAGCCCCTCTCGGGTCGCCGGATCAATACCGCCATAACCAAACGTATTTTCCCGAAGCCAGAAGCGATGACAACTCAAGCGCTTGCCGTCGTGCCAATGCAACACAACGGTGTCGCCAGACCAATCCGCAAATGCAATAGGGTCAGGGCCGTAACGATAGAAATCAGGGACAGGTGGCTCCATCACAACATCATGTTTGCGCATTGCGTCTGCCCTCCTCGTCTCAACAACCGTTTTTTATCAGGCGTCAATCAATCACTGGCGTAACCAGCTCGATTCACCCGTTTTGCGCAGAATGTACTAGAAGACGGTGTGATGCGACAGCGAATTCGCATGCAAAAAATCGGCAGGTTGAGACCGTATCACGAGGACAGAAAGGGGCAGAGATAGACAATGCTATATTGCACCAACGCATGGCAAATTGAGTGCCGTTGACGCCTGCGACGCCACACTGCTTGTATCATCAACCTAAGTTTTTGATGGCAGTGCCTACCTACCGAAGGAAAGAGGATTCTTATGAATGGCCACCACAGATTCGCGGCATTATTCCTTTGGGTCTCTCTACTCTGGATTCCTATTACCGCGGCCGAACCTGATGCTACTACTCGCTATGCTGATAAAGCTATTGCCCTGTTAGAAGACGGCATCAGCCGTGAAACGGTGTACGGCGAGGGCAATGTTCCGGCTTACGCTGAGTCACTGAGGGCGATTTTCTTAGCCGGCGGCTTTCCACCTGAGTCAATCAGCATCATTCCGTATGGCGAAACCGCCTCGCTCGTCGTGCGCTATGCGGGGGATGGCAGCAGTGGCCGCCAACCGATTCTGTTGTCTTCACATATGGACGTCGTGCCTGCTAAAACCGATGACTGGTTGCGTCACCCTTTTGAATTACAGGAGGACGATACCTTTTTTTATGGCCGGGGTGTGCTCGATAACAAATTTGATGTCTCTATTCTGACAACCCTCTTTGTTTGGCTTAAGGAATCAGGGTTCATTCCCCATAGAGACTTAATCGTTGCGTTTACCGGGGATGAAGAGTCTTTTCAGGAGACGGTACAGCAGCTGACCCGCGAGCATCGTGACCTCATCGATGCCGAGTATGCGCTGGTCGTAGACGGCGGCGGCGGTGTTCTGAACGACGCCGGTGAGGCTATTCAGTTCCAAGTTGGTTTTGCAGAAAAGACTTATGCGACATTTTCGATGACGGCTAAAAATCCGGGCGGACACAGCTCTATGCCTCGTGCAGACAACGCCATCTACGATTTAGCTCGGGCTATTCAGCAACTGCAAGCCCATCAATTTCCTTTTGAAGCTAACGAAATCACGCTCACTTATTTTGAGCGCACAGCACCCTTGCTCAAAAATGAGGTTGGCGATGCTATGGCACGCCTCGTGATGGATCCCAATGATGCCGGCGCCATCGCTATCCTCAGAGCACAACCGGAGTACATCGGCACGCTTGGCACGACCTGCATTCCCACCATGCTCTCTGGAGGGCACGCTGAAAATGCGCTGCCGCGAGCCGTCACTGCAACCGTCAATTGCCGCATTTTTCCGGGTCATACGCCCAATGATATTCTTCGTGACCTGCAGCTGATCGCAGATAATCCTCGTCTTGAGTGGCGTGTGATCGGCGTTCCAGTCACCAGCCCCGCATCGAGCTTTAACACTGAAATCATGAATGCCATCGCAACCGCATTAGACCCCCTACACCCGGGACTACCGATTGTGCCCAAAATGGGATCAGGTACGACCGATGGCGCTTATTTTCGTGCGGCTGGGATTCCCAGCTACAGCCTGACCGGTATCTTTATTAACCCCAAAGACAGCTTTGCGCATGGTCTCAATGAGCGGGTGCCGAAAGCGGCCGTGAAAGAATCTCTGCGCTTTTGGAAAGCGATGATCGATGAACTGGCGGGTGATCCTAAAAAGTAATGCGCTGTCTCACCACTTTAGGATTGGGAGCTACTCCGCCCAGCCCCAACACATAGAAGCACTCACTGAGACAGTAAAACACTCACTGCGCATCAAAACGTCAACCCCTAGTATCCGTCGCAGCTGATCTCAACCTAAACAGAGTCTTACACTGCGCGCCTCAACCGCGGTGCTCAGAGGGGGTTACGTTGGGTTATCTGTGTCATTGGGAACAAGCAGACTATACCGACTGAAAAATTGCCACACGATCTCCATACCCCAGCGCTTTTGCGGTGACGATATTTGGGGACACAGAATCTGCTTTGGAAAATCCTGCCGCTGGGCTGGCGCCACACAGTCAGCAGGGATGGCTGGAATACGCTGGGCCTGCCACTCATGACCCGCGGCGGGGTCGCCACAGCTGACGACTTCGGCATGCTTCTTTTCGCACTGCGTATGGGCCTCACAGCGAAGATTATGTGCTTCGGTTAGCGGCGTCTGCCAGGGCGCTGCTGGCGTCGCGCACCCCATCGCCACTGCCCATATGCGCGTATTTTCGGCCGCAGAGGTGTAAATCCAACCGTAGGGTGAGGGCTCACCATCGGAGGGGACTCCCGTGTCTAGGTCACCGTAATAATGAATCATTGGAAGTGCCTGATGCGGCCCGCAAGCATGCCCCGGTGGCATCTGGTAGATCATGATTGCCACGGCTGCAAACCGATCCGAATAATCGCATCCGAGCCGCTGTGCCATGCTTCCACCATTGCTATTGCCCAGCAAATAAAAGCGATTCAGGTCTGTCATCAGGGTCTGCTGAAGATTGTCCACAATGCTCAGTAAGAAACCAACGTCATCTTCACACGAGGTCCAATCACAGGCCTCACATTCCCCACAATTGGCATAGCAGGGGTACTCAAGCCGATCCGCCAGGCAGTGAGGTGTGGCCTCTAAGGAGTCATTGCTAGCCAAATCGTTCCAAGAGCTGACGAGGGCTTCTTCGTTTTGCCAAGCGGGTTTAGTGTAAAACCCCGCTCCCTGCGGGTAGGCAATGATGTAATCATTCGCATCGGCGTGCTGATTCAGCGCATGGGCTGATGCGAATCCCGTTGCGGTCGAACCATAGCCATGCAGCGCTAAGACAACGGGCAAAGGGCGACTGCCATAAGCATCTGGCAGATAAACAAAAAAGTGTCTCGCCTCGCCGTCAACTTGCACCGCTCTCCGTTGCAGTGCCTTCTCCGGTGGGGCACCGAGAAAATCAGCGACACGCTCTATCACTTGCTCTTGGTAGCATTCAGGGTTTGGCCCAAAGTGACCACAGTCGCCGGGGATCTCCACGACGTCAAACCCAACCTCCTGACCCAGCCGTTTATTGGGCTCAGGGTTGACGGTCATATCACGCTCAAACACGATGGCGAGCACCTTGGAGCGAGGCAGTGCTCTCAATTGCTTCGCATAATCCGGGCGGTCACGACGAATATCATGCTCAGCGGTTGAGCTACTTTGACTCGCACGATCTAAGAGCGCCGCCTCGTTATCAAAACGCGCCATCCCGCCCAGCCAGGCGTCAAAGTGCTCCAGCGATTGCTCGCGATTAAGATATTCCGGCGTCCAAAAAATCATGCCGTCAATCGTTGCCAAGAGTGTCGCCTTTTGGCGGATGGCTTCGGGCGAATCATTCGGCAGCGCCAATACCTCCTGCCAAGCGCGCCCTTTCAATCGATCATAAAAGGTATACCAAGGGGTACCTTCAATGGGCACAAAATACGTCGCAAACTGCGGGTACATCATGAGCCACTCATAGGTTTGATAAGCGCCCATTGATGCCCCAACAACAGCATGAAGGCCCTCGATACCCAGCGATTCGCTCAATAATCGGTATTGCAAACTCACCTGATCACGAATAGTAAAATAAGGGAAAGGCGCTTGTGCGCTGTTCGACGGCGATGAGGACACGCCATTACCGAGGGCGTTGACCGCAATCACAAAATAATCGTCAGTATCGACGATACCGCTCGAGCCCAGATAATTCGAAGATGCCAGACCTTCCGCATTGCCGTTGTACCAAGTGGGCATCAACACGATGTTACTTAAATCGTCGGCCAGCCGGCCATAAGTGCGAAAGGTAAGCTGACAATCATGAATGATGCCGCCATTTTCTAAATGACAGGCATCTAAATCAGCGGTATGAAATACGCCTTCGTGGTGACTGGATAACCACTCTTTCACAGTATCTGCGCTGCCTACTCCACTGATGGTTAAACACGCTAGCGTAATCAGTACTGTCAGGGCCGACTTGATCATAGTGTTACGACAACGCATCCCCGCACGCTCCCCTCTTCGATTATTTCATGAGCTCTCGCTATTTCTGCGAAGGGGAGCGTCTGTGCAATGCGGTGTCGCAGCCCTTCCTCAACCAGTAGCGCCTGTGTATCAGCGACGGCTCGCGCCTTTGCCGTTTCGGGCATGGCGTAGACAATCACCATTCGCACCGTGAGATCCATAAACATCATGGTGCGAAACGGCAAAATAGGCTCTGGCACCACCGTGCTGGAATAGGTGGCGATCGTCGCACCGGTGCGGAGACAGTCCAATAGTTCCGGTAAATTAGCGCCGAACTCGACGTCGATCACACGATCTATTTGAGAACCACCCAACTGCTCAACTACCTGCCGTCCCCAGCCAGGCTCGCGATGATTAACGACTTGCTCTGCCCCAGCCTCGCTGCAAGCCAGCGCGTCAGCCTCATTACTGGCTGTCGCGATAACGCGCGCCCCGGCACGCTGCGCCCACTGAATGGCATAGTACCCAACACGACCAGCACCGCCCGTCACGAGTACCCACTGACCAGCGACATCGCCGTCGGCGAAGACACAACGATGCGCTGTCAAAATAGGAATGCCCACACACGCACCCACATCGAAGGCAGTATTATCAGGTAACCTAGGTGCGCGTAAGGTATCGATCGCTACGTATTCTGCTGCTGTGCCATGCAAGCGCGCGTACTGCGCTTGATAGACAAAAACACGCTCTCCTATCCGTGAAGTGGGCACCCCACTCCCGACGCCCTCGATCACGCCCGCGCCGTCACTGTGGGGAATAACCGCTCCATCATCGAGCAGATTGGGGAAACCGCCGGCACGCTTTTTGACGTCAGACGGGTTCACCCCGGTGGTGCACAGTTTAACTAAGACCTCGCCAGGCCCCGGGTCAGGCGTGGCCCATTCACTCACCTTAAGCACCTGATTTGCCGGACCGAACTCCGCGAACGAAATCGCTTTCATTGCATCACACTCCTTCTGAATTGGGTGACACTCTTAACCAAGAGGTCATGGGCAATGGCGCCATTGATGACTGACGTAAGCGGCGCTGTGCCATCACAGAAACCATTGCTATCCGCCACTCAGCAGTGCAAACGCACCCCTCATAGTTAGGCATCTAACCAATTGGCCAGGCTCTCTGTGTGTCCATCGATGCCGAGCGTCTGACCTGAGATCATTTGGCCACCAGGCCCCACCAAGAAGCAAACCATGACCGCAATATCCTCAGCACTCGCAAACGCCCGTAAGGAGCTCTGGCGCAAATAGAGGTTCCGTATCGCCTCAGGATCAACGCCACGCTCTGTTGCATCGCGCTCGATAACGCGATCAATCCTCTCGCCGCCAACACTGCCAGGGCAGAGTGCATTCACTCGAATATTCCACGGGCCTAATTCCATGGCCCAGGTTTGAGCGAGGCCAATCGCCGCCCATTTGGCCGCCACATAGGGCGATCGTAGTGGGCAGCCGTGCCTGCCAGCACTTGAGGACATATTCAAAATGACGCCACTGCGCTGCGCTTTCATCAACGGAACCACCAAACGAGTGACATAAAAAGCACTGTTCAGGTCGGTATTAATAGTCTGCTGCCAGCTCTCGACATCAATCTCTTCAACCGGTTGCTGAGGACCGGCTATGCCAGCGTTATTGATCAATACGTCGATGCGCCCCCGGGAGTCGATCAGCTGTCCCCAGGCGGCGAGTACCTGCTCGGCATCCGATACATCACACACCACAGCTGTCTGATCACCGAATTCGGCCTTAAACGCTGACACGGCCGTGGCGTTTATATCCATGGTCAAGACCGCATAGCCTTCCGCTGAGAGCGCACGCGCGCAAGTCAGTCCGATACCTGAGGCGCCAGCCGTAATGAGCGCAACCGCTTGATCTGCCATCATCTCACCCCCCTCTTGATACCGATCACGCCTCACTCGCCAAGTACAGCTGGATAGCCGTGCTCTCGTTCGATCACGCAGGCAATGGACCGCTGCGCGTCACCGATGATTATCGAGCAGGATGATCTTCATGTAATGATTTTAATAACGCCCATCCCGACAGCCAAAAGGTAAAGGTCAGGGGCAAAGACACCACTAAGGTTGCCGTTTGGGCTTCCTTAATACCGCCCGCATACATGAGTCCGATCGGTAATATCGCAATGGCAACTGCCCAGAAAACGCGGTGCCATCGAGGGGGATCTTCTGAAGCGTCCAATGATTGTGTCGCAGTGGCTGCCAAAGTGTAAGACGCGCTGTCATAGGTTGTCGCAACAAAAATGACAGCGACAACGGCAAACACACCAATAATGAGCGCCGCCATGGGCAACGTATTCAGGCCGGCAACCACCGCGGCATTTCCCCCGGACGATTGCATGATGCCCACAACATCCAACTCCCCGCTCAATTGCAAACCAAGACTATGATTACCCAGAACAAGGAAGAATAACCACACTCCCATTGAACCCAGCAGCAGCATGCCAACGACAACCTCTCTGATCGTACGGCCACGCGAAATGCGCGTGACGAACAGACCTACAAAGGGCCCATAAGCAATCCACCAAGCCCAGTAAAAGACTGTCCAGTCACCCACAAATCCGGTGTTATCAATCGGATCGGTCCAGAAGGTCATGGCGAGGGTGTTCTGAAATAAAAATCCTAAGGAGTTCACCGCCATCTTTAATAGAAACAAAGTGTCGCTGGCCAGTAATACCGCCGCCAGAAACAACAATGCCAACACGATATTAAAGTTGCTAAGCCGCCGGATACCTTCTTGAAGACCCAGCCACACGCTGCCTGCAAACACCACAACACAGACGGCAACCACCACTAACTCCAGCGCGAAATTAGCGGGTATTCCTGTGAGTCGTTCGATGAACGCAGCAATCAAAGGCGTAGAAAAGCCCAGTGAGCTCCCTGCACCGCCGATCAAAGCAACCATGAAAAAACTATCCATCAATCGGGCCAGCGCAGAGCGTTCTCGCCCTTTCAACCAGTAATGTGCCGACAGGCTGTATTTCAACTGCGGGATTCGCCGCACATAAAACGGGTAGGCAATGGCCAGCGTGGGCAGACAATATAGTGCCCACGCGACAAAGCCCCAATGATGCAGTCCATAGGATGCTGACCACAAATAAGCCTCATGGGAAAACGGCTCAGCTTTAAAGGGTGGCGCCTGCACGTAATAAGCCCACTCGATACCACTCCAGTACATCAGGCCAGCGCCAATGCCTGCCGCAAAGAGCATCGAAATCCAACTGACCGTGCTGAATTCTGGGTCACCGTCGCCCAGCC
>ERZ1047472.1406-NODE-1406-length-18810-cov-13.844681_pt1 | contig 18810 bp, 29 predicted proteins | sample MGYA00383095_ERZ1047472 | MGnify/ENA primary metagenome ERZ1047472 (study PRJEB29581, sample SAMEA5548365) | metagenome | biome: marine; feature: coastal; material: water | depth 1 m | study: Short-term variability in the microbial, nano- and picoplankton... | reverse complement strand
CGCGAAGGTGGCCGCACCGTTGGTGCCGGCGTCGTCGCAACGGTTATTAAATAATTAGGCTATAGTTAAGAGGGGCGTATTTTCGCCCTTCTTTGTTTATCCAAACGAGGTAAGGCAGTTATGGAAACCCAGAATATCAGAATCCGATTGAAGGCATTCGATCACCGTATTCTTGACCAGTCCACGGCAGAGATCGTGAACACGGCCAAGCGTACAGGTGCTGAAGTGCGTGGGCCGATCCCGCTGCCGACCAACATGCGCCGCATGACCGTGCTTCGCTCGCCGCATATCGACAAGAAAAGCCGCGAGCAGTTCGAAATTCGTACGCATAAGCGTCTATTGGATATTATCGACCCAACACCACAGACCGTTGACGCGCTGATGAAGCTCGATCTTGCGGCCGGTGTTGATGTCGAGATTAAGCTCTAGGGAAGGGACCAGAGTTATGCGTAGCGGCATTATCGCCCGTAAATTGGGAATGACACGCGTGTTTAACGATGCTGGCCACCATGTGCCGGTTACCGTTCTGAAACTCGACGATGTCCAGGTTGTGGCAGTCCGTAGCAAAGATCGGGATGGCTATACAGCTGTTCAGCTTGGCGCCGGTGTTGCCAAGGCAAAGAACGTATCAAAGCCGATGCGTGGTCATTTTGCAAAAGCCAATGTATTGCCAAAGTCAAAGCTGGCCGAATTTCGGGTTGGTGATGATGCGGTTCTCGAAGTCGGCTCGACTTTAGTGCCATCGCACTTTGTTGCTGGTCAGAAAGTTGATGTTGTTGGCACAACGCAGGGTAAGGGTTTTGCCGGTGCGATGAAGCGTCACAATTTTGCTGGTCTTCGCGCATCACATGGTGTTTCGGTTTCGCATCGCTCGCACGGTTCAACTGGCCAGTGTCAGGATCCGGGCAAGGTGTTTAAAGGCAAGAAGATGGCTGGCCATATGGGCGCTGCGCGTAACACCACGCAAAATATCGAAGTTGTTGCTGTTGATAATGATGAAGGCGTCGTCCTGCTTTGCGGTGCGGTTCCGGGTCCAAAGAATGGTTGGGTTTTGATCAGTGACGCCATTAAGGTGGCACGTCCTGATGATGCGCCATTCCCAGCGGGTCTGCTGTCAGATCTGGCTCCTGCTAGCGACGAAGCACCGGCCGAGGATGTTGCGGCTGAAGAATCTGCTGTTGATGCGGCTCCATCTGACGAGGCTGTTGCTGAGGCACCGGCCGCTGCTGATGCCGAAGCCGAGAAGGAATAAGGGTCATGAAGATTGATGTGAAAACAATCGACAACAAGGCCGCTGGCGACATTACGCTTGCCGATGCAGTCTTTGGGGTCGCACCGCGCGCCGATATTGTTGCGCGTGTGGTGAAGTGGCAGCTTGCCAAACGCCGCGCTGGCACACACAAGGTGAAGTCGCGCGCTGAAGTGGCAATTACAACAGCCAAAATGTTCAAACAGAAAGGCACTGGCCGCGCACGTCACGGTTCTGCCGCTGTTGTTCAGTTCCGTGGTGGTGGTGTTGTTCATGGTCCGGTTGTTCGTGATCATGGTCACGCTCTGCCAAAGAAGGTGCGCCAGCTTGGTTTGCGTTCGGCTTTGTCGACAAAGGCTGCTGAAGGCAAATTGCTCGTTCTTGATAGCTTGGCGTCAACTGGCAAGGCGGCTGGTAAGACAGCAAAGCTTCGTGAGCAGCTGGTAAAGCTTGGTGCTGAAAACGCGCTGATCATTGGTGGCGCTGAGTTGGATGCAAGCTTTGTAAAGGCTGCGCGTAACATTCCGTTGGTTGATGTGCTGCCACAGCAGGGCATTAATGTGTATGATATCCTGCGTCGTGATGTTCTGGTTCTGTCCAAGGATGCTGCGGCCCATCTTGAGGAGCGCCTGAAATGAGTGTTCGTGCGCGCAAGCCAGTAACAACAGTGGTCACAAAGGCAGCCGCCTATGACACGATCCTTCGTCCAATCATCACCGAAAAGGCGACGATGGCGAATGAGCATGGTCAGGTAACCTTTGCGGTTGCGATTACCGCAACTAAGCCACAAATCAAGGCAGCTGTTGAAATGCTGTTTAATGTCAAGGTCACTGCGGTGAATACGATTGTCCAAAAGGGCAAGGCCAAAACCTTCAAAGGTCGGCCGGGTCGTCGCTCTGACATGAAAAAGGCAATGGTCACATTGGCTGAAGGTCAGAATATTGACCTGATGGGAGTTTAATCAGATGGCGTTAAAGAAATTTAATCCAACAACCCCAAGCCAGCGGAACCTTGTCCTTGTCGACAAATCTGCCCTTTATAAGGGTGGTCCGGTTAAAAAGCTGACTGAGGGTCTGTCAAAGACAGGTGGCCGTAACAATTCGGGTCACGTGACTGCTTGGCAAAAAGGTGGCGGCCATAAGCGCCGGTATCGCTTGATCGATTTCAAGCGCACCAAAACAGGTATGTTTGCGACTGTTGAGCGGATTGAATATGATCCGAACCGGACTGCATTCATTGCGCTTATCACTTATGAAGATGGCGAACAAAGCTATATTCTGGCACCACAGCGTTTGTCGGTTGGTGACAAGGTTCGCGCTGGCATCGGGTCTGACATCAAGCCGGGCAATGCCCTGCCGCTGGCCAATATTCCAGTTGGAACATTGATCCATAATGTCGAATTGAAGCCGGGCAAGGGTGGTCAGCTGGCACGTTCAGCCGGAACCTATATCCAGCTTGTTGGTCGTGACCGCGGTTATGCGATTTTGCGCCTGACATCTGGTGAAGTTCGTTTGGTGCGGTCGGAATGTATGGCATCTATTGGTGCTGTATCGAACCCTGACCAGCAGAACATCAAAATTGGTAAGGCTGGCCGTAATCGCTGGCTTGGCCGTCGCCCGCATGTACGCGGCGTGGTTATGAACCCTGTTGATCACCCGCATGGTGGTGGTGAGGGTCGTACGTCAGGTGGCCGTCATCCGGTTACACCTTGGGGTAAGCCAACCAAGGGCAAGCGTACTCGTTCTAACAAGAAGACTGACCGCCTGATTGTGCGGCGTCGCAAGCCATAAGGGTCATTCTTAATCATGGCACGTTCAGTTTGGAAAGGCCCGTTTGTTGATGGGCATCTGTTGAAGAAAGCGGACAAGGTTCGCGAGTCTGGTCGGAATGAAGTGATCAAAACATGGTCACGTCGTTCAACGATTATGCCGCAGTTTGTCGGGCTTACATTTGGTGTGCATAACGGCAATAAATTCATCCCTGTGTCTGTTTCGGAAGAAATGGTTGGACACAAGCTCGGTGAATTTGCGCCAACCCGCACTTATTACGGCCATGCCGCCGACAAGAAATCAAAGCGTTAGGGGTAGGTTATGGGTAAGCAATCAAATCCACGCAGCTTGGCCGACAGTGAAGCAAAATCTGTCGTTCGCAATTTGCGCGTCAGCCCGCAAAAGCTGAACCTTGTTGCGACAATGATCCGGGGCATGGATGTGAATAAAGCGATTGCCGCTTTGTCATTCTCACGCCGTCGTATCGCTGGCGATGTGAAAAAAGCGCTGCAATCAGCTATTGCCAATGCGGAAAACAACCATTCACTGGATGTTGACCGGTTGTTTGTGAAAGAAGCGCATGTTGGCAAGGGTCTTGTTATGAAGCGTTTCCGCGCACGGGCTAAGGGTCGCGGCGCACGGATTTTAAAGCCATTTTCACACCTGACGATCATCGTCGGTGAAAGAGGAGAGCAGTAGGATGGGTCAGAAAGTCAAGCCAATCGGCCTGCGTGTCGGTATCAACCGGACATGGGACTCGCGCTGGTATGCTGGCCGTAACTATGGGCAGTTGCTTCATGAAGACATCAAGCTTCGCGCATATTTGATGGATCGCCTCAAGCAGGCAGCTATCAGCCGCGTTGTGATCGAGCGTCCAGCTGGCCGCGCCCGCGTGACCATTCATGCTGGCCGTCCGGGTCTGATCATTGGTAAAAAGGGTCAGGACATCGAAAAGTTGCGCCTTGATCTGTCAAGCCGCATCGGTGGCGAGGTAAGCCTTAACATCGTTGAGGTCCGCAAGCCTGAGATCGACGCCAAATTGGTTGCCGAGAACATTGCACAGCAGCTTGAGCGCCGGGTCGGTTTCCGCCGTGCGATGAAACGGGCCGTTCAATCGGCAATGCGCCTTGGTGCGTTGGGTGTTCGTATCAACTGCGCTGGTCGTCTTGGTGGTGCTGAGATCGCTCGTACTGAATGGTATCGCGAAGGCCGCGTTCCCCTTCATACATTGCGCGCCGAAGTTGATTACGGTGAAGCAACAGCATTCACAACCTACGGTGCCTGCGGCATCAAGGTTTGGGTATTTAAGGGCGAGGTCATGGCTCATGACCCAATGGCCCAGGATAAGCGGATGGCCGAGCAGCAGTCTGGCCCAGCGCCACGCGGCAACGGTTAAGTCTTAGGAGATAAGTAGATGCTTTCGCCAAAGCGTACAAAATTTCGCAAAGCCCATAAAGGCCGGATTCACGGTCTTGCAAAGGGTGGAACGCAGCTGAATTTCGGTTCTTACGGTCTAAAGGCCGTAACGCCTGAGCGTGTAACAGCGCGTCAAATCGAAGCTGCACGTCGTGCCATTACACGTCACCTGCGTCGTGCCGGTCGTGTCTGGATTCGGATTTTTCCTGATGTGCCTGTATCAAGCAAGCCTGCTGAAGTACGGATGGGTAAAGGTAAAGGCTCACCAGAATTTTGGGTAGCCCGCGTAAAGCCTGGCCGCATCATGTTTGAGATTGATGGTGTTCCTTGGAATTTGGCGAAAGAGGCATTTACCCTCGCCGCCGCAAAATTACCGCTGGACACGCGGATTGTTCGTCGCCTTGGCGATACTGATTAAGAAGGGAAGCACCGATGGCAATTGTTAAAGCTGAAGCGCTTCGCGCAAAGACCCCAGATGAGCTGAAGACACAGCTTATCGATCTGAAAAAAGAGCAGTTCAATCTGCGCTTTCAGGCCGCTGGTGGTCAGGTCGAAAATCCAACACGGGCCAAGATTGTGCGCCGTGAGATCGCCCGCATCAAAACTGTACTCGGCCAAAAAGCCGGTGCAGAAAATGCAGCAAAATAGGGAAGTCTAGTTATGCCAAAGCGTACCATGCAAGGCACTGTTGTGAGCGATAAAGGCGATAAGACGGTAACCGTCCGCGTCGAGCGTCGCATCATGCATCCGGTGTATAAAAAGATTATTACCAAATCAAAGAAGTTTGCAGCCCATGACGCTGAAAACCGCTTTAAAGAAGGTGATTCTGTTCGCATTCGTGAATGCCCACCTGTTTCAAAGTCAAAGACCCATGAAGTGGTCTATGACGATGCAGCGAAAAACTAGGAGAGACTGACATGATTCAAATGCAGTCAAATCTTGAAGTTGCCGATAATTCTGGTGCGCGTCGCGTCCAGTGTATCAAGGTGCTTGGCGGTTCAGGCCGTAAAGTCGCTGGCGTTGGTGATGTGATCGTTGTTTCGGTCAAAGAAGCCATTCCCCGCGGCAAGGTGAAAAAAGGTGATGTTCATCGTGCGGTGATCGTACGGACAGCCAAAGAAATTCGTCGGGCAGATGGCAGCGCTATCCGTTTTGACCGGAATGCTGCGGTTTTGTTGAATAAACAGGACGAGCCGATTGGTACGCGTATTTTTGGCCCTGTGACCCGCGAGTTGCGTGGCCGCAAGTTCATGAAGATCATTTCTCTGGCACCGGAGGTGCTGTAATGGCTGAGAAGTTTAAAATCAAAAAAGGCGATCAGGTAATTGTGACTACCGGTCGTGACAAAGGCAAAAAGGGTGAGGTGCTTGAAGTGCTTCGCGCCGAGTCGCGTGTTCGTGTTCAGGGGATCAATATGGTCAAGCGCCATCGCCGCGCAACCCAGACAGACACAGGCGGCATTATTTCGATGGAAGCGCCTTTGCATATTTCGAATGTTGCACATATCGATCCTGATAGCGGCACAGCAACTCGTGTCGGTTATGAGGTAAAAGATGGTAAAAAAGTCCGGATCGCTCGCCGTTCCGGAAAAGCCCTGGCGTAAGCCCAAGGGTAAGGAGTGAAAAAGCTGAGATGAAGACGCGTTTAGAAGAACATTATCTGACGGCAGTTCGCCCGGCTCTGATTGAGAAATTTGGTTATGCCAATGCTATGCAGGCGCCAAAGCTCGAGAAGATTGTCATTAATATGGGTGTTGGTGAAGCGGTTCGTGATTCGAAAAAAGTCGAACATGCTGCCCGTGAGCTTGCTGCAATTACTGGCCAGAAGCCGGTTATCACTCGTTCAAAAAAGGCCAATGCGGCTTTCAAATTGCGCGAAGGGATGCCAATCGGCTGTAAGGTTACATTGCGCCGCGAGCATATGTATGAATTTCTCGACCGGCTGGTGAATATTGCCCTTCCTCGGGTTCGTGACTTCCGCGGTTTGAATGGTAAGAGCTTTGATGGTCGTGGCAACTATGCCATGGGTTTGAAAGAGCAGATCATTTTTCCCGAGGTTGATTATGACCAGGTAGATGAGATCCGCGGAATGGATATCATTGTGGTGACATCAGCAACGACGGATGATGAGGCCCGCGAGTTACTCGTAGGTTTTCAGTTCCCGTTCGTTAAAGCGTAAGAGCAAAGGGGTTTAATCATGGCTAAGAAAAGCGCCGTTGAAAAAAATAACAAGCGCAAGCGTATCGTTGCCGCCCGTGGTGCTCGTCGCGCTGCATTAAAGGCAATCATCGCCGACAAGAATGTGTCAATGGAAGATCGTTTCCAGGCTGTTCTCAAGCTGGCTGATGAGCCACGCGATAGTGCAAAAATTCGTATTCGTAACCGGTGTGAGGTTTCAGGCCGTCCACGTGGTTATGACCGTAAACTTAGAATGTCTCGTATCGCCCTTCGCGATTTGGCCTCAATGGGTCAGGTTCCGGGCGTTGTGAAGTCAAGCTGGTAAAGAGGAGATAAAGCAAATGTCTATGAGTGATCCTCTTGGCGATATGCTAACACGCATCCGTAACGGTCAGAACGCACGCAAAAGCGTCGTCTCTAGCCCGGCATCACGGTTCCGCAGCAATGTTCTAGAAGTTCTGAAACGCGAAGGCTATATCCGCAATTATTCAAGCGTTGATATCCGCCCGGGCCTGAAAGAGCTAAAGATCGAGCTGAAATATCATGAAGGTCAGCCAGTGATTTCCGAAATCAAGCGCGTTTCCCGTCCGGGTCGCCGCGTTTATTACGGTCTTCGCGACTTGCCGCGGGTGTATAACGGGCTTGGCATTGCCATCTTGTCTACTCCGCGTGGTGTCCTGTCTGACAATGAGGCCCGCACAGCCAAAGTTGGCGGCGAAGTCCTCTGCCACGTATTTTAAGGAGCTGTTCGCATGTCTCGTATCGGAAATAGTGCGATTGTCATCCCGGCTGATGTGACCTTGTCACAACAGGACGGTATGGTCGTCGTCAAAGGAAAAAACGGTGAGCTAAGCGCCCCACTTCACAGTGAGGTCGAGTTAAGCATTGCCGATAATATTGCCACCTTAAAGCCAAAGCGCAAAACCAAGCTTGCGCTGTCGCTATGGGGTACAATGCGTGCATCAATCAGCAATATGGTTGTCGGTGTCGGTACTGGCTTTACCCGCAAATTGGAAATCAACGGTGTTGGTTATCGTGCGGCGATGCAGGGCAATAAAATTGTGCTTAGCCTTGGGTTTAGCCACCCTGTTGAGATGGATGTTCCTGCCGGTTTGACTGCGGTTGTTGAAAACAACACGTCAATCACAATCACCGGCGCTGACAAGCAATTGCTTGGTCAGTTCGCATCTGAAATTCGGTCAAAGCGTCCACCTGAGCCATTTAAGGGCAAGGGTGTGAAATATGCTGAAGAGCATATTGTTCGCAAAGAAGGCAAGAAGAAGTAGGGACAGGTCATGTTTACATCTAAAGAATTATTTGAACGCCGCCGTCAGCGGACCCGTTCCAAGCTACGCCAGACCTGCAAAGGACAGCTTCGTTTGTCTGTGCATCGTTCATCAAAGCATATCTATGCTCAGGTTATTGATGACACTGCCGGTATCACTTTGGCAGCAGCTTCGACACTTGACGCCGATTTCAAATCAGCATCAAGCAAGACAGCCGATGTCGCCGCAGCAAGCGCGGTTGGCAAATTGGTCGCCGAGCGCGCCAAGGCAAAAGGCATTGACGCAGTGGTTTTCGACCGCGGCGGTTACATTTTCCACGGCCGGGTCAAGGCGTTGGCTGAAGCCGCGCGCGAAGCCGGTTTGAAATTCTAGGGAGCACGATTGATGGCACGCAATAACGACAGACGGGACCGTAGCCAGGAGCGCGAAGAGCCCGAATTGCTCGAAAAGTTGGTTGGCATTAACCGTGTGGCTAAAGTTGTCAAGGGTGGTCGCCGGTTTGGTTTCGCAGCATTGGTTGTGGTTGGTGACGGCAAAGGCCGCGCTGGTTTCGGCACAGGTAAGGCGCGTGAGGTTCCTGAGGCAATTCGCAAGGCTACCGAAGGTGCCAAGCGCAATATGGTTCGTATCCCGCTTCGTGATGGTCGCACATTACACCATGACAATAAGGGCAATTACGGCGCAGGTAAGGTTCTGCTTCGTGCGGCACCTGCCGGTACTGGCATCATCGCCGGTGGCCCAATGCGTGCTGTTTTTGAGGTTCTTGGCATTCAGGATATCGTTGCCAAGTCAATCGGTAGCTCGAACCCACATAATATGATCAAGGCCACTTTTTCAGCATTGAACCATATTCAGGCACCACGGGCTGTGGCGCAAAAGCGCGGCAAGCGCGTTGGCGACATTCTTGTGAAACGTGAAGATAAGGCTGCGACCGGCGACGACGCCGCTGCATCCTAACAGGAGAGAGTAAGATGGCTGCCAAAGCAACAGTGATTGTCACCCAGACAAGAAGCGCAATTGGCCGGAAGGCTGACCAGCGCTTGACCCTGATCGGGCTTGGGCTGAACAAAATTGGCCGTACGCGCGAGCTGGAAGATACAGCATCGGTCCGCGGTATGATCAATAAGGTCAAGCATCTGGTTCGGGTTGAACAACAGTAAACGGTTTTTATCAGCAGAGCGCTTTTGAGTAGCGCACTGGCAGGAGTGACAAATGAAATTGAACGAAGTCAGAGACAATCCGGGCGCAACGAAGAACGCCAAACGGGTTGGCCGCGGTATTGGTTCGGGAACCGGCAAGACATCAGGCAGTGGCCATAAAGGCCAAAAAGCGCGCTCAGGCGTGTCAATCAACGGTTTTGAGGGCGGCCAGATGCCGATCCATCGCCGTCTGCCAAAGCGCGGTTTCAATAATATTTTCCGCAAGAATTATGTCGAGGTTAACCTTGGTCGTCTGCAAGCGGCAATCGATTCAGGCAAGCTGGATGCCAGCAAGCCGGTTGATGCAACAGCATTGGTTGGCGCTGGCGTCATCTCAAAGATGCGTGACGGTGTCCGGATCCTTGCGAAAGGCGCGTTGACCGCGAAAAAAATTGAGATTCATGCAGCTGGTGCGTCTAAGGCCGCTGTTGAAGCAGTCGAAAAAGCCGGTGGCAAGATCATTGTCCCTGCCGTTTCAGCCGAATAGATAGGTAGACAAGGCATATGGCATCATCAGCAGACCGCATGGCAGCAGGCGCAGGGTTTGGCGCGTTGGCAAAGGCCGACGAGCTGAAAAAGCGTCTCTGGTTTACTGTTGGTGCTCTGATCATTTACCGGCTTGGCACATATTTGCCTTTGCCAGGTATTGATCCGGGCGCGCTTGCCGATATCTTTTCGCAGCAATCAAGCGGCATCTTGGGCATGTTTGACATGTTCTCAGGCGGCGCGCTTAGCCGGATGACCATTTTTGCGCTGAACATCATGCCCTATATTACGGCATCGATTATCATGCAGCTAATGACCGCGATCGTGCCTTCGCTCGAAGCCTTGAAAAAGGATGGCGAAGCTGGTCGCAAGATGATCAATCAATATACCCGCTATTTAACCGTGTTATTGGCCACAGTTCAGGGCTATGGCATTGCGGTTGGTCTTGAATCAGCCAGCGGCGTTGTCGATGATCCGGGATTGTTTTTCCGTGTGACCACGGTTGTCACGCTTGTTGGCGGAACGCTGTTCTTGATGTGGCTTGGCGAACAAATCACTAGCCGCGGCGTTGGCAATGGTATTTCGCTGATCATTTTTGCCGGCATTGTTGCCAATCTGCCAACCGCGCTTGCCGGTACGCTTGAACTTGGCCGCACCGGTGCCTTGTCTTCACTGTTGATTGTGTTGCTGTTTGTGATGGCGGCTGCGGTGATTGCCTTTATCGTGTTTATCGAACGGTCGGTACGCAAGATTCTTGTGCAATATCCAAAGCGCCAACATGGCAATAAAGTGTTTGGTGGTGATCAGTCATTCCTGCCGCTAAAGATCAATGTTCCGGGTGTGATCCCGCCGATTTTTGCCTCATCGCTTTTGCTGATGCCGGTATCGATCATTAATCTAACCGGCGGGCAAGCTGGCGGTGCTGATTGGCTTGTTGCCTTGAATGCAATGTTGGGTCGCGGACAGCCACTTTATCTGCTGATCTATGTATCAATGATTGTGTTCTTTGCCTTCTTCTACACAGCGATTGTGTTCAATCCTGAAGATACAGCCGAGAATTTGCGGAAATATGGCGGCTATATCCCGGGCATCCGTCCAGGGAAATCAACCGCTGACTATCTAGATTTTGTGCTGACCCGTTTGACTGTTCTTGGCGCTGCCTATCTATCGGCGATTTGTATCCTGCCGGAACTGCTGATTAGTAAATATGCCGTCCCATTTTATTTTGGTGGTACATCCTTGCTGATCGTTGTAACGGTAACATTGGATACGGTTGGTCAGATCCAGTCGCATTTGCTGGCACATCAATATGAAGGTCTGGTGAAGAAGTCTCGTTTGAAAGGGCGCAGATAGATGAATGTTATTCTGTTTGGTGCACCGGGTGCTGGTAAGGGTACGCAGGCCGAACGGCTTGTTTCGGGTCGCGGGCTTGTTCAATTGTCAACTGGCGATATGCTTCGCGCGGCGATTGCTGCCGGAACCGATCTTGGGCTTCGCGCCAAAGGCATTATGGATCGTGGCGAACTTGTATCTGACGATATTATCGTTGGGATGATTGCGGCGCGTATCGATGATGATGATTGCGCCAATGGCGTTATTCTGGACGGGTTTCCGCGCACCGTGACACAGGCGCATGCGCTTGACGAGATGCTGGACAGCAAGGGTCTTGCCCTTGATTGCGTAATTGAAATTAAGGTTGACGAAGCTGCGCTTTTTGCGCGCATCGAAAACCGCGCTGCCGAAACTGGTGGCGCCAGAAGTGATGACAATGCCGACACATTGCGCAAGCGTTTGGCGGTATATCATGAGAATACAGCACCGCTGCTTCCGTATTATGCGGATAAAGGGGTGTTGAAGACTGTTGACGGGATGAATTCAATTGATGAAGTCGCGTCACAAATAGATCGAATTTTAGGGTAACGCATTTGCGTTAAGGTTGACTGTTTCAGGTTTAGGCCTATAATTCGCCGCCTTCAAAGGGAATGCCCGATGAATCTGGCGAAATGGGTTCCGCGTCGCGGAAGACCGATGAAGATAGTCGTGAGTTGAAAAGGAGCCAGGCTGTGGCACGAATTGCTGGTGTAAATATTCCGACCAAAAAACGGGTCGAGATCGCACTGACTTACATTCATGGTATTGGGACAACCAGTGCCAAAAATATCTGTGCAAAGGCGGGTGTTCCAGACGAACGCCGCGTCAATGACTTGTCGGAAGAGGAATTGACCCGTCTTCGCGACATTATTGACGTCGACCATCTAGTTGAAGGTGATCTTCGTCGTCAGACCTCAATGAATATCAAGCGCTATCTTGACCTTGGTTGTTTGCGTGGGCTTCGCCATCGTCGCAATCTGCCGGTTCGTGGCCAGCGTACCCATACAAATGCGCGTACCCGTAAAGGCCCTGCAAAGGCCATTGCTGGTAAGAAGAAATAGCAACGCGAACTTAGGAGACCAATCAAATGGCAAAACAACCAAGCCAAGGCCGTGTTCGTCGTCGCGAGCGGAAAAATATCACCAGTGGCGTTGCGCATGTGAATTCCACATTTAACAACACAATGGTTACAATCACTGATGTTCAGGGCAATACAATTGCTTGGGCATCGGCTGGTGGCATGGGCTTTAAAGGCTCACGCAAATCAACACCATTTGCCGCACAGCTTGCGGCCGAAGATGCTGGCAAGAAGGCAGCTGAACATGGCATGAAGTCGCTCGATGTTCAGGTACGCGGCCCCGGTTCTGGGCGCGAGTCTGCGCTTCGTGCATTGCAGTCAGTTGGGTTCAATGTCACATCAATCCGTGACGTAACCCCAATTCCACATAATGGTTGTCGCCCACGTAAACGGCGCCGGGTTTAATTCCGCCATTATTGTTGAATTTAATACCGGCATTTGCTGTTTGGCAGATTGCCGGTTCATCTCGAATTAAAGGATATCGCCATGATTGAAAAGAATTGGCTAGACCTCAAAAAGCCGGACGAAATGGAAATCAAGGTTTCCGAATATAACCCTAGTCAGGCCGTTGTTGCTGTTGGCCCGTTTGAGCGCGGCTTTGGTGTTACCATTGGTAACGCATTGCGGCGTGTTCTGTTGTCTTCGCTGCAGGGTGCTGCGGTCACTTCAGTCCAGATTCAAGGCGTTGTCCATGAGTTTTCGTCAGTCCCCGGCGTTCGTGAAGACGTAACCGACCTCGTGCTAAACCTCAAAGGTGTTGCGGTTCGCATGGGTGAAGAGGGGCCAAAGCGGCTTCGTTTGAATGTCGAGGGACCGGCAACCGTGACCGCCGGCATGATCACCGAGACAGCCAATGTCGATATCATGAATCCTGACCATGTTCTTTGTCATTTGGACAAGGGCGCGAAACTGGCAATGGAACTGACTGTCGATACAGGCAAAGGCTATGTCCCTGCCAGCGTCCACCGTTCCGAAGATGCGCCAATCGGCCTGATCCCGATCGATGCGATTTTCAGCCCGGTTCTGCAGGTTGCCTATAAGGTGGAAAACGCCCGCGTTGGCCAGATCACCGATTATGACAAGCTGCTTTTGACCATCGAAACTGATGGATCAATCACACCCGAAGATGCGGTTGCTTATGCGGCGCGTATTTTGCAGGAACAGCTTCAGACCTTCATTAACTTTGAAGAGCCAAAAGGCGAGCCAGCCCCAACCGAGCCTGAGTTGCCATTTAGCCGCAACCTGCTTCGTAAGGTTGATGAGCTTGAGCTGTCGGTTCGTTCAGCAAATTGCCTGAAGAATGACAATATCGTCTATATTGGCGATCTGGTTCTGAAAACCGAGCATGAAATGCTGCGGACACCAAATTTTGGCCGGAAATCGCTGAACGAGATCAAGGAAGTGCTAAAGGGCATGAATCTTGAGCTTGGGATGGATATCACCAATTGGCCACCGGAAAATGTTGAAGAATTGGCGCGACGCCTGGATGAGCCGTTTTAACGGAACACCAGTCTCACCCCAGAGGAACTAAGGAGAAATACAATGCGTCATCGTAATGCCGGTCGGAAACTGAACCGCACCTCGCAGCATCGCCAAATGTTGTTCCGCAACATGGCTCAGGCTTTGATCAAACATGAACAGATCGTGACAACCTTGCCAAAGGCAAAGGAATTGCGCCCTGTTGTTGAACGTCTTATCACGCTTGGCAAGCGCGGCGATCTTCATGCCCGCCGTTTGGCCTTTGCACGGATCCGTTGCGAAGCCATGACCAAAAAGCTGTTTGATGTTCTTGGCCCGCGCTATCAAGAACGCGCAGGCGGCTATACTCGGGTGCTGAAAGCCGGTTTCCGTTATGGCGATTCTGCGCCAATGGCGGTTATTGAGCTTGTTGATCGTGACGAAGATGCACGCGGCAAGGATTCAGGTCCTGTTGAAATGGATGAGTCAACCGAAGTCGAAGCCGGAGCCGCAGCCTAGTCGCTGGCGCGAACCGCAGGGTAAAATTGTGAATTGATGAAAGGGCTGCCTTCGGGTGGCCCTTTTTTCTTTGCACCAATATGATGGTTGGGTGAATATAGCGCCTATGAATGAACTTGATCTTGAGGCTGCACCAGCGGCACCGCTGGCCGAGATATTGCGTCCAAAAACGCTTGATGATGTTGTTGGCCAGGCGCCATTGCTTGGCCCGCAGGGTCGGCTTCGCTTGATGCTTGCGCATGGATCACTTGGCTCGATTATCTTTTGGGGGCCGCCTGGTACTGGCAAAACAACGATTGCGCGGCTGTTGGCAGATGCGGCTGATATGGCGTTTGAGCCAATATCGGCGGTATTTGACGGGGTTGGTGAATTGCGCAAGGTTTTTGACCGCGCTGCCCAACGCCGCCTGCAGGGACGGCGAACGCTTTTATTTGTTGATGAAGTCCACCGGTTTAATAAGGCGCAGCAGGATGGCCTGTTGCCGCGTGTCGAAGATGGCACGGTGACGCTTGTTGGGGCAACCACGGAAAACCCTTCCTTTGCCTTGAATGGTGCGTTGCTGTCGCGAGCGCAAGTGCTGGTTCTTGACCGGTTGGATCGTGCCGCGCTTGAGGCGATTTTAAGCCGTCTTGAGGCGCATATCGGGCGTGATTTGCCAATTGATGATGACGCCCGCACCGCGCTTCTTGGCATGGCTGATGGCGATGGGCGTTATTTGCTGAATATGGCAAGTCTGCTTGTTGAAATGCCAGCAACGACAAGGCTGGATAGTCGCGGTCTTGCTGAATTGGTGGCAGGGCGCGCACCAGCCTTTGATCGGGCAGGGGATCAACATTATAATTTAATGTCGGCCTTGCATAAGACCTTGCGTTCATCGGATGCTGATGCCGGTCTTTACTGGCTTGCTCGTATGTTGGCTGGCGGTGAGGATCCACATTATATTTTGCGGCGTCTAACCCGTTTTGCCGCCGAGGATATCGGGCTTGCCGAACCCGAAGCACAGCCGCGTGCCTTGGCCGCATGGCAGGCCTATGAAAGGCTTGGCAGCCCTGAAGGCGATCTTGCCATTGCCGGATTGGTGATTTATCTGGCAACCGCGCCAAAATCAAACGCCGCCTATAAGGCGTTTAAGGCCGCAACAAAGGCGGCTGCTCAAACCGGATCACTTAGCCCGCCAGCGCATATTTTGAACGCGCCAACCAAATTGATGAAACAGCTTGGCTATGGCGCTGATTATGCGTATGACCATGACGATCCGGACGGGTTTTCCGGACAGAATTGTTTTCCCGATGGGATGGCGCGGCAAGTTTTCTATCAGCCGGTTGAACGCGGCTATGAGCGCGAAATTGCTAAACGTCTTGCCTATTGGGACCGGTTACGGGCAAGCAAACAACCGGTGCTTGAAACCGGCGAAAAGACTGATGAGGGCTAGATGGCAAATGCGACAATGATTGCCGCCGTTGCGGCGGGTGGGGCGATTGGTGCTGTTTTGCGCTATGGGGTTAGCCTTAGCGTTGGTGCTGGCCTGTTTGGCATTGCGGGGCCATTGGCAACATTGCTGGTGAATATTGCCGGTTCGGGTTTGATGGGCTGTCTTGCTGGTGCGGTTGCCGCTGGCATGGTTTTGCCCGAGGCATGGCGGGGCTTTTTCGCCATTGGCTTGCTTGGCGCGCTGACGACATTTTCCAGCTTTGCGCTTGATGCGGGTCAGCTATGGCAGAAACAGGGTATGGTAATGGCTGGTGCTTATGTTATGGCATCAGTGCTATTGTCGCTTTTGGCATTTGGCGCGGGTTTTTGGGCGGTTAGGCATAGTGGGATATGGCAATGAGTAAAGATATCGTGGCCAAAGGGTCTGCGGCAACCGACAATAAATGGCGCTTTGAGGCGGTTCCCGACCATGAGGACGGCACGCGGCTTGACCGGTTTTTACGGCGGCTATTTCCCGGGCTTGGCCAAGGGCAGATTGAACGAATGCTGCGCAATGGCCTGATCCGGCTTGATGGTGCCAAGGCCAAGGCAGCGACACGGCTTGCCAGCGGCCAGACGCTGCGTCTGCCGCCGGTGATTGCCGAAACCCCTGCCACCAGCAAACCTGCCGCGCCGCGGATTGTGGCCAGCAGTTCACTTCGTCAGCAATTTGACGATATGTTCCTTGCCGAAGGCAAAGGCTGGCTGGCGCTGAACAAGCCAAGCGGGCTGGCGGTTCAGGGCGGCACCGGCACGCATCACCATATTGACGGCATGATGCGAGCCATGAGTGATGATGCTGGCAGCCGGTTACGGCTGGTTCACCGGATTGATAAAGATACAAGCGGCGTTCTGTTGTTGGCCAAAACGATCGAGGCGGCGCGCAGCCTGACTGATGCGTTTCAAAAACACCGGCTGGAAAAAACCTATCTTGCGCTGGTCATGGGATTGCCGCCTGAATCGGGCAGTATCCGTGATCCGATTTTAAAGCTTGGTGGCAAGGCTGGCGAAAAAATGCAGGTTCACGAAGATGGACAATCGGCGCAAACCCTGTATCGGCGGCTTGATCATGCTGGTCGGAAAATGGCGCTGATGGCGTTGCGCCCCTTAACCGGAAGAACGCATCAATTGCGTGTTCATATGGCGCATATTGGCCACCCAATTTGCGGTGACGGAAAATATGCTGGTGATGACGCGCATCCGGGCGGATTGATTGCACGCCGGCTGCATCTTCATGCGTGGCAATTAAAACTGACCGATGGCAAAGTGATTACCGCGCCGCCAAGCCCGCATTTGAAAGCAAGCCTTGCCGATCTTGGTATGGATTTACCGGCAGCAGGCTGGCGGTTTCAAGATTATTAGGCAATGGCCAAAACCCGCGCAGGCCAAAACTGGCGCAGGCCAAAACCGGCGCGAAATTTGCGATTTAAAGTTTTATATTTGATAGGGATTGTCAGGCGTGATGGCGGCGAAAAAACGGTTTTATAAATCAGTCTTGCTGGCCGATGACGGCCTGTCGATCCAGCTTGATGGGCGGAATTTACGCTCGCCAGCGGGAAGCCTGTTGCGCCTGCCAACAATGGCTTTGGCATCGGCGATTGCCGATGAATGGCGGGCGCAGGGCGATGATATTGATCCGGCAACAATGCCGCTATTCAGCCTTGCCGTCACGGTGATCGATCGGGTGACGCCGCAACGTGAAATGGTGATGGCCGAGCTTGCGGCCTATGGCGGGAATGATCTGCTTTGTTATCGTGATGTGCAAACCGATCTTGCCAGCCGCCAGCATGATCAGTGGCAGCCCTGGCTCGATCGGTTGGCTGCCGAACATGATATCCATCTTCAGATTGTTACCGGCATCATGCCAATCGGGCAAAGCGATGCGGAAAAATTCGGTGCGCTGATTGCCGCACATGATGATTGGCAGCTTGGCGTTTTGCACCGCGCCACCAGCCTGTCTGGATCGCTGGTGCTGGGGCTTGGGTTTGTGTCGATGATGATTGATAGTGACGCGATGTTTGATCTCGCCTTTCTTGATGAGCTTTGGCAGAACGAAACATGGGGAACCGATTTCGAAACCGCCGACCGGCATGGGTTTTTGCGCGCCGAATTACAGGATGCGGCGCGGTTTCTGGCGTTACTGGCCGACCAATCTGTGCCAGAAAAAGCAAAGATATGAAACGGGCAATGGGTCATGCGGCGCTAAGCGCATCTTTGCTTGGCCGTCTGTCGGGCTTTGATATGGCTGATTTGGGGCCACATGCCAGCCTGCTTTACCGTGAATTGATTACCAGCGCATCCGCCGGATTGCCGGCAAGCACGATCATTCTTGCCGCCGCCATTGTTGATATTGTCCAGCATGAACAGGCCGGCCCTGCTGGCTATCTTGATGGGGCGGCATTTGCCTATGCTGGCAGCACGGCCAATCTTGGCTGGCTTCGCGGGCGGCGCAATTATCTGCTTCACCATGAAGGGCCAAGCGATGGATTGATGGGCGAGGCGGACGCTGGCCGCTGGCTTGCCAGTGATGCCGAACGGGCGGTGATTGCGCTTTTGGATTATTTGGATGATTTGCGGCTTACTGATTAGCTTTGGCTGATTAGCTTTGGCCGACTGACCTTTGCCGATTGGCCTTTGCCCGCTGGTTTTACGCTGTTGCGGTGGGTTATGGTGCGGTGGATTATGTTACGGGTTTGGGAAAAACACCGGAAATTGTGCCTGTAGAACATGGTCTAGATCATCCATGCTGGCACTCACGCCAAGATCGGCAAATGAAGTCACCCCGCCATCATGGACGCCGCATGGCACAATGGCATCAAAAGCGGCCAGATCAGGATTAAGATTAATCGCAATGCCATGCCAGCTGACCCAGCGGCTAATGCGGATGCCAATCGCTGCAATTTTATCAAGCCCGCTGTCGCTTTTGCCATTTTTAACCCAGATTCCGGGCAAGCCATCGCGCCGTTGACCGGCAATGCCAAAGGCGGCAAGGCTGGCAATGATCCAGCTTTCCAACCCATGAACAAGGGCGCGCACATCCTGACCGCGGCGACTGAGGTCAAGCATAACATAGGCAACACGCTGGCCAGGCCCATGCCAGGTCCATTGGCCGCCGCGCCCGACATGCGCAATGGGCACATTTCCGGGTGCCAAAAGATCATGCGGCTTTGCCGATGTGCCACCGGTATAAACCGCCTGATGCTCAAGAAGCCATACAGCCTCGGCAGCGGCGTTTTGGCGAATGGCGGTTGCACATGCCTGCATTTCGGCCAAAAGTGGCTCATAGGGCTGGAAACCGGCAAAATGACGCCATGCCAGCGGCAAGCTAGGCA
>ERZ1047472.1404-NODE-1404-length-18819-cov-4.688446_pt1 | contig 18819 bp, 16 predicted proteins | sample MGYA00383095_ERZ1047472 | MGnify/ENA primary metagenome ERZ1047472 (study PRJEB29581, sample SAMEA5548365) | metagenome | biome: marine; feature: coastal; material: water | depth 1 m | study: Short-term variability in the microbial, nano- and picoplankton... | reverse complement strand
GATGGAAAAACGCTTTATACCATCAGTCCTGAAGATGAAGAAGTAACAATTTCAACTGAAAATCCAGACGAAGAAAACACCATAGCGCCGAGCAAATTACTTTCATTTTTCGAATCGGGCTACAACTATAAACTCGATATTGTTCAAGACAAATTTGGTCGAAAAATTCAGTACATAAAACTTTCGCCCATAGATTCAAATTCCGAAATTAAGCATGCCTTATTAGGGATAGATGCCAAAACAAAAAACATTTACAATCTTATCGAAATTGGAAATAATGGTACCAAAACAACCCTTACCGTATTGGAATTTGAAACCAACACCCCCCTTTCTCAATCTTTTTTTAACTTTGATGCCTCAAGGTACAGCGATTATTATATCAATAATTTAGACTAAGGCCAAAATTGAAAATACTAGACCGCTACATACTATCCACCTATTTAAAGTCATTTTTTAGTGTCTTTACCATATTGATGCTAATTTTCTTGTTGCAGTCTGTTTGGGTATACATAGCAGAACTCGCAGGAAAAGATTTAGAGTTCGATGTGATTCTTAAGTTTTTAATTTTTGTCTCGCCTCGAATTGTTGTACTGGTATTGCCACTGACCATTTTGTTGGTTTCCATCATGGTTTTTGGAAATTTTTCTGAAAACTATGAGTTTGCAGCCATGAAATCAACAGGAATATCTTTGCAACGCGCCATGAAAAGCTTGAGCATTTTTATTGTTTTTTTATCTGTTGTAAGTTTTTTCTTTGCCAACAATGTTATTCCACTGGCTGAGTATAATTTTTTCAATCTTCGGCGCAACATTTCAAGAGTAAAACCTGCTATGATTGTTGCAGAAGGTCAGTTCAATCAACTTCAAGATATTAATATTAAAGTTGCTAAAAAGAGTGGAGAAAATGGCAAATTTTTAGAAGATGTGATCATTCATCAAAAAAAGGGAAATTCATCTGGGAATTACACTGTTATTAAGTCCAAAACAGGTGAGTTTTACAGTGATGAGAGCTCAGATCTTATCCAGCTTATTCTTTATGATGGGAATTATTATGATGAAATTCAACCTGCAAATTATCAAAAGCGAACAAAAAATAGACCTCAAGTTAAAAGTACTTTTGAACGCTATGTCATCAATATTGATATTTCTAAATTTAATGATGTTGATTTTGAACAAAAGGATGCTTCAGCACGATTCAATATGCTGGGTGTAAATGAACTAAATACAACAATAGACTCCTTATACACCACACAACAAAAATCAATTGATGCATTTTCTAAATCGATGCTATCACGCTCCCATCAAAACAATTTGAATCTAAATTATAACATTGAACAAAACGATTCACTTGCAGAAGTACCAGAAAATATTGTTGATCTATTCAATAAACGGAAAGCTATTCAGTTGTATGATTTAGCCATTGCATCTGCAAATTCTGCACAAGACGATATCAAAGTAAAAACAAAATCTTTTTCCATTTCAACCACACACATCAACAAGCACATTATTGCACTACACGACAAATTTGCACTAGGGCTAATGTGTATCATTCTATTTTTTGTTGGTGCGCCGTTGGGTGCCCTCATCAGAAAAGGCGGAATTGGATTACCATTAGTAATCGCGATTTTGATTTTCTTGACCTATCATTTTATCAGCATATTTGCAAAAAACAGTTCAGAGGACAACAGTTTGAATCCAATTTTTGCAACATGGCTTGCAGGAATCATCATGTTGCCATTTAGTATCTATCTCACAAGTAGAGCGACAAAAGATAGAGCATTAATGGATTTAGATGCAATCTTAATCCCTATTAAAAAACGTTTGGTAAAAACAAGCTTAATCGTTGAGGATAATACCACCGAACAAACTGTTGAAACGCAAAACATTCAGCATTTTGAAAATGAAAAACTCATAGATCTGATAAAAAATTATAGATACTATGGACTGACTTTGGCGCACAAAACTGATGCCCTGAATCTTCTAAAGCAAAGAGGGATTACTGAGCTAGAACTAAAGCTAACAGGAAATTTAAGCAACGAAACTTATGAGTCCGGAGTACGTCATATGGAAGATTATCATGAAAATGCAACCGTCGCTTATTTCGCACATCTTTTGGTTTTAATTCTTGGAATTGGTGGCTTTATTTTAAATAATAACGGTGCCGCTACTGTAGGTTCTATAATGATTGCTTTGGCACTTTTTGCATTGGTTTTATTTCTAATCGTATTCCCAAAAGTTTTGAAAAATCAGGCCGCATTCTACAAGCTGTTGAAAAAGAAATTCATGGCCCATAATGTTGTTTTTATTGTTTTGGGGCTTCCCCTATTTTTTCTTTACCGATTGTATTTCAACAAAAAAATGAATGAAGATTTAACTAAAATTTCATAAGTTTTGGTAGCGTTCTCCTATCTTTGCAAAAAATAATTCATGGCAACACAAAAATCAACTTTAGAACAAAAACTCAACACCATAAAAGAAGCTATTGAAGACATCAAAGCGGGCAAAGTGGTCGTTGTGGTAGATGATGAACACCGTGAGAATGAAGGTGATTTTATTGCTGCTGCCGAAGCGGTAACACCAGAAATGATCAATTTTATGGCAACTCATGGCCGTGGACTTATATGTGCCCCTTTGACCGAAACACGCTGTACAGCATTAGAATTGAACATGATGGTTCAAAACAATACGGTATTACACCACACACAGTTCACGGTTTCTGTGGATTTGATTGGTCATGGATGTACAACAGGAATTTCAGTATCGGATCGCGCCAAAACCATAAAAGCGTTGGTAAATGAAGATACTAAACCTCATGATCTTGGTCGTCCAGGGCATATTTTTCCCCTAAAAGCAAAAAATGGTGGGGTTTTAAGAAGAACTGGACACACAGAAGCAGCAGTAGATTTGGCACGATTGGCAGGATTTAAACCCGCTGGAATTCTTGTTGAAATTTTGAATGAAGACGGCACTATGGCGCGACTGCCAGAGCTGAAAGAGGTGGCTAAAAAATTTGATTTAAAAATCATTTCTATTGAAGATCTTGTGGCCTACCGTATGCAATACGACTCGTTAATTGCCAAAAAACATGATTTTCAAATTGAAACCCGTTTTGGTAGTTTTAGACTAAGGTCTTACCAACAAACCACAAATGATGCCGTGCATATTGCCCTTACCAAAGGCCAATGGACTTCTGATGAAACAATCCCTACCCGTATCAATTCGACATTGGTCAACAATGATATTTTGGGTACACTCACCAATAATGCAGATAAAAAATTGGACGAAATGTTCCGCGTTATAAATAATGAAGGAAAAGGCGCTATTATTTTTATCAATCAAAATTCGAGTCCACAAAAAACACTTAAACGCCTAGATATTTTAAAAGATATTCAAAAAAGTGGTGAAGTTGCAAAAGCACCAAATATTAGTATGGATGAGAAAGATTTTGGGATTGGCGCACAAATTTTACATGACCTAGACATTCAAAAATTAAATTTAATATCCAACAGCAAACAAAAAAAGCGCGTTGGAATGATTGGGTATGATCTAGAAATTATTGATTATATCAACTACTAACCACACACCTTTTTTATGCACTCCGCCATTGTTTTGGCTCTGTTGCGCACTTCTTCTTCCGACCATGACAGTTTAATCAAACACGATATGTTACGTCCTATGTAATGATCGGATTTAGAAAAGTCTTTGTCTTTTAGATAGCTCAATCCATTTTTTATTTCTTGGGACAATGGATATAATGATTTTTGTTCTTTAAGATGTTCCCACTTACGGATATAGTGCCAATTGTTGTCGTAATAATGAAAACATACATCAATACCGTTAGTTTTAAATTCTTTACTCACAGCTCTGGCAGTTTCCAAATCGTCCAAAAAGAAGTTTAAAAACGCATAACTTTCCTCCCCACCCTCTGGAACAGTCCGAAAGGTAACCGATGAAAGGGGTTCTAATTCTTGTCTTATTATGGAATAATGCTTTTTTTGGAGCGCCAAAAACTCATCGATACGTCTAAATTGTGCCAGGCCAACTGCTGCATTGAGTTCAGAAACCCGAAAATTGTAGCCCAAATAGGGATGTTCCTCTACCCCACGGTCAGAACCGATATGGTCATGTCCATGATCGCTAAAATGATCGAGACGTTGTGCATAATCATCATTATTTGTGATGACTCCTCCACCTTCGCCACAAGTGACGGTTTTGACAAAATCAAAAGAAAAACAACCCAAATCTCCAACAGTCCCCAGTGCTTTGCCTTTGTATGTACCGCCAATAGCTTGGCAAGCATCTTCAATCAACAACAAGTTGTGTTCATTACAAATGGCGCTTAGTGCATCAAGATTGGCCATACTACCGCACATATGTACAGGCATAATGGCCTTAGTTTTTGGGGTAATTGCAGCTTTTACAGCTTCAATATCAAGGGTTAGAGTGTCGTCAATATCCACAACCACAGGGGTTGCACCCATCATCATGATGGCTTCAAAACTAGCAACAAAAGTAAAACTAGGCATTATGACTTCATCTCCAGCACCCACACCAGCAACAGCGAGCGCTATGCTCACCGCAGCAGTACCATTACTTACTAATTGTGCATGTTGAACCGTAAAACGCTTTTTAATGGCTAACTCTAAGTCTTTTGCTTTCCAATGCCCTTTTCTTAAGCCATCAAAGCCATAACGCATCAAAACACCGGAGTCCAAGACATCGTGGACTTCTTTGCGTTCGGCATCGCCAAATAATTCAAATCCAGGCATAATTAAGAGATTTCGGTTACAGATTCAGATAGGGTTTTACGTACTTTTTTCATTGTTGCAAACGGATCGTCTTCTGCTCTGTAACCCATAGGCATAAGTAGTACAGATTTTAATCCTTTCGCTTTTAAATCAAAATAATCGTCAATTTTTTGAGGTTCAAATCCTTCCATAGGACAAGCATCAATTTTAAGGTCGGCACAAACCACCAATAGATTGCCCATCGCTAAATAAGCTTGTTTGGCACCCCAAAGCTGTACTTCTTCAGGCGTTTTGGTGCTAAAACTTTCTATAATGTGTGTTCTAAAAGGAGCCAAAATTTCATCTGGTGTTTCACGAATGGCTTTGATGCGCTCAAAATAGTCTACTACATAATTGGCATCTAAAGCGGTTTTTACACAAAAAATGGCAACATGTGAGGCCTGTTCCACTTGCAACTGATTCATAGCCATGGGTACTAGTTCCTTTTGAATGGCCTTGTTGTGCACCAACAAAAGCTCAACGGGCTGCAAACCATAGGAAGAAGCCGAAAGATTAAACCCTTCTTTTATTTTTTCTAAATCTGATGATGAAATAGCTTTATTGGCATCAAATTTTTTGGTGGCGTAGCGCCATTTAAGGGCGTCAAGTAGACTCATAAATTATGTTTTGAACAAAAATAGGGAATTTATAAAAGATGAGGACTTAATGAAATTTTAAAATTTATTAAAAAACCAATGAAATAAATCAACAAACTATTTGAAAAGAACATAAAAGCCACTTATATTTGCACTCGCATAAGGAGAAATGGCAGAGTGGTCGAATGCGGCAGTCTTGAAAACTGTTGAGGGTCACACCTCCGGGGGTTCGAATCCCTCTTTCTCCGCAAAAGAAAACCAAGTTAAAAATTACTTGGTTTTTTTGTATAAATAATTCTCTTAACCCATAATCCCTCTCCAAAACAACTAAATATTCGTATTTTAGAGTTATGAACTGGAACAATGCCTTACGGGATTTTGAACATTATTTAAACATTGAACGCGGTCTATCGAAGCATACCGTGATCAGCTACCGTATGGATGTACAAAAATTGATTGTTTTTTTGGAAACAAACAAAAAATCCATCAGTCCCATAGACATTGACTTCGAAACGGTGCAAGTTTTTTTGTACGAGTTAGCCAAAAGTGTTAATGCTCGTACACAATCGCGAGTTATATCTGGCTTAAGGAGCTTTTTCGATTATCTTATTTTTGAAAACTACCGCACCACAAACCCTTTAGAACAAATTGAAGCGCCCAAAATTGGCCGTAAACTTCCAGACACACTATCCGTAAAAGAAATTGACAAGATTGTAGCAGCCATAGATTTGAGTCATCCTTTGGGAGAGCGCAACAAGGCTATTATCGAAACCTTGTACAGTTGTGGTTTGCGTGTGAGCGAGCTCACACATTTGAAACTGTCCGATTTATTTTTCGATGAAGGGTTTATAAAAGTCACCGGGAAAGGCAACAAGCAACGGTTTGTGCCTATTGGTAAAGACACCCAAAAGATTATCAATTTATACCGTCACCACGCCAGAACCTTGCTTAATATTGACCCTCAGCACATGGATACACTTTTTTTGAATCAACGAGGAAAACAACTCACACGGGCTATGATTTTTACGATTGTTAAAACATTCACACAAAAAGCTGGTATTGAAAAATCGATTTCTCCCCACACCTTTCGCCATTCTTTTGCCACTCACCTTTTAGAAAATGGCGCCGATTTACGCGCAATTCAAGTTATGCTTGGTCATGAAAGCATTACTACAACAGAAATTTATATGCACATCGATAAAAGCCATTTAAAACAAGTAATGACCTCTTTTCATCCGCGTCGGACATAAAAAAAGCAGTTTAAAAAACTGCTTTTCATCCTTTTTTTTACTTCTATTATTTAGCAATATTTACAGCTCGTGTTTCTCGAATAACGGTAACTTTTACTTGTCCTGGATAGGTCATATCCGTTTGAATTTTTTGTGAAATTTCAAAAGACAATCGGCTTGCGTTGTTGTCGTCTACTTTTTCGCTTTCAACAATCACTCTCAATTCTCGTCCAGCTTGAATAGCATAGGCCTTTTGAACTCCTTTGAAATTGAATGCTATTTGTTCCAAATCTTTTAGACGTTGTATATAGGAGTCCAATACTTGACGTCTAGCTCCAGGTCTTGCTCCAGAAATTGCATCACACACTTGAACAATTGGTGAGAGTAGAAATTTCATTTCAATTTCATCGTGGTGTGCACCAATAGCATTGCATACTTCTTCTTTTTCACCATATTTTTCGGCCCATTGCATACCCAAAATAGCATGAGGAGTTTCCATATCAACCTCAGAATCAGGAACTTTACCGATATCGTGCAATAGCCCTGCTCGTTTGGCCAATTTTGGATTGATCCCCAACTCTGCGGCCATAACGCCACAAAGTTTGGCGACTTCTCTAGAGTGCTGCAATAAGTTTTGACCGTAAGAAGAACGGTATTTCATACGTCCGACTGTTTTAATCAACTCAGGGTGCAAACCATGAATACCCAAATCGATAACGGTGCGCTTTCCGACTTCAATAATTTCTTGTCCAATTTGTTTTTCTGTTTTACGGACAACTTCTTCAATTCGTGCTGGATGAATTCGCCCATCTGTTACGAGCTTATGTAAAGACAGTCGAGCAATTTCACGACGCACTGAGTCAAAGCACGAAAGAATGATGGCTTCTGGTGTATCGTCTACAATGATTTCTACGCCAGTAGCTGCTTCAAGTGCTCTAATGTTTCGTCCTTCACGGCCAATAATACGCCCTTTCATGTCGTCCGATTCGATGTTGAAAACAGAAACACAGTTGTCTACGGCTTCTTCAGTACCAATACGTTGAATGGTATTGATGATGATTTTTTTGGCATCTTGTTCCGCTGTAAGTTTAGCTTCTTCCATTTTGTCTTGCACATAGACCATCACGTCATTTTTGGCTTCAGATTTTAGGGATTCTACCAATTGTGCTTTGGCATCATCCGCGGAAAGACCAGAAATAACTTCCAGTTGTTGCACTTGGCTTTTATGCATTTTGTCTAACTCCTCTTGGCGCTTGTCCAAAACCAAAAGACGTTGGTCATAATCCTTCTTTTTGGACTCCAACTCTTGACTTAGTTTTTTGTTTTTAGACAATTCAGAAGATACTTGAGATTCTTTGTCTCGTGTACGTTTTTCGGCTTCAGCCATTTTTTTATCTCTCGATAAAATTACTTTTTCATGCTCAGATTTTAACTCTAAAAAGCGTTCTTTGGCTTGAAATACTTTGTTTTTTTTGATGCTCTCTCCTTCTGACTTTGCTTTAGAAATAATATCACTTGCGGTGCGCTTTGCATTTTTTGTGATTTGAGTGGCATTATTTTTTTCTCTTATTTTGGAAATGATCAGACCTACGACAAGCCCCAATACTGCGGCTCCAGAAGCGATCAATATGATGTTTTGATCCATTATTTGTGGTTTTAATTAAAAAAAAAGCCTGTAAAGATCTGGGTTTTGTATAAACTCCTTTTAAACAGGATTTAGAGCTGAAAAGCTGATCAAGGGTCTGCGACAAGGCAGCATGCTTTTACAATTTAAACAGACTCCATTTATAGAATTCTCGTTGAGTTTATCAAAAAATTGACCAATACAGGCAGTATGTACTTTGTATTTTAAAGAACGTTGGCGTCTAAGTGTTGGTCTAGTCGCTGATCTAAATCAATCAGACGTTGCTCGAGAACTTCACTTAAACTGTTTTTATTTATTTTCGTTTGTTCCGTTTCAGCGGCAAATTGCAAGGCACACATGGCCAAAACGTCTTGCTTGTCTTGAACGGAATAGCTTTGTTCAAATTTCTTTACGGTTGCATCAATCTTCTGAGCAGCTAAACGCAAACCTTCTTCTTGGCTTGGCGCTATTGTCAAGGGATAAACCCGATTGGCAATAGATAATTTAATTTTTAGTTGCTCACTCATGAGTTATTATTTAGTCCGATAAACTAGCAATGCAATCGTTTATCTCTTTGATCAAAGCATTTATTTTGAGCTTTGAAGCTCGTTTGTCTTCGTTACTGCCTAGCATTGAACTTGCAATTTTTAAAGAATCAAACTCTGTCTGCTTCTCTTGAAGCAATTGCAATTGATTCTTGTTTTGGGATTTTAATTCTTGTATTTCCCTTTTCAGAGCACTATTTTCGTCTTTCAAAGATCCAAACTGGTTCAGTATCTTGTCTATTTTAACTTCTAGTGTTTGGACGATTGTTTCGATTTTGCTCATCTACAATTTCAATACCTATTCCACAAATTTAACATTCCATATCTAAAATCGCAATTTCTGTGCCGATATTTTAAAAATAATTTAACCAAACTAAATGCTTTGCTTTTTGTTTTCAATTCTATACTTTAGCTAAAGATCATGTTATGAATATTTTTAAGCTTTTATGTTTTTTGTGCTCTATTTACACAATGGCACAAACCCCTTACCCACAAGACTACTTCCGTTCACCTTTGGATATACAACTGGTGCTTTCGGGAACATTTGCAGAACTTAGGTCCAATCATTTTCATTCAGGATTAGACATGAAAACCAATGGAAAACAAGGGCTTAAGGTTTATACTGCAGCCATTGGTTATGTGAGCAGGATTAAAATTTCTAGATATGGGTATGGCAAAGCATTGTACATCACCCACCCCAACGGCTACACTTCAGTTTATGCCCACCTTCAAAAATTTTCTCCAAAAATTGAAGCTTTTGTCAAAAGCAAACAATACGAAAAAGAGCAATTTGAAATCGAACTGTTTCCAGATCCTAACGCGCTGCGCATTGAAGCAGACGAAGTTGTAGCATTTTCTGGAAATACTGGGGGCTCATCTGGTCCGCATTTGCATTTTGAAATTCGTGACAAAAATTCTCGCCCCATAAATCCAATGCTTTTTGGGATTGATATTAAAGATACCACGCCTCCAGAACTCTATCAACTTTATGTTTACCCCCTCTCTGATGATAGCCATATTGAAGGGCTTCATGAAAAGAAAAAAATACGGCTCATAAAACAGCCTAATGGGAATTACAAAGCCGAGCCTATTGCGGCTTTTGGGACTATTGGTTTTGGTATTGTGGCCAATGACCGTCAAGACTATGCATCGAACAAAAATGGCTTGTCAAAAATTGAAACCTTTTTCAACGGTAAAAAATCTATTGAAGTGGATTTTAAGCGGTTTTCGTTTAGCGAAACCAAACATATCAATCGTTTTATAGACTATGCGCATTATCGTTCGAAAAAGCAAAGAATTCAAAAATTATTCATTGAAAAAAACAACCCCTTGAGTCTGTTTTCTTTTCATGAACAAAACGGAGCTTTGAGTATAATTGATAGCACAAATTCCGCATACACAATTAAAATTCAAGATTTTAAAAACAATAAAACGACAGTTCAAGTTCCGATTTCTGGAATTTTTCAAGAAGTCTCCAAAAATGATTCAATCCCTTTAAGTTTCACTTATGTAAGTGCCTCAGAATCAACGTTATTCGAAGATCAGTCCTTTAGTGTAGAAATCCCTGCCTATGCTTTATATGAAGATATTCCCCTCGATTTTAAAGTCAAAAACGATACATTAACAATTCACGAACCTAGTATTCCCCTAAAAAAATCAATGACCATAAAATTTGACGCAAGTCGCTTTGATTCAAACGATTTAACTCATCTTTTCATTGGAAGACTTTCGGCTTATGGAAGATTGTATTATACTTCTACAAAGCGAAAAGGTAGTACACTAACCGCACGTACAAAATATTTTGGCAGATACACCATTGGAAGAGATGATAAAGGGCCAAAAATTTCTGCTGTAAATTTCAAAAATGGCAGTTGGCTTACCAAATATCGCTATCTAAAAGTGAAAATTTCTGACGATATTTCTGGAGTAAAAAACTTTCGTGCAACTGTGAATGGAAAGTGGATTTTAATGGAGTACGATGCAAAAACTAACACACTGACGCATGACTTCAACGATAATGTAATCAATGACATCAAAAATAATTTAAAGCTTATTGTCGTCGATAATGTTGGAAATAGTTCTAAATTTGAACTCACCTTTTACAGAAAATAAATCATTACATTTTGAACATAAGATATTTATACACTTCAATTTTCCTATTATTTATCGCTCAAATTCAAGTATTTGCACAAACCGCAACTCTGCGAGGTGTGTTGCTTGACGAAGAAAACAAACCCATTGAAAATGCAACCATAAGAGCAAATAATTTAGGTACCATCTCTAACGTTAATGGATTTTACCTTTTAGAAATACCTTCAAATCAGAATGTAGAAGTCGAATTTTCTCATGTGAATCACAAATTTGTTCGCGCAGTATTCAAACTCAAAAACGGACAAGAATTTGAATTTAATCCTGTTTTAAAAACAGACATTGAACAAATTGAAAATGTCATTATAACTGGAACAAAACGTGCTGTTTTAGAAGGTGTAACCACCATTTCACCAAAAATTATTCGTACCATAAAAGGTGCACAACCAGGCGTTGAAAATCTTTTAAAAACATTACCTGGTTTTAATATTTCAAACGAATTGAGTACTCAATATTCTGTTCGCGGAGGGAATTTTGATGAAAATTTGGTTTATGTTAATGACATTGAGGTCTATCGTCCGTTTTTGGTACGATCAGGACAACAAGAAGGTTTGAGCTTTGTCAATACAGCAATGGTCGAAAATTTAGAATTTTCAGCTGGTGGGTTTCAAGCCAAGTATGGAGATAAACTTTCCTCTGTTTTGGACATTACTTATCGAAAACCTACCCGTTTCGGTATTCGTTCAGATTTAAGTCTTTTGGGCGGTAGTATTACTGCCGAAGGATCGAGCAAGGACCAAAAATTTTCGGCATTGGTTGGACTACGTTACAGAGATAACAGCTTGCTTGTAGATGCCAAAGAAACACAAACCAATTACGACCCTAAGTTTTTAGATGCACAGACCTATTTAACTTATCAAATGACTCCAAAATTTGAATTGAGTTTTTTGGGAAATATAACTTCTAACACCTATAACTATGCACCAAAAACAAGACAAACAAACTTTGGTACGTTAGAAAACCCCATTGCACTATTGGTTTTTTATGAAGGCCAAGAGCAAGATGCCTATAGTACCTATTTTGGTGCATTAAAAGGTTCATATCAGGTTAATAATAACTTAAATTTAAAACTCATCACTTCTAGTTTTCATACCACCGAGCAAGAGTATTTTGATATTTTGGCGCAATACCGATTGGGGGAAGTCAACAGCAATATTGGGGACGAAAATTTAGGAGAAGTTGAATTTTCAGAAGGTATTGGAGGACAAATCAATCACGCTCGAAATGATTTAGATGCGCTAATCTCGACCGTTGAACATCGTGGAACTTACAAAAAGAATAAAGATCATTTTCAATGGTCTCTTAAATATACAAATGAAAATATCCGCGATCGAGTTGTAGAATGGGAAGTGATTGACTCAGCTGGATTTTCTATCAATCCACCCAATTTAGATCAATTCGACAATCAACCTTACACACCTGACACAGGTCCTTTGGTACCCTTTCAAAACATTCGCGCAACAAACAATACAACCGTAGAACGCTTACAAGCATTTGCGCAATGGAGTAAGCGCAGTACTTTAGGTGCAAATGAGGTGTTTTATAATTTTGGTGTACGTGCTCACCAATGGCGAGTTAGTGGTGAAAATATTGCAGTAAAACAACAAGTGGTTTTTAGTCCGAGAGCACAATTCAGTATCAAGCCAAACGGCAAAAAAGACATGCTTTTTAGATTGAGTGGTGGATTGTATTATCAGCCTCCATTCTATCGAGAATTACGTGATGCGAATGGAACAGTAAACAGCAGTGTTGAAGCGCAAAAATCTGTTCATCTTGTTGCTGGTCACGAATACAGTTTTAAGCTCTGGAAACGCCCATTTAAATTAGTTTCTGAAGTCTATTACAAAAATCTCTCTGATGTAAACCCATACACTGTTGAAAATGTACGCATTCGATACGCAGCCAACAACAATGCTGAAGCGTATGCCTATGGATTGGATATGCGCTTAAACGGTGAATTTGTCCCTGGTACAGAATCGTGGTTTTCTTTTGGTTATCTCAAAACTGAAGAAGCTATTGGTGGGCGTGATTTTATTGCGCGACCAATGGATCAACGCTTGAAATTTGGAGTGCTTTTTCAAGATTATATTCCCAAATTACCAAATATGAAAATGTATTTAAATTTAGTATACAATACTGGAGTTCCTGGTGGATCACCAAGTTATGCCGATGTCTACAGTTATCAAAATCGATTACCAGACTATAAACGTGCCGATATTGGTATGTCTTATGTCGTTTTCGATGCGAAAAATAAAGCAAATAATGGGTGGAAAAAACGCTTTAAAGAATTATCCGTTGGTATAGAAATATTTAATCTCTTTGATGTTCAAAACTCAATCACAAATACATGGGTGCGCGATGTCTACTCAAAACGCCAATATTCTATTCCAAACTACCTAACACCAAGAGTGTTTAATATTAGATTGGACATGCGCTTTTAGGCGGGTTCTAAAACAAGTTCTTTAAGTGTGTCGATAACTTCGTCTAGTTCTTCTTTTGTATTGAACGAACTAAATGAAAAGCGTACAGAGGGTTTTTGTAGATCATCTTTTGAAAGAATTTCTCGAAGCACGTGAGATCCTTTATCACTTCCACTTTGGCATGCACTTCCTTTGGAACAAGCAATTCCTTTTAAATCCAATTGAAACAAAAACAATGGTGCTTTTTCGGAAGAAACCGGAAGACATACATTGACCAAAGTATAGGTACTGTTTGAAGCATCGGCACAAACACCATTAAATTTAGTTCCAGGAATTTCTGTTTTTAAGCGTTGTATAAAATGAGACTTCAATTCACTAATATATTGCTTTTCTGAATCTAAGTGTTCATAAGCAAGAGCCAAAGATTCATCCAATCCAACAATATCATGTAGACTTTCTGTACCCGCACGACAACCACGCTCCTGAGCACCACCTGTTATGATGGATTGTAAACCCAATCCACTTCTTACAAATGCAAAGCCAATGCCTTTTGGACCATGAAATTTATGCGCACTTGCAGCTAAAAAATCAATTGGAATCTGAACCAAATCGAGAGGGTAATGCCCTACCGATTGCACTGTATCACTATGAAAAAGTGCTTGGTATTTTTTGCATAGATCTGCAACAAATTTTAAATCAAGTATCGTTCCAATTTCATTGTTGATATGCATCAATGAAACCAACGTTTTTTCAGAAGCATGCTCTAAAAGTTCTTCAAGATGCCTTAAATCGATAGTGCCATTGTCCAAAACTCGAACATAACTAACTTTAATTTTTTCTGAATCTTCCAAAGAAGTGATGGTATGGCCAACAGCATGATGTTCTATACGAGATGAAATGATGTGTTTGACATATAAATGACAAACAGCAGAACGCAACACTAGATTATCGGCCTCTGTTCCTCCTGCTGTAAATACAATTTCAGAAGATTTTACATTGAAATGAGCGGCAATACGTTTGCGGCATTGCTCCAATATAGATTTTGAAGATCGCCCAACACTGTGTGTGGATGATGGATTTCCATAATTAGATTTTAAGACTGCTGCCATCTTATCCGCAACCTCTTCGCGGACTTGTGTAGTAGCAGCATTATCTAGGTAAATAGGCATAGTTCTCAAAATTTAGTACACCAAATATAATTAAATTAAATAATTGAAGATAACATTACATTTATTTCTTAATTCTGTTATTTTTGTCATAAATAGTTAATTCATGCGCAATTGGTTACAGTTTTTTTCGTTTTTATTTCTAATCACATCGTGTAATGATGGTGATGTAATTCAAGTACAGTTGGATTTTGATAAAGATTTATCACTTTGCCAAATTCAAACGGCAGATCAAGGAGCGAGTTTAACCTCAAGTTTTTTGTTTTATGACACGCGCAATGATCCTTATCAATCCCTCACGCTTTTGATTCCTAGAACAACCGCTACAGAAGCAATGTTTGAGCCTACTGAATCTGGAGCAACACAAACACTCAGTATCAATGGTAGTAGTGTTCAATTTCATTACAGATCATACAATGGCGATCCTAATGCTTTAATTTGTGCAGTAATTCCTCCTGCAGGAGTTGCAGTTACTCAAGATTATGCTTCTACGGGCGGAACAGCTGAATTTGTATCCCTTTTTGAAGACGACGACGATGACGGTGTGCCAACAGCACTTGAATTTGATGGCGATACAGATGGTGATGGTATTCCGAATTATAAAGACAATGACGATGATGGTGACAATGTTCCCACCATCAACGAAAAACCAGACCCCAACAACGATGGAGATTTGGCTGACGCTCAAGATACTGATGGCGACTCCATCCCAGATTATTTAGATCAAGATGATGATGGAGATGGTACACTTACCATTAATGAGGACGAAAATGGCAACGGTAATTTATTTGATGATATAGCTACTGGATCTTCCTTTGCACGTTTTTTGGATGAAAATTTTTCAAATTCTTACGCCGTTCAAACAACCAACACCAATCAATTTAAGCGTATTGTAACGATTACCGTCACACTAAATAACATTGATATTTCTATCCTTTCGGCAGATACATTAGAAATGGGCACCTACGAAACAATTATTTCCTACTAGGGCGTTTTTCGCTGATAAATATATACTTCTGTTGCACCGTGCCCATACTTTTGATAGTTTGCAGGGTAAAATTTTAAGTGATCATAACGCTTCAAAAGATACTCTAGTTCAAGTTTGAGTACCCCCTCACCTATACCGTGAATAAAAACCACACGTTGAATCCGCTTTGAAATTGCAAAATCCAATCGTTTTTTGGCAGTATCCAATTGCAAATTAAGCATTTCATGATTTTGCATGCCTTTTGTAGATTTCACCAACTGATGAATATGCAAATCCACCTCCATATGTGGCTGTTGTCGTGATTTAGTTTTAATTTTTGGTGCTGATTTTCGCTTTTTCGATTCTTTTTCAGAGAGAATATGTTGCAAAGATTGTCCTTTGAACGACGAAGAGTGTAAAAGATTATGATCCATTTTTACAAGCTCAGAAGCATCAAAGGGCATGTCGAAACCGGAAGTGGTGTCAATAGTAATAGCAGAACCCAAAATACCAACAATACGACCCGAAAGGTCATCATCTAGAACAGATACGTTATCGTTAATGCTAAACTTCATTCTTCCTCGTCATAAGATTGGACAGCATAAGGATCTATTTCTGGCTTATCACCAACGCCCTTGGAAATCAAATACAAACCAACAACTAATAAAAAAAGACCTCCTATGGAAATAAAAACATTTGAAATAGCGTATAATTCAGTGTAAATTAAAATGAAGATACCGACAATAAAGGAGCCATATTTTAATGTGTTGCGTGTCATTTGAATGAAATCTTATTGCGTATAAAAATAAGACCTTTGGGTTAATTTATATGATTAATAGGTTGTTTTTTTCAAAATAGATAAATTATTTATTATTTTAGACATCCAAAATATTTCTATGGCTCTAGAACACTATATGCTCCCTTGTTTGAGCAAAACCCTTTTTGGTTTTGAGTGTATGGGTTGTGGACTTCAGCGTTCACTTTTATTAGTTTTTAAGGGTCATTTTGCAGACGCTTTTTGGATGTACCCAGCCATATATCCACTTATTGTTTTGGGCGGTTTATTAATCTTAAGTCGATTTTATAAATTTAAATTTTATCAAAAAAGTATCAATGTGTTATCATTAATTTCCATTGGTACAATCTTTACTAACTATATCATTAAACAATTCATTTTATGAAAAAATCGTTGAATACTACGCTTATTTATGTGCTCAGTATTTTGGGTTTATTGTGCTGCTGCTTTGCGGGTTTTGGATTTTTACTTTCTGGACCTGCCTATTTGATGGCCAATAAAAAACTCAAAGACGCTCAACTGAACCCCGACGATTACGAGGGGAATATCAATGCCATGGAAACTGCCAAAACAGTGGCATTAGTGATTCTGATCATCAACTTGCTCTATCTGGCGTACACTATTTATGCTGTATTAACAGGTGATTTTAGCGAAATGCAAGAAGAATGGCGCAAAATGATGGAAGAAATCAACCAAAACGCCTAAAAAAGCGTTTTCGGTTGATACGATCATTATTTAATATTTTAATGCTGAATCTTCTTGTATGGGCAACTGATCGTATCCCATATTAAACAAGGTAAATCCGAAAATATCGGCATATTGTTCTAGCGTTTTACTTACTGGAGTTCCCGCACCATGTCCAGCATCCGTTTCAATGCGTATTAGAGTTGGATTATTTCCAGATTGTTTGCTTTGCAGCTCTGCCGCAAACTTAAAACTATGTGCTGGCACCACCCGATCGTCATGATCGCCAGTAGTGACTAAAGTTGCCGGATAGTTTATTCCCGCTTTTACATTATGTACAGGTGAGTAACCCTTGAGGTACTCAAACATTTCCTTGCTGTCTTGGGCCGTTCCATAGTCATAGGCCCATCCTGCACCAGCAGTAAATGTATGGTAACGTAACATATCCAGTACACCCACTGCAGGTAGTGCCACTTTCATCAAATCAGGACGTTGAGTCATTGTTGCACCTACAAGAAGTCCCCCATTGGAGCCACCTCGAATAGCCAAAAAGTCACTTGAAGTATAGTTTTTAGAAATTAAATACTCAGCTGCATAAATAAAGTCATCAAACACATTTTGCTTTTTCATTTGTGTTCCAGCGTCGTGCCATTTTTTTCCATACTCGCCACCTCCACGAAGATTTGGAACGGCATAAATTCCACCCTGTTCAAGCCAAACTGCATTGGCTACACTAAAACTGGGATTTAGACTGATGTTAAACCCTCCATATCCGTATAATATAGTTGGATTTTTTCCATTGCGCTTTAATCCTTTCTTGTGAGTGATCATCATTGGAACTTTTGTCCCATCTTTTGAGGTATAAAAAACTTGTTTGCTTTCATAGTGATCAGCATTGAAATCTATTTCGGGCTGCCAGTATAGTTCGGACTCACCAGTTTCTACATCAAATGAGTAGATACTCGAGGGTGTTTTGTAGTTTGTAAATGAATAATAATCTATTTTTTCGTCTTTTTTACCACCAAAACCTCCTGCGTTTCCTAAGCCCGGAAGTTCGATTTTTCTAACAAAATTTCCGTCATAATCATATTGTTTAACTTGAGAAATGGCATCCACCATATATTCTGCAAAAAAATACCCGACACCAGTAGAAGGACTCAAAACATGTTTTGTTTCCGGTATAAAATCAACCCAATGTTCTGGAGTTGGGTTACTGGCATCTACTGTTATAATTTTTTGATTGGGTGCATCAAGATTGGTTACCAAATACAATTTTGACCCCACGTTATCGATGAGATAGGTATCACTTTCGGTGTGGTCTAGTAGTGCAATAAATTTACTTTTGGGGTGTTTTAAATCCTTTAAAAATAGTTTATTCCCTGATGTTGAGATACTAGCACTTATCAAAAGATAATTGTTGTCCTCGGTAACACGAGCGCCAATGTAGCGGTGTTTTTCTGCTTTGGTTCCACCAAAAACCAAAAGATCCTTTTTTTGAGAAGTCCCTAATTTGTGGTAATATACCTTGTGCTGATCTGTTTTGGCCGAAAGCGCACTACCTTTAGGTTTATCATAACTCGAATAATAAAATCCTTCGTCTTTATACCAAGACATACCACTAAACTTGATATCTACAAGAGTGTCTCCAATAATTTTCTTGGTTTCCACATCCATAGTTAAAATCTTTCGCCAATCGCTTCCACCCTCCGAAATACTATAGGCCAAAAGTGCGCCACTTTTTGAAAAACTTACACTACCAAGTGAGATTGTACCATCTTCCTTGAAAGTATTAGGATCCAAAAATACTTCCGCTGTTGAAAGATACTTAGCTGTTTTATAGCAGTACAGCACATATTGA
>ERZ1047472.1403-NODE-1403-length-18823-cov-6.613384_pt1 | contig 18823 bp, 12 predicted proteins | sample MGYA00383095_ERZ1047472 | MGnify/ENA primary metagenome ERZ1047472 (study PRJEB29581, sample SAMEA5548365) | metagenome | biome: marine; feature: coastal; material: water | depth 1 m | study: Short-term variability in the microbial, nano- and picoplankton... | reverse complement strand
CATCAACTCCACCATTTGCTAGAGCTTCTTCAACGCCATCAGTTATTTTTTTTGTGTTCGTTGTTGCTAAGTTTAAGAAAATAATTCTCTCAATAGCAATTGCAAGACCTAAGATCAAACAAATCAAAACGATTCCCATAAAACCTGGCCCTCCTTCTATAAAACGTGTTTTTAGCTCTTGAGTAAAAGAAACAGATTCACCTGAGGCTTCATCATCTTCTTGTACGATTGTCGATACTGCTACATTATCAGCAGTGCTAAGATTAATTGTATTTGCATTTACGGAAAAACCGTTCATTAAAATGCTGGCTACAAGGGCAACGAATAATTTTCTCATTTGATAAATTTTTGTTCTTGTTAATTAAAGGTTTAAAGATAAAAAAAAATACTGTTCAACCTAATTTTTTTGCAGAGAGGAAGGGATTCGAACCCTCGATACGCTTTTGGCGTATACACGCTTTCCAAGCGTGCGCCTTCGACCACTCGGCCACCTCTCTAAAATTTTACAACTCCAAATAAAGAAAAAATAGTTTGATTGCTAAAATTTTTAAGGCCTAATTTTAGGATATTTCGCCACGCAAGTCTGTTTCAAAAACAGTTTTGAACATATTTCCTGGAATTTGGAGCCCTAACATATACATTAATTTTGTGATAGCGGACTCAGTTGTCATATCGTTCCCAGAAATAACACCTAATTTTTCAAGAAGTTTACCAGTTTGATATTGATTCATTTGAACACTCCCTCCAGCACATTGGGTTACATTAATTATATAGAGACCTTTAGATAATGCCTTTTCGATTGCTTGTAAAAACCAATCCTCTGTTGTGGCATTACCACTTCCATACGTTTCAATGACAACAGCTTTTAGGGTTGGAATCTCTAGAATAGATTCTAATACATGCGCTGTCATTCCAGGAAATAACTTTATTAGCGCAACGTTGGTATCTAATTTTTTATGAACCATTAAAGGTGCTTGAGAGTAATTTTTTAGTAATAATTCATGATTAACCTTTAGATGAACTCCAGAGCTCAATAGAAATGGTAAGTTTAATGATGCAAAGGCCTGAAAATGCTCCGCATTAATTTTAGTCGTTCGGTTCCCTCTATATAATTTATACTCAAAATACAAGCCAACTTCTTTAATAACTGCCGTATTATTGTTTTGTAATGCAGCGATTTGGATAGAGGTGATTAAATTTTCTTTAGCATCTGTCCTTAAATCTCCGATGGGAAGTTGTGACCCTGTAAAAATTACAGGTTTGGAGAGGTGCTCTAACATAAAGCTAAGAGCCGATGCAGAGTAACTCATGGTGTCACTCCCATGGAGTACCACAAACCCATCAAATTTTGCATAGTTTTCTTCTATGATAGTTGCTATCGCCACCCAGTGTGATGGATTAATATTAGAAGAATCTATGGGTGTTTCAAAAGAAAGGGTATCAATCGTACAATCTAAGAGATTCAATTCTGGAATTTTCTCAAGCAGTGACGCAAAATCAAATGCATGCAGTGTCGCCGTTATTGGATCTTTGATCATCCCAATGGTTCCACCCGTATAGATTAATAAAATTTGTTGGCTCATTTAATCAACGTTTAAAGACATCTTTTGAATTTTGGGTCGTAATCGCTGCAATTTCTTCCTTTGGCTTTCGGTAAATCTTTGATAACTTATCCAATACATTTACTATAAAACTACTTTCATTTCGTTTCCCTCGCAATGGCGCTGGTGATAAGTAAGGAGAATCTGTCTCCATAACAATGTGCTTTAAGTCAATACGCTTCAAAAATTTATCGATTCTTCCATTTTGGAAAGTTACAACTCCGCCTATTCCTAGTTTCATGTTATATGAAATTGCTAGCTGAGCTTGCTCAAAAGTTCCTATAAAACAATGAAAAACACCATATAAATCAGCTCCCTTTTCCTCTTCTAATATTTCGAAAACCTGATCAAATGCCCCTCGACAATGAATGACAATGGGCAGCTTATACTGCTTTGCCAATTGGATTTGCTGCCTAAACACTTCTTGTTGAGGTTTTACAAGCCTCTGATCCCAATAAAGATCCATACCGATTTCGCCAATCGCTACGAATTTTCGAGATTTCAATTGCTGCTTAACGTGGTTCAACTCTTCTAAGTAATCTTCTTTAACATGAGTTGGATGGAGTCCCATCATTAAAAACATGTTTTCAGGATAGCTTTTTTCTAACGCATACATTGATTTTGTATAAGTAGAATCGATTGCAGGGATAAAAAATCGAGTCACTCCTGCGGCTAAAGCACGTTCGATGACTTCTGTTCTGTCTTCGTCAAATACTTCACTGTAGAGATGGGTGTGGGTGTCTGTGATTGTCATAATGTAAAAGTAAGTTTTTGAATAGTATATTTGTTAAAAATAATTTGATTTGAAAACAACATCGCATTCTTTATCTGAATATCTAACAAAAAAATCGTATTACAAAATAAAAATGCACTCTATTGCTTCAAATCACTTTAAAATTATTGTAAAGATTAATGGAACCAAAGGAATATTCATATTAGATACTGGAGCTTCTACTTCTTTCGTAGATAAGAAACTTGAAGAAAAATTTAAATTAAATACGGAAACTTCAATTATAAAGGCGAGAGGCGCTGGGCCAGATAAAATAGATACGCTTGTCTCAAAAAACAATCGCATTCGTATTGGAGGCTGGATAACGAACCGTTTCCCAGTAGCCCTAATAGATCTAAGTTATGTGAATGATGCGTTTGATTCAATAGACGCGTCTCCAGTTGATGGAATTTTGGGGGCCGATGTTCTTAAAAAAGGATCTGCGGTGATCGATTACGAAAAACGGTATTTATATCTTAAATAGAGGTCATAAAAAATCCCGCCGAGGCGGGATTTAAATTCTATAATAACTAAATGTTAGTCTTGTACTTGAAACGTAATCGGTAATGAGTAAGGGACAATCACCGCTTTTCCACGCTGACGTCCTGGTTTCATTTTTGGTAGCATGTTGATCACACGCGCTGCTTCTTTTTCTAATCGAGGGTGTGGTGCTCTTGAACGAACTCCAGTAACATCTCCATTTTTATTGATTTTAAAGATCACACTGATACGTTGTTTTCCTGATAATCCTAAATCCCCTGCCAGATCTGTATTAAACTTTCGTTGTACAAATTTTGCGATTTTAGCGGACATACATTTACGCTTTTCAGTATTAGATCCTTTTTCACAGCCTGGATATTCAGGTACATTTTCGATGACAGAAAACGGAACCTCAACATCTTCATAGACTTCTTCAATCTCGATGTCTTCAATCTCAATTTCTTCTTCTTGATCTGTTTCAGTAGACTCTATTACTGTTTCTTCAATCTCTTCCTCATCCTCCACGATTTCAATAACCTCTGGTGCTGCTGGTGGCGGTGGCGGTGGCGGTGGCGGCTTGATTTGATCTATTAAAGGGATTTCTTCATCTAGATCTGCATCTAAGTCTAATTTTCCAATATCAATTAAGGACTTATCATAAGTTTTATAATTAATTGTATTGTATGTTATAAACATCATTAGTGCCAATCCAACTGCAAAATAGATGGATGCATTTCTGCTAACGTCTGATTCTGGGTTTTTCTTTGATTCCATATTAAATCTGTTTTATTTCCGAGGGTTAAATTAATTAAAAAATAAACAACTATGCAAAGGTTTCTGCGTTTTTAATTATATCTTTTTTTTAAACGTATCCCAATCGCCATTAAAAGCACTCCAAGTGTATTGGCCAACAGATCAAAAAACTCTGTTGTTCTATAAGATGATAATTTACTTTGTAAAATCTCAATCAATCCACCAAATGCAATAGAAAACACAATTGCTAAGATTAAACTTGACTTTAATTTTAAAGCCTTAAAACAAAGATACCACACTAAGCAAAAAAGAGCATAGGCTATACAATGAAATATTTTATCATCAAAACCGGTGTTGAGTTCTGGTATTTCTTGAAGGTTCATAAAACTCAAAGCGATAATCGCTAAGGTATATACAATGGTAATTGTGTATATGAGTTTGTTTTTAAGCACCGATCAATTCTTTATAATCTTCCGCACTAAGAAGCGTTTCTAAATCCGATTGATTTTCAACCTTTAATTTAATCATCCAACCATCGCCGTAAGGGTCTTCGTTTACTTTTTCGGGCTCATCTTCTAAGGAATCATTAAACTCAATAATTTCTCCTGCCACTGGCAAAAACAAATCTGAGACTGTTTTAACGGCTTCTACCGTTCCAAAAACAGCATCCGCTTCCAATGCCTCATCAAGGGTGTCTACTTCTACGTATACAATATCTCCAAGTTCGCCTTGTGCAAAATCAGTAATACCAACAGTGAGGATGTCGCCGTCGATTTTGACCCATTCGTGATCTTTTGTGTATTTTAGTTCGGATGGAATATTCATAAGTATAAAATAGTTAGTGTGATTGTGTTTTAATTTCCAAAATTGTAACGAAGTGTGAATCCTGATCTAATCGTTGTTTGCGGGAAAGCTGTTGAAATTGCATATTCTGAGAACGCATAATCAAAATAGAAAATAGCGGTTAGGTTTTTGCTAAACGCATAGTCGGCTGCATACCTTAAACTCCAAATGGTTTGGCCTGCACTCACTTGATTATTATCTAAATCGAGATAACGAATAATTGTTTTATTGTTTCGAACAGAAACATCGGCCTTCATATTCAAATCACTTTTTACTGTCTTTTTTTTCCCGGCTAATTTTGTTTTGAATTTAAGGTCTTTAATTCGATACCCAAGTCCAAAAATATATTCGTACCCTTGAATCTCCGTCAAAAGATTATTATCAAAACTTAAAGATAAACTACGGTCTTTTTTAATTTCTGTCGAAACTTTGACAGAGCTCTTCATTTCAAAATCTATCTTAACTAAAGGACTAAATTGTTCCACTAAGTTTACATTACTAAATAAAGTTTGAGCTTTGAAATTCCCAGACAAATCTTTCGTGTCTGGGTCTTGGGATGCATAGTTTATATTGGAATCTGCAGCATTATAATCTAAATTTGTTCGGAATTGATTGATGGTATAAGACGCGTTATAGCCGTGGGTGATTGAAAAACGTTTGAACCTTTTCTTGAACCACTTCATTTTCATAAAGCCGGTGTATTTCAACGTCCAATTCGGAATTGGAATGTCTCTAAAAGCATCCAGACTTATTTTATTGGATTTTTTACCTGAGTAAGCTGCTAAAAACGCAGGCAATAAAACGGCTTGACTGTTTTTCCCAAAGCCTTCGGGATAGCCTTCTGCATCGGTAGTAATCGGGTTGGCGCCATAAAAGTCCTGAGCGAGACGATTGGCGATCACCAAACGGTTGCTTTTGAACGCCTCAAAAGGCACTGAATTCGTTTCATCACTTTGACTAAAAGCGGTCTTGATGAGCGAGGTTGAAATATTGAAGTTTCCAAACGTATTTTGAAATAATGAAGTATAATCTATCAGACCATCTCCATTAGTGTCCTTCGCTGCATGAAAATTTTCGTTTAAACTGCTCGCATAGGTTTTGCCACCTGTTAAATCAATTTTTAAATCTTTGATGGGCTCCATATTTATCACATAATCTAAGTTTTGATTATGGGTCTCTGAATATTGTTGATTAAAATCCTCATAAGTCGTTAACCAGCCATTCTGAGCAGATATCCTACGAATGTCACGTTGACTTCCAAAGGTGAAACCAGCCGTTGGCTTAAGGGTTCCTAAGAATCCAGGCGTTGGAATGTAACCAGGTAAAAACGTACTATTACTTTCCGAATAGTTGACCTGCATCCGTTTCACACTTGTAAGTAACCCAAGACCCACATTTTTTAAATTAAATTTTTTGGATTTTTTGGACGCCTTTCTTTTGTTAGATGTGTTTTTTACACCCAAATATCGATATAGTTTTCGCATATCCATCTGCGTATTCAGGTTGTGCTGACTTGCATTAGAAATAGAATTCCCAAGGTCATAGATTGCCCCACCTAACTCAATCTCTCCAAATAAATCAGAGCCTTTGTTCCATTGGAAGTCTCCCGAATAGGTATAGTTGGAAGTTAAGAAATTCAGTGTCGGTATTTTTTTAAACGGCAACTCATAATTAATGCCTAATTGTTGGGTATGCCTATTGGGGTCTCCAAAATCAAAAAACCGATCCCACACACCTAAACTAGGGTCTTGATCGCCTTTTAAATTATCGTCCACAAAATAATTTCTGACAATGTTATTATTGGCAGCTGTAAAGTTAACCCGTAGCGCATCTGTGATGCTGTAATTAACCGTGTACTGGAAATCGAATGTGTAATTTCTCCGAATCAGTTCATCGACCGTTAAATTGCTAACTCCTAAATCTGCATCTCTAAATTTCTGACTGTTAAATTGTCTATTAAAGTCGGAGTTTACCGAAAGGTTGGTTGGTAATAAATTGAAATTGAAATCTTTTAAAAGTTGCCAGTATTTACCAGTAAATAAAGAATCATTTTTCTTGAATGGCTCAATTTTTAACGGACTAAAGCTGTAACTGTAATTCCCCCCAACGCGTACATTTTGATCCAACGCATTTTCGATTTCAAAATCCCGATGTTTCATCTCGTTGAACGAATAATTTAAAGTCAAATTTTCAACGTCATAAACTCTCGGTTTTGCATCGCCTGTTTTGTTTTTTCGGACGCCAATAAAGTTAATACTTTTACGTTTTGTATAATCTTCCGATTGATTTTCGATTCGATCGCGTTCTTCGGAACTTGTGGCCGCATCTAAACGCGACTGAAGCTTTAAGTCTTTATATTGCTGATCGTACTCTGGAGTGATTAATGTTTCACTTTGCCCATAATTGAAAGGGATTTCTAAGCCCCATTTTTTTGGTAGTAACTGACCTACATTTATGTTGGTTACAACATCGTATTGTTTCAAATCTTCACGACTCCGTTCATTTGGTCCTTGTTCCAAAGTTCCAAAACCAGTCGTAGTTCGTTTGGCATTGGCGTTGATGTTCATGAAGTCGGCAATGTTTGTATCCATGCTCATAACGGCAGCCCAACCACCTTCGTTGTCCATATCGGCCAATCGGAGTTCATTAAACCAAACTTCGGCACATTGGTTTGTTGGGCCAATATTTTTAATCCCAAGCATTAGGGTTCTAATATCTCCAAAATTTGGATTTCCCTTCACCGCAATTCGCTGCTCAAAAGGCACCTCATCAGAACTCATCGAAAACGAATCAAATTCTCCTACCGTGCCTTCTTGTAATTCGCCATCAATGACATTGTAAAAAAGAGGGTTTTCATTCCCTAACGTTCCTAAACTGATCCCCAATGCTTTTATCTGTTCGAGAAATTCAAGTGGGATGTTAATCTCATTGTATTCTGGCCAAACCTCGTTTTCTGAAGCGCCCGTGGCACCAGACGATTTCCGTAAAGGGATTTCTAATTGATAGTAATTTTGTGTAAAATCATTTCCCATTCTTACAAATGCGACCATGTTTCCTTCGTCAAAACCCCCGGATTCTCCATCTTCAGCATGGATAAACATTTTTAGTTTTTTATACTGACGCATGTCCACATTGATGTTTTTGAAAACTGCCCTTGAATCTTCAGGCTCCAACTCACAGACATTCACCACCAACGACTGTTCATTTTGACGGATAATTGAATTGTTGTTATTTAATTGTTCTCGGACCACACCAGGTGGTGGCACATAACTACCGTCATTTTCTTGAACCCCTATAATCCCAACACTTAGAGTGGTCGGGTCGAGTTCCGTCTCAGCATTTGATTCTATATCCAGTGATAGTTGATAACGACGCCAATCGCTTCGCACTAAATCTAAGGTTCCAAAACGAAGCACGGTTGTTTCAGAGAAATCTTTTAAATACAAGCGTGCAAAACGAATGGATCTAAAATCAGAAATCCGTCCTATTTTATTTGTAAACTCGGATAATGGAATTCTATATTGATACCAGTTAATCGTCTTAGCGGTCGAACCATTAGGTAATGTGATACTAGCGATCGACTTTCGGTCTACAATATAAGGGTTGTTCGCATCACTAAAATCCATAGAACTAATCCCAATTTCATATTCGTAATAACTGTCAATCGTATTCATGGTATTATCACGGTTGATGTCTTCGACATCGGGTTGTGGCGTTGAGCCCCGATTGGTATCCGAAAATGTGTCTGGAGAATTTCCTTCCAAGCCATTGTATTTTTTATACCGCTCAAAAATATCACCCTCTCGATTCAAGTAATATTGATAATTATCGTTTGCGGGATCTGGAAGAGATTGAAAGGCCGAAAATTGCGCGTCAGGTGTGGTTATCGTTTGTTCTTCAAAATCATTATAGCCATCCAATCCAACATCTTGTCGGGCACGATCTTCGCCTTGTGACGAAAAGGCATAAATCAACGATTGATTTTGCGGGGTGACGGTACCCCAATCCGATTGAGGAAAAAAGCTTATATCTCCATTTTCGGGAAGTCCATTTTCATATTGCTTACGTCCATCTTTAATCACATCTTCAGAAATATTCCCTAAGTTTAATACCAATTTTCCACCTGAACTTGAAGGGTTATCTAAAAAAGGGTCCATGAGCCAAAACTCGACATATTCTACGTTGGCTTGTTCAAAATCTGTAGAAGTGAGCTGTCGGGTGATCCCTGCCCAACTCTCTTTAGGAGTCTCTAAAACCCCATCTTCAGCCCCTGGTTGGTAATTATAAGGCCCTCTTTCAGCTGGGTTGTAAACTAAATCGAGTGTATTAATCACCGAATATTGCCCCGTGACTAAATCTTCTTGTGGAAATAATTCATTAATAAAAACACGGCGGGTGTACAAATCAGAAATATCATCGTCTGAAATTCCGCCAGGTCGTTGACCTCCATAAAATATAGGATCTACTGTGTACCAGTTTAGGTGGGCGCGATCAAATCCATTTTGATATTCCAAAGCATCTTCATTCCCTTGTGAATAGGTACGCCCAAGATTTACAGGTCGACTTGATAAAAACCACGACTGTGGACTTAATAAACTAATACCATTCTGTGAGCCTTCAAAATCGTCAATATATGACGTTGCTTCACTATCAAAATCAACGCCTTTTGGTGCCCCTGGTTTAAGGTAAGCAAATTCACCTCGAAGCGATAAATTAGACACCGCATCTGTATCAATATTTGGAAGTTTGTTAGCAAGTCGGGTTAAAAAAGGAACTTCAGTAGAATAGTTTCCGTTAAGGCCAAAAATTGTATTGTTTATGGGTTCAGTACCATAATTCGCTTTTTGAGTAATGGGGCGTTCATTGAGGTTTAAAACGGTCGCACCTAGGACAAAGTTTTCATTAAATTGATGTTCGATATTAATCCCTGTAAATCGTTTGGTTTGTTGCCCAAACACAGCATTATTTTCAACTGACACTTGAATCGGTGTGTTAGACGCTTGCAAGGAAGGATCTAATATTTGAACTGTTCCAATCTGATAATTAACCGTATAATCGACGCCTTCAACCAGCACACGTCCACCCGCAGTCACATTTACAGAACCTCTCGGGACATTAAATGCTCCAATAGGAATTCCGGATCCGCCCGTAGATTTGTAGCGACCACGCATCAAAAACTTGTTTTTATCACTGTCTTGTAATGCGGCCGTCTTGGTGCTTTTATAAAGTGATCTGTAAACGTATTTTGCCTGATTCTGGTTATAATCTGTTGAAACGGCTTCATCTCCGTTATAATCTTCAGAAGGGCTGAGTCGTAAAGTTTCAAAAAGATAATCTCCAAATGGCTCTACTTTCGTGAAGACAATTTTACCGTTTTGAGGAATGACGGTAATCCCTGGAACAAAATCAAAAAATCCATCTCCTTTGTTTTGGGGGTCGTTATTGAAATTTAATCTATCAAAGTTAAAGAGTCGAATTAAAGGCGTTTCATTAATAGGGTCGGCATTTCCTGTTGGATCGGGAAATGGCGTGGTTCCTACTGGAGTAATAAAATTAAGTGCGGAGGTTTCGTTATAAAAAATATTCAATCGAAAATCATCTTGGGATAATTGATACGCACCAGTGTTATAGATGTTTTTCATCATCAAATCCCAAACCGGAAGCTCAACATCGGTGACCGCACTTTTTAACATTTTTAGAACCAAACTTTGATTGGAGACCGTTTGGTTGCCTGTTGCGCCATCCACACCCGTAGCCGTGGCACTAAGTCCGTCATTTGCAAACTCTCCTACTTGAAACACGTCTTTTCCAATGGTGTATTGATAAGCAACGGCTAAAATTTCATCGTTTTGAAGGCGTTGGCTTAACGAAATATAGCCTAACTGTGGGTCAACGGTAAACTCATTTCCTTGGGTTAATTTTCTTGCATTTTCTAATTTTCCATAATCAGATCCTTCATTAACACCTGGCAACAAAAATCCTGCTTGTGCGGTTGCAATATCTCTTATAGCGCTACTTAGCTGTGAGTCGGGCTTGCCTATCTCAGCTGGAGCAAAATCATTATTTTCGTTATTTGGAGGCGTATTGAGTTCCTCATTTACAAATCCGGTAGGAATCGTAGATAATCCTATTCTGGACGTTTCTCCTAGATCTTGTAATGCAATTATATTTCGAATATTTTCGGTTCGATTGGTACGGTTTGTAACCCATACTTCGACTCTTGTAATTTGAACTTGGGATTTGATGAATGGATAATTTTTGAGGGCTTCATCGTATGATTCTCTAAAATAATGCCCTAGAAAAAAGTGTCTGTTTTCGTCATAATCCAATCCAAAAAATTCAAAATCCTCTAAGGTTCCTCCACCCTGTGCGACAACCGTTCGTGTCTCCGATTGTTGCTCAGAAAACACCCCTGTAATAGTCGTTTTTCCAAATTGCAGTTCTGTTTTAACTCCAAAAAGGCTTTGGGCTCCCGAAATCAGCGAACTATTTAATGGCATGCTTACATTACCAACTTCTAATTTTTTCAAAATAGAGTCTTCGCCGCCACCAACCGATCGCTTATCTTTTAGATCATTCAAATCACTCAAATCTCCCAAACCAGGGATTGAAGGGTCGTATTCTAACTTAACAATGTTTTGAAAGTCAAACGTAGATTGGGTATCATAGTTTGCATTGACTTGTAATCGAGTTCCTACTTTTCCCAGCAAACTTAAACTTATTCGTTGGTCAAAATCAAAGGTAAGATTACTTTGATTCTGTGGCGAAAAAGAAGGATTTTCTTGTTTGGAGTACATGACTCCTAAATCCATTTCTACAGACCCTTGTGGGGCGACCGTAATTGTATTTCCTCCAAATATGGTTTCAAAAAACTTGGAGTTGACATACATATCCGGAATTAAATTTTTCTTCGCTTCTTCAGAACCTTCTTTTTTCCCTTCAACTGCATCTAGTTTTTCTTTATAATATTCTTTAAGACTTTCTTTGACTACTAGGTCTTGAAATTCTTTGGGCGTTAATATAACGGGATAGTTGATGTTGAAATTCCCAATGGTTGATGTGTAAAAATAGCGATCCGTTAAGGGGTCATAGGTGTATTTATTCTCAATACTACTAGGGTCTGGAGTGTCTAGTTTTCCAAATGAAAAGGTTGTAGACGTAGAGTCTCGAACGGTTGTTGGTTGTTGTGCAAACACATTTGAAACACAGCTCAAAAAAAGGACTGCTAAAAAAAGTCTTTTGAAATATGATTTATAAGTTGACGTTTTCAAATGTATTACAGGTTTTTGAGGGCTTCTTTAATAATAAATTCTACCGTGGCATCAGGGTGAGATGTGACTACTTTTTCGACCACACGTTCCGATTGTTTTTTCATAAAGCCTAAAACTTCTAAAGCAGATAACGCTTCATCTTTATTTGTATTGTTTTGAGACAAGGAAGATTCATCAATATCATAAATTTTAAGAACTTTGTCTTTTAAATCAATGATTACACGCTGAGCTGTTTTAAGGCCAATTCCTTTAACAGACTGTATTAAAGCAACATCTCCAACGGCTATGCCTTCTCTAATTTGTTTTGGTGTAAGTGACGATAGCATGGTACGAGCGGTGTTTGCGCCAATACCACTCACAGAGATTAGCAATCTAAAAATTTCTCTTTCGGCAGAGCTAATAAACCCGTAGAGCGTATGCGAGTCTTCTTTCACCTGAAGATGTGTAAACACCTTAATCGATTCTTGATCTGGAATTTGAGAAAATGTATGAAGTGAAATGTTGATAAAGTATCCTATTCCATTGCAATCAATAATGACATGCGTTGGGGTTTTTTCAGCTAATTTACCTTGAATGTGTGTAATCATAGTTTCACTTCCTTTGAATTTCAAATGTACTAAAATAATACAATATTTAAAGAAGAAAAAAGAAAGTGATTTAGTGGCTTAATTCACTGTTTTTTCTTTTTGTTGCGCATCGACAACTGCAACGGCTGTCATATTCACAATTTCATCGACACTAGCCCCTAATTGTAAAATGTGAACGGGCTTGCGTAACCCCATCATAATTGGACCAATAGATTCTGCTTTATTGAGTTCTTTTAATAATTTATAAGTAATGTTTGCCGACTCTAGATTTGGAAAAATAAGGGTGTTCACTTTTTTGTTTGCAAGTCTAGAGAACGGGAAATTAGCTTTCAACATGTCGCTATTCAAAGCAAAATCGGTTTGCAATTCGCCGTCAACTAACAAGTTTGGATGTCTTCTGTGAAGGTACGAAACCGCTTCTCTCACTTTGGTTGCAGTTTTATCTTTAGAAGAACCAAAGTTAGAATATGATATCATTGCCATGACAGGCTCTAATCCAAACATTTTAACCACACCAGAGGTCATCTGCGCAATTTTAATTAAATCGTTCGCGGTCGGATTGATATTAATCGCGGTATCACTTAAAAACATAGGGCCTCTTTGGGTGATCATCACGTTGGTCGTCGCAATCCGTGTCGAACCAGGTGCCAATCCAATTAAGTTTAACATTGGTTTTACCACAGAACCATAATTACTAGAATAGCCAGAAACAAGAGCATCAGCATCGCCTTCATTGACCATCATGGCCGCAAAATAATTGCGTTCACGCATGAGTTTTTGAGCCGCTAAAAGGGTCACGCCTTTGCGCTGTTGTTGTTTCCAATATATTTCAGCGTATCTATTTTTTTGAACACTGCTTTCATCGTCTTTTGGGTCAATAATGAGGACTTCAGCATCAAATTCTAGTTCGATCATCAGACGTTCAATTTCGTCGCGACGTCCTAATAGGATGGGCGTTGCCATGCCTTCTTCTAAAACAATTTGTGCGGCCTTAAGTACATTTAATTGGTCGGCTTCAGCAAAAACAACCCGTTTTGGATTTAGTTTCGCTCTGTTAAATAACATTCGAACAATTTTATTGTCGGATCCCATGCGTTCTAAAAGGGCATCTTCATATGTTTCCCAATTAGTGATTGGTGCCAAAGCCACACCACTATCGATGGCTGCTTTTGCTACGGCTGGTGGGATCGCCGCAATCAATCGGGGGTCAAATGGTTTTGGTATAATATAATCTTTTCCAAAAGTGAGTCGGGTTTCGCCATAGGCAATGTTAACTTGTTCTGGAACGGGTTCTTTTGCCAATTCGGCTAATGCAATTACGGCTGCTTTTTTCATTTCTTCATTAATAGAGGTGGCTCGCACATCTAAAGCGCCTCTAAATATGAATGGAAATCCAAGCACATTATTTACTTGATTGGGTGTGTCACTTCGACCCGTCGCCATGATAATATCATCGCGTGTTTTCACCGCGAGATGGTATTTTATTTCTGGATCGGGATTCGCCATGGCAAACACAATTGGATTATCAGCCATGGATAATAACATTTGAGGGTTTACAATATCAGAAGTTGAAAGTCCAATAAATACATCAGCATCTTTCATCGCTTCATCCAAAGTATCAATTTTTCTATGGGTTGCAAACTCTGCTTTTTGAGAGGTTAAATGATCCCGATCGTTTCTAATAACGCCTTTGCTATCGAGCATTACGATATTTTCGAGTTTCGCTCCAAACGATTGGTATAATCGGGTACAAGAAATCGCTGCAGCTCCTGCACCACTCACTACAATTCGTACATCTTTGATGTTTTTTTCAGCAATTTCCAACGCGTTCAATAAAGCTGCCGCAGATATTATAGCGGTCCCATGTTGGTCGTCATGCATGACAGGAATATCGAGTTCTTCTTTGAGTCGTTTTTCAATTTCAAATGCCTCTGGCGCTTTGATATCTTCTAGATTAATCCCTCCAAAAGTTGGGGCTATATTTTTTACGGTTTGAATAAATTCTTCTACATTTTCAGTATTTACTTCTATATCAAATACATCTATATCTGCAAAAATTTTAAAGAGCAATCCTTTCCCTTCCATGACTGGCTTGGACGCTTCAGCTCCAATATTCCCCAACCCTAAAACAGCGGTTCCATTGGTAATTACAGCGACTAAATTTCCTTTAGCCGTATATTTATATGCATCCGATGGATTTTTTTCTATGGCCAAACAAGGCGCTGCAACTCCGGGAGAATAAGCCAATGCCAAGTCTCTTTGAGAGGCGTATTTAGTGGTGGGTACTACCTGAATTTTTCCTGGAGTGGGTTTTTCGTGATAGGCTAAAGCTTCTAAATCGTGTTTGCTCAGTTTTGACATATGCGTTGGTTTGATCTGCAAAGTTAGACAGTTCCATTTAATAATGAAATTTTAGAGCTATTCTTTTAAAGATTTCACCATTCCTTTTAACCTATTTATGAATCAAATTTTAGCATTATTTATTAAAACCCTTCAGCCGTGTCATCTCCTCTTGGATCTGCACCGCCTTCTAATTGACCATTTGGCAATACTAAAATCGCATCCACTTTCCCGATGACTGGTGAATTGCTTTGATCTATTTTATAACCCAATTTATGAAGTGGTTTAAAAGCAATGGTGTCAAAAGAAGTTTCAAATTTGATATTATCCGGCAACCATTGATGGTGAAAACGAGGTTTGGAAACTGATTCTTGCATGCTCATATCAAAATCTAATACATTTATAATATTTTGCATCACGGAGGTAATAATTGTAGAGCCTCCTGGTGAGCCTACCACCATTTTGAGTTGTCCATCTTTTTCAATAATGGTTGGCGACATCGAGCTTAGCATTCTTTTTTGGGGCGCAATCGCATTGGCTTCAGCGCCGACCAAGCCGTACATGTTTGGTTCTCCAGGTTTTGCACTAAAATCATCCATTTCATTATTTAAAAAGAAACCGCCTTCTTCTACATAAACTTTAGATCCGTAGGCAGCATTTAGAGTGGTGGTCACAGCGACACTGTTCCCAAAAGAGTCCACAATCGAATAATGGGTGGTTTCATTACTTTCATATCCGGGAAGAGACCCTCGGGAGAGTGCGCTCGACTTCGTGGCTTTTTCCCAATCAAAATCCGTCATTCGTTTAGAAAGATAATTTTCAGACATCAAACTGTCTGTTGGAATATTGACAAAATCGGGGTCTCCTAAAAAATAGGATCTATCTGCGTAAGCTCTGCGTTCTGCTTCGGCGATTAGTTGGATATATTTTGTTGAATTATGTGCGTATTGTTCTACATTATAAGGTTCAATACTTTTTAAAATTTGAGCAAGACAAATACCGCCGCTCGACGGAGGTGGCATGGAAATAATTTTATACTCTTTATACATAAACGTGATCGGGTCTCTCCATACGGCTACATAACTGGCTAAGTCTTCTTTGGTGATAATCCCTCCGAGTTCTTGAACCTGATCTACTATAATATTAGCCGTTTCCCCTTTATAGAATTCATCCCTTCCATTGGCTTTAATACGCTTTAATGTTTCGGCTAATTTTAGATATTTAATGGTATCTCCTTTTTTCCAAACCTTATCCAGTAAAATGGTTCTATTGTTTGCGATCTTAAAATCGTCTGTATGATCATTTAAACTTTGAGCTTGCTTTTCTGTCACAACCACCCCATTAAGTGCTAATTGTATGGCGGGTTCTATTAATTTCTCAAAGGGTAGTGTTCCAAACTTGTCATGAACTTCAAATAAGCCTGCGACCGTTCCTGGGATTCCCACGGCGAGTGCACCAATTTTACTTGCATCCGAATTCACAGTTCCATCGGCATCAAGATACATGTTTTTTGTGGCTGATAAGGGTGCTTTTTCTCTAAAATCCAAGCTCCCTGTCGATCCGTCTTTCGTTCTGAAAACCATAAATCCGCCACCACCAATATTGCCTGCAACGGGATATGAAACTAATAAGGCTAAATCGGTCGCAATCATGGCATCAAAAGCATTCCCACCTTGTTTCATGATTTCGACTCCAATTTTAGAGGCTTCTTCTCTAGCAGAAACGACCATGGCTTTTTCTGCAATTAGTCCTAGCGATTTATCTGGAATTGAGGGCTTCGATTTTGTGTTGCACTGAATGCATAAAATGGATGTAACGAGTAGTGTTATGAATTTTTTCATAGTACCAATGTAGTTTTTATAAAATTAAAGACATTATTTTAAAAACTCAATGTTTCTTTTTAATCCAGAAAACTTGGTACGCTTCACAGCAGAATGCTGGAAAACCTTACTGAATGTATCTTGCGTAATTTCTTCCCAATCCTGTTTGGTCATGGACAATAGTTCTGGTTTTGGGTTGAATAAGGGCTCAGAGTGCGCTTTTGAAAATCGATTCCACGGACATACATCTTGGCATACATCGCACCCAAACATCCAATTGTCAAACTGCCCTTTCATTTCTGACGGAATTTGTTCTTTGAGTTCTATGGTAAAGTAGGAAATACATTTACTACCGTCCACGCCATATTCTGACGAAATAGCATTTGTTGGACAGGCATCAATACAGGCGGTACAGGTTCCACAATGATCGGTCACTGGGGTGTCGTAGTCCAATTCTAAATCAATAATAAGCTCTGCGATGAAATAGAAAGATCCCACTTGTTGGGTTAATAAATTACTGTGTTTTCCTATCCATCCTAGCCCTGATTTCTTGGCCCATGCTTTTTCTAAAATTGGGGCGGAGTCTACAAAAGCACGGCCATGAACCTCGCCTATTTCTTCCTTAATAAATTCTAGCAGTTGTTTGAGTTTGTCTTTGATGACAAAGTGATAATCCCTACCATAAGCGTACTTACTGATTTTTGGGGCGTCTGGATTTTGTTGGGTTTGTTCGGGGAAATAATTATAAATTAATGACACCACACTTTTAGAATCTTCGACTAATAATGTTGGATCGAGACGTTTATCAAAATGATTTTCCATGTACTTCATTTTGCCATGGCTGTTCTTTTTTAGCCAGGACTCCAAGCGCGGGGCTTCTTCTTCTAAAAAACCAGCCTTACTCATACCACAAGATAAAAAACCGAGGCGTTTGGCTTCTGCTTTTATTAAACTAGAATAATGGTTTTTTAAATTCATTTGGATGTCTCATTGAGCTAGCACTATTTTAAGAATTAAACTAAAACAAACCTCCTTGGATATCGCCTTTGATACGCCCTAAGTGTTTATAGGCAAGTTCGGTGACTTCACGGCCTCTAGGGGTTCGCATGATAAAGCCTTGTTGAATTAGAAAAGGTTCGTACACTTCCTCGATCGTTTCGGGGCTTTCACTCACGGCAGTGGCTATGGTGGTTACTCCTACAGGACCTCCTTTAAACTTATCTATAATAGTGGTCAAAATTTTATTATCCATTTCATCTAATCCATGTGCATCTACATTCAATGCCTTTAGACCAAATTTTGCAATTTCGATATCTATTTTTCCATTGCCTTTTATTTGTGCAAAGTCTCTAACACGACGTAATAATGCATTGGCAATACGAGGTGTACCACGACTTCGACCTGCAATTTCAATGGCTGCTTCTAAAGTAATCGGAACTTGTAATATATCTGAGCTCCTTTTAATAATTGTAGAGAGTAGTTCTGTTGAGTAATATTGTAATCGACTACTGATGCCAAATCGGGCACGCATTGGAGCAGTTAACAGTCCTGATCTAGTGGTTGCGCCAACAAGTGTAAATGGATTTAGGTTGATTTGAACCGTGCGCGCATTGGGCCCCGATTCTATCATAATATCAATTTTATAATCCTCCATTGCAGAGTACAAGTACTCTTCTACTATCGGACTTAGTCGATGGATTTCATCAATAAATAAAACATCGCGTTCTTCTAAGTTGGTTAGCAGTCCCGCTAAATCTCCAGGCTTATCCAATACGGGGCCAGAAGTAACTTTTATCCCTACTCCTAGTTCGTTAGAAAGAATGTGTGCAAGTGTTGTTTTACCGAGTCCTGGAGGGCCGTGAAACAAGGTGTGATCCAAAGCTTCATCGCGCTCTACAGCAGCTTGAACAAATATTTGTAGGTTTTCAAGGACTTGATCTTGGCCTGCAAAATCGTCGAATGAAAGAGGCCTTAATACCTTTTCTATATCGTGTTCCTCTGCTGAGAAATGCTCGTCGGTTGGATCTAGATTTTCATTCATATAAACAAATATAAAGAAAAAGCCTTTCTTGTTTAAAGAAAGGCTTTTAAATATACTATTAAGTTATGAGTCTCTAGTGTTGTAGTTCTTCTTCTCCTTCTTTTAGAGGGACGTTTTGAGGTACAAAATCATCATCATGCCCTGGTTTGCTATAATCATACGCCCAACGTTCTACGTGTGGTATTTCTCCTGGCCAGTTGCCGTGCATGTGCTCAACAGGGGTGGTCCATTCCAAAGTGTTAGATCTCCAAGGATTTTGTTCGGCTTTTTTGCCATAAAAAATACTGTGAAAAAAGTTCCATAAGAATACCAATTGAA
>ERZ1047472.1401-NODE-1401-length-18853-cov-16.105969_pt1 | contig 18853 bp, 14 predicted proteins | sample MGYA00383095_ERZ1047472 | MGnify/ENA primary metagenome ERZ1047472 (study PRJEB29581, sample SAMEA5548365) | metagenome | biome: marine; feature: coastal; material: water | depth 1 m | study: Short-term variability in the microbial, nano- and picoplankton... | reverse complement strand
TTTGGCGGCGAGAGCCCTGTTGGCGTTACAATGGGGAATGAGAACGCTTTGCCTAGAGGATTACAAGCTTTTGTACTCGGACCTTTTACAGCCCATGCGCCTTGCCGCCAAATGGATCGCACTTATCGCCCTGGCCGTCTCGATCAGCGCGTGCTCGTGGTTTGGTAAAGACGATATAGAGATAGCCGACAACGGGGAGCAACAAATCTACCTCGAGGCCCAGCGATCGTTGGACAGCGGTAACTTCAATACGGCCATCAGGACACTTCAATTACTCGAGAGTCGCTACCCTTTTGGCCGTTACGCAGAACAGGCGCAGCTAGAGTTGGTCTACGCACATTACGGCGCCTATGAATTCGAAGCGGCCATCGAAGCTGCCGACAGATTTATTCGGCTGCACCCACAGCACCCAAATGTCGACTACGCGTATTATATGAAAGGCCTCTCTGCCTTTGATATGGAGGGCGGCTTCCTAGCATCCTTTGTACCCACCGACGACACGAAACGGGATGTCTCTCACATCAAAGAGGCTTTCGCAGAGTTTGCTCAGCTGCTTGCGCGCTTTCCTGACAGTGCCTACGCCCCCGATGCTCGAGCGCGTATGGTGCACATGCGCAACATGTTGGCCCGGCATGAAGTTCACGTAGCCAATTACTATTTTCGGCGAGGTGCTTATATGGCAGCACTGAATCGCGGCCGATACGTTGTCGAGCACATGCAGCAGACGCCCTCCGTCGCGGACGGCCTTGCCATCATGGCTCAGGCGTACATTCTTCTAGATTTCACCGATCTCGCTAAAGATTCAATTGCGGTGCTTAATGAGAATTTCCCCGACCACCCCAGTCTCGATAGTAACGGTGAATTCGTTAGCGAATATGACTTGAATGGTCTGCACCGCTCCTGGATCAATCAAATTTCCTTGGGACTTTTCGACCCACCCGAACCGCCGCAATTTGACTACCGGCCAAAAAGCTAGGCGGGCCATAAACAAAAGCTGAAGCTCTAACGCCCGCGCCAAGCCCAGGTAATCGGATAGCGACGGTCTCGTCCAAAACCTCGTTGTGTAATACGAACACCGACAGGTGCTTGTCGGCGCTTGTACTCATTGAGGTCAACAAGTCGCACGACCCGTCGCACATCGCTATCAGCAAACCCCAGGGCAACAATCTCTTGCGCGCTCATATCCTGCTCGACATAGTGCTCAATGATGGCATCAAGCACCTCGTAAGGCGGCAGGCTATCTTCATCTTTTTGATCCGGGGCCAATTCGGCGGATGGTGGCCGGGTAATGACCCGCTCAGGAATACAGGGGGTCAGGCTATTTCTATAGCGTGCCAACGCATAAACCAGCATTTTGGGACAATCTTTAAGCGCATCGAATCCCCCCGCCATGTCCCCGTAAAGCGTGGAGTAACCCACAGCGAGCTCACTCTTATTACCGGTCGTCAGTACCAAAAGGTTTTTCTTATTTGAAATCGACATCAATAAGACCCCTCGGCACCGAGCCTGTAAGTTCTCTTCGGTAATATTGGCCGCTAGGCCCTGAAACTCTCCTGCAAGAGCACCCGTGAAGGACTCGTAAAGGGGCTCAATCGATATGGAGCGATAGGCGACACCCATTGCAGCCGCTTGCGCTTCGGCATCCTCAATCGATATTGATGCCGTATAGCGAAAAGGCATCATCACAGCGTTCACACGCTCAGCACCCAACGCATCGACCGCCACGGCCAAGGTCACTGCAGAGTCAATGCCTCCGGAGAGACCCAAAACCACCCCTGGGAAACCATTCTTGTTCACGTAATCACGGACACCAAGCACCAATGCCTGCCATACCGCGGCCACATCATCCCGAGCTTGAGCTCGAGCACCGTCACGAATGGTCGGCTTATCGGAATCTTCGTTGTGAACTTCGAGCCAACACAGCGCCTCCTCAAAGTCGACAGCAGACACCGCCACGGTACCGTCCCGATTAACAGCAAAAGAGCCGCCATCGAAAACCAGCTCATCCTGACCTCCTACCTGATTGACATAAACCACAGGGAGATCGTTTGCCCGCGCCCGCTCGGACACCATAGCTTGCCGCTCCTGGGGTTTGCCTCGATGGAAGGGCGATGCGTTTAAGTTAATCAGCAGCTGTGCCCCCGCTGCCCGTGCACCGGCGATCGGATCAGGCTCCCAAATATCCTCGCATATTGTGATGCCCACCTTGACACCCTCAATATCGACCACAGTGGCCCCAGAGCCAGCCTGAAAGTAGCGCTTTTCATCGAAAACCTGATAATTGGGCAACGACTGTTTGTCGTACTCAGCCACTATTTTACCGCCATGAATAACCCCCGCACTGTTGTAGAGGCCATCGCTTCTCTGCCGAGGGTATCCCACAACAACCCACAAAGTTGGCGGTAACTCCGCACATAGCTGCGCAAGGACGGCATCAGCATCCTGTTGGAGGCTAGGACGCAACAATAAGTCTTCGGGCGGGTAACCTGTCAACGTCAGTTCAGGAAACACCACAACAGCCTCAGGGGATGTTGCGTACGCGCTTTTGCAGGCAGCGATAACTCGTTCACAGTTACCCTGCCAATCGCCCACAAAAGTATTGATCTGACCCATACACAGGTTCATCTGGACACTCCGGCCTAACGGTTGCGGAAGGCAGTTTAGCGCTCCTCACTGCGGCTGCAACCTATTATGATTTGAGTACAGCCCTTTTGAGCTCGACTGCTATAGTAATCCCATGAATAGTAAATTACCGATTCAGGAATTCATCCAAATCGACACGGCCAAAAAGGCTGACAACCGCACTCAGGATGGCCTGACGCATCTGGCAATGCGGCGCCTTTTCGTCATTTATAACGCCTGCCGAACGCTGTTAGCCATTGCACTTTTGTCACTGCTGATCATCGCCGACGGCTCTGAATTGGTTTCTCAACTCGATCAAGACATGTTTATTGCAGGAACGACTCTTTTACTCGTGTCAGCCCTGCTATTAGTGGGGCCTCTTGGGCGTGTTGTCTCTGGGTCCCAGACCCATATTTTTGGCCTTCTTCTTTTTGATATTACTGTTATTGCCATAGTTGTTGGCGCAGCAGGAGGCATTCTCAGCGGTTTGTCTGTGCTTTATTTGATCACTGTTTTCGCTGCCGCCGCCATCATAAGAGAGCGCATTCTGGCTACCGTAATCGCCGCAATCGCAGTGCTCGCTGTACTCATGGACACCGCTTGGATGGTAAGCCGAAGTGAGGCCACACTGAACATGCTTCTCTCTGCTGGCCTGCTAGGCAGTCTGTTATTTGCTTTATCGTTATTGGTCCAAGTTATGACCTCACGACTGGCACAGGCGGAGGCTGACGCCCTTGAGGCAAAAGCAAAGGTAGAGGCGCTGCAACGACTTAACGAACAAATTATTGTCCACATGGAAACCGGCATCCTGCTTGCCGATAACACAGGCACAGCCCTTTGTATCAACGAAGCCGCCGAAACATTACTGGGTTTGAGCGCGGGAGAACGGGTCCATTTGTTGAGTATCAGTCCTGACTTGGCCAATCAGTATCAGGAGTGGTGCGAGACAAACACCGACCTCCCAGAGCCTTTTCGAATTGCGGAGGACGGTCCCACCATGGTGGCGTCATTTGTCGCGCTCAGTGAGAATGTCGCTAACAGCAGCCTCATATTTATTGAGGATTACACACCCGTCACCCAATTTGCACAGTCTTTGAAGCTCAATTCCTTAAGTAAATTGACCGCCAGTATTGCTCACGAGATACGTAATCCATTGGGGGCCATCAGTCATGCCGCGCAGCTACTCACCGAGAGCAGCACCGTTGATGCCGCTGATGGCATTCTGTGCGACATATTGGTGAGTAATAGCCGTCGGGTGAGCGATATCATTGATAGCGTTTCCGAGGTCTCTAGACGTCAGGCACCCAAGCCCACCGACATTCTATTAAACCGCTGGCTGCATACTTACGTGGAAGAATATCGCTCATTGCAGCAACAACGCTGTGACGTTGTTATTTCTGACTTTGAGGTGACTCCCATTACCATTTCAATGGATTCAGAACACCTGAAGCGGGTACTCTCCAACTTGTTAGATAACGCATTGAGACACTCCTTGGAAGAAGGTGACAGCTCTCGTATTAGACTCGACACAACCGTAGATAAGCAGGGCCATCTGGTACATCTGGACGTTGTAGACTTTGGGTTGGGCGTCGCCGAGTATAATCTGCCCCGCTTGTTTGAACCGTTTTTTACCACGTCAAAACACGGTAGCGGCCTGGGCTTATACCTATGCAAAGAACTCTGTGAGATCAATAGCGCAAGACTTACCTACCGACGCACAGGGGCTGGTGAGAGCGCATTCCGAATTACCTTCGATCGAGTGTCATCTGTGTCATGAAAAATCCAACTGTACTGGTCGTCGACGATGAACCCGATATTTTGCAGCTACTTGAGATAACTCTGAGCCGCATGCAACTGACCACTCTCAAAGCGTCATCACTGGCAGAAGCCAAAGCCTCATTAAAAAATCAGACGCCCGATCTATGTTTGACAGACATGAAGTTGCCAGATGGCAATGGTTTGACGCTCATCGAGCATATGCAAAACCATTTTCCAGACGTTCCTGTCGCGATGATCACGGCACACGGCAGTGTTGAAAGCGCGATTGAAGCACTCAAGCTCGGCGCCTTCGATTTCGTCACAAAACCTTTAGCCCTAGAGAAGCTTCGCGAGCTCGTAGCTCATGCGCTGAAAACTGCTCAGTCATCCGCCGACGTGTCAGAGGACATCTTGGTGGGAACCACAAAGGTAATGGAAAAACTTCGAGTGCAAATCCGGAAAGTGGCTCGATCCCAAGCACCGGTTCACATTCATGGTGAGTCCGGCACTGGAAAAGAGGTTGTAGCACGCTTAATCCACCAAACGGGGCCCCGGCATGATCAGCCCTTTATCGCCGTAAACTGTGGTGCCATTCCACCTGATCTGGTCGAAAGCGAGCTCTTTGGCCATAAAAAAGGAGCCTTTACAGGTGCAACTGCCGATAAGTCAGGGCTGTTTTTAGCCGCAAACGGTGGCACCTTACTCCTTGATGAAATCGCTGATTTGCCCCTGCCAATGCAAGTCAAACTTCTGCGAGTCATTCAGGAAAAATCCGTGCGACCGGTTGGCAGTGAAACGGAGATCCCTATTGATGTTCGTCTACTCAGTGCCACACACAAAACCCTTGCTCAAGAGGTGCAAGAGCGCCAATTCCGTGATGATCTCTACTACCGGATCAATGTCATTGGGCTTCAAGTACCTTCGCTTAGAGAGCGCCTAGATGATATTCCGGTGCTGTCTGCACATATTCTCAAAAAAATTGCTGAGGATCAGGGGATTCCACCCAGAGGCCTCACCGACTCTGCGCTAGCCCATCTAATGAGTCATGCGTTCCCGGGAAATATTCGCGAACTCGAAAATGTTCTTGCCCGTGCCAGTGCCCTCACTGAAAACAGTGACATCGATATTGAGGACTTAATACAGCAGGAAGATTTCAGCGCGGTACAACATGTTATCCAGAAAGAAGGTACAGATTTCAGCAATGCCGAGAGTGGCAGCGCCAAAGCACCTGCGACATTACTGGAAGAGGTTAATGGCGATCTGGAGACTTACTTGGCGGGTCAAGAGCGACAAATTCTCACTGAAGCATTGACAGCCCATCGCTGGAATCGAACATCAGCCGCCCGCTCTTTGGGGATCAGTTTTCGCAGCCTTCGCTATCGGCTCAAAAAACTAGGGCTGGAAGATTAAGATGGACAAGTCCCCCAGTCGCGGCGCAAGTGAGGCCTGCCCACGCGATTGAGTACTACCGCCCAGTTGACTTTGGCATTTTCAGTGCAAAACAAAAACGTCAGGTTGCGACTACCAAGCCCTGCAGGGTTCCACGTCAAAATACGAAATTCTGCCTGTGTGCCACGACGGTTGGTAATTGATACCCCAGGTCGCGACTGGTATTGACGAATTAACACCCCCTCCTCGGTAACAACACCAAAGCGCTCCTGATACAGCCCCTCACAATTTTTTTCTTGTAACGGACACAGCATCGTTGTCCTACCGGTTCGCAGGGCTGTACCTCTGGCCAACCAGATGGCCGATACCATTTGAGCCGCCTCAGAATGAAGTCGCCATGAGAGCAGTTGCTCACGGAAGGACGGCGTTACAAGGGTAGCGACCGTCCCTAGCATTGCGAGGACCACCATAAACTCAACCAGCGAGAAAGCCCCAAGCCACTTTGGTGATAAAGACGAGATAAGCATGGGAAAACAATAGTTAGGAAAACGGCCAAGCGCCAGATCAGCTGCCGCCATAACTGGTATTTGAACGTCGCCTATTCCAGGTTTTTCGCAGGAATGCGCAAGGCTTTTGGTAAAGAAAAGGTAATGTTTTCAGGTCGACCGCTTAAATTTTCAACGCTGACCACACCCTCCATCTTTAGCCTATCTATGACTGCCGCTACCAGCACCTCGGGGGCAGAGGCGCCGGCTGTGACGCCCACATCAACCACACCCTCAAGCCACTCGGCATTGATTTGCTCAGCGTTGTCGATCAAATGGGCTGTAGCACCACAGCGCTCTGCGAGCTCTCGCAAACGGTTCGAGTTTGAGCTGTTAGTGGAGCCCACAACCAAAACCAGCTCAACCCTCTCAGCAAGGGATTTCACTGCATCTTGACGGTTCTGGGTGGCGTAACAGATGTCATCCTTACGCGGCCCTTGAATCGCAGGAAACTTTGCACGCAGCGCATCGATGACGCGAGCGGTATCGTCTACAGACAATGTCGTCTGTGTGACATAGGCCAGATTGTTCGGGTCTTTAACCTCCAGGTGCTCGACCTGCCCCTCGTCTTCAATCAAATACATCTGACCACCTGCAGTGGCATCGTACTGTCCCATTGTGCCTTCGACCTCAGGGTGCCCAGCATGACCGATAAGAACACACTCTCGGCCTTGATCGCTAAAAGCTGCTACTTCTACATGGACTTTCGTGACCAGAGGGCAGGTCGCATCAAACACTCTCAACCCGCGTTGACGCGCCCCTTCCTGCACGGCCTTCGAGACGCCATGGGCGCTGAATATTACAATGGCATCGTCTGGAATTTCATCGAGCTCCTCGACAAAAATAGCGCCACGATCGCGGAGATCGTCGACAACGAAACGGTTATGAACTACCTCATGACGCACATAAATAGGGCTGCCAAAAACCTCAAGTGCACGGTTAACAATATCGATCGCGCGATCGACTCCTGCACAGAAACCACGGGGGTTAGCCAGCAACACGTCCATATTTAAAGCCTCCTCACCTACACCAGAACGCTCTAATGGAGCTCTGCTACCTCGACGTTATGGATGGCCACTCGGAAAGACAAAGTACGTCCTGCCAGTGGGTGATTAAAATCAACCGTCACTTCATCAGCGTCGAAAGCCTTCACCACTCCGGGCAATTCACCTCCAGCTGCGTCGGCAAAGGAAAAAACCATGCCCTCCTCGAGCTCCGAGTCGACGTCAAATTGATCTCGTTTGATTGTTTGGAGGTTATTGTCATTAGGCTGCCCAAAACCCTCTTCAGGAAGGATCTCAAGTGTTGCCTTGTCTCCTGATTTGAGCCCAAAAAGTGCCCGCTCAAAACCGGGTAACAAGGAGCCATCTCCCACCGAAAAAGACGCCGGTTCTTTCTCGAAATTGGAGTCGACCTCTGACCCGTCGTCGAGCACTAAGGCGAAGTTCAGGGTGACGCGCGTACCCTCGCTAATCATCAAATCATCCATCTGCCACTCCTTGATTTCAACTGGGCGACGCATTTCGGGGCAAAAAACTGTCGACAATCAACATGACTGCCCCCACTGAAATGGCCGAATCGGCAACGTTAAAAGCGGGCCAATACCAAGTACGGTAGTGCAGCGAGACAAAATCTACAACGTAACCCAGTGCGATGCGATCCCAAAGATTGCCCAAACCTCCGCCCAACACCAGCCCCAGCCCTAGGCCTAGCCACAGCTGGGACCGAGATAATCGAGCTAACCAAATTACCAGAACGATGCTCACCACCACGGTCACCACCGTAAAAAACCAACGCTGCCAACCGCCGGCATCCGCCAAAAAGCTAAAAGCTGCACCAGTATTATGTGCCAGCATAAAATCAAACCATGACGTTACCGCTACCGGGTCTCGATACGCCAAATTCGCTGACGCCCAGTGCTTGCTAAGCTGATCTAATAACAGCACCACCACTGCAGTGCCGTAACCGAAAAGAGCGCTACGAGAGGTCAAACCAGACGACTCAGGCATATTGACGATGCTCACCCGCCCCCTCGATGTTATCGATACATCGCGTGCACAATGTCGGGTGCTCTTGATTATTACCAACGTCAGGTCGTCTATGCCAACAGCGCTCGCACTTGTCATGTCCTGAAACGGCTACAGCCACAGCCAGTCCTGGGACATCGCTATCGACAACATCCGCTGGTGCCTCCGCACTAGGCTTGAGTGTGGCCTCGGAGGTAATAAGTACAAAGCGAAGCTCACCACCCAACTGCTGTAATCGTGTAAATAGCTCGGGCTCTGCGTACAGCGTCACCTCAGCATCGAGACTACCTCGAAGATCACCTGCAGCACGACGGGCTTCCAGCGCGCGGTTCACGGCTTGCCGTACGGTTATCACCTCGTCCCAGAATGCATTGCCCAAATTACCGTCAGCGGTTTCAGAGGGTAAATCCGCGTACCAAGATGACAGAAAAACCGATCGCTCACGGGCGCCAGGTAAATTCTCCCAAATTTCTTCAGCGGTGAAGCTCAATATGGGCGCTATCCAGCGGCACAGCGCTTCTGCGAGGTGCCACATAGCAGTCTGGGCAGACCGTCGGGCGTGGGAATCAACCTGCGTTGTGTATTGGCGATCCTTAATGATGTCGAGGTAAAAACCACCCAACTCACCGCCGCAAAAATTGTGAATCCGATGAAACACTTGGTGAAATTGATAGGTTTCATAGGCTGCTTCAAGCTCTACCTGCAAATCACCCGCTCGGCTACAAATCCACCGATCGAGGGGCAATAATTGATCTGCTGGTAATTGGTGCGCACTAGGATCAAATCCCGCAAGGTTGGCCAACAAAAAACGCGAGGTGTTGCGAATGCGGCGATAAGCATCACTCGTTCGCTTGAAAATTTCATCGGAGGCAGAAATCTCGTTTCTATAATCGGATGAAGCGACCCAAAGACGCAGAATATCAGCACCCAGATCATTCATGGCCTTCTTAGCAGGGATGATATTGCCCAAGGATTTGGACATTTTCCGACCCTCACCATCGACCGTAAAACCGTGAGTCAAAACGGACCGATAAGGCGCCTCACCAAAGGCACCTATACCCGTCAACAATGAGGACTGAAACCAGCCACGATGTTGATCCGAACCCTCCAAATAGAGATCCGCAGGTGCTTGCAGCGCTTCACGCTGTCGCAGTACACAGGCATGGGTAACCCCTGAATCAAACCAAACATCAAGGGTGTCGCTGACCTTTTCGTAGTGCTCGGCATCATCACCCAAAAGTGCCGACGGCTCGAGATCAAACCAGGCATCAATGCCCGAGACGGCTATCAGATCGGCCACCTCTGCCACCAACTCGGGAGTTCTCGGGTGAAGCTCTCCGGTTTCCCGATGCACGAACAACGTGATGGGCACCCCCCACGTGCGTTGACGCGAGATACACCAATCAGGTCTATCTCCTAGCATTGCATCAATTCGCGCTCGCCCCCAATCGGGAATCCAGCGCACACTGTCGACGGCTTGTTCGGCCTCGGCGAGCAAGCCCGCTTGAGACATACTAATAAACCACTGAGGAGTAGCACGGAAAATAATTGGCGTTTTGTGCCGCCAGCAGTGCGGATAGCTGTGTTCGTAGGGCTGATGTGCGAGCAACCGCTCCCGCGTCTTGAGCTCATCAACAATTTCGTCGTTCGCTCTAAAAATATGCTTCCCTTCGAGGGCGGGTGTGCCCGGCAGGTAAATGCCATTACCGCCCACCGGATTATAGACCTCCAGATCGTAGGCCTTACCGATTTCGAAATCTTCCAGACCGTGCGCAGGCGCCGTATGAACACAGCCGGTACCTGCATCAGTGGTCACGTGACTACCCAGCATTAGTGGTACTTCTATGTCATCGAAAGGTGGCAACACGGTTAGCCGGTCAAGCTTCTCCCCTCTCGTCGTCGCAAGGATCACCGGATCAGTAATACCGTAGCGTGCGGCGCAGGGTTCTACTAGTGCCTCTGCAACGACAACCGCACGGGCACCCACTTGTAATAAAACATAATCAAGGTCAGCACTGACACTCACCCCCCGATTAGCCGCCAGTGTCCAAGGCGTTGTTGTCCAAATGGCCACATCAACCGGCTCAACCCCATCCCAAGCAAAAGCCTTCCGGAAGGCGGCACTATCCACCGCTGGAAAGGCGACATCGACTGCCGATGAGATTTTATCCTGATACTCAACTTCAGCTTCCGCCAAAGCGGAGCCACAATCGAGGCACCAATGCACGGGTTTAAATCCCTTATGCAAATGCCCGTTTTCAATAATCCGTCCCAGAGTTCGAACAATGTCCGCCTCAAAATCGAAGTTCATCGTCAGGTAGGGATTGTCCCAGTCACCCACAACGCCCATTCTTTTGAAATCTTCAGCCTGCTGATTTACCTGCCCGGCAGCATAAGTCCTGCATCGCTGACGGAACTCCGAAGCTGATATCTTGTGCCCGGGCTTACCGACTTTCTTCTCAACATTTAGCTCAATTGGCAATCCGTGACAGTCCCAGCCAGGAACATAAGGGGCATCGAAGCCCGCCATGGCGCGCGACTTCACGATAAAGTCTTTCAGAATTTTATTGACCGCGTGGCCAATGTGCAGCTCACCGTTGGCATAGGGAGGGCCATCGTGAAGGATGAATTTCGGTTTTCCCGCACCCGCCTCCCGCATCAAGCCATAGAGATCCATTTCCTGCCATTGCTTAAGGCGCTGGGGCTCTCGCTGAGATAAGTTAGCCTTCATCGGAAAATCCGTCTGAGGCAAATTCAGGGTACTTTTATAATCACTCATACGTAAAAACTATTAGCTGCGACCGGGTTGAGCCAGCCATCGGCGGGCATTATCAATATCCTTGGCGATACCTTCCTTCAAGGCATCGAGGGATTCGTACTTTATTTCTTCCCGCAACTTGTGCAGAAAACGGACCTCGAGTCGCTGACCATAGAGGTCGCACTTGCGATCCAACAAATGCACCTCAAGATTGGCTTTGAGGCCATCATCGACAGTGGGGCGAGTGCCTACGTTGGCAACTGCCGCCGCCGACTCTAAGCCTGCACCGTCGACCCTCACCGCAAACACGCCAGATAACGGGCTGCGGATTCGATTAATACGAATATTGGCTGTGGGCGCCCCTAGCTCACGCCCCAGTTTACGCCCATGCTCAACCCGTCCCGTCATCGTAAACGGTCGACCCAATAACTGCTGCACCTCAGTAAAATTACCCTCAGCCAAAGCCAAGCGAATTCGGGTGCTGCTGACACGAGCGCCGGCAATTTCCAAAGTACCGGTAGGCTGCACTTCGTAATCAAACTTTGCTGCCAGGCCTCGCACGTAATCGTAGTCGCCCTCGCGACTGTTACCAAACCGGAAGTCATCGCCCAGAGCGATATAGCGAGCCCCTAGTCCCTTAACAAAAACACGGCTGACGAAATCCTCGGCACTCATATCCCGAAGCTCGGCATTAAATTTCAGAACCAACACCCGATCAATGCCGGTGCTGGCCAGCTGTGCTAATCGCTCACGAAAATTAGTGATTCGTGGAGGCGCCTCCAATGGCCGAAAATATTCCCGTGGCAACGGCTCAAAGACAATCACCGTCGACAGCAAATCGCGCTCACGAGCGCAGGAAGACAGGTGCGCAAGAACTGCTTGATGTCCAAGATGGATGCCGTCAAACGCTCCCACGGTCACAGCGCATCCGCGGTGCTCCGATCGAAGGTTATGCAGGCCGCGGATCAAGTCCATGGTTTAGCTACAGGTCAACGAATAACACCCTAAGTATATAGAAAACAGTGACCCGGCGCGCCTAGCAGACCTATCATCTTGACTCACAGGGACACAGCTGGGCTTTTCAGATCTCTCGGGCGAATCCCCAAGCACAAGAGAGTGGCAACATAGGCCAAACCGCCCACAATCACCATAACGGCCATTGCCAAGCCCCTATGCAGGGCAACAGCATTCTGCCACCAATCTGAGGCAGGCAAGCACAGCCATAACGCGCCCAGCATGACCACTATCGCAAGCACGATTCGGATCGTGCGGAACAGTCTGTCCCTCGATGCTCCCAGCAATAGCCCCTCACGCCGTAGGCCGCGATAAAGAAGACCTGCGTTCAACCAGGCAGCCAGGCTCGTGGCCAGTGCCAGCCCGACATGACCGAGGTCAAAAATCCACATGAGTGGAAAAATAAGCATGGGATTCATCACCATATTGGCCACCATGGCGATAATCCCTATGCGAACGGGTGTTTTCATATCTTGGCGGGCGTAATACCCCGGAGCCAATACCTTGATGAGCATAAACGCGGTTAAACCCAGGGCATAGGCCCTAAGAGACCAAGTCGCTTTATCCACATCCCCCGGCCCGAAAGCCCCGTATTGGAATAACGTGGTCAGAATCGGCTTTGCCAGCAGGAGCAGTGCTGCGGTTGCCGGTAGCGCAATCAGGACAATAAGGCTCAGGGCCCAGTGCAATGTCGCTGTGAATGCGGGATCTTTACCGACCGCTTCCGCTCGGGCGCGCTGAGAAGACAAGTTTGGCAAAATCACCGTGGCAACTGCGATGGCAAATATACCCAGAGGCAATTCAGTCAGCCTATCTGAATAATAAAGCCAAGAGACGCTCCCTGCGGGAAGTAGCGAAGCCAACACTGTATCGAGTAGCAAATTAATTTGGCTGACCGAGACCCCGAATAACGCTGGAATCATTAGGGTCAAAATTCGCCTTACGCCGGGGTGTTGGGTATCCCAGCGCGGCCTTGGCACCAGATCTAAGCGATATAAAGAAGGAATTTGAAACAGCAGTTGTAAAAGGCCCGCAATCATGACGCCAATTGCCAGCGCATAAACGGGCTCCTTCAGCGCAGGAGCCAAAAAAAGCGCTGCGGCAATGAGGCTGAGATTCAACAAAACCGGGGTAAACGCGGGCACCCCGAACCGCCCATAGGAATTTAAGATACCCCCCGCAAATCCCGTCATCGAAATTAAAAATAAATACGGAAAGGTAATTCTAATAAGATCTGCTGTTAGGCTGAGCTTGCTAACGTCGCTCGCAAACCCGGGGGCAAACACCAAGGCTACTAAAGGCGCCGCCAATATTGTCACGGTGGTGAGCAGTATGAGAACACCCCCAAGAACCCCCGTCACCCGATCGACCAAGGCCCGCACAGCTTCTAGCCCCCCTTGCTCTCGAGTTTCTGTGAGCACGGGGATAAAGGCCTGGGCAAAAGCACCCTCAGCGAACAGCCGCCTCAAAAAATTGGGGATTTTAAAGGCAACAAAAAATGCGTCGGCGTTACTGGTGGCGCCTACCAGATTAGCCAGTACAACATCACGCAACAGCCCCAACACCCGCGAAGCCATAGTGGCACTTCCCACCAGCGCGCTGGACTGAAGCAGCCCCTTAGCTGATCCAGCCCGCTTATCACCAGAGGTGTCGGTGTCTAATTGCTCAGCCATTGCTCACGAAGGGCCTCGCCATGCCGGGCCAACCATTGCAAAGCAATGAGCGTATGTCCGTTATTAATTTCATTGGCGTCAAGCATACGCAAGGCCTCTACCCTGGGGATGGCATGCACCAAAAGATCCTCATGTTCCTCGGCATGACCATGCACTTCACCAATACCCGCGGTCAAAACTCGGCCCACAAACGTACGAATTTGTTCAGAACAGGCACCTGCACTGGGATAAAACGTAGCGATAAGTTCCAGCTGGTCGAGTGAACAATCGGCCTCTTCTTGGGCCTCCCGTCTCGCCACCTCACTGTCTGATTCACCGTCGGCCACCATGCCCGCAACCAGCTCAAGCATCCATGGGCTATCTTGGTCACGGAGCGCACCCGGCCTGAACTGTTCCACAAATATGAGTTCGTCACGGATAGGATCCCAAGGCAGTACCGCTACGGCATCACCTCGTTCAAAAATTTCACGGGTTAACGGCTGACTCCATCCACCGCCAAACAAGCGATGTTTGAGGCTGAGCTTTACCAGCGAAAAAAAACCGTGGTACACCACATCGCGCTCTAGGACTTGCGCATCTGCGGCGGAAAACCGCGGTGAAAATGGCGTCAAAACCTGCGCTCCGTATACCAGTTCACGGGCCGGCTATGGTCATCAACCTGGTCAGCAACATCGAGAATCAGGGCAAATAGCGCCATGCGCACCAGTACTCCGTTGTCGCTCTGACGGAATATGGCCAAATTAGGGTTGTCGTTTAAATCAACGTCCAACTCTCTTGCGCCCTCCCGAGAATCACGGGGCAACGGGTGCATAATGACCGTATTGGGCTCGCAATGTGCGGTGTAGATGCCCTGATTTAATCGGAATCGGCCTCGGTAGGCATCAGCCTCCGCACGGGTGGTAAAGCGCTCCTCCTGCAGCCGAGTGGAGTACACAATATCAACGTCCGCTATACCCATTTCCAAGCTATCGGTCTCTAAAACATCATGACCACCAGCCCTGAGTTCGTCCACAATCTCTGCCGGCATTTTGAGCTCGGGAGGAGACACCAAATTCACTTTAACCCCCTGAAACAACTGGAGTAGTCGCGATAAAGAATGCACCGTCCTACCAAACTTTAAATCACCAACCATAGCGACGCGCAGGGTATCGAGTGTGCGCCCTCGATCAGCGAGTTCACTACGAATCGTATACAGATCAAGCAAGGCTTGAGTGGGGTGCTCATTGGCACCGTCTCCACCGTTGATAACAGGCACACGACTCCCGTCAGCAAACTCCGCAACAGAGCCCTCTGCTGGGTGACGCATTGCAATGACGTCTGAATAACCACTCAAAACTCGAGCGGTATCAAATAGTGACTCTCCCTTGGCAATGGCGGTGCTTTCAAAGCCGGTGGTCTCGCGGACTTCGCCGCCCAACAAGTTAAAGGCACTGCCAAAGCTGATTCGCGTGCGGGTGGAGGGTTCAAAAAACATCGAGCCCAAGATAGCGCCATCAAGGACGTGGGTCACACGCTCTCGATGAGCATAAGGTCTCATACGATCGGCTACGGTGAAGAGCTGGTCGACATCAGCACGTTCGAACTGACGAATACTAAGGATGTGGCTACCGGGAAAGTGCAAAACTTCAGTCCTGTGCCCAAGATGGTGCCATGATAACTCATGGTGCACCCGGATTAGCCGAGAAATTAGGGCGGATTATTACGGACTGTTTATACCCAGCGCAGCCCTTCAGATTTCCCTACCCAAGCCCTCACTGCTGCGTCCTAGACGCTTGCCTTAGTCTAGCGTTTCAATCTGCCAGTTCGGCGCGGAGTTCACCCATATACTGCTCAAGATCATCAAGCGCTTTTGTTTGCACCGCGCTCAACCCCTCTCGAGCCCGCTCATCACTGAGGTCCTTGTTGAAACTCTCCCAGTTAGGACCGGCTTTACCCGCCAAAGTCTCGCAACAATGTTCACGCCAACGGGCTCTCTCATCGAGATTGAGGCTCTCGGGGAAATTCCGCGCGCGATAACGGAAAAATAGTTCCGGCAATCTTCGGTCCTCAAATGTCCACGTAGTGTCTGCGAGGCTAGTAGGCGTTGCTTGCTGCACGGTTTCAAGGAGGGCCTCGTCGCGTCGATCCAGAAATCCGTCATAAAGCTGCGTATCGGGATCAGAACGTGGTTCAAAATCTCGATCGGCATAAATCTTCTGGATAAAACGGGTAAAGCCATCAGGGTCGGCCTGACGCGCCCCGCGATAAGCCGCCAACGATGCCCGAGTCTGCTCACCATCGAGCTTCAAACGTTCTGCGGGCTCACCTCCGACCCAAGTGGTTGGCAGCACCACTGGGGCCCGATTTATCTTGATGGTCTTTAAGGGTGGACGATGCTTACCCGCCGGAAAGTCTGCCTTGGGCATAAACAATAGCTGCCGGATATCCTCAGGTGATTGATCAAGGAAGGCAGGCTCTTCACCCAGGTCGGCGCAGATAATTTCATTTTTATTTTTTGGATGGGGGGCCAGAGGCAGCACGATCGCCAAATTACTGCGCTGGCCACCAAACTGGCCGGAGACATGAATAACCGGTTTCGGGTCAGCACAATTAAGCAGCGGTGCTATCGCCTGTTTACCGCGCTGGGCATACAGCGAGTCAAATAGCGCCGGCTGCGCCCCACTGAGTAAGCGGGCCACGGCTATGGTCGCCAAAACGTCTGCAAGGGCATCATGTGCGTTGCCGTGGTCTATACCATTAGCCGCAGTGAGATCTTCTAGCCGAAAACTGGTCAAGCCGTCTTCGCGGCTGGGCCAAACGATACCGTCGGGCCTCAGGGCATGAGTAGCCCGCGCCACGTCGATCAAATCCCATCGACTTCTGTTTTGTCCAAATTCTCGAGCGTAGGGAGGGAAGAAATTCCGGTACAAAGCAAAGCGCGTAATTTCATCATCAAAACGCACCGAGTTGTAACCCAAAGCGCAGGTGCCGGGAACCATGAACTGACTGAGGATTTTGGCCATAAAAGCCCCCTCAGGGACGCCCTCAGATAATGCTTTGTAAGGGCTAATACCCGTGACTCGAATCGCAGCGGGATGCAGCAGGCAGTCGGGACTTGGCCGACAGAAGTGCACCAGCGGTTCACCTATGACATTAAAATTTTTGTCGGTTCGCACGCCAGCAAACTGAAGCGGCCTGTCCTCAAAAACATTGGCACCTGAGGTCTCATAATCATGCCAATAAAAGCTTTCAGATGAGCTCAAGAGACTGCTCTTCAATCCTTTGCTGCCAAACCTTTGGGCCGGTAATGTGGACCGACTCGCCTCGAGAGTCTACAGCGACACTGACGGGCATATCGCGCACGGTAAAGGCATAAATCGCCTCCATGCCCAAATCTTCGAACGCGACAACACGAGCCTCAGTGATCGCCTTGGAGACCAGATAAGCCGCCCCACCGACTGCCATTAGGTAAACGGCACCGTGCTTGCGAATAGCCTCAATCGCAACGGGGCCGCGCTCGGCCTTACCAATCATGCCGATAAGCCCGGTTTGCTCCAAAATATCATCAGTAAATTTGTCCATGCGGGTTGCTGTGGTCGGCCCCGCGGGGCCCATGACCTCGTCGCGTACAGGATCTACCGGTCCAACGTAGTAAATAAATTTGCCCCTCAAATCGACAGGGAGTGGCTCGCCGTCGCGCAGCATTTGTGTCATTCGCTTGTGAGCGGCATCACGTCCTGTATACATCGTGCCCGACAGCAAAATAGTCTCTCCGGGCTGCCAGGTATGAGTGTCCTCTGCGGTAACCGTATCCAGATCAACGCGGCGCACCGTATCACCTGTCTCCCAGCTCACCTCAGGCCACTGGTCAAGATTAGGAGGAGCTTGTAAAGCCGGGCCCGCACCCGTCAACGTAAAGTGCGTGTGCCGAGTGGCTGCACAATTCGGAATCATCGCCACAGGCAAAGAGGCGGCATGGGTCGGATAATCCATAATTTTGACATCGAGCACGGTAGTCAATCCCCCCAGACCCTGAGCACCAATACCCAAACGATTCACGCCATCCATGATTTCCAGACGCAATTCCTCTGCTCGGTTTGTGGGCCCGCGCTCACGGAGACTTTGAATATCAATGGGGTCCATCAATGACTCTTTTGCCAGGACTGCCGCTTTTTCTGCGGTACCACCAATACCTATTCCCAACATTCCAGGGGGACACCAACCTGCACCCATCGTCGGTACGGTCTTAAGCACCCAATCGACAATACTGTCGGAGGGATTGAGCATCGCTAATTTGGCTTTGTTCTCCGACCCCCCACCCTTCGCAGCAACACGAATATCAACGGTGTCACCGGGTACTAGCCGGGTATGTATAACCGCAGGGGTGTTGTCTCGCGTATTTTTTCGGGCGCCTGCAGGGTCCTCCAGTATTGAGGCTCGCAACGTATTGTCAGGGTGTGTGTAGGCGCGCCGCACTCCCTCATTAATCATGTCCTCTAAAGACTGTTTTGCATCCCATGTGACGTTCATGCCCACTTCGACAAATACCGTAACGATGCCAGTGTCCTGACACAAAGGCCGGTGACCCGTAGCGCACATTCTTGAATTAATTAAAATTTGGGCCATAGCATCTTTGGCCGCGGGATTAAGCTCCATTTCATAGGCTTGATGCACCGATTGCACAAAGTCGATGGGGTGGTAGTAAGAGATAAACTGCAGGGCATCGGCCACACTATCGATTAGGTCATCTTCACGAATTACGGTCATCTTAAGGTCATCTCCTTGGGATGTAATAAACGGCAGCCGGCCTAGCAAAGGGCCGGCTCAAATCCCCTTAAAAAAATGTATTCAGGGGGTGCCGGGTATTGGACTGCCCGTTGAAATTGCTGGCTGGCTGTTGCGAAGCTGATCTTCAAGTCGGCTGATACTGGCATTAACTTGCCGCCGAAAAGCGTTAATCGACTCGATCCATTCCTCGTTAGACGTGACGCGCTGCTTCATGGCAGCTCTATCAAGGTTTGCCTTGTTGACGTTGTCTGCAAGTCGCTCAAGATTCGCCTGAGCGTCCATAGCTGTTTTAGACAAGCG
>ERZ1047472.1395-NODE-1395-length-18895-cov-6.486571_pt1 | contig 18895 bp, 18 predicted proteins | sample MGYA00383095_ERZ1047472 | MGnify/ENA primary metagenome ERZ1047472 (study PRJEB29581, sample SAMEA5548365) | metagenome | biome: marine; feature: coastal; material: water | depth 1 m | study: Short-term variability in the microbial, nano- and picoplankton... | reverse complement strand
TTTTTGCAGATGGAGAAAACGTAAACGATGTAGGGTTTTCTGATTATGAGGAGGTAGAAACACCTGAACTACCTGAGGTAAAAATAAAAAAGGCCAAAGGCAAAAATAACGATCATGATCAAATGTTTGATTAGTAAGATATACTTTATTCATGATCTTACTATTTTTCATATCGATGGGGCTGAGCATAGGATATATATTTCTATTGCAATGGATCACAGAAGGCTGGGAAGTATTTATACCTAATAAAGGGGGTAATCCATCAATCAAAGTTTCGATTATTATAGCTGCTCGTAATGAAGACGCTAACATTGCTAATTGTCTTTCGAGTATATATAAGAATAAGTATCCACAAGAACTACTCGAAATCATAGTAGTAGATGATCAATCTCAAGATCGCACAGCTGCTATCGTCAAAGAACAATTTCCCCAAGTAACGCTACTACATACGATCAAGAACCGAGGCAAGAAGGCCGCTATACAACTGGCCGCTAATCGTGCTCAAGGTGAGTTGTTGATGTTTACTGATGCAGATTGTATAGTGCCTGAAAAATGGTTAGATACTTTGGTTTCCAATTATAATCCAGAGCTAGTGAATTTTATCGCTGCTCCTGTGCAAATCGATCTAGAGGATACAAATCTCAGCCGGTTTCAGTATCTTGATGTAGCTGCAACTATGGCAGTGACAGCCAATGGTATTCTGCGTAAAAGTTATTATTCAGCTAATGGTGCCAATATGGCTGTCACTAGAAAGATATTTCTCGAACTCTACAGTTCGAGATTAGATGGTGAAATAGCCTCTGGAGACGATATGTTCACTGTTCAATATCTAGCAAAGCAAGATCCATCGAAGATCACATTCGTAAGATCATTAGATGCTACAGTGACTACCAAGGGAGAAGAGACATTAAGTGATTTGTTATCTCAAAGAAAACGTTGGGCAGGCAAGAGTCGCCACTATCCAGAGAAAAATATTGTACTGGTCCAAGGTTATGTGTTTCTGTTAGTTGCTATGATGCTGTTCAATCTAGTTTTTGGATTTATGACTAATGGGACCCCAGTTTTCATAGCTGTACTCATGTTATTTATCAAAATCACGATGGATTATTTATTCCTCAGTCACCTTTGTAAGCATAATAGAAAGGAAGAAGCCACTAAGAAATATCTTATCTCCGCGGCTTTTTATAATTTGTATATCTTATTTGCAGGATTAGTAGCTATGTTCCCTGGAAAGTATGATTGGAAAGGTAGGAGATTAAATTGATTTTGATTAAAATTTCACATTTACCAACCCAACCAAATCCTTTACTTCTCTCAATGTCTCTTGAGCTTTTTTTCTAATATCTGCGGATGAAGACTTGATTTGATCCTTTAGTGCTCTTTTATCATTTGAGAGTTCAGCCTTTCTCTCGATGAAGGTTGATGTCATCGCAACTAGCGCATCTGCGGTAGCTTCTTTAAGTTCGCTATATTTCAAAGAACCATCCTTATAGGTATCCATGATCTGATCATGAATTGTAATAGCACCAGCGGCTTTCATCATCAGGAATAGATTAGCTACTCCGGCACTCATTTCGTTAGCAGGTGTATCGCCTGTATCAGTCACGGCAGATTTAATTTGCTTACGTAATCTCGCCTCATCAGTATGTAGGCCGATCCAGTGCTTCTCTCCAGCTGACTTACTCATTTTACGTAAAGGGTCTGCTGTAGATGCAATCTTTGGCGTCTCAGTGTGAAGTCCCTCCGGCATTACGAAATATTCCTTGCCTACTTGATTATTAAACCTCTTGGCGATGCTTCTAGATAACTCTAAATGCTGATCTTGATCTTTACCTACAGGCACATAGTTCGCTTTGTATATAAGTATGTCGGCAGTCTGCAGTACAGGATAGTCTAGTAGGCCTGCAGATATAAAATCATCTTTACTATCGGCACTAGATTTTTCACTCTTGTCTTTAAATTGAGTCATATTAGTCAGGCGGCCAATAGGGCAAAAGTTGTTAAAAATCCAACAAAGTTCTGTATGTTCTGGTATAAGTGATTGTATGAATAAATTTTCTGGCTTGATTCCAACGGATACAAGGTTAAGTGTGAGTTCCCAAGTACTTTCTCTTAGTTTCTTTACATTATAAGGCATCGTCATGGCATGATAATCTACCACACCAAAACAACACTTGTACTTCTCTTGCAGATTAACCCAATTTTGTACTGCACCGAAGTAGTTTCCAAGGTGGATGTTACCTGTTGGTTGAATACAACTGAGTACTGTTTTTTGCTCGCTCATATATTTATTCCTTTCTTTATAAACTGTAAAAGCACAAAAATAAGAAAGATTCATCTAGTATATATATTGTGATATGGAGCTCTTTTTAAGGTTAAGTTTGTAACGTTAAGACTTATTTGGATGAAATGCTATAATCCCAATTATAATAATGTTCAGCCAATAACTATCAAATAATTGCTAACTCAGCTCAATTTTGATGGCTTCATGGCGATGCTTTCTTAAATTAAATCAAAGTAGTGAATTGTTCATAGATCAAACTTATATGATCGGTTGATACTAATGAATGCCAGGAGGGTAAAAGGAGTATATCATAAAAGTTAATAAGAAATCATCGCTTAGGGTAAATACGAAAGAATGGTGGGGAGTGAAATGTGGCTTGCCTTGAAAACATAAGGAATCCGAAAAAATATGATGATAAAGAAGAGATTATTTAATAACCAGAATGCATGAGTAAATCAATATGACAATATTCAACGATGATTTAATTGCAATCAGTGCTTTACTATATCTTTAAATCTAGTATAAGTTTGATGACGTTTTATCCTATCTATTATTTGATGTTGGGACAAGAAAATTTTCATCATTTCAATAAGTGCTAACCTTATCAGTTTGCATTTAACGTGGAATAGAAATTTGTTGTTAATTAAAAGACGATTTATTTTGTGATTACTTTACTAACTCTGCAAGAGTAGCATGCGTATCGTCCAACATTTTTCTTACTCCAACATAATCACCAGCTTGGGCGTATATTCTTAAAACCGGCTCAGTGCCACTCGGTCTGATCATCACCCAAGTATTGTCAGCTACGAAAAATTTATATCCGTCTATTTTTTTTACATAAAGTACATCGCGTCCACCAATTGATTTTATTTTATCTTCTTTACAGAGATCCATGATAGCCCATTTCTTGTCATTTTCGATATGTAGATCATCTCTATCAAATTTGAATGCACCTACTTTTGTATAGACCTCTTGTATGAGTTCTTTTATAGATCTGCCAGTCTTCGCCATGAATTCCATGATGAGTAGGCCGATCCAAATTCCATCTCTCTCTGGGATATGCCCAGCAACAGCTAGTCCTCCAGATTCTTCTCCACCAGCGATGATTTTTTCATTGACCATGATCTCAGCGATATACTTAAATCCTATTTTAGTCACTTCAAAATCAAGTCCGTACATTTCTGCTAGTTTCTCCATTTTCTCAGTAACAGAGAATGTCACTACAACCTTACCCGTTTCATTTTTGTACTCTTTGAGGTAATAGAGAAGTAATAATAATAGATGTTGACTATCTACAAACTCTCCATCAGCATCAAACATACCTACTCGATCTGCGTCTCCATCATTGGCTAGACCTACATTGATCTCTGGGTGATCTTTGATATATTGGCTAAGCTCTGTCAAATTTCGATTTATAGGCTCTGGAGCTTGCCCATAAAACGACGGATTATTCTCACAGTGAAGTAATGCGGCATTGTCAAATAACTGCTTGACTACATTTTGTCCAGCACCGTACATTGCATCGTAAGCCAATTTGATTCCAGAATTGCGTATAAGATCAAGATCAAAGTTAGATTTGATATGGTCGATATATATAGACTCGAGATCAGTCATTATTAGCTTTCCAGACTTCAAAGCTGCATTTAAGTCAGCCTTGGCTGTAGGTATTACATCAACTATATGTGATTCTACTTCTGCGATTTCTTTAGGTATAGTTGGACCACCATATGCAGATTTTAGTTTGAATCCATTGTAACTAGGAGGATTATGGCTGGCTGTGATGACGATACCAAGATCTGCACTATGCTTTACGATTCCTAGTGAGACCATTGGGGTTGATACGAAATCCTCACCTAGATATACTGTTAGTCCATGAGAGAGACATATTTCAGCCGCTCTATCAGCAAACATTTTACCTCCAAATCTAGTATCATGGCCAATTACTACTTTATTCATGCCCTTAGATACCATCCATCTCGCAGTAGCGTCTGACACTCTGCTAAGGTTATCCAATGTATATTCTTGAGCAATTATTGCTCTCCATCCGTCAGTTCCAAATTTGATTGGTATCATAATAGTATGTTTAAAATTCTAAACGGCAAATAAACATAAATATAACCAAAATGAGGTCTTTCAGAAGGTAAATATCTATGAGAGATTATACTACGCATTATTAATTAATTTAATATATTTACTTTAAATAATTAATAATTGAAAGATACGCACAAACTCAGAGGGTTAAGACAGAGACTAGTAAAATACTTGCAGTCAAGGGGAATCGATGATTCGCGTATACTGGATGCATTCATGGATATACCAAGACATTACTTCATCTCGAAAGATTTTGCCGAGTGGGCTTATAGAGATGAAGCATTTCTAATAGCTGCAGGTCAGACAATTTCTCACCCTTACACAGTAGCTTTTCAGACGGACTTATTGCAGATCAAATCATCTGATAAAATACTAGAGATTGGTACTGGATCTGGGTATCAAGCGACTGTTATAGCTTCGATGGGAGCCAAGTTATACACGATCGAAAGACAAGCAGAGTTATATCATACTACAAATAAGCTTCTTATTAAATTGGGTTATGATCGTATAAGAACCTTATTCGGTGATGGTTATCAGGGAGCGCCTAGATTTGCTCCATTCGATAAGATCATAGTTACGTGTGGCGCTTCGTTTATACCGAAAGCACTTCCTTATCAGCTCAAGATAGGTGGTCGTATGGTGATACCAGTGGGAGAGGGAGAAGATAAAATGATGACAGTGATAACGAGGGAATCAGAAACAGAGTTCTCATCTGAAAAGAAAGGCATTTTTAAATTTGTGCCATTCCTCGAAGGGACTAATGAGCAGAAGCAATCGGCAATAAGTAAGCCAGTGATAAGGGTGAAACTTTAATTCTTATTATTAAAGGAGCTGTAAACTTTAGCGCCACTAATGGAATGTATTCTAATTCTTAACTTTAAAAAGCGCAACCAAATCTATTACAGATTCGAATTGCGATTTTAATTTTTGAAGGTTCTAACCGATTATGTATAAGCCGTGCTGTTATATCTTTCTACCTTTAATTTTTTTAGTTTTTCGACTCACTTTTTTGGCTTTGTCGATATCTACTAGTAAGGCTGCCATAACGCTTTGACTATTGGTGTTGTATATTTTTCCCTTATAGGTGACTTTTCCTATTCGGCGATCCCATTCTTTAGCTAGCAGTACGAACTTGCCCCCGGCTTTTTTGTTAGGTCCAAACATTAAAAAGCTATCTTCTTGCTCTTCAAATGATATGGCGAATCGATCTTGCTTTGGTGTAAACATAAGCACCCCTGGAGTCTCTTTAGGGAATATGATTTCCTCTACTTTGCGACCATCTACAATTTTGATCTTACCCTCGAAGATCTTAGATTCATTGATGCCTAGATTTCGATAGAGTAATATATCCTTAGAAAGGTAGAATTGTACACTTTGGAGCTCTGTCTCTGACAACCTATAATCATCATGCATAGTTTGTGTATAATAGTTTAAAGATTGACTACATGAGCTGATGAGCCCAATCAGTGCGATGAATAATATTTGGATTATTGACTTCATATGATTTTTCTCATTTAGTTGTACAAATTAGTAAGAGTTTATTGATCTTCTTAAATGTATTATACCGTTAGACGTATCTTTAAGCCTTTAAAGAATGATTTACAGTTGGTTTAACTTAATATTAACGGATGAAAGAGTATTGATAGCGCTCATTACGCAATTATCGAAGGTCGGACTGCAAGCTATGTAAACTTAATCGAGTACATTAAAAAAAAGTGGTTCCTGATTGAGTCAGAAACCACTAAGGTTGGTAAACTGAGAATAATAAGGTTCTATACTAATCAATCCTCAGATCTTCTACATGCACCCCTGGGTGCGCGACCTTGTCAAAGGCAAATATCTTTTCGTCGTATGTTTTATTCGACTCGATGTTTTCCAGACTTACAGTATATTTAGAACCATCTCGAACAAATATGGCTATTTTTTTCATTATATTATCCTTCCTATTAATACTAATACGCATTTTGATGTATTCTGAGTCTCTATCAAGCGGTTTGAACTCTATTTCGGTCAATTTTTTTCCATTTTCCGTTCTCACATCAGTAATAGCATATATGTATTCATTTGACTCATAGATGCGTAACATGTCTTTTGGAGACATTATTTCACTTTCTTCTTCAAAGTCAGCATCACTCAGTTGTACTTCTTTATTGGACTTTAGGTGGATCCAAACGTATGTCCCATTGTTGTATATTACTTGATCTGCAAGACTTAGAAGGTACATTTCTCCATCTTGAACAATTTTCCCATTTTGAGTCTCGGTGTTTTGTCCAGAGAGTTTCATCTCTAGTGTAAAGTCTGCCTCCAAACTAATGAAGCTGTCATACTTCTTCTTCAGTTTTTCGAGGACCTTAGTGGCTAGAGGATCAGAAGCTTTACCAATTTGAGCGTATGAACTCATGATTAGTCCGATACTAAACAGTAGGGTGATATATTTCTTCATAATTATTAGTTGTTATGTGATATAAGTATAACCTTTATATGATCGTAAAAGTATCATTTCTCTCGGTTAAAGCCTTGTTAAAAAAGACCTTGTTGACCTCCGTTGCAGCTTATCATACAGTAATTAGACTCAATGATACTTTATGCTTACAATAATATGTTACTGATTAGACTTTATGCTTCATTAGAGAGAAATAAAGTGATGTATTAGTAATATTGATGAAAAAATGATGCCTCGAATAAAAAATAGTGTTAATGATTAGTTTTTAAAGATGCTTATCAATTACTGTCAAAATAAGTGATAAAGCGATATTGTATCATCAACTAATGAAAGCCTAATGTTTGTTACTTATCGTCTCTAACTAACTTAATAACAGTGCCTTCAATTTTGATATAGTTAATTCCTTTTTTTTAATGATCTTGGTCGCTTTTAAAGAAGTTTAATCAATGAAGAAGAACTCACAATATATATTAACTCTAGAGCCACTGACCTTGGCGCGGATAGGAAAAATAATTAGCAATAATGAACATATTGTCCTTGGTCAAGATTGTATTAATCGCGTAAAAGTCAATAGAGAATATCTTGAAGCCAAGATATCTCAGGATAACAAAACGATTTATGGTATCAATACTGGATTTGGGTCTCTATGTAATACCATCATACCCCAGAAAGGCCTAGAAGATTTACAACGTAATCTGGTATTATCTCATTCTTGTGGTACGGGTCTAGTTATACCGCAACATATCGCTAAGATAGTCCTACTACTTAAAATCAAAAATCTTTCTTTGGGCTACTCAGGAGTAAGAGTATCATTAGTAGAAAGGCTTCTGAAAATGTATAATGCGGATATGATTCCGGAGCTCTTTGAAATGGGATCTTTAGGTGCATCTGGAGACTTGGCGCCACTTGCGCATCTTGCTGCAACTATGCTCGGTGAAGGATTTGTATATCATAATGGTGAAAGAATATCTGCTCAGACAGGATTGGATAGGCTCGGTGTGGATCAATTTGTATTGGGTGCAAAAGAAGGTCTTGCACTATTGAATGGAACACAATTTAGCACAGGATATGCTTTGCATGAGGTGTTAGAAGCAAACAGACTATTATCGTTAGCTAATCATACTGCCGTAATGTCTATGGATGCATTTATGTGCTCCGTAGATCCACTAGATGCTGATATACATAGAGTAAGAAATCAGCGTGGTCAGATCAATGTAGCAGCTGAGATTAGAGGACTTTTACAGGGTACGCAGCTCGCTGGACATGGTAAATATAGTGTGCAAGATCCCTACTCATTCCGCTGTGTGCCTCAAGTCCATGGAGCTAGCAATGATGCTATAACATATGTTAGCGATATAGTAGAGCGTGAGATCAATGCCGTTACGGATAACCCAAATGTTTTTGACGAAGAAGATAAGATATTATCTGGAGGTAATTTCCATGCTCAACCAATAGCCTTGGCTTTGGATTTTCTTGCCATTGCACTATCTGAGTTAGGTAGTATTTCTGAGCGAAGAACATATGTGTTATTAGGAGCTAATAGAGAATTGCCAGCATTCCTAATCGATGATGTAGGGCTGAATAGTGGTATGATGATATTGCAATATACTGCAGCATCTATTGCTAGCCAAAATAAACAACTCTGTACTCCAGCATCTGTAGATAGCATAATCTCTTGCAACGGACAGGAAGATCACGTCAGTATGGCAGCTAATGCTGGTACAAAGTGTTATAGAGTATTACAAAATCTTAAGTCTCTGATAGCTATTGAGTTGATATTAGCTGCCCAAGCCAAGGATTTCCGGAAAGGAATGAAGTCAGGATTTAAAATTGAAAGCATGCACGCTTCATTTAGATCCACAGTTCCATTTATTAAGTCGGATATGTATATTAAAAATCTGATAGTTGGGGCAGAGGAATTTGTAGAAAAGTGGAATGCCTAGCACTATTTCTCATATATCGTTGATATTTTTTCTAATGCTCTCAGTTGTCACTTGGGGACAGAATAACAGTACTTACTATGGAGAAGTCATGTTTGGAAAGGTGGCTAAGCATAGAGATGGATTGCTGTATAAAGTACCACCCGTAAGTATGATTTTTCAAGCTGGAAAGGTGACGCAAACTGATGGATCAAAGCCATGGCATAATTACTGGGGCTTCCCAAGGTTGGAACAGAGTGTCCATTTCAATGTATTTGGCGAGACAGATGTTTTGGGCTATGCGATTGGCGCTGCGCCAGGCGTAGGATTTTATATGTTTAGAGGCGATCGATCATCTTTATTGCTACATTTAGCCACGGGATTGGCATATCTAACTAGAGAATTCAATCCATTAACCAATCCATCTAATAACGCTATCGGATCTAATTTCAATAATACGACGCAAATTAAATTATCTTATGAAACACCAATTATAAAAACCCTTTCATTGGATATCGGATTTGGACTAACCCACTACTCCAACGGTCTGAATTCTAGTCCGAATAGTGGTATCAATGTAATAGGTTTCCACTTTGGTATTAAACCAACTATAGCGAATCGAAAGGTACCAAAAGGTTCTATTGCTCAACCATTGACTATATCTAAGAACTGGGGTATTAATGGATATGTTTCTTACGGCTTATCAGAACATAGAATTACGGGCGGCCCTAAATATCCAATTAAGAATTATACATTAGGAATCTTTTACCAATCACATTCTTTTATCAAATGGCATGCAGGATTAGATTATGATTACGCGTTAGTTTTTTACGAATTTGCAATCCGTGACTTCCAATCAGAAGAAGATGCGAATGGTAAGGCAACATCTACTGCAGCCTATGCAGCAATTGAAGGTGTATTTGGCAATTTAAGTGTTCGGTGTCAGGTGGGATATTATCTCGAAATTTTCTACGATCGACAGGAGAGTTTACCGTATTCCAAGTTTAATTTTATTTATAATATACCCTATGAAATATATGAAGTAAGACCCTTTGTTGGTCTATTACTAAAGACTCATGTGGCAGTAGCTGACTATGTAGCGTTACAAGTTGGTATAGAGTGGTAAAGAAAGCACATCTAAAAGTATCATTAAAGCTTTGCAAACTTCACAGCTAGGTGAGATCTTTAAAAAATAAGTGTGAGCTCTTAATCTAAATACTCCTTTAGCTTATGCACAAGTGTTTGCTTACTTTCGCTGCCAGTTTGCCTCCATTGCATTTCTTCTTTGTTGTATATAATAAGTGTAGGGATACTTCTGATATTTAACTGTTTAGATACCTCTTAATTCTCATCTATGTCGATCTTGATTATATGGACTTGATCGCCTAATGCTTCCTTCAAATCCTAGATAAAAGACATCAAAGCTTTAAAAGGTCTATACCAGTCTGCATAGAAATCTAACAATATGATAAGTTCATTATCTATTAGAGCGTGAAAATTAGTCTTTGCCATGATATATTATTTTATTTTTATATCTATTTTATATTTCGAGCGTTATAAGCTCTAATCATAGAAAAAAATTTATTATGAAGAAGGTAGTTCAAATAATCTCTATTGCGTTAGTAGCAATGTCAATTGGCTGTAAGCCAGGGAACAATACAACTACTACAGATCTAGTTGCTGCCAATATTTTGGTGAATAAAACAGTAGATATTAATCAGATGTATCAGTTTTATTATAATGATCCTCAGACTCTTGACGAAAGACAAGAAAATGACATTATTGACTATATCATTGATAAAAATTTAATGCCAACTAGATCTATAACAGGTCTTTACTATCAGATTACACAAGAAGGTACAGGAGAGAGAGTTAAACCAGGGGATCAGTTAGAAGTGCACTACACGGGTAGTTTTTTAGATGGTCAAGTATTCGATAGTAGTGTGCAACGCGATAAATCATTAAAATTCAAATTAGGAACTACGGGTCTTATACAAGGTTGGCTAGAAGGCCTAAGATATATGAAAGAAGGATCAAAAATGACTCTTATTGTACCATCTCGCTTAGCGTACCAAGGGCAAGGATTTAATACAATGATTGGCCCAGATATGCCATTGTCCTTTGATATGGAATTGCTCAAGTTGAACTAGAATTCAGTAATGAATATTCCTCTTCCAGATGCAGTTGTTAGCTTCGAACATGATTTTATATCTCATGATGAAAGTATCAAGTATTTAGAAGCTCTATCGACTGAAGTCGCTTGGAAGCAAAACCAGATTAAAATGTTTGGTAAGGTGTATAACGAGCCTAGACTTACTGCATGGTATGGTGATCAAGGATTGAGTTATAAGTATTCTGGAATCCAATTATTGTCCACTGCTTGGTCGGACCTTTTGAATGAACTTAAGTCAAAAGTGAATGCAGCAGCTTCAACAGAGTTTAATAGTGCATTACTCAATTATTACAGGGACGGTCAAGACTCTATGGGTTATCATCAAGATAATGAACCTGAACTTGGGCAGAATCCTGTAATAGCCTCATTGACATTTGGAGCAGCACGAACTTTTCAACTCAAACATATTACTGATAAGACTATAAAACGAAAAGACATTTTACTTAATAGTGGATCATTACTAATTATGGCTGGCACCACACAACATTATTGGAAACATCAGATTCCAAAGACAAAAAAACCAATTGGCCCAAGATTAAATATTACGTTTAGAGTAATAAAAGACGTTGATAATCGTCCTCAATAGTCATAAATTGGGATAAAATAATTAGTAATCTATCCATTAAGAATCAATCAATTGACTTCTTATTTTTATCACAAGCTCCATCACACTTTCCATAAAGATTAAGAGAATGGTGAGTTATTTTAAAGTTTAGAATTTCACCCATCATACTCTTTATTTGTTGGATGCGGGGATCACAAAATTCTAGAACTTTACTGCAATCTACACAGATCAAATGGTCATGTTGTTTATAGCCATATGATTTTTCATACTGAGCTAGATTTTTACCAAATTGATTTTTACTCACTAGATCACAGTTTACAAGTAACTCTAGCGTATTATAGACAGTAGCACGACTTACACGATAGTTTTGATTCTTCATGTGTATATAGAGTACTTCAGCATCGAAGTGATCAGATCTACGATAGATTTCTTCCAAAATAGCATATCGCTCTGGCGTTTTACGATGGGAGTTAGAAACTAGATGTGAAGTAAAGATTGCCTTTACTTCTTCTATAAGTTGCTCGTTATTTTCTATAGCTTCTTGGTTCATAATTACATTAGTTATCTGCTTTGGATATTCTAGTTGCACTCGATACTCCATCTACTTTCTCTACTGCTCTTAATACAACGGTAAGCTGATTTGTGTTCTTAACAACTATACTTATTCTTCCTTCGAATACACCTTCTGTCCCTGCGATTGCAAATGATCGAATATCTATCCCTAGTTTGTTTGATATCTCATTTGTGAGAGCTTGTATTACTCCTACACCGCTATCGACACCTGTTACAAGTAAATCTACTACAAATTCTGAAGATACCGAATTACTCCATTCTGACTTTAGTATTCTATAGCCATAGTTAGCCATAAGATGAGTGGCATTAGGACAGTTGGTTCTGTGTATTTTTAGGCCAGTTGTAGCCGTTAGATAGCCAAATATATCATCACCTTGTACGGGATTACAGCAGTTAGATAAGGAATATTGATACATTTCAGCAGGTTCTCCATTTATTAAGATGCTACTTTTATTCTTGTTTAGTTTTTTAGACCTCTTATCGTCGCTTGGTTGTTGTTGTTGTTGGGCTGGCATCTCTACTTCTCGAAGTATGAGATTGTGATCAACTACTTCAAATGCCTTGAGCTCTGCTACTCTTACATGATCATTCGATAGTGCAAAATAAAGGTCAGCTCTAGAAATAAAACCAAAATGCTTCACAAGCATATCAATATTATCATCAAAATTAACCTTAAGATTTTTAAGTTTACGTTGAAGAGCTTCTTTACCGAGTTCTCCTTTCTTTCGTCGCTCTTCCTTCATAGCAGATCTGATCTTGGATCTCGCCTTTCCGGTTACTACCATTTTTAGCCAGTTTTCACTAGGTTTTTGACTCTTATTTGTAGTTACATTTACTTGGTCACCGTTTTGGAGTTTATATCCCATAGGCACCAACTTATTGTTAATCTTGATTGCTGTCGCGTGGTAACCTACATCTGAGTGTACGTCAAAAGCAAAATCCAAAGCCGTAGCACCTTTAGGTAAAATTTTCATGTCACCGTTAGGAGTAAAAGCATAAATCTCCTCCGCAAATAGATTTCTCTTAAAGTCATTTAAAAATTCTAATGCACTACTATGCTGTGTGTCCAGTACCTCCCTGATATTGGATAGCCACCTATCGTAAACACTATGTTCGTTTTTGATACCTTTATACTTCCAGTGTGCAGCAAATCCCTTTTCGGCGATCTCATCCATACGTTCACTTCGTATCTGTACCTCTACAAATCTACCATTGGGTCCGATTACAGTAGTGTGAAGAGATTCATAGCCATTTCCTTTTGGCGTCGTAACCCAGTCTTTGAGTCGCTCTGGTATAGGATTGTATACATCAGTGATAATACTATAAACTTGCCAACAGAAACTCTTCTCTTTCTCTGTAGGAGTATCAATGATAATCCTAACTGCAAATATGTCATAGATCTCATTGAATGGGATCTTCTTAGTCTTGATCTTATTATATATACTTGATATTGCCTTGATTCTACTCTGTGTGCGATAAGGAATATGAAGTTCGTCGAGCTTGGCCGTCATCGGTTTGATAAATGCTTCTATGTATTCTTTACGATCAGTTGCTGATTCGCTAATTTTCTGCGTTAGATTACTGTATACATCAGGTTCATTGATCTTGAGACAGAGATCTTGAAATTCTGTCTTTATCTTGTAGAGTCCAAGTCTATGTGCGAGAGGCATATAGATATAACTAGTTTCCGCTGCTATTTTGAGTTGCTTGTGCCTTGGCATTGAGCCTATTGTACGAAGGTTGTGTATTCTGTCACACATCTTGATAAGTATAACACGTACATCTTCCACCAGCGTACTAAGAACTTTTTTGAAATTTTCGGCCTGCAGGCTCTCTACATTATAAAGTCCATCTAGCTTCGTGAGCCCATCTACGATCTTGACTACCTTTGGGTTAAACCCTTTGGTAATATCTTTCAAGGTATACTCTGTATCTTCTACAACATCATGAAGAATTGCACATATTATGGCAGTAGGCCCTAGACCCATCTCCTCGAATGCTATACGAGCAACTTCGATCGGATGCAGAATATAAGGTTCTCCTGATTTTCTTCTTTGGAATCGATGGCCATGAACAGCCATCTCATATGCACGTTTCAAGTGAGTATGGTCATCACCAGAAAGTTTGGGATTAAGCTTGATCATCAAGCTGTCAAATTCAGCCCTTATTTTTTTGTGCTCAACTTCTGATATTTCTTTGGATGCTGACATAATATGATTATAGCTTAGCGATATTAAATCGAATCAATAATAATACTGCAAAAATGGTTCCTCTTGACCAATATGTAGTACATAAAACACTATAAATTAATGATTTTACATATTTTTCTATTTTATCTGTATCGCCTACAATCTCGGTAAAATCTTTTCTTCGAAACATGTATTTTTTACGAAAAAGGTATTATCTTTGCAGCGCTTTAAGAAGGTGTAAGTACTTTCATGCGGGTGTGATGAAATTGGTAGACATGCTAGACTTAGGATCTAGTGCTTCACGGCGTGGGGGTTCGAGTCCCTCCACCCGCACATATTTTCAAGTTTTACATCGATTGATGTTCTATAATAAATGCTTTTCTTATGCTCTTTTTGCTGGGAAAAGCATTTGTGTTTATTAGTCATTTTACAAGTAAATCAGCTCAATAGATAAGTGCTATTGGGACAATCATTAATAAGAATTTTGCAACAATAAATAGGTCGCTAAGTTAATATAGACACGAAAGCGACCCTTACCATCAGTAAATACGCATAACATATATGAAAATTGATAGAAAAGACACAGGAAACGGAACTGGGACTATCACGGTTACAGTAGAAACAGCTGATATTAAAGACAAGTATAATAACAGTATTAAGGATTACAGTAGTAAAGCTAGTATCAAAGGATTTCGAAAAGGAAAGACTCCAGTTAACTTTATCAAAAAGATGCATGGTCACAGTATCCTAGCAGATACTATTAATAATGTGATGCAAGCTGAATTATCTAATTATATAAAATCAGAAGAGTTAGATCTTATAGTTCAGCCCATTCCATCTGAGACAGAAAAAGATCAAATGAGCCTTGATCCGTTTAAATTAGAAGATGTGACTTTCAATTTTGATTTTGCTCAGGCGCCGAAGTTAAAACTAAAATCTGCTGAAGATTTAGGTATATATACTACCTACGATGTGCAAGTACCAGACGCAATGATCAAGGAAGAGATTGCTAACGGACTAAAAAGATTAGGATCCCAAGACGAGACAGAAGAGGCAATCATAGAGAATGACCTTGTAACTGTTAAGTCTGTAGAGCTTGATGGTAAGAATGTGAAAGAAGAAGGCCATGAGACAGAATTCTCTGTGCTTATAAGCATGATTAAAGATGAGAAGGCTAAAAAAGCTTTCATAGGATCTAAAAAAGGTGATTCTTTAGATTTTAATATATATAAATTGGAAAACGGAACTACTGATGATTACGTAGCCAAATACTTACTAAAATTAGACCTAGAAAATGCCGCTAGTGTTGGTGAAATGTTCAGAGGTGAAGTTATTAAAGTAATGAGAGTTACTGAAGCAGAGAAGAATGCTGAATTTTTTAAGAATTTCACAGGAGATGAGTCCGTGGATACTGAAGCAAAAGCTAAAGATGCTATCAGAACTAATTTAAAGAAACATTATAATAAAGAAAGTGAAAACCTGCTCAAAGGCAAAATTGCAAGTGATTTGATCGAGCAGAACCCAGTAGAATTTCCCGAGGTATTCATGAAAAGATGGATACGTGTAGCTACTGAAAATGCAGAAACGTTAAACATAGATCAAGAGTATGATGCCTATGCTAAGCAACTACAGTGGACTTTAATCAAATCTCAATTAATGGAGCAACACAAAGTAGAGGTGACAGAAGATGATATTAAGGCTGCAGCTAGAGAGAGAGTCTTGTCATATTTTGGTGCCGGAGCTGCTGGAGTGGATGAGGCGATGATCGAAGGTATTATACCGAGATTATTAAATGATCAACAACAACTTACGCAGATACATACTGGAGTTGAGTTTGACAAACTGATGAGTGCATTAGTTAAAGAAGTCAAAACAGATGTAAAATCATTGAACACTGATGAGTTCAAAGGTGTTGTAGATGCATATAATGAAGAGATGAAAGCGAAAGGATAATTTCAATTATTCTTAGTATTTTTCATGTTGAAATGATGAAAGTTGCCTGTCATTGATAAATTGAGATGTGATTTTTGAGTAATTGCTTGATGAAAAAATTCATGACATAGATTGTAGTTTTTCTATGGTAACAAAGTCTTACTTCATCAACGTTTAAGACAAATTTAATATTGACTTACTAATAAATAGACGAGAAGATATGTTTCCAAAAGATGAATTTAGAAAGTATGCTACGAAGCACCTCAATATGAGTGGTATGCACCTCGATAAATATATGGGGGCGACTGTACCTAATATCAATGGTTTTACGCCACAGGTAATAGAGGAACGACAAATGAATGTAGCAAGCATGGATGTATTCTCAAGACTGATGATGGATAGAATCATCTTCATGGGTGTGCCAGTTAATGACTATGTCGCTAATGTAATCCAAGCACAATTATTGTTTTTAGAGTCTACGGACCCTAAGAGAGATATACAGATGTTTATCAATAGTCCTGGAGGGTCAGTGATCGCAGGTATGGGTATTTATGATACAATGCAATATGTAGCGCCAGATGTAGGGACCATTTGTACAGGTTTAGCAGCTAGTATGGGCGCAGTATTATTATGCGCGGGAGTTACAGGTAAGCGTACTTGTTTGCAGCATAGTAGAGTGATGATTCATCAGCCAAGTGGAGGTATGCAAGGACAGTTTACTGATATGGAGATATCGTATAATCTTATCAAAAAGCTAAGAGATGAGTTATACGAAATTATGGCTCACCACACAGGTAAGACTTTTGATGATATCCTCAATGATTCTATGCGGGATAACTGGATGACAGCAACAGAAGCCAAAGATTATGGACTAGTAGATGAAGTATTAGACAGAAAGCACTCAAGTAAGAAAGGGGCTTAATTAAGATTTTTATTAGAAGGAAATATTTTTTGAAGATTTTGGTATATTTAAGACGAAGAGGATACCATAGCTGAAGTTGGTGTAAAAGACTTTCCAAGTTTATTAGTAACTAGGATTTTGCAGCCAAATCAATGGTTTTAAAAACTGGCTAGATATGAAAAATAAAAAGCTGAAGTGCTCGTTTTGCGGTCGAGATAAGAGTGAAGCTCTTGTACTAATTGCAGGTATAGAAGGTCACATATGTGATGTATGTATAGAGCAAGCTTACGAAATAGTATCTGATGAAGTAGCCTCTAAGGTCGAAGGAGAAGGTGGACATGAGTTTAACATATCTGAAGATATCAAGCCAGTGGATATCAAGAAATATCTTGACCAATACGTAATAGGTCAAACTGAGGCAAAGAAGTATTTGTCTGTAGCGGTATACAATCATTATAAAAGATTGAAATTTAATAAAGTAGATGATGTAGAGATACAAAAGTCAAACATCATGTTTATTGGAGAGACTGGTACAGGCAAGACTTTATTGGCTAAGACGATTGCTAAATTTTTACAAGTACCTTTCACTATTGTTGATGCAACAGTATTTACTGAGGCAGGATATGTAGGAGAGGATGTAGAAAGTATGCTCAGTAGACTTTTACAAGCATGTGATTTCAATGTAGAGGCAGCTCAAAAGGGAATTGTTTACATTGATGAAATAGATAAAATTGCACGTAAAAATGATAATCCAAGTATTACTCGTGATGTATCTGGAGAAGGTGTACAACAAGCAATGCTCAAGATGCTCGAAGGAACGGTTGTGAACGTTCCACCACAAGGAGGTCGTAAGCATCCAGAGCAGAGTATGATTAAAGTAGATACTAATGATATTCTGTTTATCTGTGGTGGAGCCTTTGATGGCATTGAGAAGCTTATTGCAAAAAGGTATAATACCCAAGTAATTGGATTTAGTACTGATGAGAGTGAGCAAATTGATGGTGAAAATTTACTTCAGTATGTATCGCACCAAGATATCAAGTCATTTGGACTTATTCCAGAGTTAATTGGTAGAATACCCGTGCTTACTTATTTAGAACCTTTGAATAAGGAAACCCTTATTAACATCCTTACAGAACCAAAGAATGCATTACTTAAGCAATATTCTAGACTTTTTGAGATGGAAGGCATCCGTCTTTCTTTCACAAAAGATGCTATGCTTTATATAGCTAACAAAGCATTGGATTATAAATTGGGCGCTAGAGGGCTGAGATCTATCTGCGAGGCTATACTTACAGAAGCTATGTTTGAGTTACCTTCTCTTAATGATATCAAAGAGTTTGAAGTAGATCTAGCTTATGCGAAGGCGAAAGTAGATAAATCTAAGTTAGAAAAGCTCAAAGCTGCATAATCTAAGTCCACTTGATTTCTACCTAAATTTAGGTATATCATGTATTCCGTTAATAAATATACCATTAAAAGTCCCAAATTATTTTTTGTATTAGGTGAGAGGACTATCTTTGATTGTGGTATGGGTTGGTAATACAATCTTTTCCAAATTAGACTAAGGACCTAATATATCGAGAACTACATTTGCATTTTGGCATAAGCTAGAGTGCTCAAATTGTTATAATCAACTTTATTGATTTATTAAAAATTCTCGATCTTATGAATATTCTAATTAATGGATATCAAATCTGTTTTCCTCAATTCTTAAAGAAATCTGTTTTTTTAGCAGTTTTTACAATTCTGTGTTTTGGCTTAAATGCACAGACATACGATTTTAACGTAACACAATCTGACATTAGCAATGCTAATCCAGGTA
>ERZ1047472.1394-NODE-1394-length-18914-cov-6.621613_pt1 | contig 18914 bp, 21 predicted proteins | sample MGYA00383095_ERZ1047472 | MGnify/ENA primary metagenome ERZ1047472 (study PRJEB29581, sample SAMEA5548365) | metagenome | biome: marine; feature: coastal; material: water | depth 1 m | study: Short-term variability in the microbial, nano- and picoplankton... | reverse complement strand
CGGTCGAGAATTAGCGCACAGTTACGATCACGGCAACTGTCTAGCGTGTCATAGCGCGCCGACTGACGAACTGGCAGTCACGTTAGCAAACATCGCCCCTCCCTTACTCAATATGAAAGAACGATTCCCCGTTAGAAAGGTCTTGTTTGAATATATATGGGACGCTCGAAATACGAATCCAGACACTATTATGCCGCCGTTTGGTAGTCATGAAATCCTGTCTGGTAGCGAGATACACAAAATTATTGATTATCTTTACACGTTATAAATATGGTAAGTGAAGCGCATCAACGCAGGATATTTCTCAAATCAGCGCTAGCCGTAATAAGCTCGTTAATAGTTCCCAGCGTTGGATATTCGCGGTGGGATAAAAATGCCTATAACAAGACTGAAATTGTCGCGTCGGTCCAAAGTGTTGGCGTTACAAACCTCGCTGATCTGCGTGAAGGCGGTGGCAAGATTACTTTATTAACCCCGAAAATCGCGGAAAACGGGGCGATTGTTCCAATTACTGTGAACAGCAAAATCCCGAACACCGAGCGAATTTTTATTTTTGCAGAAAAAAATCCTCAACCCTTAGTCTCAGATTACGTGTTCACACCTCACGTAGAACCTTTCGTCGCTTCCCGAATAAAAATGAGTGAGACTGCTTTTGTTCACGCCATTGTGCTAGCCGAGGGCGTGTTCTATCGAACCGCCAGGGAAGTCAAAGTTACCATCGGTGGGTGTGGAGAAGATAGCTGAAAGGATGAAGCAAAATGGATAAAACCGTTCGATTTAGAGTCCGGGTTAAAGATAACATAGCGAATGTTAAGGCCATGATTTTCCATCCCATGGAGACTGGTTACCGTAGAGATAAAAACTCAAAAAGCATCATTCCTCAACACTTCGTTCATACCGCCATTGTTACTCTAAATGGTAAAACAATTATGGAGGTCCATTGGAGTCGATCAGTATCGAAAAATCCGTATCTCAATATTCAAGTTCCTGGCGTCTCGGCAGGCGATGAATTATCCATATCCTGGCTTGATAATATGGGGCAATCGGGTTCTGGCGTTAGTACTATCTCTTGAACGGCATGCGACTTCTCTTCTATCTTGCGGCACTCGGCATCTTAATAAGTCAGGCTCCAGCTAGGGGCTCTCCAGAGAAGGATAGACAAATTTTCTTGGATACTTACTCGAAAAATTTGCCTGGCGTTCCCCTTTCTCGATACGTTCACGGATCGATGATGTTGAGTGACGACGCGCTCAGTCAATACGACAGCATTATGGACTTTCCACCTTTTCAGGATGCGGTCGACTCGGGAGAAAAAATTTGGAACACACCGTTCAAAAACGGCCAAAATTTTTCAAATTGCTTTGAAAATAAAGGGGTAGAAATTGCTGGGAAATTTCCATACTACGATTCTGACCTTGAACAAGTCGTCACATTTGAAATGGCGCTTAATTTTTGTCTTCAAAACAATAACGAGGCGCCGGTAGATTTTGTTGACCCTGAAACGATGGGGGCACTCAGCGCTTACGCGCGATCCTTGTCGGACGGAATGTTGATGCAAATTGAAATTTCAACACCTGACGCGCTAGCTAAATATAACGATGGAAAATCACTCTACTTTAGACGTATTGGGCAATACAACCTTGCTTGCGCTTCCTGCCACTTGACTCATGGTGGGCATTATTTTCGAGATGAGCTCCTATCTCCCGCTATCGGTCAAGCGGTTCATTTTCCCGTTTTTCGCGGTGGGGAAAGGCTTTACACACTCCAAATGAGGTATCAACGTTGCATGGAGGCCGTTGGTGCCGTTCCATATAGCTCCGGCAGTGAAGAATTAAATAACCTGGAATTTTTTCATTCCTACCTTAACAACGGTCTCCCACTCGAGTCATCAGTGTATCGTCGTTAAGTCCGCTAAAAAATAGTTACAGGTGGAGCGAGAAAAATTTTAAAAGTAATCCCAGAAGTCCAGCGAGCAAAAGTCGCTCCATTATTGTTAATTTAATTTTCATTCATCTCACCACAGTTAAGTTATATTTGTGATTAACAAGTATGCAAAAAATCCCAGGGTGTCTAACCGGTAGGCAAAGTATCAATGTATTGCGTCTCGCTCATCAATTCGTCCCATTCCTGAGGGTTCGTAATTTTAACTTTAAATATCCAGGTTTCTTGAGGAGACTCATTAATTAACTCAGGTTGCTCCCCCAAGAGCTCATTGACCGCAACGACCTCGCCCGAAACCGGTGAAAAAATATCGGAGGCAGTCTTCACTGATTCAATTGTCCCACACCGCTCTCCAATTTTAAATGAAGCACCCAAAGCAGGCGCCTCAACGTAGACGACGTCTCCCAAAGATTCTTGCGCGAAATCACTTATTCCTACAAGCACGTGGGCACTACCGTCCATACATGCCCACTGATGCGTCCCACTGAACCTCTTTTCATTATTGCCAACCATTCCCACCCCCACACTATCCGCGCTTAACGCTCAATCTTTTTATCAAAATTCAGCGTAAGCATTTTTAACTTGAATAGAAAATGTAACTATCAAACGCAACCGGTGCAGCTCCGTCCACTCGCAGTATCATATTTAACTGCATCTCCTCTCTAGCGCCAAGGTCTATCTTGCCACTGTCCACCATATATTCATATGAATAAAACACTCGTCTCGTTACAATATCGCCATCACTGCCAGTCAATTTTAATTCCATCGAAGGCAACTTAAGGCGTTCTTGACCGACGTTTTGAATCGTCGCTTGAAACTGATACAAGCCCTTTCCCGAGTCAGGCCTACTTATCAAATCTGCACCCACAAGTCTCAACATTTCTATTCTCTTAGTGGCGCCGACGTCACAATTTAACTGATCGCATAATTTGGTGGTCCACGCCATGTAAGGATATGAGCTGCCAACAATACTGCGAAAAGTGTTCGGCGAAGCCATTAAAAAAATAGACAGTCCAAGCAATATATTTGCACACCACCACCAAGATCTTACTTTAGGAGGGGCGGCAAACATCGTTTCAAATAGATTAGCACCAAGTTCGGGCGATCTTCTTAACGCCTGCTCCGCATTTGGCTTTAAACTCGGCTCGCTTCGTTCGATTCCTTTAGTTGATGCCGTACTAACAGAAGCGTGTAATCCTTCCTTTTCCGCAGACAAGTTCTCCTCTAGTTTGAACTGGTTTTGGTTTAACTTCTCTAGGTCATAACCAACATCGAAACGATAATGAGCGTATCCATCAAACGCATGTCGGCATGATGGGCACTCAACGATTCCCGCACGCTCCAGGAGAATCTTTGACGTCGACTCAGACACATGAGCGCACCGAGGACAAAAAAGAAAAATTTCCATATTATTATCAGGCTAGCTTAGTCCCTTGCAAACAGACCCAATCATCCATAGATTGAAACTTGCTAATGTCAAACCATTGTGAGTATAAATCAATCAGGCCTTGACTCTGATCTTCCAATATCCCCGACAAAACAATCTTGCCCCCAGGCTTTACCAACCGAGACAACAATGGGGCTAGCACCTTAAGCGGAGATGGCAAAATGTTAGCTATGACCACATCCCCTGGAATATGATATCCCCTCTCCGCTGAGCGCACCTCTAAATCAACCTTATTCCTCTCTGAATTGTATCGAGTCGCTACTAACGAATCTTCATCTATATCTATGCATACCACCTTACCTGCTCCATATTTCCGCGCTGCAATACCCAAAACACCCGAACCACATCCGTAATCAATAATGCTGTCCCGACGAGTGATGTTCTCCTCCAGCCAACGTAAGCAAAGCTGAGTTGTCGGGTGACTACCGGTACCGAAAGCAAGTCCTGGGTCCAAAACGATATCGATTTCTGCTGAATCCGTCACGTCCGACCAACTTGGCGAAATCCGAAGTTTTTTTGAAATTCGTATTGGCTCGAACTGTTGTTGCGTTAATCGAACCCAATCCTGATCATCAATCCAATTTTCCAAGGGCTTGGAAAGCGTTAACGGTGCAACGGCATCAGTAACAATAGAAAATATTTGGTCGGCCATCGCATCTTTATCAAAAAGGCCCAACACAATATTGTGGCCCCAGGAAAGCGCGGCGTCCTCACCAGGCTCAAGATAAATTGCTTGCTCTTCGGTAGATCCTTCATCAGCATCTTTGACGTCAACAGAAATTGCCCCCGCATTAAATAGCGCATCACTCAATATATCGACATCAACGCCGCGTACGCTAAATTCTAATGCTAACCAAGCCATGATTTATATACCATTAACCAGAATTCAACCGAATAGATTAACCACTTGAAAGCTTTTTCTCGAGGTAGTGAATACTTACGCCACCCTCGACGAAATTCGCATCGGATACCAAGTCACGATGCAGTGGAATATTGGTCTCAATCCCTTCAATTACCATTTCAGACAAGGCAACCTTTAGCCTAGACAGCGCTTGCTCCCGCGTATCACCATGCGCAATTAATTTGCCAATAAGGGAGTCGTAATAAGGGGGGACAAAGTAATTTTGATAAGCGTGAGTGTCTACTCTAATTCCAGGACCACCAGGAATATGGAGCGTCCGAATAACTCCAGGAGAGGGAGTAAACTTAAAAGGGTGCTCAGCATTAATCCTACACTCCACTGCGTGCCCGTTAAACTTTATATCTTTTTGTCTGAAAGGCAACTTTTCCCCAAAGGCTACCAAAATCTGAGTTTTCACAATATCTACACCCGTAATCATTTCTGTTACGGGGTGCTCAACCTGTACCCGAGTATTCATCTCTATGAAATAAAATTTTCCATTTTCGTACAGGAATTCAAAGGTTCCGGCGCCGCGATATCCAATTTTTCTTGAAGCCTCCGCGCATTTCTCACCAATTTTAGCTCGCTCTCTGGGACGAACGTGCGGCGCAGGAGCCTCCTCAATTACCTTTTGATGACGTCTTTGCAAGGAACAGTCACGATCCCCCAGATAAACCGCGTGCTTGAATTGGTCAGCCAACACTTGGACCTCAATGTGCCTAGGATACTCAAGGAATTTTTCCAAATATACCGTAGGATTTCCGAAAGCTACCTGCGCCTCTTGCTTTGTCATATTCACGGCATTGACCAAGGCTGCCTCAGTGTGCACGACCCGCATACCACGGCCACCTCCACCGCCCGAAGCTTTGACAATGACCGGATAGCCTATGTCGCGCGCGATACCTATGATCTCTTTTGGATCATCCGGAAGAGCTCCTTCACTTCCGGGCACCACAGGAATACCTGCTTTAATCATGGCGATTTTCGCACTGACCTTATCACCCATCAATCTGATAGTCTCAGATTTTGGACCGATAAATACAAACCCACTTTGTTCAACACGCTCAGCAAAATCAGCATTCTCAGATAAGAATCCGTATCCCGGATGGATAGCCTGTGCGTCGGTAACTTCAGCTGCACTGATGATCGCGGGTATATTTAAGTAGGAATCGGTGCTCGAGGCCGGTCCAATACAAACTGACTCGTCTGCGAGACGAACATACTTAGCCTCCGCATCGGCCTCCGAATGAACAGCGACCGTTTTAATTCCCAACTCCCGACATGCGCGCTGTATCCTTAAGGCGATTTCACCTCGATTCGCAATTAAAATCTTCTCAAACATAAATTTTTGCTCGCCTTTTCATATAAATTCCCGCAAAAGTTGCGCTTCAACTCGCAACATCAGGCCAAAACGAGTTAAACAATTACAAAAAGAGGTTGGCCAAACTCAATCGGCTGCCCGTTCTCCACAAGAATTTTTTTAATGACGCCGCTGACCTCGCATTCAATCTCATTAAGCAGCTTCATCGCTTCAACAATACACACCGTATCACCCTCATTCACCGATTGACCTAGTTCAACAAATGGTGCCGATTCTGGGTTGGAAGCTCTATAAAAAGTACCCACCATGGGAGATTTCATTACAAACCCTTCATCGACTGGGTTTGCCTGATCAGGACTAGGAGACGACTCTACAGGCTGCACTGACACTGGCGCGTGTGGAACCGGAGCCACCGGGGACACTACCCCAGTCATATGAGGTGACCGATTACCACTGTTGATACGGACCTTCTCCTCGCCCTCAGTGATTTCGAGCTCTTCGATTCCAGACTCTTGAACAAGATCGATTAATTTTTTAAGCTTTCTCAAGTCCATCACAAATCCCCCTTCAAATTTTCCAAAGCAAAATCCAATGCAACGTCATAACCCATACCCCCAAGACCGCAAACAACCGCTTCAGCCTTATCACTAAGATATGAGTGATGCCGAAACGGCTCACGTTTGTATACGTTTGAAACGTGGATTTCAACAAATGGTATGTTAATTGCTGAGACTGCATCACGAATTGCGATGCTCGTATGGGTGTAAGCCGCTGCGTTAAGCAACAAAAATTTAACACCAACCGTTTTAGTTTGTTGTATTAAGGTCACCAGCTCGCCCTCGAAGTTACTTTGTCGGCATCCAAGTCGGAGAGAAGTCTCTGCAACTCGTGCGAATAACCGACTTTCTATCGTCTGAAGAGTCTCAGATCCATACAGGCTCGGCTCTCTCGTTCCCAATAAATTGAGGTTGGGTCCATTCAGAAGCAATATGTCACATGGCTCCAGTGCTTTCAGTTCTGCGTGCATGGTAAAACTCCAGTTATAATCAATCCGCCCCAGGGAAATTAATGGGAGATAACGGCACAATGCCGGATTATACACGCATTTTATGATATCTAAGCAATTTAGATTCTAATATCGACTGACATAACATTTTGCAGCCAAGGCCAACTCAAGACTGATTGATGACCAGTTAAATATTAAGTAACTTTGAACTATGTTATCGATATTTAACGTATTTTAGCAACAAAATCACGTATTTTAGCCTCTGGAACGATTCCGGAGTGCATGTCAATTATTTCACCAGTCGGAGATAAAAACACGGTGTATGGCAAACCGGACCTGTTGTTACCTAGAATCTCTGAAATACGTAGCGCGTCGCCCGAACCAATCAATGTGGGGTAATTAACACCATTTGCCGCAACAAAAGTTCGAACGCGCTCAACGTCATCCACGGCAATACCGATAAACGTCACGTTAATACTTTGGAACTCGGTCTGAAGATCGACAAACAATGGGATTTCCTCCCGGCATGGCGGGCACCAGGTCGCCCAGAAGTTTACGATTCGATATGCCCCCTCCCAATGCGAGATATTTCGCGTTACTCCATCAAGATCTCGGAATTGGGCTAATTGAGCTTGCTTAACCGAAACCTCGTCGAATTCGCGCCCACCATTTGCGATGATCATACCCGCCGATATAGATATAATTACAACAAAAACCAATAGGAACCGTGTGGACAACAGTCTTAAACTCACGTTGCTCACTTAAATCCCGGAAAAAATGCAAAATCTAATACATTATCAGCAGGCAAAAAACATACACCCTCGTCTGAGCAGCCTTGATGCCTAGCCTTAACAATTAAAGATCCAGGATTAGCCAATACCCGACTATAATCTATAGCAAGCGTGATTTTCACTTGCTCTCTATAAATCTCAACATCTCCAAAATAATCATCCTTATGTTTTTGACCTTCCGGCAGAAGCACGCTGCCAATCACGGCTTCAGAATCTTTCACTTCAAACTTGAAAGCTTTTTTGTATAAATAACAGCATTTATCTATATCGTATGTGAGTACTAACATTTTGGTGTTTAATAAATCGCCAGTCAGCTGATAAAAATTCTTATGATTAATCGTATTTTGTCCAGCCACGCAGACCGAAGCGAACAAGCAACAGACCCAAAATGAAACAGCAAATGAAACTCTTAACTTCACGGTAAGCCCTCGCGAAAAGTTTGATTACAAAATATCATTCTTACTATCCTTAAATGGCACACCCTCGCTTACCGAGGGATAGATCAAACGAACATCCAACTCATGCTTTATCCGATGATTCGAGACTAGGCGAGATTCACGCATAAACGACCATGTCACCGCAGGTACAAGCTGCTGCACTTCAGCTACACTTAGCCTTTGCGCCCTTGGAAAACCTAATCGATCTGCTACTAGGTCGAAGTAGTCTCCGACCAAAATTCGCGAATCATCCACGCAATTATATGTGCGACCCGTTTTACCTTTGAAAAGTGCCCGGAAAATTATCCTCGTCAAGTCATCAGCATGGATATGATTAGAGAACCTGTCCTCAGATGATATTATCGATGGCAGACCTTTTGAAAATCTATTTATTGGTAAACGGTCAGACGCGTAGATGCCCGGCACCCGTAATATAATAGGCTCGCACCCCACCTTCTCAGACCACAAGCGAAGTTGTGATTCGGCATCCATCCGCCTCCTGGCACGATCCGTCTCCGGATTAACCTTCTTAGTCTCTGATACGATTTGGCCAGCGCAATCCCCGTAAACGCCAGTGGTGCTCACGTAAACTAGGCGCTGTGGTATCCTTGACCTTGCTGTGAATATACTTAAAAAATTGCGGAGTCGCGTATCGGTTACACCATTTGGATTAGGAGGCGCAAGATAGACAACGTGACTTGAGATACCTGATAACTTTTTAAGTGTTGCTGGCCGGTCAAGATCTGCCTGCAACCAGCGAAATTCTCGATTAAACCTTACATTCTCAGACGGCAATGATTTATCAGGCTTCGTTCTTGATACAACGAATAGCCTAAGTTGAGACGCATAACGGGCAGAGAAGCGCTTTCCGATATCTCCAAATCCAACAATCAAAATTCTTTGCATCATTTATTTTTTTAAGTCGAGCTATAAATATTAAAATTTAACAACTATCAAGTTTAAGGTTATCACCATAATGGCGTACAAAGTTACTATTAAACCCAGTGAAAATTCATTTACCGCGGAGGAAGGTGAAACCATCTTAGCCGCCGCCATGCGGGCAGGTTACACACTACCTTATGGCTGCAAGAACGGCGCTTGCGCAGCCTGCAAAGGCAAAGTGCTCGAAGGCAATATCGATCATGGTTCTCCTCAGATTTCAGCACTAGCTGACTTTGAAAAAAATGATGGGCTAACGTTGTTCTGTCAGGCTACCCCGAAAAGTGATTTAATAATTGAAGGACGGGAAATTGAATCAAACGCGACGATCGAAGTCCGTCGACTACCGAGTAGGGTTCAAGAAATTAGGCGCGTCACCGACGACGTTGTCATTTTAAAATTAAAATTGCCAGCCAATCAGGAATTTAAATTTTTAGCAGGTCAGTACATCGACGTGCTTTTACGCGAGGGAAAACGAAGAAGCTATTCGATGGGTAATTCACCACATAATAATGAATACATAGAACTACACGTTCGAAGTATGGCGAACGGGACATTCACTAAACAAGTTTTTGAAACCCTCAAAGAAAAAGACATCCTTAGGTTCGAAGGACCGTTAGGAACTTTCTTTCTTCGTGAAGAAACAGAGAAGCCCATCATTTTAGTGGCGAGCGGGACTGGATTTGCTCCTATTAAAAGCATCATTGAATATGCCTTTGAAAAAGGGATAGATCGGTCAATGGTCCTCTATTGGGGGGGACGAAGGCCGAAAGATATTTACATGATTGACTTGGCAATGCAGTGGCAGCAAGACCATCCAAACTTTTCATTTGTTCCTGTAATATCCGACCAAGAATCAGACGATATCTGGGATGGCCGAACCGGCCTCGTCCACGCAGCAGTTATGGACGATATTCCTAATATGAGCGAGCATGAAGTTTATGCCTGCGGTGTACCTGTAATGGTTGAAGCCGCGCATAAAGAATTTACAGAACTCCGTGGCCTACCTGAAGATGCGTTTTTCTCGGATGCATTCACTCCGTCAATTGACCCAAAAAAATAAATGAATTCCAATAATTTCTTCTATCCACTATTTCTTAGGCCCGCTGAAATTCCATTAATAGTCTGAAGAATTGAACGCCTTAGCTCCTCATCGTGACTTCCAGCCCGATAACGCTCCATCAATTCAATTTGCAAGTGATTAAGCGTATCAATGTAAGGCGAGCGGCTTAGTAAGCTTCTGGATAATGATGGGTTTCGCTCCAATAAATGCGATTGGCTACTAATTTTCAATAACCAGTCGACTGTAAGTTCCCACTCCTCCTCAATTCGACTGAAGATGCGCTCCCTAAGGTTGACGTCTGGGACTAATTCGGCGTATCGCCGAGCAATATCCATATCGCTTTTAGCTAACACCATATCCATATTCGATAGCATAACGTTGAAGAATCCCCAATTGCGATACATATCCTGCAACTTTTTAATTGCCCCCGATCCATAGCTGTCCGCCCAGGACTTAGCTGCTGAACCAAATCCATACCAGCCCGGTAACATAATTCTACTCAAGGACCACGAAAATACCCATGGTATCGCCCTAAGATCCTCGATACGAGTTGACTTGCTTCTGGATGATGGTCGGCTCCCTACATTTAAATCTGCAATTTCTGCGATTGGTGTAGCTTGTCTAAAAAAATCAATAAACCCTGGATCTTCAAATACTAAATCGCGGTATACGCCAAAACTATTTTTCGCCATTTTATGCAAAATGGCTTCATACTCATTAAGGTCTGTCGACCGGTCGACTTTATTGGAGATCACCGTAGCTTCCAAGGTGGCGGCCACCAGTGTTTCAAGATTACGTCGCCCTATACCTGGGTCAGAATATTTACTCGCTATTACCTCACCCTGCTCAGTGATTCTAATTTGTCCTGCCACGCTCCCGGCAGGTTGCGCAAGAATAGCCTCATAGCTCGGGCCACCACCCCGCCCTACAGTGCCTCCCCTACCATGAAAAATTCGTAATTTTATGCCGTAATTATCGAATACCTCGACCAGCTTCTTTTCTGCTTGATAAATCTCCCAATTAGCTGTTAAGAAGCCACCGTCTTTATTACTGTCCGAATACCCGAGCATGACTTCCTGTACGTTATTCCTATTTCGCAATATCCGTCTGTAAAAAGAATTGGCAAATAAATCACTCATCACATTGGCTGAGTTTCTCAAATCCTCGATCGTCTCAAAAAGGGGTACGACATTCATTAATAACCTTGGATTATCCCCGGGAACTAAACCACCGGACTCTTTTAATAGAAGTACAACCTCCAAAATGTCACTGACATCATTCGTTTGTGAAATCACGTAATTAGCGAAGGTCTCTGAGCCATAATCCCGCTGAAGTTGATTCGCTGTATCTAGCACCTTAAGTTCTTGAAGTGTTAATTCGTCGTACTCCAAAAATGTGGACCTTAAGGGCCTTGGCACATTTAATTCACTTAACAACCAGCTTCGCTTTTCGTTTTCATCTAGGTCCGTGTAACCCGGCTTATTCAATCCACGCGAATAAAGGTCAGTAATTACAGATTCATGAACCCCGGAGTGTTGCCTCATATCTAACGAGGCCAAATGGAACCCGAACACACTAGCCGCCCTAATGAGTGATCGAATACGCCCCCTCGCGACTAGCGCGCTTCGATTTTGATATAACGATTCACTAACAACTCTCAGGTCCGAAACGAATTCACTTGGAGATGCATACACTTCAAGTTCTTTTTGCACGAGGTTCTCAAACGCGAATGTCTTATCCCTGAACGTCATAGCAAGCCGAGCTCGAATCGCCACCAAAGCTCGTCGATAGTGTTCATCTTTTCTATGATCAGAAATGCCCGTTACCTGATCCGCCAGAGCGACCAGGTGATCGGTAACCTGGACGCGCCAATCGGATTGAGATAATTCACCAGTTAAAACCTCTAACTCATCTCGATAAAATTGGTAAATTGTTTGGCCTTGCTTACCGACCGCATATTTCATAACCTCATCGGTGACATAAGGATTACCGTCTCTGTCCCCGCCGATCCAACTCCCCATTTTGAAAAATGTTGCAAGCGTAAGTGTTTTTTGAGGCTGCTCTAAAATTGAACCGAAACGATCTTCGATATCCCCATAGAGTCGAGGTAACTCCTTCAAAAAGGTGGACTCATAAAAAGAGAGCCCGTTATCTATTTCATCTTGAACGCTCAACTTCAAAGCTCGCAGAATACGCGTTTGCCAAAGAGTGAGTACTGATGTTCTGAGCAGCCCTTCATTGCGCCCTGACTCAGTTGGAGTCAAATTCTGCCGATCTCTCCTATTAAGTAAATCAGCAATCTTATTTTGCAAATCTAGAATACTTTTGCGCTGAACTTCTGTCGGATGTGCAGTTAACACCGGAACAATTAAGCTGTTAGAAAAAAACATCTCAAGATTTTCAGGTTCCATGTCCCGGATTTCAGACATATTCATGACGGCATCTAAAGATCCAGGTTGCGGCTCAGAACGTGTCATCTCATAAGCCCTGCGACGTCGAATATGATGCTGATCCTCTGCGATATTCGCAAGTAATGAAAAATAACAATAAGCCCTTATTACAACGCTAGTCTCATAACTATCCAAGGACCTTAACCGTTTAAAAAGCTTATCTTTCGCGACACCACTTCCTTTTCTTTGCAAAGAAACGGACATTCGACGAGTTTTTTCAACTAAGTCAAACAAAGCTTTGCCCTCTTGATCACGAATGGTATCGCCAAGAATCGCTCCGAGGAGCCTGACGTCTTTTCTTAACGCATTGTCCTTTCGTGAGGAACCAGTAACTTTAATATGTTTATTCATTTACACCCAGCTTCCTTTTGAATCCAAAGCAACTTGACGCTCAGCGTATAACTCTAGTTGCCGTCTAGATTCTTCTGACCGACCCATTATTCGGTACAAGTTAGAGAGTTCGTGCGCCACCTCCGGAGATCCAAAAAGTGCCTCGCTTGCCCTAAAATAACTCTCAGATTTTCCCCACAGCTCACGATCTCGACATAAAGCACCTAGAGCAATCAATAATTTCGCATTACGAGGCTGCGTCTCTAGCCACCTTTCCGCATTTTTTAACGGTTCTTGACTTTGACTATCAGAGATTTGGACATACAAGGTCAGCACATCATCATCCCAAGAAAAATCCAACTGCTTAACAAGTATTCCCTCGGCCATACTCACTTCGCCGTGCGTTGACAATGCCTCCGATATGGCTAAAACGAACTTCGTTTCCTGCCCTATCTCCTTACTCGATTGTTTAAAGATTGCTATCAAGGTTTTTAACGACGTCTTCGGTTCTGTTACTACTCCCAGGCGCGACTCAAGCTCAACTTTATGAAATGCATTGGCATCCATTGCTTTGAACTTTTTTAAATCCTTCATTCGCAACAAAACCTGTTCCCAGTTTCGGCCCATCCTCAAGGCCCTGATCTGAGCCTTAACTGACCCGGCGCTTTTTTTCTTAATTTGATCGAGTGATGCGAGCGCATCATGGTGACGATTCTCATCCATCAACATTAACGCTTTAGCGAGAAACACCTCATCTCCACCGATTGCCTCAAGCTGAGAGATGCATTCATCACGAGCGGAGTACTCGGACTCCGCGTGAGCTGCACGCGCTGAAATCAAAAGAATTTCTTCCGAAATCTCACTGTTTGATCGAATATATTTCTGTGTTTCACGATATAACGACGATGTATCCATCGTAATAATTTTTTTTATAAACTCTTTTAACTTTAAACTTTCCTTGTGGGAACGGCGTGATTGTAGAAATGCTGTCAACCTTTTTTTTGAGCTAAATATGAATGAAAAAATTCTGATTGTGAGGTACGAGAATACAATCAATCCTAATTGCAAAAGGACAAATACCGTTAGGGATAATTCAACTTGATGATTAAACCCCGTTACAGAGACCTCACCATCGCTGTACTTCGCAAAGGTCACAAAAGCAAATGCCAAACATCCGATAAACAACAATGACAATATTGACTTCATATTAAGACCTCACTCGTACAACCAACTTATAAAAATTTATTACCAAAAAGCAGCCTAATTTAGCGTTACCGAGACTCATCTATAGCCAAACTATTGAAGTACTCATCAATTGAATCGAGCGTGGATGTAAAATTAGGCGTAGACACTGTTGCTGACAATTTTAATTTGTTCGTCAAATTCAAAGCAGCACGCACATCGTAATTAGTCACGTCGTAATGTTTCTCTAGATACGCCTTTATCTCATCAAGCTGAATGACTAACAGAGCGGCATGCTTGCCATCAGTGAGATTGATAGCCTCTAGAATTTTCAATTTAAGACCCTCACCATAAAAATAGTCATCACTAGATTGTGATCGAGGAACATCTATACGACGAACCTTGACTAGTGACTTAATCTCCGACCAAACATTTCTTATGAAATCAACACTTTTGTCCTCTAGTGGATCGTTATCATCTTGCGGTTCTGGATATGGAGTCGGGGTGACTGTCTGTAACACTCCCAAGCCCGCCGAGACCTGTAACAAGTCATTTAGTCCTGTATATATATCATCTATCTTTAGAGGCGTGACTTCTTTCAGTGACATCCAGTCACTATTAAGTGCATTACTGATTTCAGCGGTGATGCTGTCCGGTCCATTAATGTCCAAGGACGATCGAAAGCTAGACAAGAGCAACAAACTTGATTTTTTCTCCGTCGCATCAAGTGGACGTTGATGGATGACTTTTACTAGATTCCTAATTCGCCATATGGCAACCGATGTTTCCACATCATTAGCATCCGCCCCTAAAAATTCACTTCTCGACCCCAGCTCCTTTACTTGATCACTCAACCGCTTGAGTTCAGCCGCCTCATTCGCCTGCTTTTCGGTCAATTCAGGCATTATCCCCTCCAGTTCGACTCGCAAGGAATTGCTGTAACTTTTTAATTCCGATTTGTATGTTTCTATCTCGATTTGCTGAGACGTGATCCGTTCTGCAAACCAAACGCCTAAGGAGATTACGATCAATAAACTACACAAAGCTATAACCATGGCTAATTTACTAAACCATGATGATCGACCCACCCTTGATTCATCTGCAGAGGTCATTTCAATATCCTGTTCAGGAATAGCACTGACAATTTCTTCAGGTCGATTGGATTCAATATTTTCTTGTTCTGCCACGAGAGAAACCTCTTATTTTTTTAATTCAAAAGTTAGAAACCAGTCTTCAAGGCGCTGCACCATGGCTTTGCCAGCATCTTCACAGACCACCACCGTTTTCACGCCCTCACTCAAAGCCACTCCAGCAATAGCGGAATGATTCACAAATAAAGGAACAGCAGTCAAGTCAATACTTTGCCCTTCGAATTGCGCTAAGAGATTCCTGACCGCTCGGCGGCTCGTAGCGATCCAAGCGCTCAAACCAGCATTTAACTGATATTGAGTAATCGAACTACTTAGCTTTCTAACGTCAACCCTACGATAACACGCGCAGGTATTAACCACTGCACCCTCTTGCTTTAATAAGCCCTCCAACCTTTCACTACCCCCCTCAGCGGTCATTATCATGACGCATGCTTTTTTGAGGTTTAGTTGGTTTCGCATTTCCTTCACCAGCACATCAGCTCCGCCCTCACCCTCCGGATAGAAGGCCCGAACACCTTTCGCCAGTAATTTTTTAGCGGTGGACCGTCCTACAGCCGCAACAAAGATTTTCTCCGAAACAGCGACGAATTCACCTACCGCGCGCCAACTCGCATCTACTGCTGTAGGACTCACAAAAACTACAACATTGACAGGCAAATCAAGGTCGATTGAACTTTGAGGTAAAAAAGTTATATCAAAAGCAGGGCAAGAAAGTACTTGTCCCGATAGAGTTTCTATTTGCGTAGTGAGGTAATCAGACTGTCCGCTCGGACGCCCAACGAGTATCTGACGACCGTCTAAGGTTTTTAGCTTCAAGTGTAAGGCCTAATCAATTTCATTAAGCAGTTCTTTTGCGCCCAAAGAAATTAACTCATGAATCAATTTTTTCTCCAATCTTGAGCGGCCGTCTAGGCTACCCTCCTCTACGCCCGAGACACGTAAACATTTTGACCCGTCTGGCAATGAGACGAATGCACTCATCTCCAGCTCATCTTCGAAAAATCGCGCGTAAGCCCCGAGCGGGGAGGTACACGAACCTCCTAAAGAACGTGACACAAAGCGCTCCATCTCTACGCAAGTCCTCGTAGGGAAATGATCCAACCTTGACAACAATTCACAAATATCCACTCGACGCTCCAGACATTCAATTCCCAAGGCTCCTTGACCTACGGATGGAATGCTTACATCCACTGATAAATATTGAGCAATCCGCGCTTTGAGCCCTAAACGTTCCAGACCAGCGGCAGCCAAAATAATGCCGTCAAACTGCCCCTCATCGAGCTTTCTAAGTCGAGTTTGAACATTTCCACGCAGTGGCTTTACCTCAACTCCCTTAAATTGATTCCTTAGTTGACTCTCTCTCCTCAGACTGGAAGTGCCAATGATTCCGCCGTTGGGAACGTCATCGAGAGTCTTATATTTAACCGAAACAAATGCGTCTCTCACATCCTCTCGGTCTAGTATTGCCGGCATGCAGAACCCGATCGGAAGATTCACGGGGACATCCTTCATGGAATGAACCGCAATGTCCGCCCGACCATCTAGCATCGCTTGCTCTAGTTCTTTAACAAATAATCCTTTACCACCGATTTTTGCTAATGATGTTTCTAATTTTTGGTCGCCCTCCGTTGTCATCCCTAGGATATCAACCCGCAACTGGGGATCACCGGCAATCAGTAAATGTTTAATTCTATTGGCCTGCCATAACGCCAGCGCGCTCTCCCGAGTCGCGATAGTCACTTTATCCATTCAAATCACTTCCAGTTAGAAAGATAAATTGTCTCATTATTCTGGCCATAAATAAATTTAACCGGATACCGCGCGCACAAACGTCTAAAAGCTAATATTGACATTAGCTAACATAGTACCCTACCGGAACAGCATCATTCACCTCGGGGTGCGAAACATTTGTTTTCGATATATTTTTATCATTAATGTTAATTTCACTGCTAAAAGCACTAAAATAGTTCTCCTGCACTGTATAGGTACAAACTAATAAACTTTTATGGCTACTAAAAATAATAAGAAATTGGAGAAGGCATGGTCTGGCCGCTTTGAAGAGCCTGTGGACGAGTTAGTCAAACGATTCACGGCGTCAGTCAACTTTGATTATCGGCTAGCTGAATACGATATTCGAGGCTCGATCGCTCACGCTGAAATGTTGTGCTCACAGAAAATCATAAATGATAATGATCTTCAGGCCATTAAGACTGGGCTTGCAGATATTGAAAGCGAGATCCAAGAAGGCAAATTCAATTGGTCTCTTGACTACGAGGATGTTCATTTAAATATTGAGCGCAGACTCACCGAGTTGGTTGGGGACGCAGGGAAAAAGCTTCACACTGCCCGATCTAGAAATGACCAAGTCGCAACAGATATCAGACTCTACGTCAGAGACCAGATCGATTCAACAGTCACGCTAATCCGCCGATTTCAATCAAATCTGCTCGATCTAGCGGAAAAACATGTGCACACAGTTATGCCTGGACTTACCCACCTCCAAGTCGCCCAGCCAATTTCATTTGCTCATCACTTAATGGCTTATTTCGAAATGACTAAGCGTGATGTGGAACGATTATCAGGTCTTCGTAACCGTGTGAATCGACTTCCTCTCGGATCTGGCGCACTAGCTGGAACAACCTTTAATATTGATCGCCTAAATGTTGCTGAAAAGCTAGGCTTTGAGGGTGTTTGCGAAAATTCACTGGACGCAGTTTCTGATCGTGACTTTGCCATAGAATTTTGCACTACGGTGGCGTTAATTATGATGCACCTGTCACGTTTATCAGAGGAGCTGATACTCTGGATGAGTCCACAATTCCAATACATCGAAATTGCTGATCGATTCTGTACAGGATCGTCTATGATGCCTCAGAAGAAAAATCCTGACGTCCCAGAATTAGTGCGCGGAAAAACAGGACGCGTTAATGGGCATGTGGTGTCATTACTTACACTTATGAAAGGTCAGCCATTAGCTTACAATAAAGATAACCAAGAGGATAAGGAGCCATTATTTGATACGGCACAAACAATTCGTGACACACTCCTAGTGTTCACGGACATGTTAACTGGGATATCAGTAAATAAAGATGCGATGTACAAAGCGACCGCCCGAGGCTTCGCAACAGCCACTGATCTTGCGGATCATCTTGTTCGCAAAGGTCTCCCATTCAGAGAGTCCCACGAGGTCGTCGCTAAAACTGTCAAGTTGGCAAGCGAGAGAAAATGCGACATCTCTGATTTAAAAATTCAAGAACTTAAAGCTGTCAGCCCACTGATTGATGAGGAAATGATTGGGAAATTATCCTCAGAGGCAGCACTAGAGAGCCGTAATCATGTCGGCGGAACTGGATCATTCGCGGTAAATAAAGCCATATTGAAGGCTCGCAACTGGGTTGAAAATGACGATATCTAAAACCCATATTCGAAGTGCGGAATTTCTAGGCTGCTCGGGGCTCATTGCCTTCGCCCTATTTCTTCAACATAGCGAGGGACTTGCTCCTTGCCCGATGTGTATCCTCCAAAGATACGCGTTTATTATCATTGGGATCCTTGCTCTCGTCTCGTTACCTATCTCCTCAAAAAGTGTCTTTTCAAGAATACTGAATTGGGTGATCATTCTTTTTTCGGGGTTTGGCGCTGGTGTCGCCCTGCGACACACGTGGCTCGAACATAACCCACCTGAGATTTTTGACTGTGGCGCCGATCTAGGATTCGTCGTCGACACATTTCCCCTAGCTCAAGCATTACCCATGATTTTTCGAGGCACAGGTGATTGCTCTGTGGTTTTATGGAAATTCGCGGGTTTATCCATCGCAGAGTGGGCGTTGGTTTGTTTTATAGCTATTCTTATAATTGAAATTTGGCATTTAACAAAACGGGGACGAGTCGAGATTAGTTAATTCGGCCACGAGAAGGTATAAAAAAACCAGCCTAAGCTGGTTTTTTTATACCT
>ERZ1047472.1393-NODE-1393-length-18933-cov-6.277837_pt1 | contig 18933 bp, 18 predicted proteins | sample MGYA00383095_ERZ1047472 | MGnify/ENA primary metagenome ERZ1047472 (study PRJEB29581, sample SAMEA5548365) | metagenome | biome: marine; feature: coastal; material: water | depth 1 m | study: Short-term variability in the microbial, nano- and picoplankton... | reverse complement strand
AGCGGACGGGACTCGAACCCGCGACCCCCGGCGTGACAGGCCGGTATTCTAACCAGCTGAACTACCGCTCCGCAGCGAGAACGTCAATCGTAGGGTCACGATCGACGAGACTTGGTGGGTGTTACAGGATTTGAACCTGTGACCTACGCCTTGTAAGGGCGCCGCTCTACCAACTGAGCTAAACACCCGTCTTTCAGCACTCTTTCGAGGCGACGTATGTTAACGATTCTTGGTGCGCTGTCAATCAAACCGACGCCTCTAGGCCGCATCTTTTCTGGTCTGGCAGGCCGCAGCCTAATTAGCCATTGTATGAGCTGGCTGATTCTCCCCTTTTAAAGATCCATCGACTCCAAACTGACTGCATCAACGGGTCTAGCCAACGGTAAAGCCTGCCGGACACCACAATCGGCTTGCCCTTCTCAACCCCCTGTAAACCTTCCCGAACCACAGTCTTTGCGTCGTACCACAGAAAGCTGGGGGTCGAGCGTTTCATCTCACTCAACCCGGCGGTTTCATGAAAGTCCGTATGCGTAAAACCTGGACAGAGGGCGCTGACATTCACCCCATGATCTTTGACCGTTAGCGCAAGGGCTTCAGATAAGGCTATAACATAGGCTTTCGTCGGTCCGTAGTGACTGTCGCCGCCGCTGGCGATACGGCCGGCAACTGACGCGACGTTGATCACTCGGCCATAGCCGGCCTGCATCATGGCGGGCATCAGTCGGTGACAGAGTTCGGTGATACTGGTCATCATTAGGGTCAGATAGTCTTGGTGTACCTGCCAGCCTAGGGATTGGTCATGCAACAAACGTGGTCCAGATGCCCCTGCGTTGTTGATCAGGTAATGCAGGTCTAGGCCCAGCTCCGCCACGGTCTGGGCAATATGCGCCGGCGTTTCCGGCTTGCTTAAGTCCCCTTCAATCAGCTCTATGCGCACAGTCGGATACTGCTGGCTCAGGGCCTGACGAACCTCATTAAGTTTATCCATCCGTCGGGCCACCAGAATCAGATCAAGACCCTTGCTCGCCAATTGGTGGGCAAATTCCACGCCCAACCCTGCTGACGCGCCTGAGATTAACGCTGCCCCCATTCCTGCCTCCAAATTAAGTTTGTGATCCGGCGCGTAAAAGCGAATTGATGGAATCTACCACAGAGATTAAATCGGCCCGGGCCACGCATTTTCAGTTAGTGGTGTAGACTAAGGACGTTTGTGCTGATTGAGGAAAAGCATGAAGTCACCTACATCATTTATCGCTGGCTTGGCCAAGGCTGTCGCCGTTGTCGCGGTACTGGCCGGCACGCTCGTCTTTGCCATGAGGTTCGCCGATGGTCCTTGGGGCATGGTACCTGGCGGCCCTTTTAGCCAATCTGCCCAGCCTGTGCCAGCCTCTTGGGCCTTCGCCAAAGATCTGGATACCGTCGAGTTTCAGCTGCTTGATCCGGTCAGCGCTCGAACCTCCTGGATTGCCGAGCACAACAATCGAATTTACATTCCGTCGGGCTACATGAACTCCACCCTCGGCAAGCTTTGGAAACACTGGCCCATGCACGCTGAGAAAAACGGTGAGGCGCTGCTTCGCATAGATGGCGTGGTCTATGAAGTACGCATGGTACGAACCAAAGACTCCGCAGCGTTGCGGCCTGTGCTCAGTGAACTGGCTCGCAAATACATGCCCACAAATCCACCCATGGAGAGCATGCTGGCTGAAGTTTCCAGCAACAACCTCTGGGTCTTCGAACTGGTTAATCGCTAATTACAAGAACATTGGAAATACTATGACCAAGCAGCAACAAGCCTTTAGTGGTGTCCGCATTTTAGATTTCAGCCAAGTGCTGGCTGGGCCTTTTGCCACCCAGCAGCTGGCCCAGCTTGGCGCCGAGGTCATTAAGATCGAGCAGCCCGTTGGCGGCGACATGACACGGGGGCTGATGTCATCTACCAGTGACGGTATGGCGCCTTCGTTTTTGGCGGCGAATCTTGGCAAACGCAGTTTAACGCTGGATTTAAAGGACCCTGAATCTAAGGCGATCGTGCACAAACTGGTGGCCCAAGCCGATGTCGTGGTTGAGAACTTCAAACCCGGCACCATCGAACGCTTGGGTTACGGTTTCGAGGCCTTACGAGCCATCAAACCAGACCTAATTTATGCCTCGATTTCCGGCTTTGGCCAAACTGGCCCTCGAGCTGGCCTGCCAGCCTTCGATGGTGCCATACAGGCGTATTCCGGGATGATGAGTATTAGCGGCCACGAAGAAACCGGCCCGGTACGCTCGGGTTATTTTTCTGTGGATATGAGCACCGCCCTAAACGCGGCCTTTGCGATCAGTGCCGCCCTGCTGCGCCGGGCCAATACCGGGGAAGGTCAGCGGGTGGATGTTTCCATGCTGGATACCGCCATGTTCATGCAGGCGCCCCAAATGACAGGCTATCTGGTCACCGGCAACGTGCCGGAACTCAATGGCAATGCCTCACCGACCAAGCAACCTACATCCAATGTCTTTGCCAGCAGCAATGGTTACGTGCAAATCATTGCCATGAAAGAAACTCAGGTCCAAGCGCTTTTGACCGAGCTTGGTATGGCTGAGCGATACGCCGACTACGACGACCCGGGCAAACGCTTGTCCAAGCGCCAGGAGCTAAATGACCTTGTCGCCCCACTGATTGGGGCGCAAACCACGGAGCATTGGCTCAGCGCCTTGGATGCCATTGGTGTGCCGGTGTCGGCAATTCAAGACTTCCCCACCATTGCATCGGAACCCCAGCTGGATCACCGGGAGGTATTTGTAGAGCTGCCCCATCACAGCGACGAGGGTCGATCCGTCAAAGTGGTTCGAGCCTCACATGTGGCAGAGCCCGGCAACCCAACCATTACGGGTCCCAGCCCAACTTTGGGCGCCCACACCGACGAAATTCTGCGCGAGTTGGGCTACGCAGAAGCCGACATCGAAACCATGCGCAGCAAGGGCATGATTTGATCAACAAACAGCGCCGCAAGCGGTTGTCCGTCACGTTTATCTCTCTAAAATGTCGGCTTGGGTCGTTCTCCCACTGGCATAGATTTCTTAAGGCGATTGATACATGAGCAATTCCCAACACCACCGTTTGATCGTGCTTGGTTCCGGCCCGGCGGGCTACACCGCAGCGCTGTATGCAGCTCGGGCGAATCTTAAGCCGGCGCTGATAACGGGTATTGAAGTTGGCGGCCAGCTGACCACCACCACAGAGGTAGAGAATTGGCCCGGTGGCCATGCGGAACTGCAGGGCCCGGAGCTGATGCAACAAATGGCTGAGCATGTAGAACGCTTCGATGCCAGCATCATCAATGATCAAATTCACACTACCCAGCTTAGCCAAGAGGGCGGCCCGTTAACCTTGGTCGGCGATGCCAGCACCTATACCTGCGATGCCTTAATCATCGCCACTGGCGCATCTGCTCAATACTTAGGCCTGCCAAGCGAAGAAGAATTCAAAGGTCGGGGTGTGAGCGCCTGTGCCACCTGCGACGGCTTTTTCTATCGGGGCCAAGACGTAGCGGTGATTGGCGGCGGCAACACCGCAGTGGAAGAGGCCCTTTACCTGTCGAATATCGCAAAGACCGTATACCTTGTGCATCGCCGAGATGCCTTACGCGCTGAAAAAATTCTGCAAGATCGCTTGCTAGCCAAGGACAACATCAAGCCCCTCTGGAACCACCAACTGGCTGAGGTACTGGGTGACACCATGGGGGTTACCGGTATGCGGATTCGGGAAAATGACGGCCCGGAGCAGGACGTGGATTTAGCCGGCGTGTTCATCGCCATAGGCCACACGCCCAATACAGAGATTTTTGCGAATCAGGTGTCTATGGAAGGTGGCTACATTCAGATCAATAGCGGCATTGCGGGCAACGCCACCGCCACCAGCGTGCCTGGGGTTTTTGCCGCTGGGGATGTTGCCGACCACATATATCGCCAGGCTATTACCAGCGCCGGCTTTGGCTGTATGGCGGCCCTGGACGCGGAGCGATACTTAGACGCCCTGCAAGACTAGGGCAACCAGCCATGGTGACCCCGGGTTCGGGGCCTGACTGTCCATCAGCACTGCCCTAACGCTTGATCTACACCTTGGTCTATCCCTGAGCCTGAACCTAAGCCTGACTTTGGGCCTAAACCTAGGCCTGAACCGCCGGTATGCGCTCGGCGATTTTAGCTGACCAGATCTTCGGCCCCTCGATGTGTACGGATTCCCCGCTGGCATCGACGCTCACGGTTACCGGCATATCCTTCACTTCGAACTCGTAGATGGCCTCCATACCCAGCTCCGGGAAGGCCAGCAACGTGGAGTTGGTAATGGCCTTGGCCACAAGGTAGGCAGCACCACCAACAGCTATCATGGAAACGGCCTTATTGTCCCGAATAGCATCGATAGCAATTTTGCCTCGCTCGGCTTTGCCAATCATGCCCAACAAACCGGTTTGTTCCAGCATGGTGCGAGTGAACTTGTCCATACGGGTGGCCGTCGTCGGGCCCGCTGGCCCAACCACTTCTTCACGTACCGGATCCACTGGACCGACGTAGTAAATTACGCGATTGGTGAAGTCTACGGGCAGGTCTTCGCCGTTATCGATCATATCTACTAATTTTTTGTGGGCGGCATCTCGGCCGGTCAGCATTTTGCCTGACAACAGAAGCGTGTCTCCGGACTTCCAGCTCTGAGTTTCCTCTGGCGTCAGCGTATCTAAATTCACCCGCTTCACGTCATCACCCAGCTCAAATTCAATTTCTGGCCACTCGGAGAGATCCGGCGGCGTGAATTGGGCTGGACCCGTGCCGTCCAAAGTAAAATGCACGTGTCGTGTGGCGCTGCAATTCGGAATGATGGCCACAGGTTTGTTTGCTGCGTGAGTGGGATAATCTTTGATCTTCACATCCAACACCGTGGTCAAGCCGCCCAAACCCTGAGCACCTATGCCCAAAGCATTTACCTTCTCGAACAGCTCAAGTCGCAGCTCTTCGTTGGTATCAGAGGCACCACGTGTCTGAAGCTCGTGCATATCCAACGGTTCCATCAAGGACTCTTTGGCCAGCAACATGGCTTTTTCCGGCGTACCGCCAATACCCACGCCTAAGATGCCCGGCGGACACCAGCCCGCACCCATGGTGGGCACCACGCTGAGGATCCAGTCCACGATGGAGTCCGACGGATTGAGCATGGCGAACTTGGCCTTGGCTTCACTGCCGCCGCCCTTGGCGGCTACCTCGATTTCGACTTTGTCGCCGGCCACGATCTTGGTGTGCACTATGGCAGGGGTATTGTCCTTGGTATTCGCCCGCGCCCCATTGGGGTCGGTCAGGACGGACCCTCGGAGCACATTGTCTGGATGGGTATAACCCCGGCGTACCCCTTCGTTAATCATGTCTTCAAAGGCCATATCCGCATCCCACTGCACGTCCATGCCTACTGAGACCAGCACGTTCACAATACCCGTGTCCTGACAGATGGGTCGTTTACCGATCGCACACATGCGTGAATTCACCAGCACTTGGGTCAGCGCCGCCTTGGCCGCAGGGGACTCTTCCTTTTCCCATGCACCACGCATGGCTCGAATAAAATCCGTAGGGTGGTAATAGGAAATAAATTGCAGGGCATCGGCAATGCTCTGGATCAGATCATCCTGCTTGATAACGGTCATTTACGGCTCCGCCAAAGTACTGATTTGTGTACTGTTTAAGGTATTGATTTCACTGTTGGTTACGGCATCGGTCAGACACCGATTCAGGTATCCCGCTAGGGCTGAGCTGCATCCAAGCCGGGAATCTCGCAGTATAAGTCCAGCTCTACCATTTCGCTAACGTAACGGTTTTGGTGGGCCCCGGCGCACCACGACGGCATCACCATGGAATACAGGCCACTGCCTCCAGCCATCAGCAACAAAATATCCTTGGGAGAACTAAAGCACCGATAGGTATCACCCTTAATCCGCTCGGCGAAACCTGCGGCAAAGTAGGCCAAACGCTCCTTCGGGTAGTGGGTGAGTTCCCATAACCGCTGCAAGATCCCGCCCCGATCCAGACCGGCATCAGCCAGTATTTTAGCGTGCTCTGGATTCAGCACTACGACTGCCCCACCACCGGTTAACACGGCGTTATTTGTACCCATATTTGCCAGACCGATGGCAAGTACTTCCAGCAGCTTATCGGCGTCCTTTGGATCATCCGCATCACCGCTGTAGATCACGGAATGAGGCGCCTCGGCCCCAATCACCGTGACCACTGTATCGTCCGGCGCATAGCCCAAATCCTGGTGCATGGGCGCAAAGGGCGAATGCTCTTCGTCCTCTGCCAAACAGTAGGTGAACTTGCCCGGATGGCCCAGCAGGGCCATGTCGGATTCTCCGGGTTTGGCGCCACCGATATTGATCATGCACAGGCGCAGGGCGCGCCCAATGCTCGCGTTAGCCCGATGCCCCGGGCCAAGAGCACCAAAGCCACTGGCCACGGGCCCACAGGTCAACCGGCCAGGGCCGTTGACGATAATCAGAGGCGCGGTGCAATGGGTCGTGGACTGCATTTGAGCCAGATCAAACTCGTCGGCAATCACGGCCTTAACCGCAGCCAGCACTACCGGCAGATAATCTGGCAGGCATCCTGCCATCACTGCAGCCACGGCGACTTTTTCTACCGTGGCCACGCCGCCAGCGGGCCCCATAACCCCCAGACTCATGTCAGCATCCTGTCCGCTGGCCAGCACCATGCGGCTGACCCGCTCGCCAGTGGGAATGACTACAGGCAGGCCATCGGTCATACCGGCGTCGTGCAAAGCTTCCAGCGCGGCGGCTTCGTCCGAAGCCTGTAGCATCTCAGTCATTTTTAAGCTGCTCGATAATTTGTGGTGCCAAACGCTTGGCTACTTCTTTTAGGTGACTCTGGCCGGTTCCCGCCAAGGGATGGGGCAGCTTCACTCGGGGCACCTCTGGCATACCCAAACTTTCTGCGGTGAAATTTCCCTGCGGCCAAAAGTCTTCGGTAACCAGGGCAACCGAAGGTATTCCAAGTCTTGCTGTATTGATGCCGTCACGCACGGTGCCGGTAGTACAGCTGCCTCAGTGTCCGTAGGCGGCGATCACCGCATGACACTGTGACTTAATTTCATCCAACATTTCTTGGGGCGCCGCGATAGAGGCATTGCCTTTATTCCACAATCGCACATCAACACCTTGAATCAGTTGCTCAAGTTCGGCGCCAATATGCTTTAGAAAATTCTCTGAATCCGGAAAGCCATTGGCCAATAGACCGACTACTGGCGCGCCATCGGATGCCAAATCAATACCTAGGGTGTAGGGGTCTGCAGGCACTGCCCGCTGCCCTTGAGGACTGTGAAATTCGATCATAGGAACTCCCTGTTGTTTTGCCTGCCTAGTGGATAAGTTACACGGGGCGATTCAGAATAAAAACCACTATCACAGCCTAGGCATTTGTATGGGCTGACATCCAGTGCAAGACCAAGTTAAGGGAGACCCTATGTCATCGTTCTTTGCCCGCCGCCTGCTGGCCCTAAGTGTGCTAGTGCCTCTACTTACCGGGTGCTCTTTGGCGACCCAAAGGCCTTCGGATACCACTGCGGCTGCCAACTCGGATCCGACACCATCGCGAACCCTGATCATCGACACCCACATCGACGCACCATTTCGATTGCACCGAAACTACGCAGATCTCAGCCAGTCGGCTCCAGACGGTCAGTTTGACTACCCCCGAGCCAAGGCTGGCGGACTTAACGGCGCTTTTATGTCCATCTACATCCCAGCCTCCGTGGACGAACAAGGTGGCAGCGTGGCGCTGGCGGATAAGCTGATTGATGACATGGAGGCTCTTGCCCAAGCTCACCCGGACAAGTTTGCCATCGCAACCTGTACCGCAGACATCTACGCTCAAGCCGACAACGGGTTGATCTCACTACCCATGGGCATGGAAAACGGCGGTCCGGTGGCTGCGTATCCCAGCGCGCTGGAGCACTTCTACCGGCGAGGTATTCGCTACATCTCCCTGACCCACAGTAAGTCTAATGCCCTGTCGGACTCGTCCTATGACTTAAACGAACCCCTTGGGGGCCTCTCCGCATTGGGACGAGAAACCGTTCTACGCATGAACAACCTTGGCGTCATGATCGACGTCTCGCACATATCCGATTCTGCCTTCGAACAAGTGCTAGCAGTGAGCCAAGCCCCGGTGATCGCCTCCCACTCATCACTCAGACACTTTATTCCTGGTTTTCATCGCAACATGAGTGACGACATGGTCCGCGCACTGGGGGGTGCCGGGGGCGTCGTGCAAATCAACTTCGGCAGCAGCTTTGTGAGTGCCGAAGCCCGGGCCTATTCCAACCGAGCCAGGCTCATCATTGGAAAATTTCAGCGTGAAAACAATCTAACCTGGGATTCACCAGAGCTTCGGGCCTTTCGTAACCAATATCGGGAAGCAAACCCCTATCCCTTTGCGACCTTGGACACGGTGCTCGATCACATTGATCGTACCGTTGAACTCGCCGGGATTGATGCTGTGGGCATCGGCTCGGACTACGACGGTGTCGGCGACACGCTACCGATTGGACTGAAGGATGTCTCTACCTATCCCACTCTTATGAATGGTCTAGCAAAGCGCGGCTACAGCCGGCAAGACATCGACAAAATCATGGGCGGTAACTTGATGCGGGTTTGGCGAGAGGTAGAGGCATTCGCCAAAGCTCAAGGCAACGCGGCTTTGTGCACGAGCTAAGCTGACGCCTGACTCTCACGACCGTAAACGCCAACGCTGGCCTGAACCCGCTCGGTATAGTCCTTCAGGCCAGTAAATTCCTCGGCCACATGGGTAACCCAGGTTGGCGGCTGCTGATCAAAGACCCCGGCCATTGAACTGGCGATGGTGTAATCGAAGACACAGGGCTCGTCGCCGAACAGGAAACCTTCTGACCCTACCGCATCTTCTAGCGCCTTGAGATCTCTGCGGGCAAAACCCTCTTGTTCCTGACGTGTGTGGCGCCCCAAACCTTGTAGATGCAAGGTCTGATCGACCTCCTTACGCGCCCCCCTGGCAACGAATCCGCGAAAGGGCTTGGGGACTATGTGAAAAAACCCCTCCACCACATTTGGAAACCAAGCCTCATCCAACCAGCGACTGGCAACCATGAGCCAATACAGGTGGTCGTCTACTAACCGACTTAGGGCAAGCCCCATGGCATGTTCTTTGGCAGACAGCCCTTGGTAGACCCCACCTTGGGTAATGTTGTCCAAGTACTCAAGGATCAACTCCGAATCAGCGATCACCTCACCGTCTGCCAGCAGATACGGCAGCTTGCCCTTGGGCGCCTTACGAGGATCCTGTTGGATCTCCATGGTGTAGTCCAAGCCCATATGGGTCATCAGCATTTCTGCTTTGAGGCAAAATGGACTGACATTTTGCAGACCGAAAGCCCCGCCAAGGGTTACCAGCGTCAGATTTGGTTGGCTCATTTAGTGTTACCTTTCTTTGATGCCCCAATTCAAGGGCTCTTTATCTCTCAATCACTGAATGTTGCTATGTGCGAACTGGCCAACTGGATGTCGCTTAGTCGGCAGCGCTACTGGATCCGTCCACTACCACTTCGGCCTGAACCAATTCTTGAATGTAGGCTTCTTGGAAGTCCAGTTGCCGCAGCACGCTGAGGCTGTCGGCACCAATGTCTGGCGCTCGCTTTGGTGCTTTCTTGGTCTCGCCGGAAATATTGATAGGACTACTGATGGTGAGATCAAAATCTCCCTGGGTGTCACCGGTCTCCACCACAATGCCAGCGGCCCGAAATTGCTCGTCTTCCAGTACCTCGGTCATGGTCTGAACCTTACCGTAGGTAATGCCCTGCTCGTCCAATCGTTTGGCCGCTTCTTGGTAATCGAACTGGGCAAACGCATCCGTGATCATCTGTTGCAGCAAGTCTCGATTACGCATGGCTTGGGCGATATCCGCGAAGCGTTCGTCCTGCAGCCACTCGGGATGACCTAATGCCTGACACAGCTGAGGGTACTCTCTTGACGTATTGATCATGGTCAACACCAAGTAGCTTCCATCGGCACAGCCGTAGGGAGCACTGAGGGGGTTTACCCAGCCCTTATCTTGTCGATGGGTGGCCAAATCGTTACCGGCAATGACACCCTGCAGCGCCATACCGTTAGCCCACACACCATTTGCTGCCAGCGAGGTGCTCACCCGGCAGCCCTGGCCAGTGCGTTCGCGCTTGTACAGTCCGCTCATAATCGCCGCGAATAAAGCTGTGGCTGTGGAGTGATCGCCCATGCCTGGTGCCGGCATAAGCGGTGTCTGGCCCGGATCTCGAACAAATTCCATCATGCCCGAGCGTGCCCACCATCCAGTGACATCAAAGGCTCGGCGATCCGTCTCTGGGCCTTCATCGCCATAGCCGGTGATATGCGCGAACACCAAACGCGGGTTTACCGCACTTAGCGTCGGGTAGGTCATGTTGTAACGCTGCAACTGACTGGGCATAAAGTTCGTAGTCATCACATCGGCCTTGGCGATGACTTCATGAAAAAGCTGTTGGCCCGCATCCTTGCGCAAATCCACCGCCAGGGACTGTTTGTTTCGAGAGGTGAGCAGCCAGTGATAGGGGACCGGATAGCGCCCTACCAAGCCGCGATAACCATCACCACTCGGGGGTTCGATCTTGATAACCGTCGCGCCAAAGTCGCCGAGCATCGTGGCAGCTCCGGGGCCAGCCAAAAACGTCGCTGCGTCAACGACAACTAAGTCCTGTAAAAAGTGGTCCATATCTCCTCCCTATTCCAACACGACCGCTTCCCTGAAGCCCCGCTTGGCGAGACTGATTGTGTCAGACAAACGGAATGATTTTATCCGCCACAGACTCCAGCACCTCAAAGCGTGGATCAAACGACGGTAAATTGATGATCTGGTTCAACCCTGCCTCATCCAAGGCCTGCAGTTTCTCTACCAGTTCTTCCTGAGTTCCCACCAAACAAGTGGACTGGATTAACTCAGCGGTAAGGAACTTCTCCTCCTCCGGCAACACCCAGCAATTGTGTCCCATATGAATGCGCTGATGACGGCGATCTTCAGGAAACTGATCCAGCAACTTCGTGTAGTCATCCCATACACCCGCCAGCGCATTAGGTGGCTGCCATCCAAAGTTGCGCCACTGATCGTAAGCAAAATGCAGAGACGCAATGGCCATGGCCCCACAATCTCGCTTGATGCGCGGCGAATCTATTGGTTCGCCGGGTTCCTGCACGATCATGGCGGTAAGGGCAGTGGTATAAAACTCGTCTCGATTGAATCCGTCTGGCGCGTCTTTTTCGATCATGCTCCAAACGTGTTCCATCATGGCCGGATTCGCGGGCATGGACAGCACGGCCCCGTCGCCGTGTTTACCCGCCAACCCAAGAGAGCGAGGGCCAAACCCAGATACATACAGCGGAATGGGATCGTCGAAATTAACAAATCCTTTGTCGGGCATGACATGTCGGATGGGAATGCTCTGATCCCCGTGGCGCATCATGGCTTCTTCGCCTTTGAGCAAGGGTTTGACTTCGGCAAGATACTGGTCGAACTCAGCAATCCGCTGGGGCGGCAGCCCCATGATCCGCATAGCCGTATTTCCTGCGCCAACGCCAAAAAACGTTCGGCCCGGAGCAATAGCATTGATGGTGGCGATACCCGCGGCGTTTACCGATGCAGGGCGCGTCCCCGTTATGGCGACCCCGGTGCCAAGCTTGATGCGACTAGTGCGATCAGCCGCCAAGGCCAACGCTGCGTAACAGTCTGACCAGATCATTTGACTGTCCGCCAACCAGGCGTGGCTGTAACCAAGGGCTTCGGCGCGCACAACGTAGCCGATGTCCCCCACATGACTGGGGACACAGATCCCAATGTCCATGTTCTTACCCTCCTCCCAACGTCTCCCTCTCCTCTCAACTTCCGGCCCAAGACGTCATAGCCGCCTTTGTAGGCCAGCCCCTCAGCAGTCGTTTTCGTGCTGAGCCAGCACAAGGAACTCCCCAGTTCCCGTGACCGTCACTGTAAACTGAATGGGCGCACAGCAAACATAGCAATCCTCTATGTACCGCTGCTCGCTCTCGCTGGTATCCACCACTAGTTCATAGCTTTCGCCACAGTAGGGGCAGTCAATTATTTGCGTGTCGGTGCTTAGGTACATAATGCCAGTCTAAACCGGTTTTGCTGCTGATGTACTGAGTGCTTTGCATCTTCTTATCGACCGTCTGAGCTATCTTGCTCTTGGCCCCCATCCTATGTCGTGACGTTCCGCAACGTGAAAAACCTAGGATGCACGTGTAGGGTATGGCGCTTTTGCCGGAGTCATTTCGTGTCAGATTTACCCTTTTGGTATACCCGCTCTTTGGACTTTCCCTCGGAATCGGCCAGCGTCAAAGTCGACGGGATCGACATTGCCTACGAGACTTGGGGCGAGGTTGGAAGTCCGGGCATCGTGCTCATTCACGGCAGCAACGCACACTTGGAGTGGTGGCGTTTCACCGCCCCATTCTTGGCAGATCGATTTCGCTTAGCTGCCGTTGACCTATCCGGCAACGGCAATAGTGGTTGGCGCGAGCGTTACACGGGAAAGAACTTTGCGGACGAAGTGTGGGCAGTTTGCGAGGCGGCTGAACTTGGCGACAACCCCTATGTTGTGGGCCATAGCTTTGGCGGTTTTGTGGCCCTGGAGGTTGGTCACCACTACGGCACCCACTTAGGTGGCGTGCTTTTTATGGACTTCACCGTCGCACCGCCAGAGCAGTCCATGGAGTGGGGTTTGCGGGTGGAACGCGAGGGGGTTGAACCGGGTCGCAAGCTGCGCGTCTACGATGACTTTGAATCCGCACTGGCTCGATTTCGCTTTATTCCGGAACAGCCCGGCGTACATCCCCAAGTGCTCAAGCATCTGGGCACTTATGGCCTGAAAGAAGTAGCGGAGGGCTGGACCTGGAAATTTGATCCTGGCCTGTTCGACTATTTGGAAATGGGCACAGACCAGCACGACAAACTGATGGGCCTACCCTGTAAAACTGCCCTGATGCTGGGCGAGCAAAGCGAAGACGAGGGCGCTCTTTACGGCGATCATATGTTAGCTGCCAGCGGTAACACGCTGCCGGTAGTTACGGTACCCGGCACCTATCATCATTTAATGTTTGATCAGCCCGTCGCAGTGGCCGCGGCCATGAAGCTACTGTTGCTGGAATGGCAGAGACAGAATCTGTCGTTGTGATTGCCACCTAGGCTAGATCCGGCACTGGGTTCCCGGCGGGTTTTGTGACTCATATCATAAGAACCGGCCTTGGAACCCAACGCCCACATACTTTTGTTTTTGTTTGCGCTAGCTTTCAATCTGCCTCAGCAACGACCTGCCCTGAGGCGGTAGCTTGATTCCCAACTACATAAATCAGCCAGAGCATTGAGAAATCCCGGATCACACCATGCGCTATATCGTCAGTCTGTGTTTTGTACTTTTCACAACCCCGATAGCCTACCCATCTGATCAGACCAAGGGCCTAGATCGAACACCCAATGATGCCCACAACCTATTTGCAGGCGTTTGGCAAAACGAAAGAGGTTCCATCGTAGGTTTTACCAGGACCAAGGACATCCTGTCGGGCTACTACCAAACTCAACTGGGCCAGCCGGACAAAAGTCAAAAGTTCCCTCTGACAGGATTCGTCCAGGGTAACCTCATTACCTTTACCATCAATTTCACCGGCTATGGATCCATGACCAGCTGGTCGGGGCAACTCAGTAAGGATGAAAGGGGCGACTACATACGAACGCTCTGGCACTTAACCCGAGACATAGAGGATGGCCAAGAAGATACGGATCTTTGGCGCTCTATAACCGCAGGTGCCAGCCAATTTAGGCGCCTACCTGCCCCACCCTAGCTACGCATCGAGTATCAGCGCTGTAGGACGGAACCCGCTTAACCGCAGTTGGCTCGGTTTCCAACCGCCCAAGCACACGACACCCCGAACTCGTTAGCACCAACCTGAATCGCTCAGGAGCCTGAGGCCAAGGCCTCACGGATTTTGGCGTGTTGGTCATTATCCAGCGTATAAAAACGAGCGAGCACTAGCGCCACGCTCATCAGGGCCATGGGCACAAACGTCAGCATCTGCTTAATTGCTGATAGGGTCTCTAGAGTTTGCTCTTGATTGGCTACATAGCCCACAGCACTTAAGGCCATGGCTACGCCTGCGCCGCCCACGGCCTTACCCAGCTTTTGAAAAAAACTGGATGATGCGTAAATAGCACCATCAGCCCGTTTGCCGTGCTTATATTGGGCGTACTCCACCGTATCCGGAATCATAGCCCACCCTAGAACCGCAACCGGCGCGCCCCCAAGGGCCACCATACAGCCCCAGAATACAATCCATCCAACCTGATCGGACGGGGTTAGGTAAAAACCTAGACAAGCCACGATGGTAAACAACGCCCCCACTTGAATCGCGCCCGCCTTGCCGAAGCGGGCAGCTAAAAGCGGTACGAAGGGCAGCCCGACGAACATAACGATCAATCCCAAGCCAAAGAAAAGCCCGATCAAATCCGGACGTTCCAGATTATAAGTAAAGTAATAAATCGCCACGGTTTGACGGACAGTAAAACTCAGCATGCCGAGTGTGAACAATGCGATCACGATAACCAGCGGCCCATTGGAGAAGACCGCCTGCAAACTATCCCGCCAACTAAGCTGTTGCTCCGCGGGCGGTTGAATCACTTCATCGGTGCTGTAAAAAGTCACCGCCAAGAGCAGAGTCGCCACCACCGCAAACAGTGCCATTACCGCCTGATAGCCTTGGGCTTGGGTTGAAAACAGAGGCACCAGCTCTGGGACTCCAACAGTGACTGCGGCGGCTCCAGCAAAGGCGCAACCCATTCGCCAAGTCGACAGTTTGGTGCGCACCTCATAATCGTCTGTTAGCGATGCAGTCAGAGCGGAATATGGGATCGTGACCACGGTGTAGAGAATGCCAAACGCTATGTAAGTGACATAAGCCCAGATCACTCGCCCGCTTTCGTCCAAATCGGGTACGGTAAAGGTCAAGACAGCTACCACTCCAAGGGGAATCGACCCAAGCAAAAGATAAGGTCTTAGCCGCCCCCACCGGGTGCGGGTGCGCTCGGCAATGGCTCCCATGATGGGGTCCGTTACTGCATCCACCAGACGCGCAACCAGTAATACACCGGCAGCAGCCCCGGCACTTATTTCCAGTACGTCGGTATAGAAATAGAGCAGGAAGGTCATGGATGAAATGAAAAAGAGATTGATGCCGAGGTCACCAATGGCGTAGCCAAAACTCTTTTGCCAATTCATCAGCGGATAACCTCATCGCGCTGTAACGCGGCAATTTCCTCTAGGCTGAAACCGAGTTCCGCCAGAACCTCGTCGCCGTCTGCACCGGGATCCGGCGCCCCTCGACTCAACTTGGCGGGGTGTGGAAAGTCGGACAGATTGATGGGGCTGCGAACCAAATTGATCTCCCCCAAGGTCTCGTGAGAGACCGGTACGCTCATGCCAAGGTGCTTGACCTGAGGATTTTCAAAGGCCTCTTTCACCGTGTTGATTGGGCCGCAGGGCACGCCTGCTTCATTAAGACGCTGCACCAAGTCAGCGACCGAGTATTGAGCGGTGATCGCATTCATGTCCGTCTTAATCTGGTCTCGGTGACGGGTTCGACTGCCCACACTTTGATAGTCTGGATGGTCGAACAGGGAGGTTGCGTTCAGCGCCTGGCAAAATCGCTGCCACATTTGGCCGCCAAAGGCCGCGATATTCACATAACCGTTTTTTGCCTCAAACATACCCATGGGCACTTGGGTTGGGTGGTCGTTCCCCTGCTGGGTCGGTTCCTCACCACTCATAGTGTAGCGCGCACCTTGGAAGTCCAGTTTCGACATCATGGCTTCCAGCAAGGACGTATGCACCCACTGGCCCTGCCCCGTGCGCTCTCGGTGCAGCAACGCCAGCAAAATGCCTTGCCCAAGGAACATGCCCGCCGAGGTATCGGAAATGGCGATTCCTACGCGCATGGGACCTTGCGTTGGCTCTCCGGTAATCGACATCAACCCGCTCATGCCTTGGATGATTTGATCTACTCCGGGTCGCTGGCTATCCGGGCCATCTTGGCCGAAGCCCGAAATACTGGCGTAGATCAGGCGGGGATTGATGGCCTTTAGCGTTTCATAATCCACACCGAGTCGGTACTTAACGGAACTGCGAAAATTCTCCACGACCACATCGGCATCCTTTGCCAAACGATGAAACAGGGCTTTACCGTCTTTGTGCTTCAAATCGATGGCGAGAGATCGCTTGTTACGATGAAGGTTCTGTTCGTCCGGGCCACGCCTACCGCCGGTCACAGAATTGCCTTGGGCATCCTTTCGCGGTGGGGGTTCGATCTTGATGACGTCGGCGCCCCAGTCAGCCAATAGTCGGACCGCCATGGGACCTGCTCGAGCAATGGTGAGATCAAGCACACGGATATGCTCCAGCGGCCCCTTCATCGTGGTCATGCCGATGACGGTTTGGTTGGATCAGACTTTCGCACCAATCGTCCGGGCAAGGCGTCTGTGGCCTGCCCGTCAATGTAGGTTGGCTCACCGTTGACGATGGTCATCTGATAACCGTCGGCGCGCTGCTGCAAGCGAGCGCCGCCTGCGGGAAGATCGTTAACTATTTCGGGTAAGCGAACACGCAAGTTATCAAAATCGATCACGTTCACATCCGCACGCATACCCACTTCCAACGTTCCCCGATCCGTAAGATCCACCGCCCGGGCAGTGTCCCTAGCCTGACATTTAATCAAGGTAGGCAGATCGATCCCCTCGCCCCGAGTACGATCTCGCCCCCAGTGAGTCAGCAAGGATGTAATAAAGCTGGCGTCGCAAATGGTGCCTACGTGGGCACCTCCGTCCCCCAATCCCATCACCGTGTCTTTGTGCAGAATCATGTCTCGGCAGCAATCTAAGTTGTCTTCCGCGTAATTTGCGAATGGTGTGTACAACATCGCCTTACCCTGATTTTGCAGCAGCGCATCGTAAACAAAAGACCAAGGGTCCTGCCCCCGAGCAATGGCTTGGGCGTAAAGAGAATCCTTGGGGTCAGGTTCGTAATTGGGTGGATCTGTCATCAGCCAAATCTTCCGGCCTTCGTCCATCAAGCGGAATAAACGCATGAAACCATGCCCCGTGGACTCGCTCAGAATACGCGCTTTACGCTCAGGATCCCCAAGCGCTGCCGCACGTTCGGCCAAGGGCAACTGGGCAAGCTCGGTAAAGGAAGGGCGTGTGGTAAAGGGCGATAAAGTGGTGGTTAAACCCAGCAAAATTCCGATAGGACGGGGGGCAACCTGCCCGCGCATAACCAGACCGGCGTTGCTGGCCGACTCGATCTTGCCCAAGACTTTACGCCAGCCTTGGTCGCCTATGCCCTGAGCCAAGGAAATCGACATGGGACGTCCTGCAGATCTAACCATGGATTCCAACAGATCAAACTCAGTATCTAGATCATCAAAATCCGAAATCATTTCCATAACGCCGCGGCCAGCATTTTGCAGAGCACAAGCCATACCAACTAGTTCGTCGTACTCCGCCTGAAGGGTTGGAGTCGGTTCACCCCGCACGCTGCGATGATTCAAGGTTCGAGAACTGGTAAATCCCAAGGCACCTGCCCGAATCGCCTGTTCCGTGAGCCGATGCATCTCGGCAACATCCTCGGCGGTTGCGGGCTCCCGGTCAGCGCCGCGCTGACCCATCACGTAGACCCGCAAGGCTGCATGGGGTAGCTGGGCGCCAAGGTCCATATCGAACTGACGCTTAGAGAGAAAATCTAGATAATCGGGAAAAGACTCCCAGTCCCAACTCAGACCTTCACTAAGGGCAACGCCGGGAATGTCCTCAACACCCTCCATCAGTTCAATGAGCAACTCGTGGTCGGTAGGCCGAACCGGCGCGAATCCCACCCCGCAATTGCCCATAACCACCGTGGTAACACCGTGATGACTGGATGGCGACATCCGATTAGACCAAGTCGCCTGACCGTCGTAGTGGGTATGAATGTCGACAAATCCAGGTGTCACCAACGCGCCATCGGCATCGACCTCACGACGACCTGTACCGGATATCTTGCCTACTTCGGCCACGACACCGCCTCGTATGCCAACATCAGCGGTAAAGGCCTTGCGACCGGTACCATCAATCACTGACCCGGAACGAATCACCAAATCATGCTGGGACATAGATGCCCTCCCCTTTCCTTTGACCGTGTTCTATCACAGAAGACTCGTTGATTGAACGGTGACCGCAGACACCACCACACAGCTTGCCCAACCTAGGATCGATACCAACGAAAGATTGGGCTATCGTCGGCTCCCTAATTCGCAAAGTCTTATCCACCAAAGCACGAGTTGGAACGACTTTGCCGGAGCGCGAAACCTAATCGGAGTCAAACCATGGCCATAAAAATCGAACACGTCCTACCCTATCCCCCGGCTGTCATTTGGAACATCGTCGGAAACCCCGGCCGGGTAGATTGGGTACCCGGGGTTGAGTCCGCGGAATTCGACGGGGAGGTCAGACGCTTCAAAATGGAGGGTGCCGGCGGATTAGCCGAACGGATCACCAAGTGTGACGAAGATCTCATGTATCTGGAATACTCGGTGATTGAGTCCACACCGCCGCTGCAATCTCATTTGGCCAGCATTACCCTTGAACCTCATACGGATGGCACGCTATTCATTTGGCAAACGGACGTTGAGCCGGTAGCAGTCGAGCCATTCATCGCTGCCGGTATGAAGGGCAGCTTGGCGCAATTGGCCGGAATTTTGGCTGAGATAGACCCAAGCTAAGGCCCCCTTTACACCGGCTAAAGTCGCGCTGCAATTCAGCCTT
>ERZ1047472.1386-NODE-1386-length-18963-cov-11.563835_pt1 | contig 18963 bp, 21 predicted proteins | sample MGYA00383095_ERZ1047472 | MGnify/ENA primary metagenome ERZ1047472 (study PRJEB29581, sample SAMEA5548365) | metagenome | biome: marine; feature: coastal; material: water | depth 1 m | study: Short-term variability in the microbial, nano- and picoplankton... | reverse complement strand
GTACAAAATAAACGAAATAGATAGATTGATACTATTTTTGCTGGATATAATAGATGACGCCTTTAGCTCTCGTAATACTCACCCTTTTACTTTCTGCCTTTTTCTCTGGTTTGGAGATTGCATTCATCTCTGCCAATAAGCTTAGAATAGAGCTAAAGAGTAATCAAGGAAAGCAGTGGGCTATCATCTGCTCGAGTTATCTTAAATCTCCCTCCAAGTTTATCAGTACCATTTTGGTTGGGAACAATATAGCTCTTGTGGTTTATGGTATAACCATGGAAGAGATTTTTCGTCCGAAGTTTGAAAGTGCATATGCACCTTATATAGACAACACTGCATTCTTAGCACTACTTAGTGCTACATTGGTTTCCACTGCAGTCGTTTTACTTACTGCGGAGTTTTTACCTAAAGCACTGTTCCGACTAAATCCAAGTGGGATTTTAAGTATTCTTATTTATCCATTTCAGATATTCTATGTACTACTTTGGCCTTTGGTGGTCTTTGTAATTTGGCTGAGTAATAATATCCTGGGCAAATTACTGAATACAGATTTCACAGAAAAAACTCCTGCTTTTGGGAAGGTTGATTTAGGTCACTTTATTTCTCAGTCTGCACAGAGTCATACGGAAGGAGAAGAACCTGAGGTAGATACAGACATCTTAAAAAATGCTCTAGATTTTGGCAATGTAAAAGTAAGAGACTGTCTGGTTCCTCGTACAGAAATCACAGCTATCTCTAGTGATGCTACTATCAAGGAGTTAGAAGAGCTCTTTATTGAATCTCAACATTCTAAGATATTGGTGTATAAAGAGAATATAGATCACATTGTAGGCTATGCTCATCACTTGGATCTGCACAAAAAGCCAAAAAGTATTAAGTCTGTCTTAATCCCTATTCTCATTACCAATGAATCTAAGGCAGCAAATGATATGCTCAATGAGTTCTCCAAAACACAGAAAAGTATCGCACTAGTAGTAGATGAATATGGTGGAACCGCAGGTATCATTACAGTAGAGGATATCATGGAAGAGATTTTTGGAGAAATTCAAGACGAACATGACGAAGTGACTGAAGAAGATGAACAAGTCTTAGATGACGGCGTATATGTACTTTCTGCTAAGTTGGAAGTAGATTATATAAACGAGAAATATGAAGTTAATATTCCCACTGGAGATTACGAGACGTTAGGCGGATTTGTTTTAGCTAATCTGGAGGATATTCCGAGTGAAGGTGAGGTTTTCGTCATAGAAAATTTTGAAGTGAAAATCTTAGAAGCAAGTGAGCAACGGATAGAACGTCTTGAGCTGAAGATTTTGGAATAAGAAGTCTATTTATTAATTCTTACTAATATCCGTATTTATCCTTCCATAGAGCCTTTAATCGCTCTCTGAATTTATTCTCTTGGGCATTTTTCCCAGGATCATAAAGCTTTTCATTACTTACTTCTTTGGGTAAAAATTCTTGATGTGCAAAGTTGTTAGCATAGTCCTGTGAGTAGAGGTATCCTTTGCCATAATCCAAGTCTTTCATGAGCTTAGTTGGTGCATTCCTTAGACTAAGTGGAATAGCTAAATCTCCCGTTTGTTTTACTAAGGCCTGAGCTTTTCCAATTGCCATATAGCTTGCATTACTCTTTGGGCTATTGGCAAGGTAGATAGTCGTTTGCGAAAGGATGATTCTACACTCCGGATATCCTACATTGGTAACAGCCTCAAAACAGCTGTTTGCCAATAAAAGAGCATTGGGATTTGCAAGTCCAATATCTTCACTGGCGGAGATGATGAGTCTACGAGCTATAAACTTCGGGTCTTGCCCACCTTCTATCATACGAGCAAGATAATAAACAGACGCATTGGGATCACTTCCTCGGATAGATTTTATAAATGCAGATATGATATCATAGTGTTGCTCACCTCCTTTATCAAACTTTGCCAATTTTTCCTGAATGGCTTCGTCGACTAGCTTATTGGAAATGGTAATTTGTGTGCCACCTTTATAGTTTACTATGATTTCGAGAGCATTCAGCAGTTTTCTTCCGTCACCTCCGCTTATTCGAACTAGTGCATCCCATTCCTTAATGTTGATTTTCTTCTTACTGAGTATTGTGTCTTTCTTGCAAGCTTGATTCACCAAGCTTTTTAGCTCTTCAAGATCTAATGGTTTCAGTACGAAGACTTCACATCTAGAAAGAAGTGCAGCATTTACTTCAAAGCTTGGGTTTTCTGTGGTGGCACCTACCAAGGTGATAATACCTTGCTCCACTGCTCCGAGTAAAGCGTCTTGCTGACTTTTATTGAATCGATGGATCTCATCTATAAAGAGTATTGCACTACCTCCACTACCTAAAAACTTTGTTTTTTTTGCTTTTTCGATTACTTCTCGTACATCTTTTACACCAGCATTTATCGCATTGAGTTTGAAGAAAGGTGTTTTGAGTTCGTATGAAATGACTTCGGCAATTGTAGTCTTACCTACGCCCGGTGGTCCCCAGAAGATACTCGAATACATTCCTCCATTTTCAATAGCCTTTCTTAAGGGTTTGTTTTTACCAATGATATGCTGCTGACCTACAATCTCATTTAGAGACTTCGGTCGGACACGTTCTGCAAGTGGCTGCTGAGGTATGGTATAGCTCTGTTCGATGACAGTGCCAAAGATATATATATTTGCCTAGATGAAAATCATTTTAGCATCGCAAAATCCTAATAAGATTTCTGAAATTAGAGCGAAGTTACCTCAGTATGAGGTGCAAGGACTTAATCCAGAGCAGTTTCCATATGAGCTATTGGAGACTGGTAATACCTTGGAGGCAAACGCACTTCAAAAAGCAAGACAGGTTTATGAAAAAACGGGCGAAAATTGCTTTGCAGATGATACGGGTCTTGAGGTTGAAGTCTTAGATAGAGAACCGGGGGTGTACTCGGCAAGGTATGCAGGAGAGCAAAAAAATAGTGAAGAAAATATGGCTCTTCTTCTGGATAAGTTGAAAAACGAGTCTGATAGACGAGCAAGATTTCGTGCTGTGGTAGCTCTTAATTGGGAAGGAGAAGAGTATACCTTCGAAGGCGAGTGTAAAGGAGTCATCACGGAAAGTAAAAGCGGTAGTCAAGGATTTGGATATGATCCTATTTTCAAACCAGAAGGTTACGATATCTCTTTTGCGGAGATGGATATGGATACCAAGTCTAAAATTAGCCATCGAGGGAAAGCGATAGACAGGCTGATAGATTTTTTAGAAAAAGCCTGTTTATAGTGGAATATAGAGCGGATTACTTCTTATAGTTAGCTTCGTATGTTGCTATCCAATCATCAGTTGTGGTTTTTTTCAAGAGATCACCTATTAATTCTAGAGGGATGTCATCCATTCGTTTGAATCGTACGCAACTTTTACCCATATCTAGTTTGTATTTACAATGCTTTGCATATTCCTCTACAAACCAAGCGTGTAGTTTGGGGTCTGCATAGATTCCCATATGGTAAAATGCTATGAAATTTTTCTGAGAAGCGATACTCACAAATGGTAGTGCAGGATATGGCTTACAATGGTAACCTGCCGGATATATTGATTTAGGAACCACGAAAGAGATCATCCCGTATTGCATTCCCTCTTCAAAACCTTGTGGAATATTGTCAGATATGGTTTGTCTTAGCTCTTGAAAAATCGAAATTCGTTCCTCAGGAATCTGCTGTATATATTCTTCTGGGTTACTGGCTTGAATTTTCATATTTACAAATAAAAGTAATATTGCTGAGAAGGTTTTTTTTATGTCTTTTGCATAAGAAAATAGGAACACTTAGACTTATGGTTAGTAAATGGCAAAAATATCTCGCACTTGGAGTAATAGGGTTGGTGGCTATTATGATTGTAGTCAAACTAATAGTCAATTTTCAATCCAATAAAATTGTTTGGGAAGATTCTGATAACGAAGTTCTCACTTCTGATTGTTTGGACGATTTGGGTGGTTATGCTGTAAGGTTTCCCTCTGCTAGCGAAGAGTATTGCTCTTGCACTGCAGATGCCATTATGGATGAGTACACAAAATTCGAGTATTATCAAATCCTTGAAAATGGAGATCAAGAGCAAAATGATGAAATGCTTGGGGTAATCTCACAGTGTTATAATGCTTTTCAACAAGCAATGTTTGATGAAAGTAAATTGGATTAGCCTACAGCTATGAATGGAATGTTTACTTCAAAAGCACTTCCTTTTCCCTCTTCAGATTTTACGCTGATATCACCACCGAGTTTGTTTAGAGCCTCACGCACTTCATATAGACCTAGTCCGTTTGAACTTCCTACAGATTTGCTGGTATAGAACATGTCGTAAATGAGATGCTGTTTCTCTTGTGGGATACCTATGCCATTGTCTTCTACGAGGATAATGAGATTTTCACCCTTTGAAAAACTCTTTACTTTGATATATGCCTGAGCTTCATTGATTTTGCTGAAATCGACGGCGTTTTTTAATAAATTTCGGATGATAGTCTCCAATGAGATTTTATCTAATTGAAAAATATCTCCAACGTAAGGCTCCAACTTAACAGCAATTTTAGAAAAGTTTCGCTGCTCAGAAAGTGCGGATAGTTGATCTGATATGAGGCGATTGAGATCAATGGTTTCAGGATCAATTACACTCGCAGTCAACTGTTGATGCTCAGTGAAAGAATCTATGAATTCTGAGAGGTTTCTGGACTGAAGCTGTCCTTCAAATGCCAGTTCTTTTACGTCTTTTTTATCAGAACTTTCTCCAATTTTTCAAAATTAGAATCTATAAATGCTATTACATTTCGAAAGTCTCTTGTGAGTTTATAAGTTAAATTTTCTACTCTTTGATTGGCTTGATTGGTACTTGCTAATTGGCTCTCAAGCTTCTTATTGGTTAGTGCGAGAAGCTCTCTTGATATTTAGCCTGCTAGATAAGTAGACATAAAAAGCTACTAATAAGGATATGAGTACAATGAGTATGTAATTTTCCAAAAGTATAGGAGAAAGGTATCTCTCTGAAGATATCTCAACAGCCACCATACTGAAACCAGCACCCATGATAATTATAGTGCTTACTATTTTTGATTTCAAATTAAAAAATAGGTGGAGGCCAAGTAATGATAAGCCAATAGGCACTAGAATAAGATATTCAAAAATGACTCCAGGTAATACTGCCGAAATACTCAACATCAGCACATACACAGATGCGAAATGAAAAATTCGAGGAATTACTAATTTGTTATGTGTTTTGATTTTACCTAGAGATCTCAGATATAGTATTTCAATAATTAGGGGTATTAAGGCAGCAACACCTAAAACGACATATTCAGCTCTTGCAGTAAATGCATAAGACATAAGTACGACAGCAACCGTGACAAATAGCACATAAAAAGACTCAAGGATATAAATCTTTTTTTAAGTAATTGTAGTGGTGTAAAGTGTTAGACATGTAACTATTCGGCTAGTAAAATAGTTAATTGTCCGGTTTTCTGATTGAAAACAAGCTTTATGAAATCCCCAGCTCTTTTTTCTGCTCTTTGTTGAGCTGAGCTGGAGCGTCAATCATAATGTCTCTTCCCATATTGTTTTTTGGGAATGCAATAACGTCACGAATAGAATCTGTACCTGCTAAAATAGCTGAAAGACGATCCAGTCCGAAAGCTATTCCACCGTGTGGAGGAGCTCCATATTCGAAGGCATTGAGTAAGAATCCGAATTGTTCTTGAGCTTCTTCCTCAGTGAATCCGAGAAGGTCAAACATTCTTTTTTGCAATGGTTTATCGTGTATACGAATACTTCCACCACCTACTTCCATTCCATTGATGGCCATGTCGTATGCATTGGCTCTTACAGACCCGGGGTCGCTTTCCATTTTGTCCCTGTCTTCTGGAATAGGAGAGGTGAACGGATGGTGCATAGCGCGCCATCTGTCACTTTCTTCATCGTGCTCTACAAGAGGAAAATCTACAACCCAACAAGCATTAAATTTATCTTTTGGTCTAAGGCCTTCGAGGTCTCCGATATGGAGACGTAGTTCGTTCATCTGCTTTCTTACCTTGTCAGTGTTACCGCTTAGTACGAGTATGAGATCATCTGACTTAGAGGCACAAGCCTTCGCCCACTGTCCAAGTCTGTCCTGATCGAAAAATTTGTCTACGGAAGACTTGTAGCTTCCATCCGCATTTACTCTACAGTAGATAAGACCTAGAGCACCGATTTGAGGTCGTTTTACCCAATTGGTAAATGCGTCTAGTTCTTTACGAGGATACTTATTGCCACCCTTCACATTGATAGCTACTATACTATCCGCATTGTCAAATACGCCGAATCCATTTCCTTTAGCTACGTGGTCTATATCCACAAGCTCCATCCCAAATCGCATATCAGGTTTGTCACTGCCAAAACGTTTCATAGCTTCAGCATAAGTAATGACTGGGATGTCTCCAAGGTCTATATTTTTCACATCCTTGAATACTGAACGTATCATGCCTTCGAAGGTATCCAAGACATCATCTCGCTCTACAAAAGACATTTCGCAGTCTATTTGCGTAAATTCTGGCTGTCTATCTGCTCTGAAATCCTCATCTCTGAAGCATTTTACGATTTGATAGTATTTGTCCAATCCACTTACCATCAATAGTTGTTTGAAAGTCTGTGGACTTTGAGGTAAGGCATAATACTGATCCTCATTCATACGACTAGGTACTACAAAATCTCGAGCTCCCTCTGGCGTAGATTTGATTAGGTACGGAGTCTCTACATCTATGAAGTCAGCATTATCTAGGTAATCTCTTACTGCCTTGTTTAGCTTACTTCTCAGTACCAGTTTCTCTTGTATGGAATTTCTTCTGAGGTCTAGGTATCTGTATTTTAGTCTGATTTCCTCACCACCATCAGTATCTTCTTCTATGGTGAAAGGTGGAGTCAATGAAGCATTGAGTGCTTCGAATGCAGTAACTTTAATCTCTATATGCCCAGTTGGGATCTTATCGTTTTTGTTGCTTCGTTCGATGACCTCACCGTACACTTTTATCACAAATTCACGACCTAAGGAGCGAGCTCTATCATTGAGCTCTTTGTCTATTTCTTCATTGAATCCGAGTTGGGTGATACCATATCTGTCACGAAGATCGATGAAGGTCATTCCTCCAAAATCTCTGCGTGTCTGTACCCATCCACTTAATGTTACTGACTGACCTATATGAGCTTCTCTAAGCTCTCCGCAAGTATGTGTTCTGTGCATCGCGTCAAAGGTAGGTTAAAGGCGTGTATTTGAAAACAGAGAGGCAAGGGAAATGTGAGGTGTCGTGTTCGACTATTTTTAGGTTTATGTGAAGACGGTCCAACGGTCTCGTATAACCGTCAGTTACGGGTTTTTATGCGTTAATTTTTGGTTAAGCACTGTATTTAGCAATTCCGAGTGGATTCGGACGTAGTCTAATCCGCCGTAATTGCGGTTATACATTGTTGTGAGCTGGCTTTTTATTTCCATATTTCCCACCATTTTTTTGTTCCGATTCCGTTTTTTATTTGTTTCAGTTTTATTATTTCCGTTGTGTCAATTCCAAGAGAAGTTCTTGCATTATAAGCAGTCAAATAATCTTTATGATTTATAAAATTCCGAATCTTGTTATTTATTCGGTCGTCACTAAATTTAGTTAAATGGTGAAAGATTCCGATTCGAGAATATTTTTCCGAAACTTTGTCCATTTCGTTTAACGCAATTTCTTTCATTTCCTCATCTCCATTTTTTATCTCGTTTATGTAACTCGCCCAAATAATTTTCATCGTCGGACTTTTAGATAAGTTCAGTCGCTTTTGTAAGGCAGGGAGTGAGTCAGCCGATTTCATTATTGTCAGCGTTTCGCCAATCAAATCGTCTTCATTCTTTTCAAGCATTTCAATTAGGATTCGCTCAACTTCCACTTTTTCCTTTTCGGTTAAGCTCAAAACAATGTGTTCATTACTAAATCCATTGCGATTTTGGTAATCAGATGGTGGAATTAGTTCTTTTATCAATTGTTCAATATTTCTCACTTCGTTTTGTTCAGCTTGCTCACAACACTTGTATATATGCCACTGTCCAAAGATAAATAAATCTAAAACTTGACACATTATCACGTATAGTAAAGTTTTATTCGTTCCTAACGGTTCGGAACGGATAGAGCCTAACACGCATAAAAACAGATTATTAGAGAGTGAAAAATTGCAAAAAAGCTCCCCTCATCCTCAGACGAAAAGAGCTTTTATAATTTTACTAATACCACTTACTGCACGTATGCCTTTACAGCACTGATTCTACTGCTGTTATGCGATTTTAACGTGCCGATAGCAGAGCTAAACTGTCCATTCACGTAGGAATAGCCATTACGTTCATTATTTGCAGACTCACTGAGCAGACTCTCTTGATTAGAATACCAAGTATTCATATTGCCATTTTCGAATGTAGTTTCTATGAAGTTCTTGATGTGTGCTTTATACGTTGTTTCGTAAGTTTCATCTGCTATGAGGTAACTAATCAGCGGCCAGTCTGTCCCTACTTCAGTCATACCAAAGGACAAGGACCCGCCTTGTTTTCCATTTTGGAAAGCCTCATTGTTATCCCATATGATCCATTTGATCAATCCATCAGCTGGGTCGTGGTATAGGAAGTAGTTATGGGTCATCCTACCATAGGTATCCCAATTCTGGATCGTGTTATTGACGGCGAGGTATTTTAAGAATCCATCTACGTGAAATACAGACTCCAAGTCTGATCTCCACTGAGCAGGATTGCTTGTACGTGTAGATAATCATACATTTTTTGTATGTCACTTTTGTCATTGATCTCTTCATTGGTCTTCAGCTCAAAATCATCTAAGTCAAAACCACTGGTACTAAAAGTAGCACCATCACCATCAGGCTTGTAGCAGTTACCTGATTTAGATCCAAAATAGTCTTTTAGAAAGGTGTCGAAAATGACTTCACACATGGTATAAACACCATAATATTGAAGATTGCCATCTCCCTGATCGATATATACTTCGTAGTATGCCGTACGTACTGCTGGCACACCAAAATCCCTGAATACTGCATCTGCAGTAGACTCTCTTACAAGTGAAGCATCATTATAGTTGCTACTCATAGAAAGCTCCTTAAATCCGTAAAAACTTTGGTTTGAGATGCCTTCAAAATCATCTTCAAACTGATCGAAATCAAATCTGAGAGGTAGCTTACCACTTCGTGCTCTGAGTGAAGAGTTGCCTTTGTATCGTACACCTACGTGTTCCCACACTAGTCCATTGTAATGTATGTCAGCTGGGAAGTACTCGGGATTCTCACTATCAAATATACCTCCTGGACCTCCGCCTCCGCGAGTTTTGGTAGCAAGGTCTGATTGCATATCGTCCCACTCCTCTGAAGAAAAAACAATCTCAATGCGATGCACCTTATTCTCCTCAAATACAATGCTGTAATCAGTAAGAAATCCATTGTTGTGAGAAGCTAGACCTTCGCTTACTTCTCCATCAGGAACAAAAATCACCTTCTTGCAACTCCCTGCAAGCAATAAGAAAGTAATGAGCACCAGTATGTTTAAATTTTTCATTTGGATTTATTTTCAAGTGTGTAGCCGTATTTAAGGAATAGTATATTGGTGGTTTTTTCATAGGCACCTACAAGATCTTGCTCTTGTCTAAAATAAAATCCTAAGTCGCCAGCAGATTTGAAACTGTATTTTGTACCCACAGTCCACCTTAGTTTATACCACTCGTTTTCTGTACCTAGCCTATTGAAAAACTCTAGACCTACTTTCGGATCAAACTTCCAATTTTTGATATTGTATTTAGTACCGACCTTGAGTCTGAAGGTGTTGATATTATCATCCTCTACTTGCAGCTCTTGCTTGGTCTGGTAACGTGCTCTGTACTGCAGAGACCATCTCGATATGTCATGCTTGTATATCAGGTCTGACTGGAGTCTGAGGTGATTTTCATAACCTTGGATTTTCCCTTGGTCATCATTGTCACGTATGAAACGTACTGCCGGTGTAATATATAACCCTTTGGCCAGTTTATATCTCAGATCAAACTGAGTGAAGTATTGGTCCACATTGCTAGCATCATCTTTTAACCTTAGCTGTTGTTGCAAGGTAATTTTTACCTTCTTTATAGGCTTGTAGCTGATTTCAGCAGAAGTCCAAGCCTCTAAGTCTTGGATGGTGTGGTATGTTTCTTCCTGAGCAAAAGTGAGTAAGCTCATAAAGCAAGCCATTATTGCTATTTGTCTTTTTTTAATCATTGTTGGGTATAGTATTTTATCGTGATTTTGGCTGAGTCTTTTACGAAATCAATATTGTTAACTTTTATTTCCTCTATTGCGAGTCCAGTTCTAGTTTCTAAGTCTTTTTTCAAGATCTCATAATTTTCAGGTGTTATATTTTCTATTTTTTCGTATTCTATGTTTTTTAATGTGAGGCTTCGCACTACCCATATTTTCTCCATTATGTATAGAGCAATTACTACAGCCACATTAGCTCCTACTATTTCAGCATAGCTCATCTTCTGATTGGCTAGTGAGTTGATCACGGATACGCCTATAATCACAAAGAGATAAGTCATTTCCTTGATAGGAATAGGATCCGTACGGTATCGTATGATTCCGAAAATAGCAAAGAGACCCAGTGCCATACCGATGTCAAGTTCATATTTTTTCAAGGTGAAACAGAGAAAAAACACAATGATACCAATCATGTAGTATGTGAAAAGGTAGTCTTTTCGCTTAGCAATACTATAGTACAGCCAACGGATGATGATGGTGAGAAAGGCTATATTCAATAAAAATCGAAATGCCATTTTGTAAAAGTCGTCGTCGAACAGCGGTATGTTCAGAAATTCATTCATTTGGTTGTTGTAAGTCTATTTATTTTTAAAAATTTGGCTTTGAAAAGATTCTGTTTCAAGTCAGACCTACGTGAGGCTAGACCTATGCAGTATTTACTAAATCCATAGGGATGAACTCCGTATTTTTTCAAAGCTTGAAATATAGGGGAATGCCTATTCAGGCGTTCTTGCTTCAGTTCTATGATAGCAATCTTTTGGCTTAATGGCTCCTCGTCAAATTGAACGTTCACATCTACGGTTACTCGCTCATTTAGTGAAGTGTTGACTAGAGTAAATCGGTTGAAGCTGTTTTTAAGCGTCTTATGAAGGGGTAGAGGTCTTCCTAATACCTGTTCCACAAATCTAGAAAACTGCTGGTGATCAGGCTTTGAGTACTCGTCTATTTTGATGCGTTTTTTAACGGTGTCTCCATAGCTGTCTTTTTGTTTGATTTCTAAGAAACTTAAATCAGACTCCATATATTTCCTTGTTCTCACTTTCACGCGTTTAGCTACACCATTGTGATGCATGTGATAGAATTTTAGTTTGTCAGTATCAAAGTAGAGTGATTCATAAGACATAAGTCTGTCTTGTCCTATCTGCAAGATTTGGTAATCAGATTTCACCTCATTTAGAATAGCACTCAAGCGGGCAGTATTGATGAGGAATTTAGTGTCCGTCCGCTTCATAAGAGCGACTTGATTCATGTCATCTAATGAGATGCTACCAAATATATCTAGATTAGGAGCGTACAATTAGTTTAGTTTGGAAGTAAGTTTTTTTTGAACCTAAAACACGATTCTTAACCGTTAGACAACAATAATGCAACAATTATTTCATATTGGGTGTAAAAAACACGTAAACTCCTTATAGATAAGGAAATAAATATATTATTTGCGAAGAATAAATGATAGCTGTCAGTTCATATATGTCTCCTTTTGGTGAGTTGATTTTGGGTTCTTTTGAAGGAGCTTTGTGTCTGGCAGATTGGAAGTACAGAGCAAAACGGGAAGGTATAGATAAGAGACTTCAATCATCTCTAACTGCTAGATATGTGAAGCAAGAAACTGATGTCATCATACAAGCCAAAGAGCAGCTTAGTAGTTATTTTTCTAAGGAACGTAGTCATTTTGACCTACCTCTGAATATGGTGGGAACTTCATTTCAACAAAAAGTATGGAGGGAGCTTCTTAAAATTTCTTACGGAGAAACACGATCTTATCTAGAGCTCAGTAAATCTTTAGGCAATGAAAAGGCCATTCGTGCTGTGGCTACAGCCAATTGTGCTAATGCCATTTCTATCATCATACCATGTCATAGAATCATAGGTGCAGATAAATCACTCGTAGGATATGAAGGCGGCTTACCTGCCAAGCAAAAGCTTTTGGATTTAGAAAATCCAAGATGGAGAGGTCAAATGGAGTTGTTCTAGCGAAATGATTCTTTTGCCAAAGAGACGGATGATTGTTTTGTTTTTTTAACTCTTCAAATCTCGGTTTCACTCGATTCTGATCTACCTTCGTGCTTACAATTTAATGATGACTTTCAAAGATTTAGGACTTGCTTCTTACCTGCAGCAGATAATAGAAAAGCAGGGATTTAAACATCCTACGGCTATACAAGAACAAGCAGTTTCTGTCATTCTGAAAGGGAAGGATGCTTTAGGTATAGCACCGACAGGATCTGGTAAGACGGCTGCGTACGCTTGGCCTATCATCCAAAATTTGGAAGGAAAGACCGCGACAAAAAATAGACACATCAATGTATTGATAGTGGTTCCTACGAGGGAACTGGCAGTGCAGGTACAGGAGGTTTTTAGCTTTTATGAAAGAGAGTTACCTTTCAGATTGAAGTCTATGGCTGTGCACGGAGGTGTATCTATCAATCCGCAGATGATGGGTATGAATAATGTAAACGTACTGATAGCTACTCCTGGACGACTTTTAGAATTGCACGATTCAAATGCTATGCATTTTGATAGCTTGAGTACCCTTATACTGGATGAAGCAGACAAGATGCTTAACTTGGGTTTTAAAGATGAGATGGATCGTATTTTCTCACTCTTGCCTCGTAGACGACAAAACTTACTTTTTTCGGCAACTCTAAGCCCAGAGCTTCAAGCTGTTGAGCGGGTATTGCTCAAAGATCCGGTAATTGTAAAGGTAGAAGCTAAGCCCATAGATATAGAACTTATCAATCAGATAGCTTATGCTGTGATTCCAGAGAAAAGAGGGCCGCTACTTCGTCATCTTATCAAGAGCAATGATATGCAGCAGGTACTAGTGTTTACATCATCCACTTATCAGACAGAGTTAGTAGCCGAAAAGCTACGAAAAAATGGTATAGATGCGGCAGCTATACACGGCAAAAGGAGTCAAGGAAGTAGACGAGATTCATTGACGAAATTTACCAATGGTAAGCTTCGGGTATTGGTTTCCACGGACTTATTGGCTAGAGGTATAGATATAGCTTTTTTACCTTATGTGATTAACTATGAATTGCCTAGAAGTCCAAAAGACTTCGTGCATCGTATCGGTAGGACAGGCAGAGCCGAGAACCCTGGTCAAGCCATCACTTTTGTCACTCCTGATACAGAGCATCATTTTGGAGTAATTCAGAAAAAGATGAAACGAAAAGTGGAAATGACAGATAGTAGTGAGTTAGATTTTAGGTAGCTAGAGGGTGTTATTCTAGTACTTTAAAATAATTTATTCTCTTTCAGTTGTTTGAAGTGTTTTCTCCTTTTGTCGGTAGATGTACCTAAGTACTATGAATAGGATAAACACAGCAGTAATCATCCATACACTTCCTATTAAGATACTTGGTAATCCTGTAAGCTCCGCAATGCTATCTGCATCGCTACCTATATTACTTCGGTCTATAAGATCGTCCTTTATATCTAAGACCACATATATACAAGAGGTGATGCCTATGAACTTGAGCCATAGGTCATGAAAGAAGTTGCCAAAATATTTAAATGCTATCAGCATAAATGCAGCTAATCCTACTGTTACAGCTGTGCTAAAAAGTTCTCCTGTTTGCAGTACGAAGTATGACAGCCCAAGAAGGATAAGGCCTATAACTAAGGTGATATATTTATCCTTATCAGACTTAACGGCTAGTATCAAAATCAAAGAACCCCAAAGTAAACTTCCTAGGTAACCCGCACTACTTGTCATAAAGTTGCCCCAGGAACTTGGCTTACAATAGCCTCCACTTTGCTTATCTATTTGAATTTCAATTATATCCCCTCCAAAAGCCATTGCCATAAGACCGTGGCTCATCTCGTGAAGCGTCACTACAAATAGCTTGATAGGGTAGATGAGCAAAGTATCCCAAAACACCAAAGCTATTGAAATGAGTGCCTCTAGGTATAAATTTTGTATTTGTCCTTTTGTGAGCTTCATAGTTTTCATTTGCTACTACGATTATGGTAGAACTTGAAACTTAAAAGTAACATTATTCAATATCTAAACTCACCTTTTCGTCACCATCCTGATAAGGTAGCCAAGTGATGATAAACTGAAGCATCTCGTCTGTGGTACGCATTCCCGCTCCTCCAAATTCGTAACGTTCTTTGATTTCCTGAGGTGGGTTATATGGATTATTTGGGTTTTGATTCGTGTTGTCAAATTCGGCTTCTACATAGATAACACTTCCCGCAGGTATTTTTAGCATAGTAGGAAAAGTGTAAAAATACTGCCATCTGAAATCCCACTCAGGGATAGAGATCAGTCTGATGGTATCTTGACTTGGCGTCAGAGCATAGGACTTAAAACTTTTGCCTAGTAAATGCATATGCGGATTGATGGTCAATACGCTGATATCCTGAGGAATCTCCAAGAACGAAGTGTGCTTCATAATCTCATTTGGAGGAATGACCAATGGGGGTATTATTTTGCTTGCTCCGTTAGTGCCTAGCATCACTTCATTGATAGGTCGTTTTGGTGGAGAATCACTAAAGAAAATATTCACTCTACTGCGGTCCCACTTGCCCACCGGAATAGGCCCGAAGTGAATGTCGTCTGCTATCAGAATCGATTTCCTATTCATTGTAAACCCACCTAATCCTTTAGGGTATAACTGAGCTTCCACACCGGGCAGATAGTTTACAGCCGAGTTTATTTGGTCAGGTCTAGATCCATCATCGTTTGCCAGCTTCAAAGCATTGAATTGTGCTACGTATTCTTCTTCACTTACTTCTAGATTAAGCAATCGCTCACCCAGAAAAATGTCTGCTTTAAGACTATCCTCATAATTTAGCAGCCTTCCGTTCATGTGATGTACCAGGTTGTTCTCATTTGGGAGAAATTCCATCGCTCTTACATACTTTTTACTTGGTAATAAAATTGGAGCGGTAGCGATGTAGAATTTGTCCCTGCTATTGCCCTCTATGTATATACTGTCAAACCAAATAGTCGTGTCAGGTTCACCAATATAGCTCAGATCTGAGTATGTAGGTGCCTTGGGAAGATCATTGGTGTCTCCCTCTTCAGCCCCATGTTCTATCCATTCTTTAATTATGTTTTTCTCCTCATATGTGAGGTAGCGTTCACCAATAAAATGGGAGTAGTTCCTATCCGCAGGCCAAGGAGGCATCAAGCCACTTTGGGTCACATCTAGTATGGTGTTTTTCTTTCGATTTACCTGCTGGAATGTGGTCAATGAAAATGGGGCAGCACCACCGCTCCGGTGACAAGGGGTGCAATTTTCATACAGGATCGGAGCCACGTCCTTCGAGTGTGTATATTTTTCGGAAGGACTACAAGCTGTGAGGTAGATGACTGTGCACCACAGGCAAATAAGAGATAGTATAAGTACTTTTTGTTTCATTGGTAGCCCCAATTGCAAAGCTATTAATAGTTTAGGATTTTCATACCTGATATGTAGCTGTCGACTCAAGTCCTTATATTCGTAATGTAGATGAATGAGGTAGTACGTCTGAAGGATAAACTTAGAATGATAAACGAGCATTGGCATCCACATATAGTAGGAGAGCTGAATGGTCAACATGTGAAACTAGCAAAACTAAAAGGCGAGTTTGTTTGGCATCATCACTAGCAGGAAGATGAGCTGTTTTATGTAGTAGATGGTAAGCTTAAAATTGAACTGAGAGATCAAGACATTTTTTTGAGTGCTGGTGAATTCTATATCGTACCTCGGGGTGTAGAGCATCGTCCCGTTGGAGAGGAGGAGGTCAGTGTCTTGTTGTTTGAACCTGCTGCTACACTCAATACTGGGAATGTTCAAGATTCTTTTACCAAGTCAGCATTGAAAAAAATATGAAGGACTTTGTACTTGTTTTTTGTGCTACGCTGTTGAGTATTTGTGCGATTGCTCAAGATACTAGTCCTGAATTTGAGATCATAGATATCGCTATTATATCAGATAGTTGTGAGGGAGACTGGTATGCCAGGAAAAAATGCTCTCAACAAGAAGTTAGCAATTATTTATTGGAGCACTTAGATTGGTCAGCTATGGATAGTGTAGTCCATGGGGCACACAAATTGGTGCTGAATTTTTCGGTAGATAGTGAAGGGGCTATCACAGATCTTAAGGGCTTTTTGCCCAACATGGAACTCAATAAAGCTTGTGTCACAATAGGTGAAACGTGGCCAATTATTTATCCCTACATTCGCTAGGATGGTCTTTCTATAGTGGGAGATTACACGACATCTTTTTCATTTTATTTCTAAAATCAACATATAGATTATTTTCGCAGTAATGGCTGAAAGGTTTATTGACGTTGAAAAGATAATAGCGGATAAAAATCCGAAACTTTTGAAGCGTCTACCGAAGTTTTTACTGAACTATCTCAAGAAGATTCTATGGCAAGATGAAGTCAATAGAATCATCGCAGACAATGAGGGAGTGAGCGGTGTACAGTTTTGCCATAATGTGATAAAGGAGTTCAATATCACGGCCTCTATAGAAGGAATAGAGCACGCTCCAAAAAGTGGAGGCGTAACCTTTGCAAGTAATCACCCACTGGGAGGAATGGATGCATTGGCATTTATAGATCAGTTTGCACATTACAGAAGTGACATCAAGTTTATTGCGAATGACGTTTTACTTAATCTTAAGCCCATGCAGGATATTTTTGTGGGTGTCAATAAGCTGGGGACTACTGCTGTGCCATCTCTGAAAAATGTAGATGCGGTTCTAGGTAACGATGAATCTGTCGTAATCTTTCCCGCAGGTCTTGTAAGCAGAAGAAAGAACGGTAAAGTAGAAGATTTAGAATGGAAGAAAACATTCGTAACCAGAGCTAGAAAGCACAATGTTCCCATCATACCAGTACATATAGAAGGTAGGCTTTCTAACTTCTTCTATAATTTGAGCAATCTAAGAGAGAAATTAGGGATAAAAGCAAATATTGAGATGCTGTATTTGGTAAATGAGCTTTTCAAGCAAAAAAATACAGAGATTAAAATTACCTTTGGTAAACCTATAGATCCAACCACGCTAGTTCAATCTGTGCATCGAGACAGAGCTTGGGCTCAGCAAATAAAAAAGAAGGTGTATCAGTTGAAAAAGTAAGATGCCATTAAATTTAGATTACATAGCTGAACCTGTTCCATTAGAAGTGCTTAAAAGTGAGCTGACTAAGGAAAGATTTGTGCGTATTACAAATAAAGGGGATAATGAGATTTACATCGTAAATCATCACAATAGCCCAAATGTAATGAAAGAGATCGGTCGTTTGCGTGAAGTCACCTTTGCGAGTGCTGGAGGTGGAACTGGTAAGCCACTCGATATAGATGAGTTTGATACATCTCAAAACTGCTATGAACAGCTGATTGTATGGGCTCCTGAAGCTCAAGAGATCATAGGAGGGTATCGTTTTATAGATTGTGCTAAGATTGTAGATACAAATCCTCTGGAGTTATCTACGAGGCAATATTTTAACTATTCGGATACCTTTCGCAAAGATTATTTGGCCACTACCGTGGAATTGGGTAGAAGCTGGGTGCAACCCAATTTCCAACCTCGAGCAGGATCCAGAAGAGGGATATTTGCTTTAGATAATCTCTGGGATGGTCTAGGAGCTATAGTAGTAGATACGCCACATATACAATACTACTCTGGTAAGGTGACCATGTATACAAGTTACAATACTCAAGCTAGAGATGCTTTGATGTATTTTATGAATTACTTTTTTGAGGATAAGGAAAATCTGATTAGCCCAATATACTCTCAAGCAATATCTACTGATATTACGGGTTTCAAAAATAGCATGGAAGGTTTGAACTACAAGGAAGCACATAAGCTATTGAATGGATATGTCAGAGAAAGAGGTGAAAATATACCGCCACTTATTAATAGCTACATGAGTTTGTCTCCTACTATGAAGTGTTTTGGTACTGCTATGAATTCAGATTTTGGAGATGTAGAAGAGACGATGATTCTGGTAAAGATAGCCGATATCTACGATGAGAAGAAAGCTCGGCACGTGGATACCTATATCAAGTCTTAGGACGACTAATCAAGCTTTAGTCCGAAATTTAATTTCATTCGTAGGATTCTTATTTTTTCAGGTACTATTATTTGGCTTTGGAGAGTTGAGTGGATATCTAATAGCTAACTATGATATCCCAACTCAAACAAGCACGCCGTTTTAATGAGACAGTTCTACTTTTAGTATTTAGTGTACTGTGTCTTGTATTCTCCATTATTAGGGTATTTGCATCTGCAACACCTACTTTTCTTTTCTTAAACTGGAATCTGTTTTTGGCATTCGTGCCTTGGGCACTTAGTAGCACCTTGATCGTATTTCCATATCTACAGCAAAAGAAGCTAGCTGTCATATCTCTGGTGGGTACGTGGTTACTCTTTTTCCCGAATGCCCCTTATATTCTTACAGATTTATTCCACCTCCGATTGACTTCTAGTATGCCTATGTGGTTTGATTTACTACTAATCTTGTCTTTTGCGTGGGTAGGTCTTCTTTTTGGGTTTATGAGTTTGTGGGACATAGAAAAAATTCTGAAGAGATATTTAATAACATCTAGATTGCATAAGGTGTTGGATTTCAGATGGGCTATTTCGTTATTCTCGTCACTATTATTGTTTATAGGAAGCTTTGGAATCTATCTTGGACGATATCTGCGTTGGAATA
>ERZ1047472.1383-NODE-1383-length-18975-cov-24.081712_pt1 | contig 18975 bp, 18 predicted proteins | sample MGYA00383095_ERZ1047472 | MGnify/ENA primary metagenome ERZ1047472 (study PRJEB29581, sample SAMEA5548365) | metagenome | biome: marine; feature: coastal; material: water | depth 1 m | study: Short-term variability in the microbial, nano- and picoplankton... | reverse complement strand
TCGACTCCATCATCTGTGTTGCGGTGATGACCATTCGATCGCGTTTTCGGGTCGTAGAGATTAAATTCTTCTGAATGCCGATGAGCTGTGCATCACCCACTTCGACACCTAAGTCGCCACGAGCGACCATGACGCCATCACTGGCATCGATAATGCTATTAAGTAACGTGGTATCGGCGACCACCTCTGCACGCTCTATTTTCGCAATAATTGCTGGGTGAACATTTTGGTCTGCCAACAGCTGTCGTGCTTCTTGGATATCGGCGGCGCTTGAGACAAATGAAACGGCAACAAAGTCCGGTTCGATATCGGGCATTGCGCGGATATCGTCTAGGTCTTTTTCCGTTAATGCAGGTGCCGCTAATCCGCCTCCTAATTTGTTAACGCCTTTGCGTGCGCTTAGGCGGCCTCCGATCACGACCGTGCAATTAACCTCAGTTTCGCTGACGTCGTCCACGCGTAAGCGCAGCTTGCCATCATCGAGCAATAGGATGTCGTCTTGTTCGACGCTCGAGGGCAGCGCTTTGTATTCGACACAGACGCCCCGGTGATCTCCGGCATCTGGCGCGATCGTCAGGCTCAACTGGAAAGGGTCTCCTGCCTGCAGCGTTACGGCACCGTCTGTAAACCCGGCAATGCGGATTTTCGGCCCTTGAAGGTCCGCCAGAATACCGACGTAACGACCATGATGCCGAGCCTGTCGTCTGATGTGCTGGGCGACTTGGATATGATCTGACTGCGCCCCATGGCTGAAGTTCAAGCGAAACACATCTACGCCCGCACTCAGTAGGCGGCCAATCATGTCTTGGTTACTACTGCCAGGCCCTACGGTCGCCACTATTTTCGTGCGACGCAGTGATTTTGATTTATGAGCGCTTTTAGCCGTCACGATCTTGCCTGTTTCTCCATGTTATCGCCGCTGTGATGCTGCAGAGTACTGTTCTTATGCATCCTGCAGTCCACTCGTTACGCGCAAACGCTGCGTTGTGGTCAGGTTACCCTCTCGAGCCTAAGCAAGATAAGCGGCGCAGTTTATTATGCCTGCTCTTTGTGTCACGAGATTTTCGCTAGAGTATGGCAGGATGACGGGTAGCGGTGCTATGTCACAATACCGCAGGAGCTGATTTATTATACCGTCCACGATGGCCCTATTTTTCAACCTACTCACTTGATGAACCATGCCGAATCCCGACACCAGAAGCCCTAACCCGCCCCTAGGATATGCCTGCGACTGCACTTTGTCGCGGCGTCAGCAAATTGAGCTGGTCGCCGAGTTTCATGTTCACCGTATTCGCCCCTCGCGCATTGCTTATCGGTTAGGAATCGACATTGCGGAAGTGGAGGCGTGGCTGTCTGGCGAGCAGGATGAGCAGCAATTTCAGCACTTGATGACCTCACATCGACGACGGAAGTACCAGATGCAATTGCATCGAGCGGATCGGCTCCGTGGTCAAAAAGCGTACGAAATGAGGCTGGCTGCAAAAAAAGACCTGCAGCAAGGCAATACGGTATAGATTGGCTGTCGGCTTCAGTGAGTTGCGATAGCGGAGAACAGGGGGTTGCATGAGCGACACAACGATAGATGCAATTGATCAGTGGCATCAGATGATGGCGACGGGACGTTACGATGGCCTTCAGGAGCTCTTGTCACGCGACTGTGTGTTTTGGTCGCCAGTCGTGCACACGCCTCAGCGGGGTCGAGATATCACATTAATGTACCTGACCGCAGCTGGGCAGGTGTTTGATACGGACTTTCGTTATGTCCGTGAAATCAGAAGCGCTGATACCGCGGTACTCGAATTTGAGTGCAGTGTGGATGACATTCAGGTCAATGGCATCGACATGATTCAAGTGGACAATAACCAGATCATCGATTTTAAAGTCATGATCCGCCCCTTGCAGGCCGTAAATAAGATACATGAGAAAATGATGGCGATGTTGGCGCAAGCCAAGGCGGCATCTTAAACAAAAGCGTGCGCGGATTTGCCTAGCTCAATGACGGCCGCCAATAGGAGCAATGTTGTTGGACAGACTGATTATTGGCATTAGTGGTGCGTCGGGTGTTCAGTACGGCGTGCGGGCACTTGAGCTATTGCAAGCACTGCCTATCGAAACGCATTTGATCATGAGTAAATCTGCTGAGTTAACAGTGCATCATGAACTGGATTGCTCTGTCGACGAAATCAGGGCATTAGCAGACGTATATCACCCCGTGCGCAATGTGGGCGCTTCCGTTGCCAGTGGTTCGTTTCAAACGCGTGGGATGCTGCTGGCGCCCTGTTCTATCCGGACACTCGGCGAAATTACCACAGGCGTGACATCTTCTTTGCTGACGCGGGCGGCTGATGTCATATTGAAGGAGCGTCGCCGGCTGGTCCTGATGGTCAGAGAAACCCCGCTGCACCTCGGGCACCTTCGCAATATGGTTGCCGTGACTGAAATGGGCGCAGTGGTTGCGCCGCCGGTCCCGGCATTTTACGCAAAACCGGATTCGGTCGACGCCATGGTGACACAAAGTGTGGCGCGAGCATTGGACCTTTTTGATATCACTTTACCTGAGACGCATCGCTGGACTGAATCTTGAAGGTTCGGCTCCATCGATGGCGCCAGCAGTCATTGGCGTGGCTTGTCTTTTTTGTCATCGTCGTCGACTTGATTGGTTTTGGTATCGTGATTCCTATCCTGCCTTTTTTGTCGCCTCAACTGGGTGGTGGTACTGACGACGTCGCTTTTATTCTGGTCAGTTACAGCGTCGCTGCAGCGGTTTTTGCGCCAGTGTGGGGGCGTCTTTCCGACCGTGTCGGTCGACGCCGCATTTTAGGAATTTGCCTGTTGGGTGGCGCGGCATCCCACTTTCTGCTTGCGGCGTCAGATGCGCTTTGGATGGTGTATTTGGCGCGCGCTGTTGCGGGTGTAATGGCTGGGAGCATTCCGGTTGCTACCGCGGTGATTGCAGACGCCAGCGCTCCCGATCAGCGTTCGCGCGCAATGGGATTGATTGGACGTGCGTTTGGTGTGGGACTGATATTGGGCCCCGTTATTGGTGGTCTGTTAGCGCGTAATGACAACGATTTTGCTCTGCCCTGCATCGTCGCAGGGGTGCTTTCAGCCATCGCCGCGCTGATGACCTTTACGCTATTACCGGCGAGCCAGCCACATCGGCCAGACGAGGGAGACGCGTCGACATCGATCTCGTTATTTCAGATAGTGCAGCGTTCTGGTTTCTTTTTATTTATCGCTCAGTTCTGCCTTCACACCTGCGCCGTCAGTGCGGCTATTTATTTGTTTCCACTATGGGTCGCCGACGGACATGGCTGGCAAGCTCGGGAGGTCGGTCTGTTTTTTGGGTTAGTGGGCGTGGTGATGATTGTGACTCAAGGTAATATTCTGGGAAGAATGACTGATCGATTTGGTAATGTCGGCGTGCTGCGGGGCGCAGCGATTCTCTTCAGTGCATCCCTATTACTGTCGGGTTGGGTCTCTGGCATTTGGGCAATGAGTTTAGTGAGCCTCTGTGCTTTTTCGTCAGCAACCCTTTGTTTGCCCATATTGAATACGATTGCTAGCCATTTGGTGGCGCCGTCATGGCGAGGCCAGTTCTTTGGCATGACCGCGTCTTCCTCTGCTGCTGGCAGAGTGTTGGGCCCATTAATTGCCGCGGTATTGCTGGCGAACAGTGGTTTCGCTATGGCGTGGACGGGCATGGGGCTCTTGGTCAGTTTGATTGTGATTTGGTCACTGACTGATGGGGCCCGTTTAGAATTTGCGGCAACCCAAAGCATTCCAGAGTCAGTTCAGCGGCTTGCGAGAGACGCATGAAGCAAAAATGTGTTGTGGCGCTGCCTCTCCCCAACGAACTGCTTGCTCGTTTGGCTGAACATTATGAGGTGCTGCCTTGGACCGAAGCTCAGGCAATATCCGAGGCTGAGCTTGTGAATCGGCTTCCCGGTGCGCAAGGCTTGCTCTGTACGCTGACCTCCCCCGTGACACCTGCCATGATTGAAGTCGCTGATCAGTTGAAAGTGATCTCCACCATATCAGTGGGTGTGGACCACATTGATTTGCTGGCCGCATCAAGCGCTGCAATACCCGTTGGTCATACCCCAGGCGTACTCGTCGACAGCACGGCTGATCTGACGCTGGCGTTGATGTTAGCGGTGACGCGGCGAGTTGCTGAAGCGGATCGTTGGATTCGTTCAGGCCACTGGACAGACGGTTGGCAGTCGGATCTGTTACTGGGTACCGATATCAGTCAGGCGACCATTGGTATAGTGGGCCTAGGCCCAATTGGGGAGGCGGTGGTAACCCGACTCAAAGGGTTTGGGTGTCGGGTCTTAACGTGGAATCGCACTCCAAAACAGGTACCCGGCGCTGAGCCGGTTGCTCTGGATGCGCTGTTCGCGCAATCTGATATGGTCTCCTTGCACACCGCTCTGACTCAGGAGACAACGCACATCGCTAGTCGAGCGCGGTTAGCCAGTATGCCCTCAGGATCGTCACTTATTAATACAGGGCGCGGCCTGCTCGTCGACGAAGCAGCGCTGATTGATGAGGTGCAATCTGGTCGACTCAAGGCCGGCTTAGACGTTTTTGTCAACGAGCCGTTACCCGTTGACCACCCCTTTAAAAGGCTGGATAACGTGGTGGTGTTGCCTCATGTTGGCAGTGCCACAGCGGCGACACGTGACGCAATGGTGGCACGCGCATTCGACAACTTGCACGCAGGCCTGGCAGGCCACCGTGTTCCGTTTTGTGCCAATCCAGAGGTGTATGAAGTCGAGGGTTAACGACCCTTTACATCGGGCAGTGGTCGAAACGCCTTCGCTAGGCCGCGCTGCAGTTTACGGCGCAGCTTCTCCAAGTCAGGTTGGTTCCTGTTTTCTACCACCTGACTGACACTGGCAGACCATGTCGGCGCCAAGTTAATACCGTCTTCAAATAACAACACTAGGCTGGCGATTTCTCGGGGTCCACTGAGTGCGTAGGTGTTGTCGACGATGGCTTGGTCAGGATTACGGTTGATCACCGCGGTGGTGGCACCGAAGTCAGGGGCAGTCTCGGTCGTCCCTTCCTCCAGAGCAGCGCGCAATTCGTAACTGACCACGAAATCACCCCCGCTCTCTTCGTAACGGTAACCTTTTTTATCCAGCTCGCTCATCACAACGGCTCTGATCGTGCTTGATAGCTGATAAAAACCATCTAAAGACCCGGACATGCCGGTGGGGATGTCCGATTTCCAGCTAAAAGAATCATACCCTTTTGCTGCGAAACGGTCCGTGGGCATTGTGTCGACCTGCATGGTGGTACAGGCCAGCAATCCCATGCTGAGTAAGCCTAAGACGCCGCGTTGAAGGAATAATGTCCAACTCATCATGGTATTCATCATGCTCTTAATGCTCCTCAGAACCGTTATCAAGTGAACCATATCAGCTTCACGATCATGACCGCGATAGCAATAATGACTAGGGCGCGAATCACTGGCTCTCCTCCGGAGAGGGTGAGCCTAGCCCCTAACCAACCGCCCACGCCGTTGCCCACTGCCATGACACCGCCGATCCACCATAGCAACTCCAGCTGGTTGCCAAATACAAATAGTGCGGAAAGGGTATAGAGGAGAATGATAAAGACTTTGTGAATGTTGGCTGTGACTAGGCTGAGTCCCAGCACTCGATGTAAAATGGGCAACAAAATGAATCCCATTCCAATTTGAATAAAGCCACCCCAGAACCCCGCTAGTACCATCAAACCATGCCCTGCTAGTAACCGCTTGCGAGAGGGCTTTAACGTGGCGTTGCTTTCCTGAGAGCCTGCATTCGTAAGTATGAGGATCAGCACCAAGGCCATGACACCGGCTAGGACAATATTAAACGCCTCTACCGAAATAGTGACGCCCAGTAATGCCCCTGCAATGGCACCGGGAACGGCACATACTGCCAGCGATAGGACTAAACGTAGTTCAGGGACGCCGTGTCGCAGGTAAGTCAGACAGGCACTGATGTTCTGCGCCACTATGGGCAGTCGATTGGTGCCATTAGCAACAGGACCGGGCACACCGAGGAACATCATGATCGGCACCGTGATGACGGAGCCGCCGCCAGCCATCACGTTAATAAAGCCAGCGACAACGCCCGCTAAAATAAGCACTGCATACTCCCAAAGTGCCAGGTCCATGTCCTAGTCTCGCGGCGTGCGCATCGTCACAAATTCTTCGGCCGCGGTGGGATGAATACCCACGGTCCGGTCAAAGTCTGCCTTGGTCGCGCCCATTTTTAGTGCGATGGCGAGGCCTTGGCAGATCTCTCCTGCGTCATCCCCCACCATATGAGCACCCAGCACACGGTCTGAGGGAGTGTCGACGACGAGTTTCATGAGCGTCCGCTCATCGCGACCGCTTAAAGTATGTTTGAGGGGTCGAAATTCCGATTGGTAGATGGTCGTCTGGTAGCCGGCCGCTTGCGCTGCTTCTTCTGTTAGGCCCACCGTACCAATCGGTGGGCTGCTGAACACGGCCGTCGCAATGGACTCATAGTCCATGGTTTGTGGGGTGTTATTGAATTGCGACTCGGCAAAGACCATCGCTTCAGTAATGGCTACTGGCGTGAGCTCCCAGCCTCCTGTCATGTCACCCAGTGCAAAAATAGAGGGCTCATCGGTTTGGAATTGCTCGTTAACGCAGAGATAACCACTGTCATTGATCTTGACCGCGGTGTGTTCGAGGCCTAGATGCGCAATATTGGGTCGCCGTCCGGTCGCGCACAGCACGGTATCGAAGTCGAGTCTGCCATCTGACATGTGCGCTGTGATCGCGCCGCTTTTGGCGGCTTCCAGCGAGTGCGTGTCATGATTAAACCGCAGATCAACCCGGGCTTTACGCATTTCCTCGGCCAAAAAACCGCGGATATCATGATCAAATCCCCTCAGGAATAAATCACCCCGGTAACTTTGCACTACATCTGCGCCTAATCCGGCGAAGGTGCTGGCGAATTCAGTCGCAATATATCCGCCGCCAATAATGAGGAGTCGCTGTGGAAAGCGCGGGAGATCGAATAGCTCGTTGGAGTTGATCGCAAGATCGACTCCAGGGATCTCCGGCATGGCTGGCCAAGTGCCGGTTGCCAACAAAATTTTCTCGGCAGATAGGGTCCGGTCACCGACAACCACCGTTTGGGGCCCCGTCAACGTGCCATGGCCCTCGACAATATCGACTCCGGGGCTGGTTAACAGTCGCTCATAAATCGCATTTAATCTGGCAATTTCTTTGGTTTTATTATCTCGTAATGTGTCCCAGTTGAATTGGGGTTGCTCACCGTGCCAGCCGAAGCCCTTGGCATCTTGCCAGGCGGCGCCATACTCACTGGCGTAGACGTAGAGCTTTTTAGGAATGCAACCAACGTTGACGCAGGTTCCGCCCAGCGCACGCTCCTCGATTACCGCCACTTTAGCGCCGAATTCGGCGCATTTGCGTGCCGCACGCACACCGCCGGAGCCCGCGCCAATCACTAATAAATCGTAGTCAAAAGTTTTCATCGTGGCCTTTTAGGTCTATTTACCTAGGAATGGGAGTTCCTATCTTTTACTGCTTGGCTTACAGTCTCGCCAACGAAAATGCATGTCTAAAAGCGATGACTATGTCGACCCTAAGAATACACGCAATCCTCTTTCTCGGCTTGCTCTCTGGCCTGTTTCAAGCCCCAGCGTCGGCATCCGATGACACGGTGGTGTCGGCAACAGAGTCGCCACCGGCTCGGATTGTCCTGATGGATCAATCCGTGATTTGGGGAGAGGTCATCGATATCCGCGAGGGCGAGGTTGTTGTGGAAACCCAATGGCTCGGCGAGGTATCGATTGACCTGACGGCCATCATGCTGCTCGAGTCCGATCAAGAAATAGAACTGCTCACAAAAGATCAAAATAAATTTGCTTTGTCGTCATTACAGGTCGTAGAGGGCGAAGTGGTGCTGGAGGATAAAGAGAATCTAGCCGTTGATGAGTTATATGTTGCCAATCCTGAGGATTGGGAGGAAGGCCGCGGATACAGTGTCGAAGGTCGAGTGACCAGTGCAGTGGAGTTTCTTCGCGGTAATACGTCGACCGACCAGTTCAACGCCGACTTTGAAACCATCTTACGTAGCCAACGCGATCGAATCACTTTTCGCGGTGACTATGCGGAAACCAGTGCCGTTGTGCTAACACCTAAGCTTGATGCCGAGGGCGAGGCGGAGCTGGATGCGAATGGCGAACCGGCAGTGATCAAAACCTCGACCCCAACGATTGATAATTGGGCCATTGTCGGTAAGTACGATTATTTTCTCAGTAATTCGCAAAATTATCTGGGTGTGAATCTTGGCGTCAATGCCGATCGATTTGCGGACATTGAACGACGTTCTTACATTGGCCCTTACTTTGGACGCAAACTCTTTGTCGACAAGACTTATCAGCTGGATGCGGAACTGGGCTTGTCTTATGTTGAGACCGATTTTATCGAGCAGGACTTCGGCGACGATCCCGCACCTGCGAACTCTCCAGACAACTACTTCACGGGTATCAATCTCAATTTCACGGGTGAGACGGAGCTCTTTGATGGGGCACTCAACTTATACTTACGCCAGACCAATATTTTAAATGTGTCCGACATGGAAAAATCGATATATAGGACAACGTTCGGGTTGCGATTTCCCCTGTTATTTGGCCTCGAGGCAGCCGCTGAAGCGTCGGCAGATTACGATGGTGGCGCCGCTCCCGGTAAGGAAAAGTTAGACGAGGCAGTGAAGTTTCGTATTGGCTATAACTGGTAAGTTTTGGTCAGATATGACGTGAGCCCATGAGTGATCGCCCGCAGTCAGACGTTGTATTTCTCCCGCTCGGTGGATGTGGAGAAATCGGCATGAATTTCAATTTGTTTGGGCACCAAGGCCAGTGGTTGGCGGTTGACTGTGGCATCACCTTGGAGCAGGTCCCCGGTGCGGTGCGGCCCGCAGTGCAAATGCCCGATCCGCGTTTTATCGTCGAACACCGAGACCAACTCAGTGGCTTGTTGATTACACATGCGCATGAGGATCATTTGGGTGCGTTACCGTATTTATGGGAGCAGCTGCGCTGTCCGGTTTACGCTACGCCATTTGCTGCCGCGGCATTGCGGCACAAAACCCGGGGGCGCCGCGGGGTCCTACCGGCGCCGCTGATCGAGGTGACGCCGGGGGATCGATCACTGATTGGGCCTTTCTCCGTGGAGTGGATTCCCGTGACACATTCCACGCCCGAGACCTGTGCACTGTGTATCAGTGTTGGTCAGACGCGAATCCTGCACACAGCGGACTGGAAAATCGATGCCGCACCAGTTGTCGGTCCCGCCTGGTCTGATAAACGCTTCGAGGCGCTGGGCGTTGAGGGTATCGATGCGGTTATCTGCGATTCAACGAATGCCTTACAAGCGGGACGCTCCGTCACGGAGGGTCGTGTTGCGCAAGGCCTCACTGAGGCGATTCAGCGCTGTGAGGGTCGGGTTGTCGTGGGGTGTTTTTCTAGCAACATCGCGAGAATTCAAACGCTGTCACAGATCGCAGCCGATACCGGACGATACTTAGGGGTCTTGGGTCGATCGGCGGCGGGGATGGCGAACTGTGCACAGCAAGTGGGGTTGTTTCCGAGTCAGTTCAAACCGATTCACGCGGAGCACCTCGGATATTTGCCGCCTCGCGAAGTATTGGCTATTGCGACCGGCAGCCAAGGAGAATCGGGTGCTGCCCTGCATCGACTGGTGGCACAGACACACCCTCATTTGTCCTTAGATGCGGGAGATACAGTGATCTTATCTTCCAGAACGATTCCGGGGAATGAAGCCTCCGTTGCGCGACTGATTGAGGGATTCCGGGCCAGGGGTATTCATGTGCTCGAGGCCGATTCCAGTGATATCCCGCTGCATGCATCGGGACACCCTTATCAGGATGAGTTGCGCGACCTGTATCAACTTTTAAAGCCGTCACTCGTGGTCCCGGTTCATGGAGAGGCTGCACATATGGCCGCCAATGCGCGAATCGCTAAAAAAGCTGGGGCCTCGGCTGCGCTGACTGGAGTGAATGGCGATCTTTTTTACTTGAGTCCCGTACCCGGCGTCCGGCGACGTTATGCGCCGGTGGGTCGATTGCAGTGGTGCGAAGACACGGAGCGCCTGATCAACGTGACGTGATACCGGTTCTAAGGCGTGGTCTTGATACCGGAGGCGCGTCGTGCCGCTGCTCGCTCAGCATCGGCAGCATTAATCCACCGATAGGTTAAATAATATTTAAAAATATTGGCTACGTACTGCACAGTCTCTCTGCCAATCTGTTCAGCAACAATAATCTCGACATTGTCGAACCAAAGGTTGGGGTCGTAACCCCGCTCTCCCGCTTCTTTTCGCAGACGACGAATACGTCCTGGTCCTGCATTGTAGGCCGCCAGTGCAAGCAGCGAGCCGTTGCGCTCATCTAACTCTGGGCCGCTAAAATACCGGGTTTTTAGAAAGGCCATGTACTTCGCACCTGCCTCAATATTGGGTTCGAGCTCATCAATATTCGGGATACTGACGTTTTTATCTCCAGCGGTACTGGGTAAAAGCTGCATCACGCCAACCGCCCCTACATGGCTTCTAACGCTTTGGTCCAACCGGGATTCCTGAAAGCCTTGTGCGGCGAGTAAGGTAGGGTCCATGCCGTAATCGGTGCCATATTTTTGAAACAGCGACGATAACGATCGATAACGAGAGAGCTCTTCATCCCCAATGGCATTTTCAGCCCAATTGAAATCGCGGACGTAGCGATTGCGAATGATATTGCCAAACAGCGTTCCCTCGCGGTTGTCTTTGAGAAAGCGATTCAGAAAACCTGCCAGCTTGGGGCTGTCTGGTCGCATTGCCCAGGCGAGCCGTCCCCCTTCGCGCAAAACAAGGTCATCTCGCACGATCGTCCGGGTAAAAACTTCGCGCCACATTTGGGGTTTGTAGCTATCCACAACCGCCCAAGGCAAGAGCCCTGCGTCGACCATTTCAATGAGGTCTTCATCTTCTAATGCTTCGTCAATGGCTTCGATCCGAATGCCCGACTTACCCTCAGCGACCAGTGCATCGCTCAGCAGTTTCACGCTCTCTGCATAGCTGCTGGATAAGCGAAGATAGACCGTCTTTCCCGCCAAGTCAGCCAGAGACGAAATAGGCGGCGCGCTGGGTCCTGTGACGAGAATTTCTTTTACTGGTTTACTGACAGGGATTGTGAAATCGATCTGCGCCTGGCGATCTTCTGTGATGGTCGTCCCGGCAATGACGATGTCGCCATAACCTGCGGTCAAGGCCGGAAAAAGTTGGTCTCTTGCAACGGGTATTACCGCGACTTGCACGGTGAGTAACCCGGTTTTGAAGGCTTCATTAACGACTTTTTGCAGTTTATCGGCGTATTCTTGCACCACACCTTTTGGGCCGTTTTCGAGGAAGTAACGCCCCGGGCCATAGACGGTCAGCACTCGGATGACTCGACGGTCGACCATGGCATCGAGATCTCCCAGTTTTGGCTCGATACTGAAACGGGCTAGGTCCCTGTCGGCAGTGCCTGCGTTGTCACCGGTGGTCGTGGGATTGGACGTGCTCGCTGGCGTAATCGCTTTGTTGACCACGGACACCATCGGCGAGTCTGTGGGCTGTTCGATCACCTCTGCAGTGGTGCTCTCGCCGCAACCGACCAACAGCGATAGGCATACCAGACACCACAGTCCGATCGCGCTGACTGTTTTATTGGGCTTTGATCGGAACATAGGGGCCTCTTGAATACTCGCAGGTGTTGCGACGGATTCGCTGTTGATGGGTCGGCGACTGCCTTACGATACTTGGCACTCCAACAGTAATTTACCAAAATGGCGCCCTGACCGCATGTACTCATGTGCGGCCAGCACGTCAGCCAGCGGAAACGAACTGTCTATGACAGGTAAAATATTGCCCGCCAGCACCTCGGGCCATATGTGCGCGCGAATTGCCTGAAAACAGGCAGCTCGCGAGGCGGTATCCAGTCGACGCAGGGTGCTACCTGTCAGCGTGAGTCGTTTCATGAATAACGTCGCGAGGTTGATCTCGCTTTGCATACCCCTCATGACCCCAATACAGACAATGCGCCCATCAGGTGCGGCGAGCTCTAAATTGGCCTGCATGATATCTCCACCGGCGATATCAAGGATGACGTTGATTTGCTCAGCGTAACCCGCCTCCTTGAATTGCTCTAAGAGATTACCTTCGCTGTGATTTGCTACAAATTCTGCTCCCAAATCGGTTACCGCGGCGCACCGCTCCTGTGATCCGGCGGTGGAGAGGGCGGTAGCGCCCATTGCTCGAACCATCTGGATGCCAAGCGACCCAATACCGCTGCTGCCGCCATGAATGAGCGCTGTCTCGTTGCGGGCCAACAGACCTCTTTCGAAAACGTTGTACCAAACCGTCAATAATGCCTCTGGCAGGGCGGCGCCTTGTTCGCTTGAGAGAGTATCGGGCAGCAGTAAGCAGTGGTCTTCGCGCACGATAGCAGCGGAGGCGTAACCCCCTCCATGTGCCAATGCGCAGACGCGATCACCAATGCTGCAATAAGTGACGGCTTCTCCAATGGCTACGACCTCGCCTGCGACTTCGAGTCCGGGTATGGGGGAGGCGTCGGTCGGGGGCGGGTAGAGTCCAAGGCGCTGCAGTAGGTCTGCCCGATTAACGCCAGAATGATGCACATTAATGATGACTTCATTTTTAGCCGGCGTGGTGAGGGTATCCGTCATCATGACTGCAGTGTCAGGGGTCGTGAATTCTATAAAGTGTCGTTGCATCGCGAGGACCTTGTCTTATTGCAGTCCGAGAGGACTGTTACCTGTGACTAGAGGCGGATAGACTAACCTGTTAGGCGACGGACTGGGAGGTCCTGCTATGTTGCGATCGATGCCGGTAAGGCGGTTTAAGCGCGGATTCACACTGGCACTCATCAAGCTACTGGTGGGTAATAAAGCCAGTGGTCTTCACCTATCCTATGTGGGGGCGGGTGCTGCAAAACAGTTATGCCAACGCGTTGCCGACATTGGGCATACCAATGTGCTGGTGGTCACGGATAAAGCCCTCAAAGAGTTAGGCTTGGCTGAGCAAGCCCTGCAGGGTTTGAGTGAAGCGGGGGTCAGCCTGCACTGGTATGCCGGTGTTGAGCCGGACCCAACTTTCACCCATGTCACGGAGGGAGCCCAAATACTGCGTGCAACGGGCTGTACGGCGATTGTTGCAGTGGGAGGAGGCTCCTCGATGGATGCCGCGAAAATTATTGCCTGTACTCGCTCTAGTGACGCGTCACCTGATCAATGGGTTGGCCTCAACAAGGTCCCTGACGATATTTTACCGGTTTACGCCATACCCACGACGTCTGGCACAGGCAGCGAAGCGACAATGGGTGCGGTGATCAAAGATCCTGTCGAGCGGGTCAAGACGATCATTGCTGCCGATGGCCTCTTGCCGCAGGCCGTTGCATTGGATCCTGAGCTATTGCTGGGTATGCCGCCCGCGGTGACGGCAGCGACGGGAATCGATGCGTTGACCCACGGTATCGAAGCTTATATCTGTGTTTGGGATCGAGGGACTCGAAAAGAGAATGCGCGTCTTGCTGTGCAGGGCGTTTTTCAGTGGCTGCCGAAGGCAATGGCAGAGCCAGATAATCGAGAGGCCCGCCTAGGCATGGCGCTCGCCGCCTATCATGCCGGCGTAGCGATTAATCAGGTCAGCGTGGGTAATGTTCATGCGATTGCACATCAACTGGGTGCTCGTTATGGGATCCCCCATGGGCAGGCTAACGCACTGGCATTACCGCCTGTTCTCAAAGCTTGCGTGGCAGAGGCAGAAAGCGCACTCGCCGAGCTCGCGGTGGTGACAGATGTCTCGGATGCCGCTTCACCGGCAGCAAGGGCGCAGGCGTTTATTGAGGCCGTATCTCAGTTGATTGCAGACGTGGGCATAGCGGAATCCGACGCCCGTATACAGCCTGCTGATTGGACGTTGCTGACTCACCAAGCGATGGATGAAAGTGATGGCTATGTCTCACCACGGCTGCTGACCAAGGCGGAAATACTGGGCGTTTTGGAGCAGATTACCGCTCGCTGATGGCTTCGATCCAAGTTTTTGTGATCGCCATAAAACGCTCATGGCCCGGCGTAGGTCCTTCTGAGCAGGGGAACCCATGGGCTTCTTGATCAAAATGCTCGTGCTGTACGATGACATGGGCCCGCTGAAGCGTGCTGGCGAGACGCCTGCCGTCGTCTCGTAGGGGATCCCTCTCGGCGGTAATTAAAAGCGATCGAGGAAATCCGGCCAATGTCGTCCGGCGTCCCGGAAACATCAGCTCAACGCTTGGATCCGCGGGCGCAAGGCCATCAAGATAGGTGTCGGTGAACCAGCGCATAATCGAGGTCGTGAGTGGTCCACTTTTAGCGTGCTCGGTATAGGAGCGCATGGCCGCATGGTAGTGCTGAATGGCGGGGTACATCATGAGGCAGCCTCTCAAGCGAGGCTCATCGGGTAGTCTTGCGGCGGTCGCCAGTGTGAGATTACCGCCCGCACTGTCTCCCGCGATAACGACTTCTCCATTGTTGGGGGCGAGCGCATTGAGGTTATCAATGATCCATCTTGAGGCGGCCAGTGCGTCGTTGTGCGCGGTCGGAAAGGGATGCTCAGGGGCGAGTCGGTAGTCTACGGACATCACCGTACACCGTGTCTGATCGGCAAGATGCAAACAAAATGGATGATGGGTATCGAGGTCGCCGATCGTCCAGCCGCCACCATGAAAATAGATAATCAGTGGCCGGTCTAGAGCGCCGTGGTACATGCGGGTCGCCAAGCTGTATTCGTCAAACGCCAGCTGTAAAACACTGGTTTTAACCTCTGGAAGCGGCGTGCCTTCCCACGCCAGCCGGTTCATGCGGCGGTAATACCAGCGAAAGCACAGCGTTTTGAGTTTATTGAAAAGGGCTGTCACAAAACATTACTCAGCGTCGATATACCGTGCGTCAGGATCCGATTGGTATTCATAGCGGCCGTCGTCGTTAAGCCGACGACTGATATTACCGCGATGCCATAGATAGTTAAGATGTGCGACGGTTTCACCGGTTGCCATTTGTAGTTCTCCGTCTTGTATTTCTCGGCCAAACAGACAGCTAAAGCAATCTGGCAGTATCTTAGGTTCCATAAGTAAGTCATAAAGCTTTGCCAGAGCGAGTCGATGACTATCGATAATCTGATTCAGCCGCACGCGCACACCGGTGAAGGGCGCTTGGTGTGCGGGGAGGACGAGCAGGTCCTCCGGCAACATGCTGAGGAGCCGTGTGCTGGAGGCTAACCAGGCCTCCAAGGGGTTACCGTCAGGCTGCGTCGGAAAAACCGACACGTTGGGCGTGATGCGGGGCAGGATTTGGTCGCCTGCGATGACCAGCTGGAGTGCTGGACAGTAAAGGCAGGCATGCTCTGGTGAATGGCCTTCACCTACAACGATTTGCCAATAGCGACCCCCAATGGCTAACGTTTGCCGATCGGTGAGTCGCTGATAGTTGTGAGGAAGCGGTGTCGTAAACTGTCCGAAGCCACCGAAGCGATCCCTATAATTGTCGAGCTGACTCGTCGAAAAGCCCGCTCGGTGATAGAACGAAATGGCGGCGGGTGGTGCCTGTTCCCCGGTGTAACCCATAATCAGGCTGCCGGTCAGGAACTCGGCCTGCGTCATATATAGGTCACAAGCAAAACGCTCACATAACCATCCGGCTAAGCCAATGTGGTCAGGATGCATATGGGTACAAATCACGCGCTTCACGGGTTTGCCGCCCATAAAGCCGTCAAATAACGACTCCCATTGTGCCTTTGCGGTTTCTAAGTTCAGGCAGGTGTCAACGATCGTCCATCCATCGCCATCCTCTAGCAGCCATAGGTTGATATGGTTGAGTGGCCCCGGCATGGTAAATCGAAGCCACCAGACACCGGGAGCCACTTGGAAAGGGGTCTCCTCGGGATGGTCTAGTCGACCCCAAGTGTAGGTGAGGCCTCGATACTGTTCTTCAACACGCTTCAGAGTCATTGATCCTGCATTACTTCAAGCAGAAGTGTGCGCGTCAGCGCCCGCGCTGTCTACTCATGCTCTCCCCATAGGGTTACAGACAAGGACAGGCCTCCAATGTGATACTGCTCACCAACCAGTCTGGTGAAGCAGCCCGGCAAATGACGCCGCTCAACGGCTGGCCAAGTTTTCAGCACTGAATCTGGAGCATCTTCGATGTCAGCAAAGCTCGATACGAAAGCGCTTAAGCAATTAGACCAAGCGCACCACCTGCATCCCTTCACTGATTTTGCCGATTACGCCCGACATGGGGGGCGTATCGTGAGCCGGGCTGAACACATTTATATTTTCGATTCGGACGGTAATAAAATTCAGGATGGCATGTCGGGACTGTGGTGCTGCAACTTGGGATATTCTCAAGAGCGAATTAAAACTGCGGTTGCCGACCAGCTCGCTGAATTACCGTTTTATAATAATTTTTTTAGGTGCTCCAATCAGCCCGCTACGGAGTTGGCGGCGCGACTCTGCGAGGTAACGCCAGACCGCTTTCAACGCGTGTTTTTTACGAACTCAGGATCGGAAGCCAACGACACTCAAATTAAATTTGTCCATCGGTATTTTGATCTGTTGGGCAAGCCGGAAAAGAAGCTCATTATTAGCCGCCACAATGCCTATCACGGCAGCACCATTGGCGCGTCCTCGCTGGGCGGCATGTCTGCGATGCATCAGCAGACGATGGGCCTCGACTATATCCATCACATACAGCAGCCGCATTGGTTTGAGGAGGGCGCTGATCTTGATCCTGAAGAGTTTGGTGTTCTCGCGGCAAAAGCCTTAGAGACCGCGATTGATGAGCTCGGTGAGGACAAGGTTGCCGCCTTTATCGCAGAGCCTGTTCAAGGAGCCGGTGGCGTGATTGTGCCGCCGGAATCTTATTGGCCAGAGGTAAAACGCATTTTAGATGAGCGCGACATATTGCTGATTTCAGATGAGGTGATCTGTGGTTTCGGGCGCACTGGCCGTTGGTTTGGCTTTGAAACTTATGGGGTAGAGCCGGATCTCGTGACCTTCGCGAAAGCGGTCACTAACGGGTACATGCCGCTTGGAGGCTGCCTCATCAGCGACAAGATTGCTGACGTGCTGTTGTCAGGCGGCGGTGAATTCGCTCACGGTTTGACGTATTCCGGGCATCCAGCGTCTTGCGCGGCGGGATTGGCGACCCTAGATATTCTCGAGGATACGCAAATTATTGAGCGGGGTGTGGTTGAGCTGGCACCCTACTTTGCCAGTCGACTGATGGAGTTGGTTGATCACCCGATCGTAGGTCAGGTGCGCGTGAAAGGCTTATTCGCAGGCGTTGAACTGGTGCGTGACAAATCCTCCAGAGAGCGATTAGCACCTGCTTCTGCGGCCGCCGTGTACTGCCGTGATACTGCGATCACACAGGGGCTTATGGTGCGGCAAACCGGCGATGCCATGATCATGGCACCACCGTTTGTCACCGAGCGATCTGAGCTCGACTTTTTAATTGATCAGCTAGCGATTGCACTGGATAAGACGGCTCAACATTATGGTGTGACGGCAACACCCGTTTGATCTGTCCCGGACAGTGCCTCGTAAAACCAGACCTATGAGATGGGTTGATAAAATTTGGTTTAACGCGCTGTGGTTCCAAGCGACTTGGTTCTGTTGTGTCATTGGCAGAGATTCGTGGGTTCCGATCGCGCTACTGTCTCTCGGGCTTCATTTTGTTTTGGTGAAGGATCGGTTGAACGAGTTGCGGTGTCTGTTCCCAGTCGCTTTGGTGGGCATCAGCGTCGATGTGCTGTTAACGCTAGCTGGCGTGTTTGTTTTTCCCGAGTATTGGCTTGTCCCCTTGTGGCTGGTTATTTTATGGTGGGTCTTCGCGGCGGCGCTCTACCGTAGTTTTGCCAAGATAGGACAATCTATGTGGTTAGCCGCGCTACTGGGCAGTATTGCGGTCCCCTTTAATTATTTTGTTGGCGCTGGGTTGGGAGCGGTCTCGTTGCCATTGGGTACGATGGTGACCGCCGGTCTGCTGGCGTTGGTCTGGGCCGCGCTTTTGCCTGCACTTTATTGGATTTCTCACCGTATGAGGCCGACAGTATGACTCTGATAGTCCGCTCCGATCTTGCTGCAGCGATCATGCTGATAACATTATGGTTTGGCGTTGTGGTCCCAGCGCAGTCCGCTGAACCCGCTAGCTCCGCTGTTGCTGAGACGCCGGTGACAAAGCCCGATGCAGTGGCCCTGGACGTGTGGCCCACCGTGGGACAGGCCCGCCTTAAAATACTGTTTTGGAATGTGTACGACTCAGTTTTATCAACCCCGACTGGGACTTGGCAGGATAAAGGGCCTTATCAATTAGCGTTGACTTACTTGCGTGATATTCCGGCACAACAGTTGGTTGATGAAACCGAAAAGGCTTGGCGCGATCAAGGCCGGAGCCATCCCGACGAAAAGCAGTGGCTACAAAGTCTGTTGCTGTTGTGGCCCGATGTGACCGAGGGCGATAAGCTGGTGTTGGCAGTCGATGCGAAGGGACATAATGCTTTCTGGTTGAATAACCGGGAAATTGGCGGCATCGATCATCCAGAATTTGGTGCCTTTTTTGGTGGTATTTGGCTAGACGCAGATTCACCACGACCGGCATTGCGTGCCAAATTGATAGGCGAAAACTAAGACGCTATTTATGGCCGCCGACTGTGGTACGACAGCAGGGGATCTTCCTCGTGCGATCCAGTATGGCAAGCGATGGCGTCGACAAATAAATAAAATAATTCTGCCTGTGAAGAGATATCGAGCTTGGCATAGGCATGCTTACGGTGCAGCTTGATGGTCTCGGTCGATATTTGAAGCTTTTCTGCAATCAGCCGTG
>ERZ1047472.1378-NODE-1378-length-19032-cov-6.051905_pt1 | contig 19032 bp, 17 predicted proteins | sample MGYA00383095_ERZ1047472 | MGnify/ENA primary metagenome ERZ1047472 (study PRJEB29581, sample SAMEA5548365) | metagenome | biome: marine; feature: coastal; material: water | depth 1 m | study: Short-term variability in the microbial, nano- and picoplankton... | reverse complement strand
AACATGGGTCGTTAAAATTTCAAGTTACAGGTGTGTCAGCTGCAGGTAACCCATTTAAGGGTATTTTGAATAACAATGAAGCTATTAGAATCTACACTGGGGGAATTGTACCAAATGGTGCCGACCATATCGTCATCCAAGAAAATGTTATTAAAGAAAAAGGTCAAATTACAATATCAGAAAATGAAATTTTTCCTAGACATATCAGAAACAAGGGAATTGATTTTTTTCAAGGAGAAGTATTAATTAAAAAAGGAACTCGCCTTGACGCTATGCATATTGGATTAGCTGCTGCAGCAAATTTTAGCCTTTTAAAAACATACAAAAAACCGACAGTTGCTATAATATCAAATGGTGATGAACTTAAAGAGCCTGGAAGCATATTAACTCCAGGTGATATAATCAATTCGAACTCTCATTGCCTTACCGCTTTGCTAAATAAATGGAATGCAAATGTGGTTAATGTTGGAATAGCTAAAGATAATATTCCTGACATTATGAATAAAATAAAAAATATTAACGATGCTGACATTATAGTTCCTATCGGTGGTGCCTCGGTGGGTGATTTAGATTTCATGCGTATCGCATTTAAAAAATCTGGATTCTTGTCTATTTTTGAAAAGGTAGCGGTTCGCCCTGGGAAACCAGTATGGTTTGGAAAAATGGATGATAAATTAGTTTTAGGGTTGCCAGGAAACCCAGCCTCAGCTGTTGTATGCGCTCATATTTTTTTGAAAACTCTGATTACGCAAAATAACCATCCACACTTTCTCAAAGCAAAGCTTAATGAGAAAATACCAAAAAATTCAAATAGAGAAACATATTTGAGAGGCTTAGCAAAATTTAATAACATAGGACAATTAGAAGTAACTCCAATGCCCAAACAAGACAGTTCACTTTTAATGCCGTTTGTAAAATCAAATGTCCTTATTAGGTTAAAGCCGAATGAAAAATTAAGGAAAAAGCATGAGCTTGTTGATGTACTTTCACTGGAAACTGGGCCTAGTCTTTATGAGTAATTCTGATCTCAGCTTTCATATAAGTAATCGCATTTCCAATGATATTTATACTATTATTAAGTACTTCTAGCCATATTACTCCTCCACGCTCTGATGCTTGATAAGCTTTTAGCTTATTTTTTTCTATAGTTCTACTCCAGTAACTACCCAATGCCGCATGAGCAGAACCAGTAACAGGGTCTTCTGCAATACCTTCATTTGGCGCAAAAAACCTTGATATAATATCAAATCCTCCAGAATATCTTGCTGTTATACCCACTCCATTTTTTGAAAGTTTACTAATTTTAGTGATATTCAGTTTGTAATTAAGTATTTCTTTAAAAGTATCGAAAACAAAATATATATCTTTTCCTGCTTTAAAAGAATCTATAGGGACACTGTTAAATACACCCTCAACAATTTCTGGTTTTACTAGAGGTTTAATTTCTGGGAGAGGGGCATTTAACACATACAGACCTTTTCGAATGGTGACACTAAGTTTCCCTACTTTAGCATTAAAGATAAATGGCGGCTCAAGCCCATACTCTTCGTGTAAAACATGAGCAGTAGCAATCGTAGCGTGACCACAAAAATCAATTTCTACTTTGGGACTAAACCACCGTAGATCAAAGGTATTTCCTCGCTTTACTACAAATGCTGTTTCGGAAAGACTATTTTCGTCAGCAATTTTCTGCATTGTTTTTGCACTTAAAAAACTATCAGTAAACATTACGCCAGCTGGGTTGCCTTCAAAAAGCCTATCAGTAAATGCGTCGACTTGATAAAGTATATAAGTCATTAATAACAGTGATTGCCATCTCTGGGCAGCTCATCAATGAAGTTTAAAATATCTCTTTTTAAGCTTATATTGTTATCAAAGTAGCGAGATATCACCTGCACAGCTTGCGTATGATTTGTATCAGGGTAGAGCTTTAAAACTGACTTTCCGCCGCGTTGGTTGACCCTTTCTGAAAGTATTACTGCATTTTTTGGACCAACTGTTTTATCTGCTAATCCATTAATGACCAACAAAGAGGGTGTTGCGTTATCAACATAGGCCAGTGGGGCATCATTATGTTTAAATCTAGAGGGAAATATGGTAATTAAAGGCTCTTTTTTTAATTCGTAAACCCCTGTGGGAGAAGAAATAGACACTACCCCAGAAATAATACTGCACACCGAAATACCTTCTTCCTCTAAATAATCTTTGTTCATAGCGACCATTAATGCATTATAACCACCCGCTGAATGCCCAATTAATACAACTTTCCTATTTGAAAACAAGTTTGATAAATAAGCAACTGCCTTAGCGGTGTCGTGAAGCATATCGGGATATATAATTTCAGGAAAGAGACGATAATTAGGAACAGCAACATCGTAACCTTCTGAAGTAAATCCTTCGGCAAAGAACTTATAGATATCCTTAGAGCCGCTATCCCATGAACCACCGTGTATAAATACAATTATTGGTGAGTTTTCTTTTTTTGTCGTGGCTTGGTAAATATCCATTACTTGGCTGCCTAGGCTTCCATAACTGACATTTTTCTTAAGCAAATAACTTTTGGATGGGGTTATACCATTGAGAAGGCTAACCGGTGCACATGAAGTGAAGATTAAAATTAATAATACAAAGTAAAAGTATCTATATTTCATCAACAACAATCACCCCTCTGACTTGGGTTAGTAGTGATTTTTGCGGACCCTTTTTTTGTTTCCTGCGGATCTCTTACGCGAACTTCACAATTATTAGACATCCACTCAATTGATTCCTCTATTTTGACATTGGGCTCAACCTTATAAAACATATCTTTGTAGGGATCCCTTTGCATAAGAGTGTAAGTTTTTTCACAGACCGCTGACCTGACACCTCTCTTAAAACAATGACCATCGTCATCATTAACAGAGCGCCACGGACCCTTGTAAATTAATGCTTGATTTTTCTCCAAGCAAATACCCTGCGTACCTTTATAAGCAAGGTAAGTGGCACTCCTGTATTCAATTCCCTCAACGACTTGCCAAGGTTCATCATCGTACTTATCAATTTTCATGCCATGAAAACCAGCTTCTTCTAGGGCAGATACAAATCCCATTTCAGTAAGAGCACCCGATATACAGCCTGACCACAAACGAGAGTTTTCCTTCAATTCCTCTGGGCTTTCTTCGTCGGAAACAATATCAGAGACAGCTATACGTCCTCCAACTTTAAGAACACGATACATTTCGTGGAATAACTGTTTCTTTTTTCTATCAGAAACTAAATTTAATACGCAGTTAGAGACAATTACATCTACAGAGTTGTCTGGAACCATAGTTAATTCAGACTTCATCCTAAGCGTTTCAGCTTCTAATTTCTCTAAATCACTTAAATTTTTTATCGGGTTTTCATTTAGCCAATTGTTTAATTTATCAAGATCTAATTTTAAGTCTTCTATATGGCCACGTTTGAACTCAACATTAGCATAACCCAAACTCTCTGCGATTATTGGGGCATTTGCACGAGCTAAAGAGAGCATATCATCAGTCATATCTATACCTATAACTTTACCTTTAGGCCCAACTATTTGTGATGCAATAAAACAAATTTTGCCACCTCCTGAACCAAGGTCTAATACAGTGTCTCCCTTGCGAACATATCTAGATGGATCGCCGCAACCATAATCTCGGTCTAATACATCCTGAGGAATTATCTTTAAATATTTAGGGTCATAGTCAATTGGACAACATAATGCAGCCTCTACTGCTTTTGCACCTTCCCCATATCTTTTTTGCACTTCTTCCCTTAGATCAGAGTTTGTTGCTTCTACATCAGTCGAATTATCCATAAATCTGTCTCTTAATAGTATCAGTTGGTGCCGTAATATTTATACATGTTTATTAAAAAATTTAAATAAAAAAAACCCCCGTGCATTTCTGCACGAGGGCTAAATTTTAGAAAAATTTAAAATTAAGCCATTTTGATATTATCAACAGCAGTTTTACCTGAGCGTTGGTCAACAGCTGTATCAAATTCAACTTTGTCACCTTCATTCAGACCGTCAAGGCCTGAACGTTGAACGGCTGAAATATGAACAAATACATCAGTATCCCCACCTTCAGGTTGAATAAACCCAAAACCTTTTGTTGTATTAAAGAACTTAACTGTTCCAGTTTTCATTTCGTCTGACATGTGTATTCCTTTCACGTCATTAATTTTATAGAAACCAACATGGCAACTATGGTAGTCGACTTGGAAGAAAAAACATTTGTTTCACAGTTTCCTGAGAAATTAGTCAGCCGGATTGTCTGGCCATAATCGATTTCTCCCTATGACCGTGAAAGTACTATTTTGCAAGCGATGATTTCAAAGAAATTTTTAGATAATTCATCAAATTACAATTTAAATGAGCTATACTAGGCTTTGAGATAAATTTGGCTCCCAAGACTTTTGAACTTCTTTGACATTTCCTGCATTCCCTCATCAGCATCTGCGGGGTACAATGCAGCCTTTTCATTATCCGATAAACCATCTGCATAGTTTCTTACATCTTGCGTGATTTTCATTGAACAAAATTTTGGCCCACACATTGAACAAAAGTGAGCTACTTTATGTGCATCTTTAGGCAATGTCTGGTCATGGTAATCTTTTGCCGTCTCGGGGTCTAGTGATAAATTAAACTGATCCTCCCAACGAAATTCAAATCTAGCTCTTGATAGTGCATCATCACGTATTTGAGCAGCAGGGTGACCTTTTGCTAGATCAGCAGCATGGGCGGCTAGTTTATATGTAATAACCCCAACTTTAACATCATCTCTATCTGGCAAACCCAGGTGCTCTTTGGGAGTGACATAGCAAAGCATAGCCGTTCCGAACCAACCAATCATTGCTGCGCCAATTCCAGATGTTATATGGTCATACCCGGGGGCTATGTCTGTTGTTAACGGCCCTAAAGTATAAAAAGGGGCTTCCCCACACTCAATAAGCTGCTTCTCCATGTTGACTTTTATTTTGTGCATAGGAACATGGCCAGGACCTTCAATCATTACTTGGCAACCTTTGTTCCAAGCAATTTTTGTTAACTCCCCAAGAGTTTCTAATTCAGCAAATTGCGCCCTATCGTTTGCATCTGCAATAGCCCCTGGTCTTAGACCGTCACCTAAGCTAAACGTAACATCATACGAACGCATAATATCACAAATATCTTCAAAATGAGTATATAAAAAACTTTCTTTATGATGAGAAAGGCACCACTTCGCCATTATAGATCCGCCTCTAGAAACAATTCCACAAACACGATTTGCTGTTAGGTGAATATAAGCTAATCTTACACCGGCATGAATAGTAAAATAATCTACACCCTGCTCGCACTGCTCGATAAGAGTATCACGATACACTTCCCAAGTTAAATCTTCTGCAACTCCGTTGACTTTTTCAAGGGCCTGATAAATTGGAACAGTACCAATCGGAACAGGTGAATTTCTAATAATCCATTCCCGGGTGTTATGAATATTTCTTCCAGTGGAAAGATCCATCACATTATCAGCGCCCCATCGCGTGGCCCAAACCATCTTATCAATCTCTTGCTCAACCGACGATGCAACTGCCGAATTACCAATATTTGCATTAATTTTTACCAAAAAATTTCTGCCAATAATTTGTGGTTCTAGTTCGGGATGATTTATATTAGCGGGTACAACTGCCCTGCCCGCTGCAATTTCATTCATAACGAATTCTGGAGTTACAAAAGCTGGTATATTAGCACCAAAGCTTTCACCTGCCGCCACTCGTTCCTCTGCACCTTCGGCCATATTTTTACGACCAAGGTTTTCACGTTCAGCAATGTATATCATCTCCTTTGTAATAACACCTGCTTTCGCAAACTCATACTGAGTAACCATTTCATTATCTTTACCTCGCAAAGGGGAGTTTTTTATAGGAAATTCGCGAGCAAGATACTTTCCACTGGCTCCACCATTGTCTTCCGGTTTCACCGAACGCCCATCATAAAACTCAACACCCCCACGACCCTTAACCCATTCTGTTCTAAACCGAGAAAGGCCTTTTTCTATATTAATTATAATATTTGGATCAGAGTAAGGCCCTGAAGTGTCGTATACAGGCACATCAGGCTCATCAGCACTTGGATGTAAGTGTACCAATCTATGAGGCACTCTTAGCGAAGAATCCGCATCTGGAGCAGTATAAACTTTCGAGGAGGAAGGAAGTTCTCCAGTGGTAACTTCAAGCGTATGCATGTTGTCTTTATTTATGGGTTTGTTCATTTATTTCATCCTATTTATTACTTTTATGCCTGATCGATTATTTATTTTCTGTACTATTGATTCATAATAGCTGATTTGAGGTCTAATGAATTATCTGATAATATTTCTTTATTAAGTTTTTGTCCTTTTGTAAGTACCATTTTAGTGAACATAAATTCCCTAGGACTGTTCACTGCATCTACCGCTAAAAGGTTATTATCTTTAAAATAAAAAGCTGAGAAGCTTCTACCTTTTTCTATATCTCCTCTTATTACAATATGATTATACCCTTCGGAAAGACCCGCAATCTGTAACTTAAGGTCATATTGATCTGACCAAAACCATGGAAGACTATTATACGCTTTTGGTTTTTCATTAATGTGTAGTGCTGCAATCTTTGCCTGTTCAGTAGCGTTAGGAACTGATTCGAGCCTTAGAAACCTTCCATAAATTTCATTGTAATGCCAAGATACATCACCGATAGCGTAAATTTCAGGGTCTGATGTTTGACAGAATTGATTAACTTCCACTCCGTTTTTAACCGCAAGACCAGCAGATTCTGCAAGTTCAATATTAGGAATAACGCCGATACCAACTATAACCATGTTACCAATAAAGGTTTTACCACAGGATGTGAGTATATGAATTTTTTCGTCTATTTTTTTAAATTCTGTTGCTATTACCTTCTCAAAAATTTCAACACCTTCTTCATCGTGAATACGTTTATAAAAATTTGATAATTCTGGTGCCGTAACACGTTGCAATACGCGTGCCATAGCTTCAATTACTGTAACTTTCATTCCCTGTTTACGCAAACTAGCAGCTGTTTCTAATCCAATATAACCTCCCCCGATTATTACTGCATGATCATTAGCAATAACACGGCTTTTAATTTTATTGACATCATCAGAGTTCCTTAAATAATAAACACCTTCTGTTTCAGAGCCAGGAATGGGTATTTTTCGAACGCGGGCACCAGTCGCAATGACGAGTTTGTCATAATTTATTATATTGTTGTTATCAGTGATCACAGATTTATTGGCGCGGTCAATACTCTTAACACGCTCTCCTAGTCTAATACTAATCCTCGACTTTTCATAAAGCTCAGCAGGTCGCAAAAGTATGTCTTCTATTTTTTTTTCGCCAGAAAGAAACGTTTTAGACAGAGGTGGACGATGGTAGGGGTAGTCAAGCTCTTCACCAATAATTGTTATATTTCCCAACCAGCCTCCCTGCCTGAGACTAATAGCAAATTGAGAACCCGCATGGGAGCCACCTATTATAACACAATTTCTCATCATTTTCGATTCTGCCTATTCTTGATCAATTCGTCAATGACTTCAGGCTCAGATAATGTAGATACATCACCCAAATTATCGAAATTATCTTCGGCTATTTTTCTTAAAATTCGTCTCATTATTTTACCTGAGCGAGTCTTTGGAAGGTTGTTAGAAAACTGAATCAAATCAGGAGATGCAATAGGGCCTATTTCTGATCTTACATGTTGAATTAATTCACTCTTTAAGAAACTAGAAACTTCAGTATTTGCCTTTACTGTTACATAGGCATAAATACCCTGCCCCTTAATATCATGAGGGTACCCTACCACAGCAGCCTCAGATATTGAACTGTGGCTCACCAATGCGCTCTCTATTTCAGCAGTTCCCATTCTATGCCCAGATACATTGATTACATCATCCACACGACCAGTTATCCAATAGAATCCGTCTTTGTCTCTCCTACAACCATCACCAGTAAAGTAAGAATTTGGGTAAGTTGAAAAATAAGTATCCATGAATCTTTCATGATTACCATAAACTGTGCGCATCTGCCCAGGCCAACTTGATTTTATAATAAGGTTTCCATCCGCCTCACCCTTTAATTCATTTCCTGACGCGTCCACTAAAGCAGGAACAATTCCAAAAAAGGGATGAGCACCAGCACCAGGCTTCATATCAGTAGCACCAGGTAGAGGAACGATCATTGCACCACCAGTTTCTGTTTGCCACCAAGTGTCTACTATTGGGCACCTACTGTTTCCTACGGTATGATAGTACCACTCCCAAGCTTCCGGGTTGATAGGCTCTCCTACAGTCCCTAATAGGCGTAGACTTTTTCTCGAAGTTGCCTCTACAGGGCCGGCACCCTCACGCATTAAAGAACGAATTGCGGTTGGCGCAGTATAAAAAATACTAACATTATGTTCATCACATATATCCCAAAACCGTGAGGCGTTAGGGTAAGTTGGAACGCCCTCGTAAAGAACTGTAGTTGTGCCGTTGGCTAAAGGGCCATAAACAATATAAGTATGGCCTGTAACCCAACCTACATCTGCACTACACCAATAAACATCGTTTTCTTTTATATCAAAAACATATTCATGAGTCATAGAGGCCCAAACGAGATAACCGCCAGAAGTATGTAAAACGCCTTTTGGCGCTCCAGTTGAACCAGAAGTATAGAGTATAAATAGTGGATCCTCAGAATTCATTGGCTCGGGAGCACAGGAGTCAGCAGCGACCTTTAGTTCGTCATGAAGCCAAACATCTCTACCCGAAAGCATTTTAATTTTTTTTCCGGTTCGCCTTATTGTCAGTACTTTCTTAACTATACCAGCGATATCGCATGCAGCGTTGCAATTAGCTTTTAAAGGAATTTTTTTTGTGCCTCTCAGCCCTTCATCCGCTGTAATAACAAAATGACTGCCACAATCTTTTATTCGACCCGCTAAAGCTTCTGGGCTAAATCCTGCAAATACAACACTATGAATGGCCCCTATTCTAGCACAGGCTAGCATAGCAATAGCTGCTTCCGGTATCATGGGCATATAAATTGTTACCCGGTCACCTTTCAGAACTCCATTATTTTTTAAAACATTAGAGAACTTACAAACTTGTGTATATAATTGTTTATACGTCAATTTGATTGATTGATTAGGTTCGTCTGCTTCCCAAATTATTGCTACTTTATCACCTCTCTCAGCAAGATGCCTATCAATACAGTTTTCAGATACATTCAAAGTTCCATCAGAATACCACTCGATATTTAAATCTTCCTTATTCCAGCTTACGTTTTTTACTTTCGTGTATTCTGTTATCCACTTTAATCTTTTCCCATGCTCTCCCCAAAACTTCTCAGGATTTTCTAGAGAAGAGTTATACATATCATTATATTTTTCTAATGTAAGATTAGCAGAAGTAACAAAACTTTTTGACGGTTTATAAACTTTAACATCGTCAGTCATTTCAAGTCCTTCTTTGGCCAGGAATTCGTATGTTTTCAACTAATTTTTGAATCTCAATTGGAGGAGCAGGTGATAACAATGCTACGATCATACCAGTAAAGACTGCTACTATCATAAATATGAAGCCTATACCCTCTGGCGAAATACCAAACCACCATCCAGCCTCAACACCGCCCATGAATTTGAAATAACATATATATCCAACAGTTGTAATTAGCCCTGTTAGCATAGATACAATCGCTCCTTCTTTATTCATTCTTTTCCAAAATATACCAAGAACAACAACTGGAAAAAGTGATGCTGCAGCAATACCAAAAGCAAAAGCAACAACCTGAGCGACAAATGGAAGAGAAGATGCAAAGGCGCCTATGAAGGCAGATAAGAGTATAGCTAAAAAAGCAGAAGTTCGGGCAATTAATAACTCTGAACGTTCTGACATATTTGGATAAAACGTATTTTTTAATAAATCATGGCTAATAGCAGAACTAATTACCATGAGTAAGCCTGCAGCTGTCGACAATGCAGCCGCTAACCCCCCAGCAACCACAAGCCCTATGACCCAATGAGGCAAATTAGCTATTTGCGGGTTAGCTAAAACAAAAATATCTCGGTTTGGCACAATTTCATTTTTAATATTATCTTTGGAATCTGGTCCACGGTATTGTATAATTCCGTCTTGATTTAGGTCATTGAAATCTAATAGGCCTGTATTCTCCCAATCCTTGTACCATCCGGGTATGGGCTTTCCGCCTTCAGATAGAATTTCAGACCTTCGCTCTTCAAAATTTTCACTGTTTCCGATATAAGTGGCCTCATTTACAGTATCAATAAAGTTCATACGAGCAAATGCCCCGACTGCTGGGGCAACTGTATAAAGTAAAGCGATAAACATAAGTGCCCAACCAGCCGATTTTCGAGCTGCTTTAGCAGACTTTACTGTGAAAAACCGAATGATTACATGTGGTAAACCTGCTGTACCAAACATCAAAGCCGCTGTAATACAAAAAATATCAATATTACTTTTTGTGGTTGATGTATATTCTTTGAAACCTAGCTCTGTGACCACAGAATTTAGTTTAGAAAGCATAGGTACATCACTGCCCGCAATATTACCTATAAAGCCTAGCTGGGGAATCGGATTATTTGTTACTATGATTGAAATGAAAATAGCTGGCACAGTATATGCAAATATTAACACAACATATTGAGCAACTTGCGTGTATGTAACACCCTTCATTCCACCTAGAACAGCATAAATAAAAACTATCAAACCCCCGATGAATATTCCAACATTAAAGGGAACCCCGAGGAAGGAAGAAAAGGCTACTCCCACACCTTTCATTTGGCCTGCTATATAAGTGAATGAAACCATCAATGCACAAACAACAGCTATTACCCTTGCTATTTTTGAGTAATACCTTTCACCGACAAAATCCGGGACAGTGAATTTACCAAACTCTCTTAAAAATGGAGCTAGTAGAAGCGCAAGTAGTACGTACCCACCTGTCCATCCCATGAGGTAAACTGAACCTCCATAACCTAAAAATGCAATTAACCCTGCCATAGACAAAAAACTAGCTGCAGACATCCAGTCAGCAGCGGTAGCCATACCATTTAAAATCGGTGGCACATCGTGCCCAGCCACATAAAACTCTTTTGTTGAACTAGCACGCGCCCAGAAGGCTATTAGAATATAAATACCAAATGTTAAGCTAACAAAAAGATATGTCCAAAATTGTTCGCTCATTTACTGATTATCCAAACCATATTTTTTTTCTAAGTAATTCATGCCTAGACAGTAAATAATAATAATTATCAGAAAAACATAAATTGCACCTTGTTGCGCAAACCAAAAGCCGAGAGGTGCACCGCCAATAAAATATTGATCAAGAAATTGACGAAAAATAATCCCCGCCCCAAAAGAGACTAAAAACCAAACACTTAGTAGACCAGCAGTAAAAAGTTGAACAGATTTCCAATATAATCTCTGGTTTTTAGACAAAATTTCCATTTATTATCTCAGTAATTCCTAAGTTTTAATACTAAACCTTTGATTTCCTATTGGTAAACTTCTTATTCTTTTACCTGAAGCCTTGTAAATAGCATTGACTAGTGCAGGAGCAATAGGCGGAGTACCCGGTTCACCCGCTCCTCCAATACGGTTATTTGATGAAATTATCTCAACATCAATACTGGGAGCATCATCCATTCGAACCATTTTATAATCATAAAAATTACTTTGCTCTACCGAACCATTCATTATTGTTATTTCTCCATAAAGAGCGGCAGTTAAACCAAATATAATACCACTTTCCATTTGAGCAATAAAACCATTCGGGTTGATCGCCATTCCTGCATCTGCAGCACATGCTACATTCACAACTCGAGGGTCTCCATTACTAATGTCTACAGTAACTACCTGAGCCACGATACTCATAAAGCTTTCGACAATCGCTATGCCTTGCGCATAACCAGATGGTAAAGCTTTTCCCCAACCCGCCATTCGGGCTGCTGTATCAAGAACCTTTAAATGCCTAGGTTTTGTTTTTAAAAGCTGTCGCCTAAACTTATAACTGTCAATACCCGCATTAGAGGCTAATTCATCAATAAAAGACTCTGTAAAGTACCCGTGCTGTGTGTGGTCAACTGAACGCCATGCACCAACCCGTATATGAGTAGGGCTCTCCATATATTGAGCTTTTATATTTGGAATATCGTAAATAACTGCACTAGCTTCAGGCGGGTCCATATCATGCACAAACTTACTTTCCCAAGAAACGGGAAGTCCCTTGATATCTAATCCCGCCTTTAAATGCCCTAAAACTGATGGCCTGTAAAAGTCTTGCTGAGTCGTTTCTTCTCTAGACCATATTAACTTAACTGGCACACCAGACTTTTTTGAAACTTGCGCGGCTTGATTTGTATAATCTGGATTAGCTCGACGACCAAATCCTCCTCCCATAAACGCTGTATGGACTGTTACACTTTCTAACTCTATGCCTAAAGTATCTGCAGTTACTTGTCGTGTACCCAAAGGGTTTTGCGTTCCAGCCCAAATGTCACACTTTCCGTCACGGTACCAAGCTGTTGCATTCATTGGTTCCATACATGCATGCGCCAAGAATGGTACAGAATATTCAGCTTCATGAATTGAAGCAGACTCATTTATTGATTTTTCAGCATCACCAAATTTATGAAGTAATTTTCCTTTGCCTGATTTAATAGCAGATCTATAATTATCAAAGATCACTTTATCATCAATATTATTAGTTGAACTACTCGTCCAAGTTACATCAATAAAGTCTAATGCATTTTTTGCTTGCCAATAACCGTCAGCTACCACAGCTATATAATCTTCCATATTATAAACACCATAAACACCAGGCATTTTTTTAGCTATTGCGTCATCCATCACACTTACTTTTTGACCGTGGACAGGTGCAGCTTTAACAGTCCCGTATTTCATGCCCTCAATTTGAGCATCAATCCCGAAAACAGCTGTTCCATCTACCTTTGCAGGTATATCCACTCTAGGGAGAGATTTGCCTATTAGCTTATACTCATTTCGTTTTTTTAGTTTTGGCTGCAAATTAGGCTTCAGTGTTGCTGCGATCTCAGCAAACTCTGAAAAAGGAGCTTTTTTATTATCGTGATAAATAAAGCTTTTTTCTGCACGTAATTGTGTAATTGGCACACCCCATTGTTTTGAGGCAGCATTTAATAACAACTCTTTAGCGGCGGCACCAGCGGTTAACATGGCTCCTGTGCCTGTAAATCTTACCGAAGTTGATCCGCCAGTAATTTGCATATTCATTGACTTAGCCGCCGCAAGCATTGCTCCATTAAGCGAGTCAAATAAGACTGAAGGCACGTTAGCAGAACCAAACATAAACTCTCTCGCTAAAACAAAGTTAGCATAATCTTTTTCAGCTGGCGCTTCCATGATTTCCATAGCATCCCAATCTGCTTCCATTTCTTCGGCAAGCATTGCTGACAGTGCAGTATGTACCCCCTGACCCATTTCACCATGAGGAATAATGGCGGTAACGGTATTGTCAGTAGCTACTTTTACCCATGTTGTTATGAGGTGTTCATCTCCATTGGTGACATAACCTGATAAATCTTTAGTGCGGTCACCAGGACGGATAGCTATACCAACCATCAGAGCGCCGCCTGCAGTTATACCTGCAATTGCGCCGGCGCCAATAAAGCCTCTACGTGTCCATTTTTTTAATGATGATGTATTTGATTCATCAATTTTCTTGGAAGGATATTCTTTGTTCAGCTTAGTCATTTAATCACCTAAACTTTCTTCGCAGCGGACTTGATAGCTGCCTTAATTCGTCCATACATTCCGCAACGGCAAATATTGCCACGCATAGAAGCATCAATATCCTCATCCGATGGATTAGGGTTTCTCGCTAGCAATGCTACAGCAGACATAATTTGACCAGACTGACAATACCCACATTGTGGAACTTGATGCTCTATCCAGGCTTCTTGTATTGGGTGAAGAGCGTCTTCTGCATCAGCTAGACCTTCTATTGTAGTTACATTTTTTCCCTCTAAATTTGACACCGGAGTTACACATGAACGGATAGGTTTTCCTTCAACATGAATAGTGCAAGCACCGCATAAAGATGATCCACAGCCAAACTTTGTACCTATCAATCCCAGCTTCTCCCTTAACACCCATAATACTGGAGTGTCAGAGTCAATATTAATTTCATGATTTTGTCCATTTACTATTAATTTAACCACAAAATTGCTCCTCGTATTGCTGAATGTATATGCTTACATCATTTAATTCACATATCTATAGCCTGTATACATTTTATCTTTTCTTAAACAAAAAAAAACCCGCCTTAAAAGCGGGTTATTTAAGCATTTAAACTAAATTTATGCCTCAGTTGTCTCTTTTTTTGCATGATCGACAGCACCCTTAGCACTCGCATCGCGATCAACAAACTCAATAACGGCCATTGGGGCGTTATCTCCGAATCTAAAACCAGCTTTCATAATGCGGATGTAACCACCGTTTCTCTCTTTATAACGAGGGCCGAGAACATCGAATAGTTTTTTTGACATATCTCTATTTCTCGTTCTAGATATAGCCAGTCTGCGACTGTTCAAATCACCTTTTTTTGCTAGAGTTACAAGTTTTTCAACTATAGGCCTTAACTCTTTAGCCTTTGGTAGGGTAGTCACTATTTGCTCATGCTCTATCAAACTAGAAGCCATATTTGCAAACATCGCTTTGCGGTGAGATGCGGTTCTATTGAGCTTTCGATGTGCCATTTTATGACGCATGATGTTATCCTTTTATTTTATAATACAAGCTTATATGTGATCGTCGTATTTTTTTGCTAACTCTTCAATATTCTCAGGCGGCCAGTTAGGCGCATCCATACCTAAATGAAGACCCATAACAGCAAGAACTTCTTTTATCTCATTCAATGACTTTCTACCAAAATTAGGTGTTCTAAGCATTTCTGATTCTGATTTCTGGATTAAATCGCCTATGTATACAATATTATCATTTTTGAGACAATTAGCCGAACGAACTGATAACTCAAGTTCGTCTACCTTACGAAGAAGAGCTGGGTTGAAATCTAATTCTGGCTTCTCTTCCCCGCGTCCTACGTCCTCCGGGTCATCAAAATTAACGAATACCTGGAATTGGTCTTGCAATATACGAGCTGCAACTGCAACTGCATCCTCGGGTGTAACAGCTGCATTAGTTTCTATATCAATAATAAGTTTGTCGTAATCTAATACTTGACCTTCGCGTGTATCTTCAACACGGTATGCAACCCTTTTAACAGGAGAGTATAATGCATCAATAGAAATCAATCCTATTGGAGCATCTTCTGGTCGGGATGAAGCAGCAGGCACATAGCCCTTACCTGTTGTAACCGTAAGTTCCATTCTTATATCAGCACCTTCATCAGCATTGCATATAACATGGTCTTTATTAAGTATTTCAACATCAGCAGTTTCTTCAATGTCCGCACCAGTTACAGGCCCTGCCCCCGATTTACGCAACAATAGCTTCTTAGGGCCCTCAGCGTGCATGCGTACAGCAAGACCCTTGAGGTTTAAAACAACATTAGTAACGTCTTCCATTACATTAGGAATAGACGTAAATTCATGCACTATACCATCAATCTGCACTGCTGAAACTGCAGAACCCTGAAGTGAAGAGAGCAATACTCTTCTAAGTGCATTTCCTAGAGTCATTCCAAAGCCTCGCTCAAGGGGTTCAGCAGTTACGACAGCTTTTCTTTCTGGATCGCGACTCGGCTCAATCTCTGGGTTGATCGGACGGATAAGTTCTTGCCAATTTTTTTCAATCACAGCGTGACCTCTTAATGCTAAAGCGTAGCGGAATTAACGCTACAAAAAAAATCCCATTATTGGGCTAGTTATACTCGGCGACGTTTCGGTGGACGACAACCATTGTGTGGTATTGGTGTTACATCACGTATTGTTGTAATAGTAAAACCCGCAGCTTGGAGAGCCCTGACTGCACTTTCACGGCCTGAACCTGGACCATTGACGTTGACTTCTAATGTATTCATTCCATGCTCAGCTGCCTTTCTTGCAGCCTCTTCTGCAGCAACCTGGGCTGCATAGGGTGTGGATTTCCTAGAACCCTTGAAACCCATTGCCCCTGCTGAACACCATACTACAGAGTTACCTTGGGAATCTGTAATTGTAATCATTGTATTGTTAAATGTCGAATTAACGTGAGCAACGCCCGATGTTATATTTTTTTTGTCCGCTCGGCGGACACGACCTGGTTCTTTTGCCATTTTATCCTACCTATTTTTTCTTGCCAGCAATGGCCTTCGCAGGGCCCTTGCGTGTTCGTGCATTAGTATGAGTTCTTTGTCCACGCACAGGTAAGCCACGCCGATGACGCAATCCTCTGTAATTACCCATGTCCATCAGTCTTTTTACATTTTGACCAATCTCTCTTCGAAGATCTCCTTCAACCATATGATCTGCATCGATAGATTCTCGTATTTTTAAAATTTCCTGGTCAGTCAAGTCCGCAACACGCCTTTCAGCCACTATACCAACTTTTTCACAAATCTCAGCAGCTTTAGCTGGCCCGATACCATGGATATAGCGCAGAGCGATTGTTACGCGTTTGTTTGTGGGAATATTTACCCCTGCAATTCGAGCCACATCGGCCTCCTTAATATTTTAATCTTCGTTATTTTGATCCCACTAGTTTTCCAAAAGGAAATAGCGGAGAGCTTAAACTTCCCGAGAAAGCGGCTTACTTAGTCGTAAGCGATGGCGCCGTCAAGCTCCACATTCCCTGAATTTAAACAAATTTCATCAATTTTTACTTTACAAAGCGCTTGGAAGTAAAAAAGGGTGATTAATTGTTATAAATTCCTTAAATTAATCCCTTACTTTTATTGTTTAGTGCTTCAGTAATTAACATTGAAACCTCATTAATACTTAACATCCCATCAACCTCATAGAGCTTTCCTTGTGATGAATAATAAGGTAACAAACTCGCTGTTTGAGTATTATAGGCATTTAAACGCACTTTAAAGCTTTCTGGGTTATCGTCTGCACGGCCCTCCTCTGTGAAACGCTTAGTAATACGATTTATTAATGAACTATCATCCACTTTTAAACTTAAAACCAGATCTATCTTCGAATCATATAAACGCATTAGAGCATCTAAAGCCTCTGCTTGAGCTATTGTTCTAGGAAACCCATCAAATATGAAACCATGACTGTCTTGATTTAAAGAAATTTGCTCATCAATTAGTGATATAACTATTTCATCAGAAACGAGTTCACCCCTATCCATTATTCCTGAGACTTTTCTACCAAGTTCAGTGCCAGAGACCCTAGCTTCACGCAGCATGTCACCTGTAGAAAACTGCAATAAAGAATGTTTAGCTACAAGCATCTTTGCTTGAGTTCCCTTACCCGCCGCCGGGGGTCCAAACATTACAATATTCATTTCAAGCTCCCTATCTCTATTTTTTACGTCTGCGCATCCGTGACTTCTTTATGAGTCCTTCATATTGATGCGCTATTAAATGTGACTGTATTTGCGCTACAGTATCCAGCGTAACAGATACTATAATCAACAAGGACATGCCGCCTATTAACATCGCCACTGAAGGAGGGATGGAGCCGCCGGACGTAGCTATAATATATTCTGGCAACACGCAAACAAAGGCCACATATATTGCACCAATAAAAGTCAATCGCGAAAGCACATAACTTAAATACTGCGCGGTTCTCTCACCAGGGCGAATACCAGGAAGAAAGCCGCCATTCTTTCGCATATTGTCCGCAACATCATCAGGCTTGAAAACATATGGAACATAAAAGTAACAGAAGAAAACAATTAAAAGTCCATACAAGGTAAGATAAACAGGAGACCCGTATCCAATATAAGCGAGCAAAGTAGTCATTATACCTGAACCAGCACCATCCCCATTAAGTGCGAGCTGTCCAAAAGTGGCAGGTAATAAAAGTAACGAACTTGCAAAAATTGGTGGAATAACTCCAGCTGTGTTCAGCTTTAATGGCATAAATGAGCTTTCCCCCCCAAATGTTTTTCCTCCAGCCATTTGTCTTTTAGGGTATTGCACCAAAAGTCTTCTTTGAGCTCTTTCCACATAGACTATCAGCATTGATAAGCCGACAAACAGGATTATTAAAAATATCAACAGCAACTCACTAACAGATCCCTGCTGATTTAAACTAAAAGCTTGAAAAATAGCTTTAGGTAATTCAGCGACAATACCGGCAAATATAATCAACGAGACACCATTACCAACTCCTCGAGCAGTAACTTGCTCCCCCATCCACATCAAAAACATTGTACCGCCAACCAAAGTAATCACCGTAGATGCTTCAAAGAAAAGACCAGGATTAATTACTGCACCAGGCGTTGACTGAAGTGCTCGAGCAATACCATATGCTTGGAACGCAGCGAGAAAAACGGTTAAATATCTGGTGTATTGATTTATTTGCTTTCTTCCCTGCTCTCCATCTTTATCGAGTTCCTTCAAAGATCCGACTGAACCTTTCATTAAAGTCATTATGATGGATGCAGAAATATATGGCATCACATTTAAAGCAAAAATAGCCATTCTCTCAACAGCACCGCCAGCAAACATATTTAACCGTGTTAATAAACCTCCGCCACCAGAGTTAAATGCAGCCTGAAACTGCGCTATGTCCATACCCGGAACTGGTATAAATGTACCTACTCTGTAGACAATCAAAATAAGTAAAGTGAAAAGTAGTCTCTGCTGAAGCTCTTTTGCTTTAGCGAACACGCCTAAGTTCATATTTTGAGCAAGCTGTTCAGAAGCTGACGCCATAACTTAATACCTTTTTTTCAGGTTGCAGTAAGGTTACTGCATCCTTTATTAGAATGAGCTATGAGCAAGGGCCCAAAGCCCATTAGTTGGTAATTATACAAGCGTATGAACGCTGTAAAACCTAATCTTTCTTTTCAGCAGCTTTTTTGACCTGAGCCTTCTTAGCTGGAGCCTTCTTAGC